>Ga0194129_10004202_pt1 | contig 19380 bp, 11 predicted proteins | sample TA2KigCa35mmetaG_FD_150862 | JGI IMG/M metagenome (GOLD analysis project Ga0194129, IMG submission 150862) | Freshwater microbial communities from Lake Tanganyika, Tanzania - TA2015038 Kigoma Deep Cast 35m | ecosystem: Environmental > Aquatic > Freshwater > Lake | place: Tanzania: Lake...
CCGCTGAGGTGGACCGGGTAGCGGTGGCGGCGGGTAGTCGAAGACAAACCCGGAATCATCACACCCTCAAGCCGGTGTGGGAACCATGGGGTTCGGCGTACGGATACTTTGAATTTCTGGTACTTGCCATTCATAATTGCCGGCTTCATCCCCTTGGTCTGGTGCTTCCATAGAAGAAACCTGTTGTTCCCCTTGTATGCTTGATTGAATTGCGGGAACAAATTTTTTGCCGCCCAAGCATCTCGCAGTTTCTTGGCCCGAAATGCCGATTCAGCACGGTTCTTTTTGCTATCGGATTCTTTGTTTTTGTACTCACTGACAAACTTGCTGAAGTCAGAGAAGCTGAATGTGGCCCAGATGCTTGCGGAAATCTTGCCTTGAACCAACGCGATTTTCTTCACCTGAAATTCATCCCGGGTCTCGCAAGCACCGTGCCAATTATACCACAATATCGATACTTTTTATCAATTTGATTTTGGTTCAGTTTAGGGCAAGCCGCCTTGTGGGACTTGATGTCCAAACTTTCCCCTTGGTATTTGAAGTCGATGAAATCTGATCGCACAGGTTCTGCGCCCGCATGAGTTTTCTTGAAAAACGCCTCCACAGCAGCTCCTTTTCGAGCACTTGTCATCTTGTCCCAAACTGCGACGAATTCCAATTTTGTCATTGCTGTTACTTTTTATGTTTCGGTTGATTTTTTACGAGCAATTTATTATTACTAGAATATTTTTTTCTTGGTGATTCATCTGATGATCAGTCAATGTTGAATTCATATTGGATTACCTCTTCACGCCCAGTGTGTTTGCCCCTCGCTCAGGTCAGCGCATGACGTCTACTCGAAGCTTGGATCAGGATTCGGATGAATGCGTCGGCGATGTCGGTGGACTGCAGGTGGGGCTGGCAACATGAAATGAATTCGGCCAGTCGGGCGGAATCGGGCCCAAGACCGAGGCCAAGGACGGTGATGCCGTCGCGCTCCATCTCGTCGACGCGAGCCTTGGGGTCGTCGTCATCCGAAGGGATGCCGTCGCTGAGGACCACGACGAAGGGATCGGTGGTGCCCAGGTCGAGCACGCGCCGGTGGACGTGAGACAAGGCGAATGCCAGATGGGTGCCACCGGAGGCCGATTGCGGCAGTCCGCCAAGACGCCCCTGGATCGCGGCATCGAGGGGTTCGTCGACATCCAGCAGCAGGTGGCAGTCGTCCGAGAACGTGAAGATCACCAGGGGAATGCCCACGCGGTGACATACCTCGGCCAGCAAGACCGTGGCCCAGAGCGTCGCGTCGATGCGTGGGCCTTTCATGGAGGCCGAGAGGTCCAGCAGCAGTGTGATGGAGGCGTCATGACGGCTGGGCGGCTGGCGGTGCTCCCACACCTGATCCAGGCGCTGAGGATCGGCCTCGGCCCGCAGGGCGGCACGGAGGTCCAGCCGCGTCCCGGAACGCCATGGGCCCGCCCATTCCCGGTCGATCCTCGGATGCAGCAGCCGCAGCACCTCCTCTCCCACCTGCTCGATGACCGCGGCCTGGGACTCCCGGCTGGCACGATACGCCACGGGATCGAGCGGCCACGAGTCCGCAGCCGACTCCTCGGAGAACCAGGGATGGGTTGTGCGGCCAGGCTCCTGCCCTCCACCGCGGAGGATGATCCGGCAAGGAATTCGGCCATGCCCCGCGGCGAGTTGATCGGGCCCGAGGTGCCCCTCGTCGAGCCACCGCTCCAGCCATTCCAGGAATCGTCGCCCACAGACGATGTGCCGACCGGGGGGCTCGAACTCGCGAAGAATGGGCAGGAAGACGGTCGTGAACTCATCCCACATACGGAGTTGGCACAGGCGAACCTCGAGCTCCCAGGCCTCGCGTCCCGGTGGCAAGGGCACCTCGTCGTAGATCGACGACATCGGGTGGTCGACGAAGGCCTGCCGTACCGCCTCAAGCGACATCTCTCCCCGCGGATAGGCCTGGCAAATGGCTTCCACATGGGGCCAGACACGCTCGGTCAAGGCCCGGATCTGCTCGTTGGCAGCGACGGCAGCCTCGCGGAACCACCATCGATTCAGCACCGCTGAGATGAAGTGCGGCAGTCGCTGGTGATCGTGCACCACTCGACGTTCAGGGGCGTACGGCACTCGCAGAAGAATGTCGTTGTAGTGCTGGATCCAGGGGGTGCATCCCGGGAAACGGACTTGGAGCCACGTTTCAAGACGACAATCCTCCAGACAATTGATCAGGCCGAAGATGGGCGGCTCCCGGAGGTACGGGTCCTTCTTGAGCAGCGGATGCAGTCGAGTGATACCCGCATGGCCGCACTCGTGCAGCACCAAGCCCTTGTTGAAGGCCCAGGACTGGGTTCGAAGCCCTTGCGAGTCCATCGAGATCTGGCGTTTTGAATGGGAGTATCTCCAGCCCGAGCCCGCGGGGCCTGCCACCAATCGAAGGTCGGATTCCCGCGAGACGAGGCAGGCGAGTTGCCGAAGTTCCTCGAGCTTCTCTGGATCGATGGGGTGAAGGTGCGAGCTCATGCCGCCTCCTCGAGTGGCAGCCCGGCGACCTCGGCGAGGCCGATCGCGGCGTTCCGGTCGGCGCCGGGCGACAGCTTGTTGAGGTAGACCGTGGCCAGCGCAGAGGCGAGCTGGCCCCGGGGGCAGGACCCGGGGGCGCGGCGACGCATGGAGTCCCAGAGTCGGGCGCAGGCCTCGAGGCTCCGCCGGGTGAAGACATAGCGCTCACGCCGCCCGCGGCCCAGCGACGGGGCCCGCCCCCCTTCCCCGCCAGCCGAGGCCATGGCGACGTGGAAACACGCCAGCATCGAAAGGAAGTCGTCGATGCCTGGCACCTGGGCCAATCCGGGCAGCAGCGGCTTTCCGGGCAATGCCTGATAGCGCACGCGGCCCACCCGGAACTGCGGATGCACTCCCTCGATGAGGAACCTCAACTGGGCCCGGTAATCCACCTCGCGGGGGACCTCGGCGAAGTGCCACTGCAACCATCGATCGCGGAAGGCCGGGGACAGTACCGACCGGCCGGTGTACTCGGCAGGGTTGAGGGTCGCAAACATCCGAAAGTGCTCGTGCACGGGCAACCCGCCTGGCCCCCAATGGGTCTGGTCGCCTTCCGAAAGCAGAAGGCTCGGCGGCGATTCCAAAACCGGGTTGATCCGTTCCAGGATCTGGGGTTCGGCAAGGTTGAGTTCGTCGCACAACACCCAGGCTCCGGAACGCAGGGCTTGCGGCAGGATGCCCTCGGCGAAACGCCAGGTGCGTTCCTGGAATCGTTCGCGGGCGGCGATGAAGGTACGCTCGGCCCAGGTGAGCGGCCGCCCGGCGGCAAGGGCCTCGTCGATCAAGTCCCGAGTTTCCTCCCGGAGTCGGGAACCGAGGGCGACGAGCGAAGCCAGGTCCCAATCCTCCCCGCCCCGGGTAGGCACATATCGGCCCACAAGTTCACCTGTGTCGGTTTGCCCATGCAGGTTCAGGCGGAACACCGGGTGTCCCAAGAGGCGGGCCAACCAAAGCACCACCGTGGTCTTCGAGGCGGCCGTGGTGCCCTCGAGGGCCGTGGGCAACCCTTCGAGGACTCCGAGAGCGACCGCTCGGGCCGCCCTCAGGAACGGTTCGTCGAGACAGAGGTTGGCGAAGCGATCGGTCGTCGTGTCGACGGGTGGCGCAGAGCCCCCCCGGGGGATGATGACGTCGAGGATCCGGACGTGACCGGGAGCGATCTCGATGGCACTGCGGTCCTCCAGGGAAGACGGGACCGCGGTGCTCCCGGGCTTCTCCGGGGCCTCGACCTCGGTCCAATTCAGGACCTTGAGCTGCCGCTGACGGGCCAAGGCGACCACCTTGTCGGCCCCCGACGGACCGATGATGACGAGATCGGCGGCCTGAAGGCTCTGGACGAGCTGGCCACCGGCACCGTTCACGAAGGCGCTGGCCAGCGATTCATCGGTCTCGGTGAAGCCGCGCAACAAGACCCGTCGGCCCTCGACGGGTTGTTTCTTGGGATGGTCGGGAGTCTTCAAAATCACTGGGTCAGGGGGTTGCATGGCCTTCACAGCCATTCATCGAACCGGATACCGTCCTTGATGGCTTGGTAATCGTTTGCAGGCCCGGTCGGGGACTTTGAGACTCCGACGGGATGATCTCCGCGCTTGAGTTCGTGGCGCTCCCGGGCCAAGAGCACCAGCGGGGACAATGGCGAATCCGGGGGCGGCGGATCCACCCGGGAGGCGATCCATTCCGCCACCGTGGCCAACTCCTCCAAACCGCTGCAGAGGCAGGCGGCGATGGCCTCGTGGATCACCTCCTGGGGCGTTGACCGGATCCATTCGGCGGTGGCCTCGGCGCGGGTCCAGTCAAGGATGCGCCCCCCCCACGCGGCACGGTGCTGAGCTGAGACGGTGAGACCCTGAAAGGGCTTTCTCTCGAACCGCCAGGCCGTCGGCTGCATCCCGAAGATCGGCTGATATTCCAACGGCAGACTTTCAGGGAGTGCCCTCAGCGCCCGCTCCGCACCCAAGGGAGCGGGATCGCTGCGCCGCGGGCCAACCCCACGGGCGGGAGGCATGGCGCCGAGATCGGTCGGGCACTTCGCTCCGGCGGGGACACAGCCCAGGAAATTGAGCGCAAGTTCCCGAAACGCCGGATTCGAAAGGGAGAGCATCCGGATGGCGACTTGGGACGCCTTCAGCGGCGAGGCCGCGATGGCCAACAGGCGCCCCGCGCCGGCCGGTGTCGGTTCCGGAACGGCGGGTCCGCCAAAGCCGACCGCGCAACGAAGCTCCTCAGGCAGAATGTTCGACGGCGTCCGAGAACCCGCGATCGCACCGGAGACTAGCGACCAGACACCGTCTCTCCCGACATTGACGGAACGGGTCAACAACTGCTCGAAGATGGGCATCGTCTCGGGATTCGCGTTGAGGTGCTGGATGCCCAGGCTGACGACATGGCCCCGGAATCGCTCCTGGTGCATGGCGGCGGCGACCAGATGACCAGGCATCAGGCCACCGTCGATAAACCACGGGGCGACCGAGGCGGGCACCGGAAGACATCCCCACTGGAGGGACTTGATGACCGGGGGACAGATCCAGTCGGATGGGCTCGGCACCAGTCCTGGAATCCATGTCAGGCAGCGGTTCAAGGCGGCCGACGCGGTCGACTTTTCGTCGGTGAAGACGTCCCGCATCTCCTCGAAGATCCGGGCGTCGACCTGGGTTCCTACCCCGAACGAAAGGGCATCCATCAGTTCGCCGCTGGGATCGGCACCGCAAAGGTGACAGACTTGGGTGAGGATGCAGTCGATGCCTTCGGTCGGATCGGCCGCGACCGCCTTGCCGAGACTTTGCGACAGTACCCATCGGCTGTCGCGATCGGTCTCCAAATTCATTCGGGCCAGGAGGACCTCGAGAGCCAGGCTCGGATCGACGACCCCGGTCTCGACCAGATCACCCACCACGCGGCACGCCTCTGAGCGAAGATGCCACGACGCGTTGTTGAGGAAGGGGTCCAGCGCGTCGAGGGCGCCTTCCAGACATTCGAGGACCGCAGCGACCGACTCTTGACCCACCTTCTGCCCAGCCAAGCGGTGGAGCTCCTGCCGTCCGGGTTCACCCATCCGGACAAGGCATCCGGCCGCCCGCAACGCGAACTTTCCATCGGCCACGCCCAAGAGGCGACCGGTGGTCTCGACCATCGCGGCGGGTTGGTGCTCCGAGATCAGCTGGAGGACCGCCTTGCAGGCTTCCGGAAACTCCTCGCCACGATCCACCAAGGCCCGAGTGGCGTCAGCGAACCGTCCCTCCGAGGAACCGCCGAGGGCGAACTCGAGGTGGGCCAGGCCACAGAGTATCGATGTGACCGCATCGACATCATTTTGACGGGTCTGGGCGATCTCCAAGAGCAGCTGACGATGGAGCATGGCCGCCTGCCCTTCGGCAGTCCCGAGGGGCAGGCCGCCACTGATGGCCCCGAGCGTTCGAGTGTCGAGGCCTTCGCTGTCCAGCAGACCGAATTTTTGTCCGGCCAGCAAAAGGCCCAGATGGCCATGCGTCGTTCGAATCCGGTCCATATCCATCACCACGACCATCCACCAGGGAAACACGTCGACCAGGCTTGGCTGTCCTGCCTCGGCCTCGGGTCCATCGGCATGCCAGAATCCCATGGCCTTCAGGCGTGCCCTCATGGCTCCTTGGGGAATGTGGCCGGGGTTGCGCAGATTCTTCCCGTTGCCGATCAGGATGGAGTTCATCATCGATCCTCTGGCTATACAGGATGGGTGGGTCAAAATCCGTCACCACCCTTGGAATTTCACCGATCCATCGACAGGCGATGAAACTCGCAGGATGACTCCAAACGCAGATTTCTGGAGTCGCCGGAATCGCAACGGACGGAACCCGGCCTCACAAGGCTCCGCCCGGCCGAACCTGGAAAACATCCATGCCGCCCACCGTCATGGATCACGCCGCCGAGGCGTCCGATGGAGGGACCCGTAGACCCCGGCGTTGGCGGCGAGGACTGGCTCCGGGGCCCGACCGGGGATCCAAGGCCCGGGGGGCCGTGGCGGCCGGGATTCGGTCGACGGAGCTCTGGGCTTCACGGGACTCTTCGTGGGCCTTTTGGCGGCTTCTTCCCGACCTTCCCAAGGCGGCGGGGCGGGTCCACCCTTGGGGCATGAAACTGATCGGTGTCATCCCCGCGCGGTACGCTTCGACCCGGTTCCCGGGCAAGCCATTGCACCCCATCGCGGGAATTCCCCTGGTCCAACGGGTGGTGGAACGGTGCCGGTTGTCGCCGGCCCTGTCGGAGGTGATCGTGGCCACCGATGACGAACGGATCGCACGGTTCGCCCAGGCATTCTGCCGGGTCGAGATGACCCGGGACGACCATCCGAGCGGCACCGACCGGATCGCCGAGGTGGCTTCGAGGGTGCCGGCCGACGGGTACGTCAACATCCAGGGCGATGAACCCCTGATGGACCCGGCGGTCATCGATGCCGTGGCCGAGGCGCTGCGCGACAGCGACATGAGCACGGCGTCCACGCCGATCCGCGACCTCGCCGAGTTCGACAATCCCAACGTGGTGAAGGTGGTCACCACCACCGGGGGCCGCGCCCTGTACTTCTCGCGGCGGACCATCCCCTACCTGCGAGACGCCGCCCAGAAACCCCTGCCCGAACAACTCGCCGGCTACCCCTTCCAGAAGCACCTGGGCATCTATGGCTTTCGCCGCGACACGCTGCTGCGCCTGGTGGGCTTCCCGGTGTCGCCGCTCGAGGCGGCAGAGAAACTCGAGCAACTCCGCGCGCTGGAGAACGGGTTCTGCATCGCCGTCGCGCGCGTGAACCACGACAGCGTGGGCGTGGATGTGCCGGCCGACGTGGCGCGGGTCGAAGCGCTGCTGCAAGCCGCTGAGGCCTCGGTCTCGGCCGCGGCCTCGGCCGCGGTGCCTCACCGCGCATGAAGTGGCTGGTCCCCACGCTGCGGATCTACCGGCCCGAGGCGCTCCGCTGTGCCGGGGCGCTGGGGTTGGTCGGGCTGACGACCACCGCGGCGGTGATCAAGCCGTGGCCGCTGGCCTGGATCCTCGACGCGCTGTCGGGCCGCTCCGACGCGACCGACTCCATCCCGCGCTGGACGCTGGCGCTGCTCGGGGCGTACCTCCTGCACGCGGTCCTCGGGGCCGCCCAACAAAGCCTGGTGATCACCCTCGGCCTGCGGGGCCTGCAACGCATCCGCCACCAGGTTTTCGAGCGCCTGGTACGCCTGTCCCCGCGCGAGGTCCAGGGCACGGCGGCCGGCGACTGGATCTACCGGGCCACCTGGGACACCTACGCCTTCCAGACCCTGTTCACCCACGGGATCTTCACGGCGCTGACCGCCGGGGCCGGGGTCGTCGCCATGACGGTGGTCATGGCCCGCATCCATCCGCCCCTGACCGCGGTGGCGCTGGCCACCGTGCCGCCGCTGATCGGGGTGATGCGGTTCTTCGGCCCGCGACTGCAGCGTGCCGCCGCCGGGGCGCAGTCGACCGACTCCGGCATCGCCGCGGCCGTGCAACAGGCGGTGGCCAACCTGCCGCTGATCCAGGCCTTCACGCGAGAATCCTCCACCACCGGCGCCTTCGACCGGCAGTCGGGCGAGGCCTTCGCCGCCCGCCGGCACCAGCATCGATCCGAGGTGCTGTACCTCGCCTCGGTGGCCGCCATCCTGGCCGCCGGGACCGCCGGAATCGTGGCGCTCGGATCGCGTGAGGTCGCCGGCGGTCGCCTGACCTTGGGCCAGTTGCTGGTCTTCCTGGCCTACCTGGCGCAGCTCTACGAACCCTTGAACCAGCTGTCGCACCTCGGCGGCACGGTCGCCACGGCCCAGGCCAGCGCGCAGCGGGTGCTGCAGTGGCTCGACACGCCGCTTCCCGGCACCGGCGGCACGCCCCCGCCCCGCCCCGACGCCGGCGTCGCGTTGGAGTTCGCCAAGGTCGGCTTCGCCTACGAACCCGGGCGGCCAGTGTTGCACGCGCTCGACCTCCGCCTCGAACCCGGCGAGATCGTCGCCGTCGTCGGCCCCAGTGGCGCAGGCAAAACCACGCTGCTGCAGCTCATCCCACGCTTCCTCGAGCCCGACACGGGCGCGGTGCGGTGGTGCGGAGTGGATCATAAGGCCCTCGATCGGGACGCCCTGCGCCGGCAGGTGTCGTGGGTGTTGCAGGAACCCCTGCTCCTGCCCACCACGGTGGCCGAGAACATCGGGTTCGGACGCGAGGGCGCGACACGGGCGGAAATCGAGGCCGCCGCCCGTGCGGCGCAGGCCCATGACTTCATCGAGCGACTGCCAAAGGGCTACGACACGCGCGTGGGCGACGGGGCCGCGCGATTGAGCGTCGGCGAGAAGCAGCGCATCCATCTGGCCAGAGCCTTCCTGAAGGACGCACCGGTGCTGCTGCTTGATGAACCCACCAGCGCCCTCGACGGCCAGAGCGAGGCGGCGGTCCTGGCGGCGGTCCAGCGCCTGACGAGGGGCCGGACCACGCTCATGGTGGCCCACCGACCCGAGACCTTGCAAATCGCCCACCGCATCCTGCGGCTCGAAGGCGGTGCGCTGACCGAAGTCTCCGCGCGGCCGCGACCTTGAGGCGGTCCGGCGGATGCAAGCCCCGGCGGAAGGGTCGCGCCCCGCACCCGGCGACCGGACTACCGCTGCACCACGAAGCCGGCGTCGACCCAGTCGGCGAAGTCCTCGCGGCTTCCATCGCCCGCATCCATGGCCACGAGGCTGATGCGGCGGGATCCCTCGGGGATGGGCACGTCGAAGCGCCAGGCGGCGGTCTTCACACGCATGACCGGGCTGACGGCGACCTCACGCCCGTCGATCAGCACCTTGAACACCACGCTGGGGAACTTGGCCAGGTTGGAGCCGTTGCTGATCTCCACGAGGTTCTCGTCGGCCCCGGCCAGTGCCACGAACCGCCGGAACTCGGGCTTCAATTCGTAGACCACCTCGCACGGTGCATGCACGCCCAGGCCCCGGGCGTAGGTGGTGCGGTGGATGCGCAGGGGGCCGCCGAGGTTCGCCCGGTCGGTCTGCGGGGGCTGCGTGTTGCCCGAGTAGCGCACGGTGCCGCCGTAGGTGTGCCCGAAGCCCACGCTGCGGACGGGCTTGAGGGCCGAGAGCGGCACGTCGGGCTGCGGCGGCAGCGGGCCATTCCTGGCGAAGAACCCCTCCGACTCGAGGCACACGGCCCGTCCCCTGAGGAAGCCGCTCGCCCGCAAAAGCGTGGTTTCGGACACGGTGAAGGGCCGGGTGTATCTCGGGGACTTGGCCGTCGGCGCCGAACCGTCGAGCGTGTAGCGGATCTCCGCCCCGGGCTGCAGCGGTGCCGAGAGGGTCACGGTGATGGGCTTCTCGAAGAGGTGCGGGCGGACCCGGGTGCCCCAAGGCGCGACGCGCACCGGATCCACCACCCAGTCCTTTCGCCAGCGCCCGAGTCGGGACAGTTCCTCCTGGAGGTGGACGGTCGGCGCGAGGTGCTTCTCGAAGTGGGCCACCACCTGCTCGGTGTTGAGGTCGGGCGTGAATCCGCGGGCCGGGTCGTAGCCCGGGTGCGCGTCGGTCATGTCGCGCGCGAGCATGCACTTCAGGCCGGCCGACTTCATGGCGCGCAGGCCCATGGGCTTGCCCAGCAGGCAGACCTGGGTGTGGAAGCCAACGTAGAGCAGGTGCGTAAGGCCGTACTTCTGGCAGAGGGCGTATACCTCGGCCTGCGTGTCGGGCATCCAGTCGTCCGGGCCGATGACCAGGTCGGGGTGCATGCCGTCCCACCCGTAGTTGCCCCCGCAACGCTCGGCCCCGCAGGCGCATCCGCCGGCATCCGGCACGGGCGGGCAGGTCACGTTGACGGCGGCGGGAACGGTGAGCGCCGGCAAGTTGAAGACCCGCTCTCGCTGCGGGAACCCGACGTAGTTGTCGACCACGTCGCTCGGGCACAGGAACACGGGCATGCCGAGGTCGCGCGCGGCCGCCAAGGCCTTGTTGAGGCGTGGCACGAAGGCGTCGACCCGCATGGTGGCCGTCTTGCACCAGTGGTAGTTCCAGATGTCCACCGCCACCACGCCGACACGGGAGGAGTCGACCACCTCATGGGTGATCCGCACCTCGCCCGACTGCGGGTCGCGGGTCTGCAAGGTCCATCGGATGGGCACGGCAGCCAAGGGAGGCAGGCACCCCAGCAACAGCAGCAGGGCGGACAAGGATTGGGCGAACGAGGTCATGGCTTGCACACGTGGATGCGGTGATGGAACCGCCGATGCACCGCCACCGCAAGCCGCACGTCACGGCTATTCCTCACGGAGCCGATCCAGGGCCGACGGATCCGGATCGATCCGGGGGATCGCCCGCCGGCCCGGGCTCGGGCAGCAACGGCGGGACGGAGGCGCGAAGGTCCCGGAGGATCCTCAGCGAAGTCGCCAGCGACCAGAACCACGCTCCCCCGAAGAGGCTCAGTCCGAGCACCAGCCTTCGCCATGGGGGGAAGGGTGCCGGGTGGCCCGTATCCAGGCTCTCCCAGGACCCTTGGGCCAACTCCCAGAACCAGCCCATGAAGATCAGGAAGCCCGCCACGGCCACGGTCATCTGGGCGACACCCACCCACCGATGGCCCGCCAAGAATGACCCCAACCCGGGAGTGGCCCCCTGGTTGATGACCAACGCCGTCCAACCGATCGAGCGGCTAGCCGGTTTTCCGGCCGAAGATGACCATTTCATAGGCGACCATACTGGCCAACATCGAGAGGGGCCATGTCACGATCCCACCGACCAGACAACATAGGATCCCGGCGAAATTCAGGATCCCGAGCACGATCAGCAGAGCGAGACAGGACCACCCATGGCGTCGGACCTGCCGGGAACTGCGCTTCATGGCCTCCCAGAAACCCATCCGTTGGTCGAGGATCAAGGGCAGGGTGAACATCCAGATCAACCCCAGATAGATCGCGATCGGAATGCCCAACACGAACAGGCTGATCCCCGGCAACAGGATACCGATCGCGGGCCAGGTAACCGATCCCTGAAGCAGGCCTGTGAAGAAGCCCAACCCCAGGCTGACGACCGAGAGGACGAGTCCGGGCAACAGGGGCAGCGATGAGAGGATACCAACCGCCAAGGATCCCAGGAGCAGATGGACGAACCGTTGTCGAAACCCGTCGAACAGGGACCCCAGCGTCGGTTTCTCCCCGCGGATCGCCCTCAGGTACACGACCTGGATCCCGGCCGCCAGCGGGCCTCCAATGACCAGATTCAGGGTAAACATCAGCCAGATGTACGGCAGACCGCTGAAGAATCCGATGGCCAGGGCAATGAGCAGGTAGAGGATTGTCGGACCGAAGATCACGTCGAGCTTCGCCCACAACGCCGTCCACGCCGAGGACAGGCAGTCCCCGAGGTCGAGGTCGTAATCCCCGTCGAACTCGGACCGGACGAACGGTTCCGCCCCGGGCGCGGCCAGGGATGGCGGCTCGGGCGCGGACGGTTGGACGGGCACGGGCGGTTGGAGCAACCCCGCCAACTCGGGCACCTCGCGCAGGAGGCGCCAGGTGCCGTCCGGACCCTGGACGCGGGTCTCGCCGTTGACGCGCCTCTCCCGGACCCACTGCTCCAACTGTTCGACGGACACGGGGCCGTACTCGTTGCCGTCACTGCCAAGGATTCGGTACATAAAGGGGGGCAAAACGCTTCTGGGGCGGAACGGCCGGGTCACTTCGGCACCGGTCGGACACTCAGGTCTCTCCGGACCGGTGGAGCCTTCTGATGTCGGGAAACCCTAACGAACCCATCGGACGGCATCGATTGGAAAACGCGCCCATCGATCCCATGCCAGAGCCCCCGGGCCCGGTGATCCACCGGCGGCACCGCGCAGGGATCCCCCGCCCAATGACCCACCCATCGCTCCGGCCGGCGGTGTTCCTCCGGGGGTGGCCCCTACACGGTGTCCGGGATCCGGTAGCCCTTGCGGTAGGCCGGCTTGAGCAGCCCATTGGCCGCCGTGCTGTTGGTGAAGCGTTCGCGCACGGGATCGAAGAACAACTGCTTCTGGCCGACGCGGTAGGAGATGTTCGCCAGATGGACCAGACACGCGCTGGGATGGGCAAGGGCGATGTCGGCGTTGGGCGTCTTCCGCGAGCGGATGCAGTCGATGAAGTTGGGCTGGTGCCACTTGTCGGGGAAATACCCCTTGTCCTGGTCGATCACCCGTCCGCCCTCGACGACCACCTGCCAGCCGCACCCGTGGCGGCCGAGGTACATCATCGCCTTCGTGCCGTAGATCTCGACCCGCGTGGCCGAGGTGGGCCAGTGCGGCCACTGGTTGCCGTAGCGCACCTCGCCCGGGAACTTCCGCAGGTAGGGCGTGGCATTGCCACTCTCGCAGGTCATCGTGTAGGTGCCGTAGTCGTAGGTGATGCACTGGAACTCGGGCACCTCGCGCTTGGAGCCGAAGGCGTGGTTGCTGCCGGTGCACAAGACCGAGCGCGGGTGGCCCGGGTCGCCCAGCACCATGCGGGTGAGGTCGAGCTGGTGGCTGGCGTCGTCGGCCAGCGTCCCGCCCTTGTAGTCCCACCAGGGGTGCCAGTTGGCGTGGCGACCGGGATTGTAGGGCACCTTCGGCGCGGGTCCGAGCCAGGCATCCCAATCGAGGCCCGCCGGGACCGGTCCGTCGGGCACCGGCTCCCAGCGCGATCCCTCGAGCATGTTGTACACCTTCACGTGGACGATGTTCCCCAGCTTGCCGCTGGCGAGGTAATCGCGCGCCGAGGCGGCGTAGGGACCGCTGCGGTTCTGGAAGCCCACCTGCACGATCCGCCCGTACTTCCGGGCTGCCTCCACCATCTTGCGCCCCTCCCAGATGGCGTTGCAGGGGTTCTTTTCCACATAGACGTCCTTGCCCGCCTGACAGGCCATGACCGTGGCCAGCGCATGCCAGTGCTCGGGCGTGGCGATGACCACGCCGTCCACCTCGCGGTCGTCGAGGGCCACCCGCAGGTCGGAAATGCGCCGGGGCGCCCGCTTCTGCACGCGGGTCAGGTCCTTCAGGATCCCGTCGCCCCGATCCTTCCAGACATCGCAGACGTACTTGAACTCCACCCCGGGCAGCCGGGACATGCCGGCGGCGTGATTGGAACCGCGACCACCGGCCCCGATGAGTGCCAGCACCACCCGGCGCGAGGGAGCCGAATCCCCCGCCCCGGAAGCCGCTCGTGCGGCCGTCGTCGACGAGGCGGCACTGGCGGCGACGGTCGCCGCGGAACCCGCCAGGAACTGGCGTCGCGAAAGAGACAAGGTGCTCATGGGACATGGGGAAATTGCCAGCAATCCCCACCGGAAGCCACACACCAAAAGAGGAAAAGGGGTCGGTCCTCACTATTGACACAAACCCAAGGCAACGAGGCGGTCGATCTCCACAGTCAATTCCCAGGTCGGTCAGGTCTGGACCGTCCACCCCGCCCTCGTCGCGGGGCGGACGACATCCTGTCTGCGATGGCTGGACACGGGCATGGGTTTTTCGAATGACGCGGCTCCGCCCCGGCGACTAACCTCCTGCAATGTCACCCGCAGCCCGCACCCGTTCGGACTCCTGGCCGGTCGGCCCGGGTGGAACCGGGTTCCGGGCATGGGTGACTGCCGGACTGGCCCTGCTGGGAACCGTGATCCGGGCTGTCGGCACACCGAACGACTCGCAGGTGGCCTTCTTCGAGGAGCGCGTGCGCCCCTTCCTCGTGACCGAATGCCGCGAGTGCCACGGGCCGGGACGGCAACGCGGCGGTCTCCGGGTCGATTCACGCGAGGCGCTGCTGCGCGGCGGCGACTCCGGTCCGGCCGTGCTGCCAGGCCGCGCTTCGGAAAGCCGATTGTTCCTCGCGGTGTCCCATGCCGGACCCGACCTGGCGATGCCGAAGGATCGCCCCCGACTCGCCGGAGCGGTCTTGCGCGACATCGCCCGATGGATCGACGAGGGAGCCGTGTTCCCTGCCGGGAGCGACCCGGTGCCGGGCTCGTCAGAACACCCCTCGGGCTGGGCGAAGGTCTTCGAGTCGCGGCGGCATTGGTGGAGCCTGCGCCCGCCGGTGGATCCAACCATTCCCGCACCCCGGGACCCCGATGACGCCGAGGATGCGGTCGATCGGTTCGTCTTCGCCCGCCTCGAGGCCGAGGGATTGAGGGCGTCCCCTCCGGCCACGCCGCAGGTGTGGCTGCGACGCGTGCACGGGGTGATCACCGGGCTGCCCCCGGAACCGGCCCAGTTGGCCGCCTTCGGCACCGACCCCTCGATGGAGGCACGTGCACGGGTGGTGGATGGCCTCCTCGCCTCCCCGGCCTTCGGCGAGCGATGGGCCCGGCACTGGATGGACCTGGTGCGGTTCGCCGACTCCTACGGCCATGAGCAGGACTACCCGATCCCCCACGCCTGGCGGTATCGGGATTACCTGATCCGCGCCTTCAACGCCGACGTGCCCTACGGAAGGTTCGTGCAGGAACACCTCGCCGGCGACCTGCTGCCGAACCCACGACGCGACCCGGTCTCGGGCCACGACGAGTCCGTGCTCGCGACCGGGTTCTGGTACCTGCACCAGGCGACGCATGCGCCGGTGGACCCCCTGCAGGACGAGGCCGACCGCATCGACAACCAGATCGACGTGTTCTCCAAGACCTTCCTCGGGCTCACGGTGGCCTGCGCCCGGTGCCACGACCACAAGTTCGACGCCATCTCCACCCGCGACTACTACAGCCTTGCGGCCTTCCTCCGGTCATCCCGGCAAGACATCGCCAGCATCGATCCGGACGGCTCGCTCGAGTCGCGCCTCGAATCGCTGGTCCAGCATCACCACGTGCTGTCGCGATCGCTCCGACCGGCAATCCGGGCGGCCCTGGGCCACGGGAGCCCGAAAGTCGCCCCCTACCTCGAGGCGGCCGTCGGGTTGGTCCGCGCCGGCATCCCCACCAACGCCTGGTCGGGGCGCGTGGCAGGCGCGGCGAGGGACCTGAAGCTCGATGCCGGCATTCTCGAGCGATGGACCACCGAGGTCCGCGCCGCCTCGGCGATTGGTTCCCAACATCCGCTGCGCCCGTGGCTGCCGCCCGCCGCCGAAGGAGGGGCTGCTGCCCCAGCCCCGACCCCAGCCCTGACCCGCACACCGGCCGATCGATCCACCCCCGACTGGACGCTGCGGGCCGACGACGCCGTCTGGATGCCCAGCGGTCAGGCCTTCCGGCCGCCGCCCGCCGGGCACGGGGACCAGGGCACGTGGCGCGTGGGGTCGCTGGGCCTGGAACATCTTGCGACGGGGCTCGGCCACAGCGGCCGCTGGGCTGGGCGCCTCCAGGGCGCGCTCCGGTCACCGACCTTCGCCCTCACGCACGACCACCTGCACCTGCACCTGGCGGGTCGGGGCAGCCGTGTCCGACTGGTGATCGCCCGCTACGGCCTGCGCGAATTCAACCCGCTGCTGTTCGAGGCGACCCAACTCGACGTGGACACCGGGGGCGATTTGGCGTGGCGCTCCATCACGTCCGGCCTCCGCCGGCATCGCGGCCGGTTGGCCTACCTGGAACTGCTCGACGACGGCGACGGGTTCATCGCGCTCGACCGGGTGGTCTCCTCCGACAACCCGAGCCCCCCGTCGCCGCCGGCGCATCCGCCCGGGCCTGCCGACGGGGGCGGCACGCCCAGACCCGTCGGGCTGGATCAGACCGTGCACGCAGGGCTTCGGTCGTGGGCCGACGATGCGCCCGGTGGTCCGGGCCTCGACCTGGCCTCAGGCCTGTGGCGCCGGGGCCTGCTGGACTGGGGAGCTTCTGGGGAACCTGCGGCGGCGGAGGTCGCCAGGATCCGCACGATGACCACCAACCTGCCGGCGCCAATCCGCGCCCTGGCGATGACCGACGGCTCGGTCGAACCCGCCCGGATCCTGGTGCGCGGCGACCCGAAGACACCGGGAGAACCCGTACCGCGACGCTTCCTCGAGGCCCTGGCGGGTCCCGGGCCGATGGGCATCGCGCGGGGCAGCGGACGCCTGGAATGGGCCCAGGCCGTGACCTCGCCCACCAACCCCTTGCTGCACCGGGTCATCGTCAACCGCGTTTGGGCTCATCTCTTCGGCCGGGGACTCGTCGAGACGGTGGACAACTTCGGGGCGCTGGGCACCCCGCCGTCGCACCCGGAACTGCTGGACCACCTGGCGGTCGGGTTCGCCCGCGACGGAGGCTCGCTCAAGCGCCTGATCCGGAGGCTCTGCCTCACCCGGACCTTCGGCCAGGCCAGCGAGGCCTCCGATGCCCGGGCCGAGGCGGCCGATCCCTCGAACCGGCTGCTCCACCGCCAGAACCTCCGGCGACTCGAAGGCGAAGCCCTCCGGGATGCGTTGCTCGCGACGGCGGGCAACCTCGACCGGCGCCGCTTCGGACCGGCGGTTCCGACGCACATGACCCCGTTCATGGGCGACCGCATGTGGGTCCGCAACGCCAATGGCCCTCTCGACGGGGACCGGCGCCGGTCCGTGTACCAGGAGACGCGCCGCAACTTCCTCTCCCCGCTCTTCGTGACCTTCGACCTGCCGATCCCGGAGAGCACCGTGGGTCGACGCAACGGTTCCAACGTCCCGGCCCAGGCCCTGGCCCTCATGAACGACCCGTTCGTCCGCCAGCAGGCCACCGCCTGGGCGCACGAGGTGATCGCAGGGGATCCGGGCCCGGTGGCGGATCCCCGGGAACGGATCGGCCGGCTTCATCGCCGGGCGTTGGGACGCGATCCCGCTCCCGCCGAGACCCGGGCCATGCTCGACCTGCTGGCCGGGACGGAGCCGGAAGCCGGCTCGTCCGGATCCGACGCCGAGGCCGAGGTGCGCCGATGGACGGAACTCTGCCATGCGATCTTCCTCACCCAGGAATTCACCCATGTCCCCTGATCCCGGCACGGCTCCGGAAGCCGCCCTGCCCCGCTGGAGCCGCCGGCGGCTGCTGCGCGACTCCGCGCTGGGCTTCGGTGCCCTGGCCTTCTCGGCGCTCTTCCCGTCGCAGGCCGCCCCCGGCGGATGGGCGCCCGCCGGTGGACGGCCCCCAGGCACCCACCACCGCGCCCGGGCGAGGAACGTGATCTTCCTCTACATGGACGGCGGCGTATCCCAGGTCGACACCTTCGACCCCAAACCCCGTCTGTCGCGCGAGGACGGCAAGCCCTTCGGGCTGCGGATGGAGCCCACCCAGTTCGAGGACAACGGGGCCACCCTCGGCAGCCCGTGGGCGTTCCGGCCCCGCGGCCGCTGCGGCCTCCCGATCAGCGAGCTTTTCCCGTGGATCGGGTCGCGGGCCGACGACCTGTGCGTGGTGCGCTCGATGGTCTCGCGCTTTTCCGAGCACAACGCGGCCAACTACTTCCTGCACTCCGGCACCGGCATGTCGGGCCGCCCGAGCCTCGGGGCGTGGACCACCTACGGGCTCGGATCCGAGAACCGGGACCTCCCCGGCTACGTCGTGCTCGACGGCGGGCTCATCCCTTCCGGGGGTGTGGACTGCTTCGGATCGGGCTTCCTGCCGGCCAGCCACCAGGCGTCGCTGTTCCGCAATGACCTGCCGGCGCTGGCGAACATCCTGCCGCTGGAGAGCCGGCCCGATCTCCAGGCACGCAAGCTGCGGTCAGTGCGGGCCCTCGACCGCACCGCCCTCGACCGCCTCGGTGCGCACGATCCCCTCGAGGCCGCCATCCGCAATGCCGAGCTGGCCTACCGCATGCAGATGGCCGTGCCCGAGGCGACCGACATCTCCGGCGAGTCGGCGGCCACCCGGCGGCTCTATGGGCTCGAGGCCTCCTCCGAGCACACCCGGGCCTATGGGCGGCAATGCTTGGTGGCGCGGCGCCTGGTGGAGCGCGGGGTGCGTTTCGTCGAGTTGACCTGCACCCGGGCCCACGGCAACGCCCGCTGGGACGCCCATGGCGACCTGCGCAACAACCACTCGGCCAATGCCCGGGCCATCGACCAGCCGATCGCCGGGCTCCTGGCCGACCTCGAGGGTCGCGGACTGCTGGGGGAGACCGTGATCCTATGGTCGGGTGAATTCGGCCGCACCCCCTTCGCCCAGGGCCGCGACGGCCGGGACCACAATCCGCACGGATTCAGCCTCTGGATGGCCGGCGGCGGGGTCCGCGGAGGTATGGCCTACGGCTCGACCGACGAATACGGCTACAAGGCGGTCGAGAACCCCGTCGAGATCCACGACCTCCACGCCACCCTCCTGCACCTCTTGGGCCTCGACCACGAACGCCTGACCCACCGCTTCGGCGGCCGCGACCACCGGCTCACCGACGTCCATGGCCGTGTCGTCCACGACCTGCTGGCCTGACCCAAAAGGGGTCGGTCCTCACTATTGACACAAACCCGGGTCCGATTCCGAGGCTGCACGTCGGCCTTCCCGCCCAACAGCCGCGCCCAACAGCCGCGCCCGAGTGCCAGGCCGTGCAGAACCTGAAGCCTGATTGGGGGTTGCGCCGCCGAGGTGAGTCCCTGAAAGGGCTTGGACGCGAGGTCGACCCGCCTTCACGGCGAGCGCGGAGGGGGGTGATGACGACTTCGACGAGGGCGGGGGCGGCCGCAGCAGCAGGTGCGAATGGTCCATGGTGGCCGGCGTGCGGGCGAAGCCGAAGCGGCGCAGCTCCATGGCCTGTGCCGCCGGTTCGCCTTCCCGGACCAGATACGCGGTGTCGACCTTCGGGATCTCCACCGTCTGCCGCGTGCGGCTGCCCGGCCAGTCGATCTCGATCGCGCTCACCTCGGTGGCCTTGCCCAGACCGATCTCCAGCCGCAAGGGATTGGCCCCGAAGCTCCCGCCGGTGTTGCCCGTCCGG
>Ga0194129_10004203_pt1 | contig 19378 bp, 20 predicted proteins | sample TA2KigCa35mmetaG_FD_150862 | JGI IMG/M metagenome (GOLD analysis project Ga0194129, IMG submission 150862) | Freshwater microbial communities from Lake Tanganyika, Tanzania - TA2015038 Kigoma Deep Cast 35m | ecosystem: Environmental > Aquatic > Freshwater > Lake | place: Tanzania: Lake...
CCGTGCCGACAACACCTTCGTAATGGCCGCTGTTAACGTCGTCTTACCGTGGTCTACGTGTCCAATCGTTCCTATGTTACAATGCGGCTTCTTCCGCTCAAACTTTTCCTTCGACATCTTCTTTTCCCCTTATGTTAATAAAAACCGTAATCTAAATATCTGTGAAGTACCCCTAAAATGGAGCGGGTGATGGGGATCGAACCCACACTACCAGCTTGGAAGGCTGGGACTCTACCATTGAGCTACACCCGCATACACTACCAGTATTATTTTTAAGCATTACATCGTCAAACTACAAGTCTCGAATTCAGTCATGTATAAAATATACACTCCTTCATTCTCGCTTTGGCTTGACGCGTACTACATAAAAATAATTACTGGTATAAGTGGTGGAGGGAGCAGGATTCGAACCTGCGTACACATACGTGGGCAGATTTACAGTCTGCTGCCTTTGACCGCTCGGCCATCCCTCCAAAGGATACACTTACAGCATATTATCTTATTCTATAGGGAAATAGGGGATTTACAGTCTCTTGTCAATCAAAAAATGACCCTAAGACAATTTGATAAGATCATATTTAAAGAAAGCACCTCAAAAAAAATAGCTCTCACACCCGCCAAGCGGCCAGATAAATAATTTCGAATGTCACGGGTAACATTCCCTCTGTACTTTTGAATCTCTCAGAATATAGTGCCTGACATTGATCAAAGAACCGAAAAGAGGTGAGCCCTTTTTTTCTAAAGGACAGACAATTTGTTTCTCCAATCGACCTTAGATCATGATAAAGATCATCAAGTGCTTTATAGGGACACACAATACATTCTTGATCCAAAACAATATCTTTAAATCCTTGTTTTTGAAGGTCTTGTATAAGGATGTGCGGGGAAAAAAGAGGCAAGAATCTTGGCGTTACGCACCCAAACATTTTTTCTTCCACCCTTAGGAATGTTTCTTTTAATTCCCATAAAGTTTTATCGCCAAAAAATGCCCCTAAAAAAACACCCTCTAAAGGCAAAGAAGCATAAATATCAGCAAGGGCTTTGTGAAAATTTTCTGAGGCATGAAGCGTTAAAATATCCACCACATGTCCGGCTAGGGACAGGAAAGCAAGGCGATCTTCCAAAATTCTCCTTGCGTGCTGAATCAAAAAAAAGTTATGCCGACCTTGGGCCTTTTGAAGATTTTGAATCCTCGCTTGATGATCGATCAAGACTGTCATTCACTGTCTTTCGGTACGGCACTGCGGGCAAGGACATCAACCCGTTCGTTTTCAACATGACCCGCATGCCCTTTTATCCAATGCCATGTAATGGCATACTGAGAGGCAATTTGATCCAGATCCTCCCACAAATCTTGATTTTTTACAGGGTCTTTTTGTTTAGTTTTCCAACCATTTTTTTTCCAATCCACAAGCCAAAGCGTAATACCATTTTTTACATACTGACTATCCGTGTAAATATGAATGGGAACTGGTTTTTTGATAGCCCTCAACGCCTCGATGGTGGCTTTTAATTCCATACGATTATTAGTGGTATGAGCCTCACCCCCAGAAAGTTCCTTTTCTTTTCCTTTCCACCTTAAAAGCGCACCCCACCCACCAGGACCCGGGTTTCCAAGGCACGCACCATCAGTAAAAATTTCAATAATATCAGACACAGAGATTCACTTTCTTTGCCTAAGGTAATCGGCTTTTCCCCTCTACGCAAGCGGCTTTATGCCAATCATTCGAAGGACTATTTCGGCAAAACAATCGTCACACGAAGGCCCCCGTGCGGAGACTCAGCAAGATAAAGGTTCCCCCCATGGTTATGGACAATATCTACAACAATACTAAGACCAAGACCAACCCCCCCTGTACTTTCATTTCTAGAAGGATCTAAACGAAAGAAAGGTTTCAAAACATTTTGGTAATGCTTTTTAGGGATTCCTGGGCCATTATCATCAATAATAATGCGTATGTCCTGAGGCATAACCTCAACCATCACCCAGGCATGGCTTGCAAAACGCTTTGCATTACTTAGAAGATTATCTACCACCCTTATAAAAGCTTGGTATCTCGCTGTAATGATCACTGCCGAAGGAAGAGTCGTCTCAATTTCAAAAGCATCTGATTTCCAACGATTCACAACTTGATTCATGAGCATAATCAGATCAAATTCTGTTGGAACCTCTAAGGAGTCCCCTTTAACAAAAGATAAATATTCTTGAATCATATTTTCCATATGATCAATATCCGCCTTCAGCGATTGGGTATCGATTTCCTTTGGAAACATGGCTAACTCAAGTTTCATGCGCGTAAGGGGCGTTCGAAGATCATGAGAAATTCCTGCAAGCATTTCTGTCCGCTGGCTTATTTGACGCTTAATACGCTCCTGCATACGTCGAAAGGCCATCGCCGCCTGCCTTACCTCGCTAGCTCCATGAGGTTTGAAGTAAGTGATATCAAGTCCCTTTCCAAATCTTTCACTCGCATCCGCTAATTGTATGATGGGACGCACTTGGTTTTTCATAAAAAGAATGGCGATCAATAAAAAGAAAATTGACGCCCCAATTGCCCAAAAAACAACAAGAGGCGTTGTGCGACTCATCAACCGTTTTCGAGAAAATGTGAAAGAAAGCGTCTCGTTTTTAATCAAGACATAAACCGTTAAAAAATTTTCAGATGAATAAATTTTATGTGGATCTTTTAAAGATCCTCGAAGCGCCCTGATAACAAACTTATCTTCCCACGCCTTATAAGACGATGGAACAATCGTTTCAAAAATATCTTTGGAATAATGGTGAATCCCAAACCCTAATTTACTTGCAGCCATGGCAATGGTTGGACTGTTTTTTTTGTGTAAATGGGTAATTAAATCAATAGAACCCGCAATATTAGTTGCGATATTCCTGGTGACGGTATCCAAATGCCGATCTAGAAAAACATAAATGGAAGTAACTTGCACAAGCACAAGAGGCAGCACAATAATCAAAACAGCTCGTTTTAAGAGAGTTTTTGGAAAAAAAGATTTAAAAACTGTTTCTAAAACCATAGCCTAACTTTAAAACATCAACCCCTACAAGAAAACCCCAATAATTCGTTTTGTACAGCCCTAACCTTTTTTCATTCTATGCGATTTCTTCAATATTGCAAGACAGAGACGCCCATTAAATCAGGGGCCAGCCTGGTTGAAAAAAAGAAAAAACCATGCCCCAAAAGTGCCACCCCAAGACGAAAAAGGAATCAAAAAAAATAATTAAGAATATTGAGTCACTTAATAAATAAGTAAAAAATATTATTTGTAATAGTATAAATACAGTAATAATCTATTAATATTGGAGTGCAAAAAAATGAACAATCTAAGAAAAACATCGTTTCTTCAAGAAGATTATTTTGTGTGTGCCCGAGAAAACATGGTTCTCAAGCATTTAATTCCTTTTGGAATCACCAATCCAAATTTATTGAAGTCTTTTTTTAACACTCCAAGGGAAATATTTTTAGAAGAAGGACAACAAGAAACAGCCTATAGCGATATTTTTAAAGGCGGCAACCTTCGAGGATCCATGCTTCCTCCTCATTTTTTAGGGCGCTTATTGCAGGAAGCACCCCTAGATGGTCAAGGGAAAGCCTTGGTTATTGGGGGCGGCAGCGGGTATTCTGCGGCGCTTTTAAGTGGCGTTATGTCCTTAGTATTTTTACTAGAAACCCATAAAAATCTTGTCAAAAAAGCCAATGAATTAATGGACCACCTTGGGATTGATAATGTCTTTGCGGTAGAAGGCGCCTTAGACAAAGGACTACCACAACAAGGATCTTTTGATGTGATTTTGATCGAAGGGGCTGTTGAAGAAATTCCTGTCTCGGTTTTACAGCAGATCGCCTATGATGGCGTTCTTTTGACGTTTCTTTCTAAAAGCCCGTTTATGAAAGAAGCCGTTGCTTTAAGAAAAACAAAATCAGGATGGGTCGAAAAAAGTATTTTCGACGGCAATGTTCCTGTTCTGCAGGCTTTTTCTCGGTATAAGAATTTTGATTTGTAAAAATCACACGTACGGATCTTCTTTCAGGAAATAATTCCTTACATAATCCAAAATGCCTTCTTTGATCGGGGTGAAGGGCTTTTTGTAACCAGCCTTGCGTAAATTCGAAAGACTTGCTTGAGTGTAGTTTTGGTAATGGCGTTGCACTTCAGGAGGCATATCAATATAAGTAATGCGTGGGTCATTATACCCAAGCGCCTCAAACACCCCATAGGCCACTTCATTAAAGGTCGCAGGATCCCCTGTCCCTACATTAAAAAGACCGCTTTCATTGGGGTTTGCCAAAAACCACAGCATGACATCAACACAATCTTTGACATAAACAAAATCACGCATCTGTCCCCCATCGGGATAAGAAGGATGACAAGACTTGAATAGTGTCACCTCGCGGCCTTCCAAAATTTGCCCAGCCATTTTATGGATGATGCTGCGTTGTTCACCTTTATGATATTCGTTAGGACCATACACATTAAAAAACTTCAATCCCACACACTGAGACGGCTTTTCAACATTGGTTGTATTAAGACGTGCGACCCACCGATCAAACAAATGCTTGCTCCACCCATAGGGGTTAAGCGGTCGGTAAATAGAAAGCTCCTTGGGTGTAAACCCATCCACAAATCCGTGTTCCCCATTTCCATACGTTGCCGCTGAAGAGGCATAGATAAATCGTTTTTTGTGAATACTGCACCAAGACCAAAGCCCTTGAGACAGCTTAAAGTTACTGCTAATGATCAAATCAGCGTTCGATTCTGTTGTGGATGAAATAGCGCCCATGTGAATAATGGCCTGCACCCGTGCAGCGTTTTGGGATAAGAACCCAAAAATTTCATCGGGATGAATAATCGTCCCTAGCTCCCGTTTGGCAATATTCTTCCACTTGCTGTCCTGTCCTAAAACATCACAAACAACGGTATCATAACGCCCAATCCTCTCAAGCGCCTCAACCATCAAAGACCCAATAAACCCAGCACCACCGGTGACAATAATCATCTTTTTTTTATCCTTGGTTTCGTTGTTTTCTTTTTTGTACTGGGGTTTTGGGTTTAATGCAAGACACTCTGTTGCTTTTGTCACAAACAAGAAAATTGGAATCAGCTTCAGTCCCTATAGGAATTATCTACAGCACTGGGGCTTCAGCATGCAGAGAAGACTCTTCCACTTCTGTCTGGCCCTCAAGAAGATTAAGAAGTTTTATTTTCCGATGAAGCGCCGTTCTTTCCATTTGAATAGCAAAAGCTGTTTTTGTAATATTTCCCCCAAATCGCCTAATATGAAACGCAAGATAACGCCGTTCAAACTCTTCTCTTGCTTCTCGTAAAGGCATTTCATAAAACTGCGTATCACTAAGAGACGACACCGCTTCTTTTTCAGCATTTAAAATTTCAGAAGGCAGCATCGAACGGTCGATAATTTTTTTATCCGGTGTTGGGTGCATGATAAGAATCCATTCAACAACATTCTTAAGTTGCCTGACGTTTCCAGGCCATGCATAAGATTCAAGAGCCAGTCTTGCCGTATCGCTTAAATGATAGGATCCGCCAGAAGCTTCTCCTTTGAGGAAATACTCAATAAGATCAAAAATATCTTCAACCCGCTCTGAAAGGGGAGGAATGGAAAGAGGAACAACATTCAACCGATAATACAAATCTTCTCGGAATGTCCCTTTTTGAATCAAGGCTTCAACATTACCAAGCGTTGACGACATAATCCGAACATCGGCCGTGAGCGTTCTGGATCCTCCTACTCGAGAGAATCGATTGCTTTGAAGAATACTAACCAGCTTTCCCTGAACTGATAGAGGGAGATCCGTCACACAATCTAAAAAAAGCGTTCCTTGATCCGCTTGCTCTAAAACCCCCAGCTTTATACTAACATTTGGCGTCCCAGCGTTTTTTTCGATCCCGAAAAGCTCTTCTTCTATTTTATCAGGGCTAACCGCTGCACAGTTAAAAACAACAAAAGGATAAGAAGACCTGAGCGACTGCTGATGAATCAAGCGTGCAACCACTTCCTTTCCCACCCCAGAAGGACCTTGAATCATAACGCGACTATTGGTCTTTGCAATACGCTCGATAGACTGTCGTACTGTGTTAATCGCTACTGAATGTCCGTGCAATGATAAAAGGGGTGCCTCTTTCTTCAAGGAATCCAACTGTTTTCTAAGATTGGCAACCTCAATACCACGGGCAACAATTGCCAAAAGACGATCTTGTTGAAAAGGTTTTTCAATAAAATCATAGGCCCCTTTTTTCAAGGCACTCACGGCTGTTTCAATATTACCGTGGCCGCTAATCATCACCACTGGAAGCAGGGGATAGTCTTGTTTCAAGATATCCAAAAGCTCAATTCCATCAAAGCGACTATCGTTTAACCAAATATCCATAATGACCAAATGAGGGGTTTTGGTGCGCATAAACTCTAAAACCCGATGGCCTTCTGTTAGAATATGAGGTTTATATCCCTCCTCTTGCAAAACATCTGCAATAAGGTGACAAATATCCTGTTGATCATCAACAATTAGTATATCGTAAGCCATTCGGCGTATCCTTTAAGCAACTATCTTTGTTATTAATGTGACACTCTTGCTTTTTATGGTCAAGCAAGAAGATTTAGAAAACAATTCAATGGAAGCTTCGGTTGATACTAGGATGCTAAGCCCGAAGAGGAAATACTATAAAGACTGTTGTCCCATATCCGATTTCATTATTTTCAATCCAAATACGCCCTCGGTGGAGATTAATAATCCTTTTAACAATAGAAAGGCCAAGACCAATGCCTGAAAAATATTCCGCAGGATGAAGCCGCTCGAAAGGTTCGAAGACCTTTTGATGGTAATCATCGGGAATTCCAATCCCATTATCAGAAATACTAATCAGATACATCGCGTTCTTTTTTTCGAACTTTATATCTATGTGGGGCGCCGTTCTTGAATAAATGATAGCGTTATCTAAAATATACCCAAACGCTTTTCTCAACAATCCAACATCCCCAAAAATTTCAACTGGACAGAGCTTTGTCTGAACAAATCCATGTCGTTCACGAAGCAAGGGCCCAATATCACTAAGAGCCAAATTTAAAGGCTCTTCCAAAGAGATTGTTGTCAGTTTTTTATCTTCGGTCAAAAGACCTGAATATTCAGTCAGCGCGCCGATCAAGGTTTCTGCTTTTTCAGCCCCTTCTTTAACAAAAGATAGATACCGTTTTACCTTATCATCAAATTCAATGGTAGAATGCCCCTCAATCAAAGATACAAACCCACCAATATTTCGAAGGGAGCCGTGCAAGTCAGAGGAAATTCGAGAACAAAATGCCCTGAAATCTTTGCGCAATCCCTTTAATTCATCCAACAACTGTACTTCTTTTTCATTCATACTATGCACCTATTATTACGTCTAAAGAAACGTTGAATCCTCCCTATTTCAAAACTTCTTTTTCATGGTTTTATCGCCTTAAGATTTACAAGACTATGTAAACCGAAATACTAGAGAAAAAAAAGGGGTTATCCCCCTGCAATCGACGCTATGATTTGTCAATTTATATTTCATACTATACCATTCCACTGGCTCTTCTTATCTATACAAAACGGACAAAAATAGCAACAAAAAAATACCGTATTTTTTACGGTGTTATTTGAAATACGCTTCTTTAGAATTCCTCTATTGTAATCATAGGGGGAACAGAGTACCTTATGGCCGTAAAACAAAATGGAGTTTGTTGATGGGTAAGAAAGGCCTAACGTTCTTAATAATAGGGATTCTTTTAGGATTATGTGGATATTTTTTCTTCTTTAAGTCGTCCATAAAAACCACAGAAGACGAAAACCTTATCCATATTACCTGTGGCATGGTAGGTCTTGAATATAAAACCTGCCAAGAAGGTGTTGCCCTTTGGGAGAAAAAAACCGGCAAAAAAGCAAAGGTCATTCCCGCACCAAATGGTTCTAACGAACGACTAACTCTCTTTCAACAACACTTAGCCGCAGGATCAGATAATATTGACATCTATCAGGTCGATGTTGTCTGGCCTGGTCTTCTCGTAAAGCACCTTGAGGATTTGAAAAATTATATCCCCTCAGAAACACTTCGAGAATACTTTCCCCAACTGATTGAAAACAATACGGTGAGCGGCGCTCTTGTTGCTATGCCTTGGTTTGTTCAAGTTGGTTTTTTATATTATCGTAAGGATTTACTGGAAAAATACCATCGCCCTGTTCCTCAAACCTGGGAAGAGCTCGAAGAAACTGCCAAAATCATTCAAGAAGAGGAATCAAAGCTCGGGCACTCTATCTGGGGATATGTCTTCCAAGGAAAGGCCTATGAGGGCCTTACATGCAACGCCTTAGAATGGATCAATTCCCACAAAAACGGGGGAACAATCGTGGAAGCGAGTGGCCACGTTTCTTTAAATAATCCCGCTGCTGTGGGTATCGTTAATCGCATCAGTTCGTGGATTGGGACCATTACGCCTGAAGGTGTTTTGAACTATGAACAGGAAGATTGTCGGGGCGTTTTTCAATCAGGAAAAGCCATTTTCATGCGTAATTGGCCCTATGCCTGGCCTCTGTTAAATTCATCCGATAGTCCTGTTGCAGGTAAGATCGGTATTATGCCCCTTCCAAAAGGGGGAAAAGATGGTCAAAATACCGGAGTCTTAGGGGGATGGAACTTGAGTCTTTCTAAATATTCAAAACACAAAAAAGATGCTGCTGACTTAATTCAATTTCTCACAAGCTTTGAAGAACTAAAACGCCGAAGCCAAGCAGGGGGATATTTCCCTCCCATGGAAAAACTGTATAAAGACAAAGATGTTTTATCTTCAAATCCTTTAATGAAAATAATGAATGATGTTCTTCATCACGCCTCTTTGCGACCTTCTCGTCAAACGCGTTCTAAGTATAGTCAGGTGAGTGCAGCCTTCTGGAATGCAGTTCATAGCGTTCTTAGTAAAAAAATGACCGCTGAAAAAAGTTTTGAAGGGGCAGAAAAAAAGATGAATTTTTTAAGTAAACATGGTACAACCTGGTCGTAGATTCATTTAACCGGAGACCAAATCATTTGTTCAAGGGCCGTTCATCAGACTTAACAAAATCACGCACCCGAGATGCGTGGCTTTTCTTAATGCCAACTTTGGTTGTACTATTCCTCGTTGCAGGGTGGCCACTGCTTCGTACTCTTTGGTTTTCATTCACAGACACGTCTCTTTCGGACTTAAAAGGTGGGCAGTTTGTCGGTGTCGATAATTTTTTCTATCTATTTGAAGATTCGACCTGGCGCCAATCGTTTAAAAATACGGTTATTTTCGCCGCTATTTCTGTAAGCTTAGAAACTATCTTTGGTCTTATTATCGCACTTGTTTTAAATGCCCATTTTAAAGGACGAGGATGGCTCCGAACAGCTGTTTTAATTCCCTGGGCTATTCCAACGATTATCTCAGCAAAAATGTGGGGATGGATCCTCCATGATGTGTATGGCGTCTTAAATGAAATCCTGATTTTTTGTCATATCATCAAAGAGCCTCTCGCCTGGACAGCAAGTCCCAAGCTCGCTATGGTTTCCGTGGTTTTGGTTGACGTATGGAAAACAACCCCCTTTATGGCCCTTTTGTTGCTGGCAGGACTGCAACTTCTGCCTCAAGAATGTTTTGAAGCAGCCCGAGTTGACGGTATTCATCCCCTTCGGGTTTTTTGGCGCGTGACCCTTCCCTTGCTTAAACCGGCTATCACAGTCGCTGTTATTTTTAGGTCTCTCGATGCCTTAAGAATCTTTGATTTGATTTATGTTTTAACAAGTGGAAGCGTTGAAACCGTTTCCATGTCTGTTTATGCACGCCAGCAGTTATTTGACTTTCAAAGTGTGGGGATTGGCTCGGCTGCTGCAACATTATTATTTTTTATTATTAGCCTTGCAACCCTTGGTTTTCTTATGACAGGTGGGTTAAAACAGGATAAATAATCATGCGATCAAAATTCTATACGCCTTTTTTGTATCTGTTATCTGCTTTAATTATTATTGTGTGTGTCTTTCCTTTTTATTGGGCAATTGTATCGTCCTTAAAAACAGGCTCCGATTTATTTAAGGTAGAATTCTGGCCGGCACACCTAACCTTTTCAAATTTTATAGAAATTTTCAAAGAGCAACCTTTTGGCCATAATATTTTAAACTCTGTTTTTGTGGCCGTTGGCACTGTTTCCATTTCCCTTATGTTGGCTATTACCGCCTCTTATGCTTTAGGTCGTGTTCGATTCCGAGGACGGTCTGCTTTGCTTTTGTCCATCCTTAGTATTTCAATGTTTCCGCAAGTTGCTATTTTATCCGGGATGTTTGAACTGATCCGAACCCTGGGTCTTTATAATAACCTTTTGGGTCTTATTTTTTCTTATATGACGTTTACCCTCCCCTTTACAACATGGATTCTAACAACTTTTATGAAACAGCTCCCCAAAGAAATTGAAGAAGCGGCCATCATCGATGGGGCAAGCACCTTAACTATCTGCACAAAAATCTTCCTACCTTTACTATGGCCAGCCCTTGTTACGACAGGACTTTTAGCCTTTATTGCTGCCTGGAATGAATTTTTATATGCCCTAACCTTAACCGTTGAAAGTCAATCAAGAACCATTCCAGTCGCGATTGCTTTAATGACAGGAGCGTCTGAGTTTGAATTACCTTGGGGGAAAATTATGGCAGCCTCTGTTGTTGTCACCCTTCCCTTGATTGTGTTAGTACTTATATTTCAACGACGTATCGTCTCAGGGTTAACCGCAGGCGCTGTAAAAGGATAGGGACTATTTCTATGGCACAAGTTGTTTTAAAAAACGTACGAAAAGTTTTTGATAAAACTGAAGTCATTCATAATATCAATTTAGAAATTCCTGATAATGAATTTACGGTTTTTGTGGGTCCCTCAGGGTGCGGAAAATCTACCCTTCTTCGCCTTATCGCCGGCTTAGAGGACATTACAGAGGGATCTTTGCATATTGGGAACACAGACGTAACGACAATACCACCCGCAAAACGGGGGGTCTCTATGGTGTTTCAGTCCTATGCTCTTTATCCCCATATGACCGTTTATGAAAATATCGCTTTCGGTTTAAGATGCAGCCAATACAGCCGCAATGAAATTGAAAAACGCGTGTTACAGGCATCCGAAATTTTGCAACTGAATCATTTGCTTGATCGTCAACCTAAGCAGCTTTCTGGGGGACAACGGCAAAGAGTTGCGATTGGTCGAGCGATTGTTAGAGACCCCAAAGTCTTTTTGTTTGATGAACCTTTGTCAAATTTGGACGCCTCGCTTAGAGTCAAGATGCGCATGCAAATTGCAAAGCTGAAACATGACCTTAAAACAACGATGATTTATGTCACCCATGACCAAGTAGAGGCTATGACCCTTGCTGACCGAATTGTGGTTCTGAATGAAGGAACCATTGAACAAGTTGGAACACCGATGGAACTTTATCACCACCCACGCAATAAATTTGTTGCAAGTTTTATTGGGTCCCCCAAAATGAACTTTGTGGAGGCTCATATTGCCTCTCTTGCAGACGGAAATGTTAACCTAGACCTTCCCCATGATAAAAGGATTACCCTGCCTGTTTCCTTGTCTGAGGGTATTGTTCTTGAAGAAAAAGGAAATGTGGAAGTGGGCGTTCGCCCTGAACATGTTTTTGTTGTTCAAAAAGAGGAAGAGGCCCTTTTTACCGGAGATGTAACGATTGTTGAGAATCTAGGGAGTGAAACGTATGCCTACGTTAAAATCGGCTGGGGACAAACTATTTTAGTACGATTACAGGGAGAAAGTCGTATCAAAGTCGGCGATTCTCTAGCTTTATCAGCTGCCCCCAAAGACTGCCATTTATTTGATACAAAAACGGGTTTATCTTTTGAAAGAGCCCCGGTTTGATGGCATGCGCCTCCTGTACCTTGTCACAACAGACGCTTATTTTCTTTCCCACCGCTTGCCCGTTGCGTTAGGCGCACAAGAAGCAGGGCTTGAGGTATTGGTGGCATGCCGCGACACAGGGCAGCGCCCAAAAATAGAGGCTCTAGGGTTTACATTTATTCCCCTTCATACCCTAGAACGCACAGGAATTAACCCATTCCACGACTTAAAAACCTTAACAGAAATTGCCAAAATTTATGAAAAACATAAGCCCGATATTGTCCATCATGTTGCTTTAAAGCCAGTATTGTATGGGAGCATTGCAGCCTTTTTAAATCAAATCCCCAGAACCATTAACGCGCTGACAGGTCTTGGGTATGTGTTTATTTCCAAAAATCTCTTAGTCAAAGGGTTACGCTTTACGATTATGCAGATCTTTCGGCTTCTTTTTCGACGCAAAGGATCAACTCTTATTGTTCAAAATCAAGACGATTATGAGATGTTCAAGAAATTTTTAAATACTGATCAAATCGCCCTTATTCGTGGATCTGGGATCGATACTACCTTTTTCTGCCCGCCTAAAACTCTGCCCCAAAACAACCCCTTAAAACTCGCTCTCGTTGCTAGGATGCTTTGGGATAAAGGCATTGGAGAAACAATAGAGGCAATCAGAATTCTGCGCGCAAACAATATACCCGTACAATTAATTCTTTGTGGCGCTCCAGACCCGGAAAATCCAAGATCTATTGATGAAAAAACCTTAAAAGACTGGCACTCTCAAGGGCTTTGCACGTGGGTTGGCCATCAAAGTGATATTGTGGCGCTTTATCATACTGCAGATGCGGCAATTCTTCCTTCTTACCGGGAAGGATTACCAAAATCCTTACTAGAGGCTGCAAGCTGCGCCCTTCCGATTATCACAAGCGATGTTCCAGGATGCAGAGAAATTGTAGAGGACGGCACAAATGGGTTCCTTACATCCATCACACCCCAAGCTATTGCAGAAGCAATCACGCGGTTTTTGGCTCTCTCTCCCGAAGAACGGCACCACATGGGCCAAAAAGGACGAACGTACACCTGCAAACAATTTGCCATTCCCTTGATTGTAGAAAAAACTTTAGCATTGTATAAAAAAAGAAAAAACTACTAGACAAAAGTTTTTTTATTAGCAATACTTAAAGTAATCATAAACAAATCAATTTAAATTTCCAAAAAACTATAAAAAACTCTTGAATGGATTTTATCGGATATTTATATATCCTTAATGCGACACAAAAGCGGAGGCGCAATTGAAGAAGGCGTATTTAAAAATATTAATCATAAGTGCTGTTTGCATACATACGTTTACAGCAAATGGAGCTGAGGTTGTGCATGCAGTAGGACACAGTGCAGCAAGAAATATTAGCAAACCTGTTAGAGGTCTTTGCGAGATACTTGGTATTCAAGGTATTCTTTCTGATGCTGGAGAAACCCTTAGTGAGGAAACGGCCAGTAATGGTCTTCTTTTTAGCGGTACAGCTGATTTATTTGATTCTCAAACAACCTTTGAGCGTTCAAAGTCAGTAGAAAGATTAATGGACAGAGCTCTTGAGCGCGGCCTTGTGGCACGTATGTTTAACTTTAAAGAGGGACAAGCCCTTCCTTCTATTGGGGCGATTGGCCTGCCTTTTATGGTTGGAAAAGCAGTACAAGTCTTTATTTCTCTTGTTCCAGGAGGAGGTATAGTTGCCGATATTGCTGGAAGAGGTGTAGGGAAAGCAACGCAGTGGGCTCTTAGAAAGAAAACAGATATTAATAACGATGCTTTTGAATCTAATGATGCTCTTACACTTCAAGTTGTTCAACAGCTAGCAGAGGAAATATCTCAAGGATTTGTTCAACGTTATGCAACAACGCTTTCACAAATGTCCGAACAGCAGGTCAAAGATATGGTACACTATGGGAGTATCTCTCTTCTAGACCACATCGATCAACTATTCAATACGGCAAAAGATGGCGATTCCTTTAGTGTTTATGGGGTTGCAACTGTCATTATTTCCAACATGGCAAATCGCTATTTAAAAATTGATCACATCGTTCCAACTATTAGCACGATGGGACGTGCCGCTGGTCGTGGCATCAAAATGAAAAAAGGATTTGGAGCAGGAACTGTTGGAGATATCATGACAACACCTCTTGTGCGCCAAGGAAATGCTTTTTATTTAGACCCAACAGCGCTTCAAACAGAACGCGTTGATAATAAAAAGAAACGTGGTCATGTTAAAGCCAAAAGAAAGCTATCCTCAAAAGTTTTCGCAGTTCGTGACGCTATGCCAAACGATGATCTATCAAACTACAAAAAAATTACAGAGAAAGAAGTAGATAAGATAACATCAAAAGCAAGAGCTAAAAAACGCAGTGCATCAAGGAAAGCAGCACCTGCAGCGTAGCCAAAAGGCTCACACCAGTTTGGAGTATTAACTACTATAGAGTTTACCAACTCTCCGACATGCCCCCCACTTTGGGGGGTCTTTTTTTTAAGATTTTTTAAAAAGAAATCTATCGAAACAGGGTAACATCATAGAATTTGGATGAAGTGTCAGGGACGGAACACTTGGGTTTATGGCCCGTAGCTTGAAAGGTGAAAAATAATACTTACTAGCTTAACCAGTCCGTCTTCGCCCCGTTGGGGCTACACCGGACACTGCTTCGGCCTAACGGTCCACACGTGGCTGTGCCACGCGTAGCCCGTAAGGGCGAAGCGTGGTGCCCAGAGGCGGGATCGAACCACCGACACGAGGATTTTCAGTCCTCTGCTCTACCACTGAGCTACCTGGGCATAGGAACGTTTGTTACGTTAAGCCTTCTTTTTAAAAGAAAATCTTATAGTTGTCTACCAAAAAGCTTAAGAAAAATTCTTTTGCCACCGCGGACGATTGTCTTTATCAACAATCTTGGCCCGGATGCCTTCTAAAAAATCACCGTGCTGCAGGCAATAGGAAGCCAGTTTTTGATCCATTTCTTTTAATGACTTAAAGGATTTTCCCTTAATATTTTTAAAATGGTCATAGGTCAAGCCCAGGCTAAGAGGGGAAGACAAAGCCAAATCCCGCAAAATTTTTTGACACCAAGGATCTTTGCTCAGCTTTAAGACAATAAGGGCATCGTCTAGTGTTTCTTTGGAAAACGCTTCATCAATAAGCTCTTGTCGGGGTGAAAGTGTTGGGGCAACAGGCACTTCTCCACCCCCAAAATGGTCCAGCAGTTCTAAAAGAACCGCTTCCCCCTGCCCTGCTGTTGGCGCTTGACACAACGCCTCAACAAAAACATCAAAAAGGTCTTTGGGTATAAAATGAGTCGCAAGCCCTGTATCTAAAGCATCTGCGGCATTAAGGCGATAGCCAGTTACAGCCAAAAAGGAGCCCATAAAGCCTGGGCAATGCCTTAAAAAAGCGGTGCTGACAATATCAGGGAAAAATCCCACAGCGCACTCAGGCATCGCGATCGTTACATTTTCGCTGACAATCCTATAGCGCCCATGCATTGAAACACCAAGCCCCCCACCCATTGCAATGCCATGTATTAAGGCGATATAGGGTTTTTTATATCCATGAATGCGTTCGTTAAGGGTATATTCAAAAGCAAAAAAATCATCGAATTTTTTGTAGGCCTCGTCTTTAGGGTATTGCTGATCGATATCATAAAGGATCCTAAGATCTCCCCCCGCGCTAAAAGCTCGATCAACGGCACTTCGAATGACAACCAGGTCAACGCCTGGATCCATTTCCCATAGATCAAGGTGGTGCGCAATACTTTCAAACATAAACACATTTAAGGCATTCAGCTTTTCAGGTCGGTTAAGGGTTATAATTCCGATACGGTTTTGAATGCGGCAGTCAATCACGGTCAAATCCTAAGTAATTAAGAACACTAGACTTTTTTTGTTGGAGATTCTTTTTTGAGGTACACCCCACAGCCCCCCAATAACAACGATTGAAACGTTCGCAGTCCCATTTGTTTGCCCGATCCGAACAATGGGCGTTAGCAACTGATGAAAAGTTAATCAGCAACAAAAAAACACTTAAATATTTTGTCATTAGAAGTCCCCTTATCCAATCGGTTGACGTGCGTTTAAAGCAGCCAGAATTGTTCCTTCATCTAAATAGTCTAAATCCCCACCCATTGGAAGGCCGTGGGCAAGACGTGTTATTTTGATAGGGAAAGCAGAAAGCTTATCGTGAAGATAGTGTGCTGTAGTTTGCCCCTCCATAGTCGCGCTAAGAGCAATAATCACCTCTTGAATGTGCCCTGTCTCTATACGCTTCATAAGACTTTCTAAGGTCAAATTTTCTGGCCCAATCCCATCCAACGCCGACAGCACACCCCCCAACACATGATAACGTCCCCGAAAAGCATGGGCCCGTTCCATCGCCCACAAGTCTTCAACATCTTCGATAATACATAAGGAAGAAGAATCTCTTTTGTTGTCATCACACAGACTGCAGGGAGATTTTGTATCGATATTGCCGCAGACAGCGCATGTTTTTACGGTGGCCAGGACATTATTTAAGGCATCAATGAGAGGAACCATATGCGTCGCCCTGCGCTTCAAAAGATGGAGCGCAGCCCGTTTTCCGGACCGCGGGCCCAAGCCTGGCAACTGAGCCAAAAGCTTCATCAAATGGTCTATTTCTTTTGCAATCATTCCGTCAATCTTTTAGAAAGGAAGCTTAAGCCCTGGGGGCAAAGATAATCCGCTGGTCAAATTTTTTAGCCCATGAGCGCTTTGGTCCCCCAATTTTTCTTTTGCTTTGGCGTGCGCTGCAACAATTAGATCCTCTAAAATAACTTTTTCATCTGGATTAATTTGTTCAGGGTCAATGGCAATACTGATCATATCACCCTTGCCATTTAAAACAACCTTTACCAAACCACCGCCGGCGATCCCTTCAACTGTTTTTGCAGCAAGCTCTTCGTCTAATTTCTCAAGCTGCTTTTTCATTTCTTGGGCTTGTTTCATTAGAGCACTAAGGTTCATAATTTTCTCCGTTTTTCTTGTACTATAAATGGCTGATCTTTTCTCCGCAAGAAAAACCATGACGCCCTCAAGGTTCTTTGTTAAGATCCGCTTTTATAGAATCGAGGATTTATGAGAAAATTTCTGATCATTGTAAGTATCCTGCTTTTTGGAAGCGCCATCTTATGCCCCTTTGGAATTTTTAGATCTTTAGATGATTTTCGATTCGACACTGTGGATGCTATGGCGCGCTTATATTTTTATATGAAAAAGCCCTACGATCCTTCCTCTCTAAAAGAAAAACTAAAAAACCCAGCGCCTACTTGGGCGCAAGAACGAATCGATGAAATCTCACTGCGGTGCTCCTCCCAAAAATTAACGGACTACTTAGGGCAATTTTCTAAAGAAGCCCTTCAAAATACTTTGCTCCTTATTCGCATTCGCCTTATAAACGGAAAAATCGAAACATATCCTGAAACGCTCAATCGATTTCAAGGACGGCTAGAGGCTGTTTTAAAAGCCTTGAATTATTTGAACGAAGAAAATCTTTTACCACAAGATTTAGATTTCATCCTTTGTATTAATGATAAGATTTTTGATGATTATAAAGGGGAAGTGCCGATTTTTGTCTTTTCAAAAAACCTCGATCGAATAAACGAGAAAAACTTAATTCTTATCCCCGATGGAATGAATCTTTCTAGATGGGGGCACGTTGAAACTACAATCCATTTTGCAAACTTTATTTATCCCTGGCACAAAAAGAAAGATATTCTCTTTTGGCGGGGAAGCAATACCAATCCCATTCGTTTAAAGGCTGCTGAACTGAGTAAACAGTCCTCTTTTTTCGATATTGAATTAACCGATGGCCGCAATGAACAGTATCTAATTCCAGAATATCAGATTCAATACAAATATCTTCTTTCTCTTGATGGTATTAGTTCCAGCTGGCCAGGGCTTTTGTGGAAGCTTGCATCGAACTCTGTTGTGCTCAAACAAAAATCATCCCATGTTCAGTGGTATTATAACGGACTTTCTCCCTCTGTTCATTTTATTGAAATTCAAGAAGATTTGAACGATTTACAAGAAAAATTTACCAAAGCACAGCACAATATTAACGATGGACAAATGATGACAAATGCTGCCCAAAACTTCATTAAGAACAACGTGACCTACGAAGAAATGCTTCATTACATGGCACGAATTTTTAAGGCCTACCGCAATTTACCGGATAACCCGAACATCGACCCGATCAATTGATAAGTGTCCCCATATTTTATCCGCTGTATAAATCGGGGCCTTTAACTTAATACCTAAAGCAATACACGCACGATCCCCCAGCGATAAGCCTTTTTCTTTTCCTTGAGCATACAAATCAGCAACAAGGGCTGTTTGCTCAACATCAAAAGGAATAATTTCTTTGATCATATGGGAAATAAATAAAAGAGCCTCTTGCGGTAGGATATGAATGCGCGTCAAAGCCGTTAAAACTTCTGCAACATTGATCGAAGACATCGTTGCATTTTCAAGCAGTGGCTGTATAAGTTCTGATCCTTTTTTCTCCTGAAGAAGGGCTAATAACGCGGAAGAATCCAAAACAACTCTAGCGCTCATTTTCTTTTCCTGCCTCAACACGTCGGCTTTGTATTAAATCATCGACCAAAGAAAAAGAACTACCAGTAGCATTGCTATAATTTTTTACCCGAGTCTGTAATTGTTTCAAAGCGTGGTAAGGCGTTGTGATATAAATTTCTTCGTCTTTTAAATGTATTATAATCTCATCTCCAATCTTTAAATGAAGGTGCTGACGAAAGGCGGACGGAATAATGACTCTTCCTCCTTCACCGATCTTTGCACGAATGCTATTCATGATTTCCTGCTTTTTTCTTGAATCTTTTTTTAGGAATAGCAAAAACCCATAAAAATGTCAATTATTAAATAAAATGTCATAATTATAAAAAATGCCATTTTTTACTAAGCATACATAGAAAGTTAGTCAAAATTTTAAAATTTTGCTTGCATGGTTCCCCTGAGTTCGCTATAACCGTCAATATTCGGTTAAGTGCCGGGCTCGTAGCTCAGTTGGTTAGAGCGCGCGCTTGATAAGCGTGAGGTCGGAGGTTCAAGTCCTCCCGGGCCCACCACCCTGCGCCCTTCTAACTACGCTAAAGCTTCGTTAGACAGGTCGGTCTTCGGGCGGACTAGTTAAATTGGCAAAATTTAGCTACTTCGGTGGTTAGTGCGTATGATCAACTTAATCCGAATCCCAATCAATATGGGGCCATAGCTCAGCTGGGAGAGCGCCTGATTTGCATTCAGGAGGTCGTCGGTTCGATCCCGTCTGGCTCCACCACGCTTCGCCCTTACGGGCTACGCGTGGCGCAGCCACAAAGTAGACCGTTAGGTCGAAGCAGTGTCCGGCGTAGCCCCAACGGGGCGAAGACGGACTGGTTAAGACAGTAAGTTTTATTATTTTTCAC
>Ga0194129_10004204_pt1 | contig 19378 bp, 21 predicted proteins | sample TA2KigCa35mmetaG_FD_150862 | JGI IMG/M metagenome (GOLD analysis project Ga0194129, IMG submission 150862) | Freshwater microbial communities from Lake Tanganyika, Tanzania - TA2015038 Kigoma Deep Cast 35m | ecosystem: Environmental > Aquatic > Freshwater > Lake | place: Tanzania: Lake...
AGCGCGTCCCCAGGCCGGGCTGGGAGCGGCGTCTTGAGACTCCAGCGGCGTAGTGGACCGGGAGCGGGCCACCGGGGCGGAGGCGTGAGCCTCTTCCGCTCCGGCGGTGGACACCGTCACGCAACTGGGGGCAAACAGGAAGATGCTCTCTCCCACCCGCTCCTGCTGGCCATCGATGGCGTAAGTGCCACCCGCCACAAAATCCACGGCGCGCTGCGCCTGATCCGGCTCCATCATGGTGAGGTTGAGGATCACGGTCTTGCGTTCCCGCAGGGCTTGGATCGCGCGGGGCATCTCATCAAAGCTGCGGGGTTCCATCAACATCACCTCCGCCACGGTGGTCGTGAGCCCGGGCATGCCGATGACGTTGGTGCCGGCGAACGGGTCGTCGACACTGGGGGCGAAATCGGAGCTCAGCGCCAGGGCAGAGGTGCCGCGACTGGTGGGGGGAGCCGCGTCATTGTTGTCGCCAGCGTCGTAATCCAGCTCATCGTCGAAGTCGCCATCGAGATAGTCGTCACCAGAGACGACGGCACGGAGACGGGAAAACAACGACACGAGTGAGCCTCAAAGTGGAGCGTTGCACCTGAATAGCGTCCCCCGGGGCCGCTGGCAACCACCTGCGGTGGCACTTCAGATGTGGCGGCCACCTTAGCCTTCGGCAGCGGGGCGGTTCCCCAGAAGGCCGGACCCCAAACGGATCCAGGTGGCTCCCGCCTGAACGGCCTCGCGCCAGTCGCCGCTCATGCCCATCGAAAGTTCCGGCAGCTGAAGCTCCCGGCCCAGGGCCGCGCAGTCGTGAAACAGGGCCAAGCGCTGCGCGGGATCCAATCCCAAGGGGGGGATGGTCATCAACCCCCGCAGGCGAAGGGGAGCCAGATCCGCCAGCCGGGGCCAGGCCTCGCGCAACGCATCCGGCTCAAAGCCCGTCTTTCCCGGATCCGGCCGCAGCTTCACCTGGGCGAAGACCACGGGAGCAACCCCCTCCTCCATGGCGATGCGTTGCAGCCGCTCCGCCAGAGGAAGGCTGTCGAGGGAATGGAGGGTGCCGAAGTGGCGCAACACGGCTCGCGCCTTGTTGGCCTGCAGACGACCGATGAAATGCCAGTCGAGCGGGCCGAGATCTTCGAGCCGCTCCCGCTTGAGCAGGGCCTCCTGCAGACGGCTCTCGCCAAAGCTTCGCTGCCCGAGGGCAACCGCCTCCCGGATCACCTCCGCGTCCTGTCCCTTGCTCACGGCCAGGAGCTGACAGGTGGGCGGCAGGGCATGACGCACCGCCGCGAACCGTTCGGCCAGCGGGGAGTCGATGGCCATGGCGCTTCAGAGGAAGGTTTGGTCAAAAAGCTGTCGCCAACGCGCATGCTCCGCCTGCCCTTCGCGCCGAGACCGAGCGAGATTCTGCTCCGCGTAATGGCGCGCGTCGGCCAGCGGAATCACTTCAAAGGTCGCTCCCTTCGTCTGCAGGGTGACAAGGAAGAAAATCCGCTGGGCGTAGAGCGTGGCGAAGAGATCCCTGTTTTCACCAGCAGGAGCGACCCGATAGAGCATCCCGAAGGTGGGATGGCTGAGATACCGCTCTGCGCTCACGAGTCAGATCGAACTGGCACCATTAAAGATCACGGTCCTCCCAACCCCTCCGCACCCCCCCCACCGCGCCCGCCGCGGGTCCTCCCGTTCCCGTCGACAGGCGCCAGGCGCCAGCGAGGCGTTTCAGGAGCCGCCCACCGCCCAGCGCAAGCCCACCAGCAGGGCCAGGGCCAGGCCAGCGATCAGGGTGGGCAGGGGAGAAGTCGGCTCAGGTTGATGGAGACGATCGGGAGGCAACCAGCGCCCTCCGCGGGCCAGCAGCGCGTCCGCGCCCTGCTCGGATCGCAGCAAAACGTTAGCCAGCAGCCGCTCTCCAACCGCCAGCACGAGAGCCAGGCCCGCCTTCCAGCCCAGGGATCGCAGATTCACGGCACGGGTGGCCAGGGCGCGCAGCAGATTCTGCAGTTCCTCCTGCACCAGCGGCAGAAACCGCAGGGCCAGCAGGAGGGTGAACCCCAGCCGCTCCATGGGCCACCCCAGCCAGGAGAGGGGACGCAACCACCATTGAATCGCCCACACCAGGGCTTCCGGCGCGGTGGTGAGCAGCAGGAGGTTGGCGCTGTGCACCACGGTGAACAGCAGGGTGGAGGCGTTGATGGCCAGCTCCGCCGACTTTCGCGTCACGACGACCGGCCCCGCGGACAGCGGGCCGGACCCCCAGGGGCCCCAGCGCACCAGCTCCCAGGGCAAACCGGCCCGTTCCGCTGGCGTCCCGGCCCCAGGCGTGGGCCGCAAGAGGATCTCCCCCGGAGGCCGTTGCAGGTCGCCGCTGGGGCCGGGAGCGGCGGGCAGCACAAGCGACAGGAGGCCCACCAGGGCGGCGAAGGCCAGGAGAGCGGGCATGGAGCGCCTCCAGAGGCGCGATGGCACCCCGCTGAACAGCGTCACCAGCAGGAGGAGTCCCACCAGGGCGAGACGCCAACGGGGCCCGGCCATCACGGGGGCCACCAGAAACGCCAGGGTCCAGGCCAGTTTCAACCGGGGATCGAGCCGTTGCAGCCAGCTGGAGGTCTCCGTCGCGGAGGTGTCCACATACTGACCGATGGGGATCTGGCGCAGCCAGTCCATCAGCGGTGTTCGACGCCGTGACGGGCCTGATCCCGCTCCGCGTCGCGCTGCTGCTTGCCACGCCAGAACAAGCGGATGGGGGTGCCCTCAAATCCCAGGCCCTCCCGCAGCTGGCGCTCCACATAGCGGCGGTAGGTGTCGCCGAACAGCTTGGGATCGTTCACGAACAAGGTGAAGCTGGGGGGCTTGGAGGCCACCTGGGTGCCGTAGTAGAGCCGTCCCTGGCGGCCGGCGCGGGTGGCGGGCGGGCTGCGCCAGCGCAGCGCCTCCTGCAACACCTCATTCACCACCGAGGTGCTCACCCGGCGGCGATGTTGCTCCACCGCCGCCGCCGCCAGCGGAAAGATGCCCTGCACCCGCTGACCGGTGAGGGCGGAGGTGAAGAGCATCGGCGCCCAGTCGAGAAAATACAGGCGGCTGCGCAGATCTTTCTCCATCTGGTGGAGCGTGTGGCTGTCCTTCTCCACCGCGTCCCATTTGTTCACCACCACCACGCAGGCCCGCCCCCCCTCCTCGATGAGGCCCGCCAGTCGCTGATCCTGTTCGGTGACCCCGTCGAGGGCGTCGATCACCAGCACGCAGACATCACTGCGATCGATGGCCTTCAAGCTGCGGTTGACGCCGAAGAACTCCGGGCCATACTCCACGCTGCCGCGGCGCCGGATGCCGGCCGTGTCCAGCAGCTTCCAGACCCGATCCTCCCGTTCCAGGGTGGTGTCGATGGTGTCGCGGGTGGTGCCGCGCGTGGCGCTGACAATGGCGCGCCGCTCGCCGCAGATGGCATTGAGCAGGCTGGATTTGCCCACGTTCGGCCGCCCGATGATCGCCATCTGAATGGGCTCCTCCCCCTCCTCTTCCGGAGCCGGGGGGAGGAGGGTCACCAAGTGGTCCAGGAGCTCGCCGGTGCCGGCGCCATGGATGGCGGAGATGGCGAAGGGCTCCCCCAGTCCCAGGGTCCAGAACTCGGCAGCCATCGACAGGCCCTGTTGGGGCGACTCGCACTTGTTCACCGCCACCAGCACCGGCACCTTCTGAAAGCGGAGCCACTCGGCGATGCTCTCATCCGCGGCGGTGAGGCCGTGCTGGCCATCGACCACCAGCACGGCCGCCGCTGCCTCCTCCAAGGCCAGCTGCGCCTGCTCGCGGATCTCGGGCAGGAATTCGCTGTCATCGGCGAAGACCAGGCCGCCCGTGTCCACCACCTTGAAATGGTGGTCTCGCCAGTAGGCCTCTTGATAGGACCGATCGCGGGTGACGCCGGGCTGGTCGTGCACGATGGCCTCCCGGCTGCGGCACAACCGGTTCACAAAGGTCGACTTCCCCACATTCGGTCGACCGAGAATGGCCACCACCGGAAGAGCCACGCGTTCCTCTCCCCATCCGACGGACCGTGCTCCGACCCTACCGCGCGGCGCCCTTCACCCCGCGGGGGGATCTCCCGGATGGCCCAGGCGTGGATCGGCGGGCGGCTCCAGCGGCGGCGGGAGGGGGCCCGTTTCCAGCAGCGGCTCCCCCCGCTCCGCCAGGTGGGCCAGCAGCCAGTTCACGGCGGTGGCCCGCCGCGTGCGCCTCGGAAACAGCTCGCCGACGCGATAGCCGCCGAAGCCCAACCGCTCTTTGAGCAGCTGCTTGTGGGCCGCGGGCACCGAGCGGGTGAGGGCCACGCTGGCGGGCCGCTCGGCGATCACCTCCGGAGCCCTGGGGAAAGCCTCGGCCCAGGCGGCCGGCGTCGCGGGTCCCGCCAGCCAGGGCACCGCGTCGCCCGTGTCGCCATCGCCCGCCGCCGCCGCCAGGGTGGCCTCCACGACGGTGACGTCCGCCGGGACGTAGCCCAAGCGGCACCACACCAGGGCGCAGACGAGGCGGTCGCTGACGCGATCCGCCAGCACCGCCTCCAGCAGCGCGCGACTGAGGGGGAAGGGAGCGTCGTGGTCCATGGCCGGGCCGGGGGCGAAGTCCAGAGCGGACTCCAGAATGGCGGCCCATGATCCCCTCCGTCGCCCTCCTCGCCCCCCCGCCCTGGCCCGGCCCCCTCGAGCTGGAGGGGCGGGGGACCTCCCGCGCCATCCACTGCCGCGTGCTCCAGTCCCCCCTGGCGGGGGTGAGCGACAGGATCTTCCGCCGTCTGGTGCGGCGCTGGGCCCCGCAAGCCCTGCTGTTCACCGAGGTGGTGCACGCCACCCGCCAGGAACGGGGCGAGGGCCGCGAACGCCTGGAGGAGCTGGCGGAGGAGGGTGGCCCCATCGGCGTGCAGCTGTTCGACCACCGGCCGGCGGCGATGGCGGAGGCGGCCCGCCGGGCGGAGGCGGCTGGCCCTGGCGGCCGAGCATCTCCAGGCGCTGCTGGCGGAGCGGGGCGACCACGGGCTGCTGGTGGCTCGCAAGCATCTCGCCTGGGCCTGCGCCGAGCTTCCTTGAGGTCCCGAGCTGCGGCAGGCCCTCTTGCGCGCGCCAAGCCCGCGGGAGGCCCTGGCCGTGTTGGCTCGCGCCGAGGACCGATGGCGTCAGGGCAACACGTCGGGCCAGCTTTGACGCAGCAGCAGCAGGGAGAAATAGGGCTGCTCATCGGCTGGCACCGCCACCGCCGGGACCAGCCGCTGATCCGGCCAGCCCACGCGGCTGGCGAACAAGGCGGGCTCCAGAAGACCGCGCTCCTCCAGGCGGGGCCGCACCCAGCGCCAGCGCCGGCCCAGCTTCAGCAGGGCGAGCACCGTGGCGGAGGCGGCGGCCTCGTCCAGGAGCCGGGCCAGCCCGGCGGGGGTCTCGGGGGTGGGGCGGATCAGCAGCCCTTCCCGCTGCAGGGCCAGGGGCCAGGGCAGTCCCTGGCTGGAGGCGGCGGCCGCGGCGGCCGCCACGGCACTGATCCCCGGCACCACCCGCAGGGGACAGGAGGGATGGCGTTCCGCCAGGGCCAGGAGGGCGTAGGAGCAGCTGGCGAACAGGGAGGCGTCTCCCTCGCAGAGCAGCACGAGCCGCTCCCCCCGCTCGGCCTCGGCGGCCAGGATGGCGGCGGCGTGGTGCCAGGCCTCGCGCCGCGGCTCCGCAGCCTCCACCATCGGGAAGAGCAGGGGCAGGCGCCGCTGACATGGCGCGAGCCAGGGAGCGGCGATGCGGGCGGCCATGCCTTCACCACCGACCCGGGCCACGGGGTAGGCCACCACCGTCGCCGCCGCGATCGCCCGCAGGGCGGCCACCGTGAGCAGATCGGGATCCCCCGGCCCCACCCCCACCAAGGTCACCGCGCCGCGGGGATTGGACGGGACGGCCTCCGTGACGGAAGACGCCCGGGGCAGGAGGGCAAGAGCCCGCGACAGGGCGGACGGCGGAGTGCCTGGCGGTGCCGGGTCGGGGCGGCTCATCAGCGGAGGCCCCGGGGAAGGTTTTTAAGCTGATGGGGTAGCCGTTGGTGGCGTCGATGAGTCATCTGCAGATTTTCAACGCCAGCGGGTCCTCGCCGGCGCTCTCCCCGCTGTCGAGCGACGACCCCGAGCGCATCCGCGAGCTCCTGGCCGAACGGGGCATCGGCTTTGAGCGCTGGCCCGCCCGGGTGGCGCTGGCGGCGGAGGCCAGCGAAGCGGAGATCCTCGCGGCCTACGCCCCCGAGATCGCCCGTGTGCGGACCACCGGCCGCTATCCCACGGTGGATGCCATCCGCCTGAGCCCCGATCATCCCGACCGCGACGCCCTGCGCCGCAAGTTTCTGAGCGAGCACATCCACAGCGAGGACGAGGTGCGCTTTTTTGTCGAGGGCCGCGGCCTCTTCTGCCTGCACATCGGCGAGGAGGTGCTGCAAGTGCTCTGCGAAACCAACGACTTCCTGCGCGTGCCCGCCGGCACCCAGCACTGGTTCGACATGGGCAGCGCCCCTCGCTTCACCGCCATCCGCTTCTTTGACAATCCCGAGGGCTGGGTGGCCCAGTTCACGGGCGATCCGATCGCGGAGCGGTTTCCTCTGCTCCCTTGAGCCCTGTTCAACCCGGGGCGGCCAGGGGCTCCAGGGGCAAGACCCCCGGCGAATGCATGCGGACCCGCTCGGCCCCCACCGCGCCCGCCTCCGGGGAGAGCAACGCCTCCCACTCCGCCCGCGCCAGCTCCTCCAACCGCGCCACCAGCGCCTGCCGTCCGCATCGCGCCTCAGCGAGAAGCCAATACAGACCGAAGTGGCGCGCTTCACTGGCCAGCAGGTCGCCATAGAGCTGGCGCAGCTCGGGGTCGGGACCGTGGGAGGCCAGCAGAGCCATGCGCTCGTGACTGCGCGCTTCAATCAAGCCGGCCACCAGCAGGGAATCCAGCAGACGGCCGGGTTCTTCTCGTCGAACCTGAGCCTTGAGCGCCGCGCCGTAGGGCGGGGCGGGCAGGGGGCGGGGGGCGATGCCGCGCTGGCCCATGAGGGCCAGCACCCGCTCGAAATGGGCCAATTCCTCCCGCGCCAGGGGACTCAACCGCTCCCCCAGCTCCCGATCGGAGGGGTAGCGAAACATCAGTTGCAGAGCCACGCCCGCGGCTTTGCGCTCGCAATGGGCATGGTCGATGAGCACGAGATCGGGGCGTGCGAGCGCCTGGTCCACCCAGACGGGGCTGGTGGGAGCCGCCAGCCATTTCACCCGGGGGGCGGTCTCGCCAGGGATGGCCATCAGCCCACCCCTCCCAGATGGTCCACCAGTCCCCGCAGGGCGAGGGTGTAGCTGGTGGGGCCAAAGCCACAGATCACCCCCAGGGCCTTGTCCGCCAGAAACGAGTGGTGACGAAACGCCTCCCGCCCGTGGACGTTGCTCAGGTGCAGCTCCACAAAGGGGAGGGCCACGGCCAGCAGCGCATCCCGCAGGGCGATGGAGGTGTGGGTGTAAGCGCCGGCATTGATCAGGAGGCCCTCCGCCTGGCCCCGGGCCGCGTGAATCCGGTCCACCAAAGCGCCTTCGTGATTGCTTTGGAAACAGTCGAGCGCCACGCCCAGCTCCGTGGCCAAGCGACGCAGATCAGCCTCGATCCCCTCCAGGGTGGCGCAGCCGTAGAGGCCAGGCTCCCTCGGACCCAGCAGGTTGAGATTGGGGCCATTGAGCAGGAGAACGCGAAGCACAGGGGCTGGCCCGACCTTCGCTCCGATCGTAAGGAGGAGACCAGCCGTTCCTCGCGGCCGCTCGCGGACAGTGGAGGGGAGGGGGGGGGACGAGCGGCTGGTAAGGTGGCGAAGTGTGGTTCGGGTCGGTGCCCGAGTGGTTAATGGGGGCGGACTGTAAATCCGCTGGCTCTGCCTACGTTGGTTCAAATCCAACCCGGCCCATCCACCACACGCCCTTGTAGCTCAGCGGTAGAGCACTCCCTTGGTAAGGGAGAGGTCACGAGTTCAAGTCTCGTCAAGGGCTTTTCAAGACAGACATCTTCCGCCGAACTCCCGGAGGAGTCAGGGACCGAGGTCAGGGCTGCGTGACTTGATGGGACATCAAAGTTTGGCCATGAGAAGCTTGATAATTACAGCTTGCCCAGATAACAATAAAACATCGTTTTGCATTGGCGGGGGCGGCAGTGGCACTCTTGGCGTCTGGGGCGTACTTCCTCAGCGTGGTGCTGACAAATTTTAATATCACCAGCATCAACTTGCCTGCGATAGTGTGGTCTCCAGCGCGCCTGCTCTCTCTTCAGAACCGGGCCCGCGAAATTGGCCCGCTGAAGAGAAGCTCGGCGGCCGTGTGAGGTCTCGCCGGCCACTCTCATGGTGAGACTTCCTGAAAAACCTCCAGATCCTGGCGGAAGTCAGGATCTGGAGGAAGCCAGGTCATGGAGGTCGTCAGAACAGGAAGATGTTCACCGACGCTCAAGTCCCAGGCGAGCCTAAGGCGGGGTCCCGGGTGGACTCAAAGGATGATGTTGGCCGGCAGTCCAACCGCCGCGAGACCGGGCAGGGTGGCGGGGACTCCCGCAAGAAACACTTCCAATTCCGCCCCGGTCAAACCGGACGTATTGCCTTGGATGAAAACGCCTCCCGAGCCACCCTGGAAGCGCAATTGACCTTCGCCAGAGAAGGCCGCACCTCCAATCCAGGTGAAGGCCTGGTTGCCGCTGACGGAAACTCGCGCGTCGATCAATTGAAAATCAAGGATGTCACCCAAACTGAAATCAGTGATGACATCACCACTTCCAGCAGGAGATTCCTTCGTTGTACTCCATGCGAAGCGATCATTTCCAGGGCCACCACTCATCTTGTCCTTGCCAGCGCCCCCGATCAGGGTGTCCGCTCCGTTCCCACCGACCACACCGTCATTTCCATCGCCACCAAGCAGCAAATCATTTCCATCTTTGCCATCGATGAAATCATCGCCGTTATTGCCATTGATCGTATTTGCGGCGGCATTACCAATCAGGGTGTCATTATAAATTGTTCCGAGTATATTTTCAAAGTTCGTCACCTGAACAGACACCGGCAACCCACCGCCAGAGCCATTGACAACAACTGTGCCAATGGTGGTGGAGAGATTCACAGAGGCTCCCGTGACGACCACAGGCCCTCCAGAAATCGCCCCACTCAAGTCGATGGTGTCTCCGGAGAGCGCGCTGCCATTGACGCGTTCAATCGACTTCAGCGTATCCGCACCGAGAGCGCCCTTGGACAGAGCACCCAGGGCACCAAGGGTGACAGTGGCGCCAAGATTAGTGTAATCAGCAACATCAAATCCAGTTTGTCCATCGAGGATATCATTGCCATAACTGCCAACCAACGTGTCATTGCCTGCGTTGGCCGTGAAGTGATCATTGAGGTACGTGCCAAAGAGAAGGTCGGCGAAAATTGTGCCAGGAATCGGATTGGTCATGGTTGGGAATTAGCGAGAAAAAAGTCGGGCAAGGAAGAGACAAATGACCAATAAAGTCACTTGTAATTGATGAACTGCAAGGCAACGGCAGAAGACCTGAGATGCAATTCTTTAAGCACCTTCAGGCAACAGAAAGTTAGCACGATTTTTCATGAGTCCCATTTGGGACAGCGCTCAAACTGGCGCCGCGATTGGTCCTGGTTTCAGGGTTGGTCAGCCGCGAACCCGTGCCGCGATCTCATTGCCTGTAGCGGACATGGCCAGAAGGGATGGCGGGACCAAGCGGCCTCGGGCGATCCCCCTCGCCGTTCTCAGCCATGGCCTGCTGGAAGAGGATGGCTTTGAGCGGCACCCTCACCAGGGTCGGCGACCAGGCCCGGGAGGGACTGACGACGGGATCAGTGAACACATCCATGGCAGACCCTCCTCGGCGGGACTTCTGTCGGCGTGCGGCACAGGGGACGGGGTCCGGGGAGTCGCCCCTGGACGCGCACCGCCGCGGCACGCGCTCGCCCAGAAGCCCCCACGAACCCGCGGCACGCTCGAGGCGCCGTCTCGACGTGGCTCCCGTCAAGGAACCACCGCGAAACGCTACGCAGCTCTCTCAAAGCTCGACTGTGGCGATTGCTACCAAACTGTTCCTCATGGTGGGTGCGCTCGTCCCTGGCGCTCTGTCCATGGCCGCCACTCCCGAGCTCTGTGTGCTGGCGCCCTCCAGATCCGCCAGCAGGCCGCGCGAACCAGCTGTCCGTGACCCCTCTTTCGCCCGATTTCTGCCAGCGTCAACCCGCTTCCCATCGCCGCCCTGACGCCATGCCTGAGGTCCTGTCCCCGCTGTCCCCGTCCGTGGAGACGATGCGCCAACCGGTGCTGGAGGGAGAAACGCGCCCCCTGGCCTGGCGGCAGGACCAGCTCGCCCGGCTGGACACCCTGCTTCAAACGGTGGAGGCGGACCTGCTGGACGCCCTCGCCAAGGATCTGGGCAAGCCCCCGCTGGAGGCCTATTACGAGCTGGTGGGGGTGCGAGAGGAGCTCCGCTTCACCCGGCGCCACTTGAAGCGCTGGCTGGCGGGCCGCTCCATCCCCCTTCCCGCCTGGAGCTGGCCGGCGCGCGGCCGGGTGCGGCCCGAGCCCCTGGGTTGCGTGCTGATCTTCGGAACATGGAACTATCCCTTTCAGCTCTGCCTCCAGCCGCTGATCAGCGCCCTGGCCGCTGGCAACAGCGTGGTGCTCAAGCCTTCCGAGCTGGCCCCCCACACCGCCCGCCTGCTCGCCGAACGGCTGGGGCGGCTCTTTCCCCCTGAGCGGGTGCAGGTGGTGCAGGGAGACGGGGAGGTGGGCGCCGCGCTCCTGGACATCCGCTTTGACCACATTTTCTTCACGGGCGGAGGCCGGGTCGGGCGGCTGGTGATGGCCGCGGCCTCCCGACACCTCACCCCCGTGACCCTGGAGCTGGGGGGGAAAAGCCCCGCGATCGTGCTGGCGGACGCCGCGGTCGCTCCCACGGCGCGGCGGCTGGTGTGGGGCAAGGGGCTGAATGCCGGCCAGACCTGCGTCGCCCCCGACCATCTGCTTGTGGTCCCCGCCATCGAGGCGCCGCTGTTGGAGGCCATCGGCGCCGAAATACGCAACCTCTACGGGGCGGATCCCCTGACCAGCCCGGATCTGGGCCGCGTGGTGAACCGCGCGCAGTTCGAGCGGCTGGCGCGGCTTGTCCAGCAGGCGCGCGAGCGCGGCCAGGTGATCCTGGGGGGACGGCTGGATGCGGACGCTTGCCGCATCGAACCCACCCTGTTGCGCGTCGAGGATCCAGACACCGATCCCCTGATGCGGGAAGAGCTGTTCGGACCGCTCCTGCCGGTGGTGCGGGTGCCGCATTTGGAGGCGGCCATCTCCCGCGTTCAGGCCGGCCCCAAACCTCTCGCCCTCTATCTCTTTGGCCAGAACCCGCGGGACCGGGAGCGGCTGCGGCTGGCCACCAGCTCCGGCAGCCTGGCCTTCAATGATGTGGTGGTGCAGGTGGGGGTGCCGCAGCTGCCTCTGGGGGGCGTGGGGGAGAGCGGGATGGGGGCTTACCACGGCCAGGCCGGCTTCCTCACGTTTTCCCATCAGCGCAGCATCCTGGAGCAGCGCTTCTGGCCCGACCTCGCCTTTCGCTACCCGCCCTACAGCGGCAAGCTCCCCCTGATGAAGCGGCTCATGGGTTGATGGCCCCCGGATGGGGAGCGCCCGGATGGGGAGCGCCCGGATGGAGGTCGCGCCGCTGGACAAAGCGGCGCAATCCAGGCCCGGGGGACTGGATGACAGGCCAAACCCTCCTTAAGGTGCGCCGAGCCTGCAGACGCTTGATTCCATGCGCCCCGTCGTCGTCGCCCTGGTTCTGGCCCTGGCTCTCCCGCTGCCCTCCATGGCGGGGGAGGTGAAGGTGCAACCAGGGGAAACCCTCTCCGAGATCGCCGATCGCCTGGGCGTGAGCATGAAGCGCCTGATGGAGGTGAACAACATCTCCGACCCCGATCACGTGGAGGCCGGCACCTCCCTGCGGCTGCCCTCCGGCGCCAGAGCCTCCAGTGGCCCCCGCGGCGGCGCCGGAGGCGGAACGACCGTGACGGTCGGGGAAGGGGAGACGCTGTCGGACATCGCCGATCGCCACGGCATTTCCATGAGCAGCCTCATCGCGCTCAACAGCCTCACGGATCCCGACCACGTGGAGGTGGGACAGGTGCTGAAGCTCAAAGGCACCCCCCGCCCCGCGACCTCCGCGCCTCGGGCCACGACCCAACCCACCGCCTTCAGCTACACCCCCGGAGCCAGCGCGCACGTGGTTCGCAAAGGCGAAAGCCTCTCTGCCATCTCCCGTGGCACGGGAGTGCCCCTGAGTCAGCTGGTGGCCCTGAATGCCATCAGTGATCCCAACAACGTTCCCGCTGGCAGCACCCTGCGCCTGACCGGACGTCCGCCGGCGGCGGCCGCGAGCCCGGCCCCCCAAGCCCGCCCGGATGGGCGACCGACCGCCGTCGCCCCCCGTCCGCAACCCGCCATCGCGGTGGCCGCGGCCCGGGGAGCGGCCAGTGGCAAAAGCGACTGGCGCACCTATGGCCCTCAGCAGGTGGATTGGACCAGCTGGCAGCCGATGGGGGGCAGCATGGTGGCCGCGGTGGTCAACGCCAAGGGAGAGTCGTTGTACACCTCAATCAATTGCGGGGCGCGGAAGATCAACAGCACCGACGCCAATGGCCAGTGGGGCAGCTGGAGCGATCCGTCCTCCGAGGTGGAGACCCGCCTGGTGAATGATTTCTGCTCTCGCCGCAGCGGCTGATCGGTTCAGGCCACCCAACGCAGGGGCCAGGGGGTGCGCAAAAAATGGAGGCCGGCGGTCTTCAACCAGAGGCGCTGAATTCCATCGTCGCTCTCGGCGATCAAGTGTTCCTGCACCAGCCGACGGCTGAGCCAGCGCCATTCCTCGGCCTCCCCCCCGTAGCGATCGGCCAACCGCTCCGCCAAGCTTTTGCTTGAGGATCTCTGTTGTTCCCTCAGAGCGCCAAGCACGCGCACCGCCTCCTCCGACCAATCGCGGCGGGGATCCTGGCGGAGGCAGCGGTCACACCGCCCACAATCGCCCCCCACCTCTCCCACGGCCCGCAGCAGAGCCCGTTCTCGACACTCCTCCCCTTCCGCGATGGCCTCCATTCGTCGCAGCTGCCTCTGGGCCTGCACCATGCGCTGGCTCCCTTGATCCAAGCCAGCGCCATCGGGATCCACCGGGGCCGCCGCACGGATCGCCCAGCCCAGCCGCTCGCGATCACGAGGATCAAACAGCACCAGACACGTCGCCGGTTGTCCATCGCGGCCCGCCCGACCCGATTCCTGCAGATACCCCTCAGGACTGGCGGGAAGATCGAGATGAAGCACCAAACCCACATCCCCCCGATCCACGCCCATGCCGAAGGCCACGGTCGCCACCAGCACGGGGCGGGGCTGGGTCTGGAAGTGCTCAAGGGCGTGCTGACGGCTGGGGGGATCCAGACCGGCGTGATAGGCGATGGCCTCCACCCCGGCCCGCCTCAGACGTTCACTCCAGTCCTCCACCGCCAGGCGGGTGCGGGCGTAGATCAGCACAGCCCCTCGCGCGGCGGCCAGGGCCTGCAGCACCTCGGGCAACGGCTCGGCCGATCGCCGTCGCATGGCATAAGACAGGTTGCGCCGGCTGGCGGAGCGCACCTGCACCAAAGGATGACGCAAGCCCAGCAGGCGGATGATGTCGGCCCTCACTTGAGGAGGAGCCGTGGCGGATAGGGCGACGAGGGGAACCCCCGGGAAGAGGCTGCGCAGATCGCCAAGCCGCCGGTAGTCCGGGCGGAAATCGTGGCCCCAGGCGCTGATGCAATGGGCTTCGTCCACCGCCAGGGCCACCAGGCCTCCACTTTGGAGCGATTCCTCCAACAGCTGACGGGTGCCCTCCACCCGCAACCGCTCCGGAGCCAGGTAGAGCAAGCGCAGCTTCCTTTCCTCCAGCGCACGACGCAGCGCTCTCTGGTCGTCGAAAGGCAAGCCCTGGTGCAGGCAAGCCGCCGGGATCCCCCGCTGTTCGAGCTGACGCACTTGATCTTGCATCAGCGACACCAGGGGAGAGACCACCACGGTGAGCCCCTCGCGGACCAAGGCCGGAAGTTGGTAGCACAGGGATTTGCCGGCTCCAGTGGGAAGGACCGCCAGGCAGTCGCGGCCCTCGAGGAGCGCTTCCACCACAGGTCGCTGGCCATCCCGGAAGGCTGACCAACCGAAATGTCGACGCAAAGCGTTGAGGAGGGCGTCCTCCGCCAAGCTCACACCATCCACAGCGCCTCTAGACCTTAGCCTCCCCCACCGGTGGTGACGGCTGGGGCCTCAAGCTGGTCGGCCGTTTCTTCCACGATCTGCAGACGCACGCGCTTCCCCCCCGCCAGCTCCCCGAGCGACACCCGCAGCGTGCTGCCGCTGAGGGTTTGCAGGGCCTGAAGCGTGGTGCGGAGCTGGGGGGTGCTGCTGCCGCTTTCCAACCACAACCGTTCCTGGAGCAGGTTCAGACGGCGCCAACTCGTGTGCAGTTGAAGCACGGCCCGTTCCAACTGCCGTGCCTGGCTCACCGCATCGGCCAACACGCCGAGAGCATCCAGGCGCTGCGCCTCCAGCATGGCCTTCTCCAGGTTGAGATCCTCCCGTTGCAACGCCCGGACGGCCAGACCCGCCTCCGCCGCCCGTTTCAACCAGCGCGCCGTGAGCGTGACATCACGAACACGGTCCAATTCGGGCTCCTCCCTCAACTCCTGGCAGAGCGACTCCCGCTGGGCGTCGGGCAAGGTCGCGAGTTCCCGCACCAGCGGTGCCACGGCCCGCGAGGGCAACAGATTGTCCGCCGTCCGCTGGCGAATTTCCTCCGGCAGCAGGGGACTGGTGGCGGCCATCACCTCGTCGCTGAGGCGTCTGACCTGCTGGCGGGTGATCTGCTGGCCGGACTGGGCGGCCTCGCTCACCAGTTGCTGGACTTCCGGCCCCGCCTGGGCTGTTTCCAGAAAAGCGCGTTTGGAAAATTGGTTCACGCTGCCCTCGTCGAGCAGGCCCTCCTCCAAGAGGTTGTCGGCCGACTCCGCGAGCTGGATCAAGGTGTAAGCACGGGTCTTGCTGATCTCATGCTCTCGCAACCATTGCAGGAAGCCCAGGCCGCGTCCCTCCCCGCCCCGTTTCTCCCGATCGCGCACGGCTCTGAGGATGCGGCCGCGCCAGATCTCCGTCTGCAGATCAAAGCGATCACACACCGCCCAGGCTTCCTCCAGACGGGCTTGAAAATCCATGGCGCTGATGTCATCCCGTTCCGGATCAGGCAGTTCGAGGGTGAGCGCTGGCGGTGAGGCGGAAGCGGGGGGGGAAACCATCGGGGACGGGGGGTAAGAGGCGGATGCTGCCACGATGACGCGTCACGTCCTGTTGGATTCAGCGCCTCGACGGCCATCCCCCGCGCCTTGTCGAGCCAGCGTCGGGTGACGCCGCGCCGAACGCCGGGCGACGAATCGTGACGCCAGGCGATCCAGGCAGGAGCCGCCCGGTATCGTCATCTCGATCCTTCTGTGACCCGCTCACGAGCAATGGCCATCTCCCGCGGTGACAAAGTGCGCATCAAGCGTCCCGAGTCCTACTGGTTCAACGAGGTCGGCACTGTTGCCACCATCGACACATCGGGCATCCGTTATCCCGTGGTGGTGCGTTTTGACAAGGTGAACTACAACGGCTTCAGCGGTTCTGAAGGCGGTATCAACACAAACAATTTCGCCGAGAGCGAGCTGGAAAAGGCCTGATCCCCGAGGGGAAGCCAGGGCACGCCAAGGACGTCAACCAACCGCTGTCCTGGTTTCATAACGTCCTCGACCACGAAGAACTGTGCCCGAATTGCCCGAGGTGGAGACCGTCCGCCGTGGTCTGGAGCATCACACCCTGCAACAGGAATGGTTGCGTGTCGAGGTGTTGCGGCCACAGCTTGTGGCCAGTCCCCCCGATCCTGAGGTGTTCGCCTGGGGCTTGCGGGGCACTCGTGTTTTGCGATGGGACCGTCGCGGCAAATATCTCCTGGCCTCTCTGGTCCACAGCGACGACAGTCCAGCTGGCGCTTGGGGGGTCCATCTGCGGATGACCGGGCAGTTTCTCTGGGTAGATGTGCCGTCCGTTCCCTGTCGGCACACCCGAGCGCGCTTCTGGTGTGCGGCAGGGGAGTTGCGCTTTGTGGATACGCGCAGTTTTGGCCAGATGTGGTGGGTTCCGGCGGGCCAGGCCCCGGAGAGGGTCATCAGGGGTCTGTCCCGCCTGGGACCCGAACCTTTCGCGCCTGAATTCGACGCCGCTTATCTGCGACAACGGCTGAAAAACAGCCGAAGAGCCATCAAAACAGCCTTGTTGGATCAGTCGCTCGTAGCTGGAGTTGGCAATATCTATGCCGATGAGGGTTTGTTTGCCGCCGGTATCCGGCCACACACACCCGTCAACCTGGTGGAGCCATCACGACTCGAACTGTTAAGGGATGCCCTCCGCGAGGTCTTGCACAACAGCATCGAGGCCGGGGGCACCAGCTTCAGTGATTTCCGCCAGGTATCAGGCCTGAACGGCCAATATGGCGGCCAGAGCTGGGTCTACCGACGCGCTGGACATCCCTGCAGACGCTGCGGCGCAAGCATCCTCCTCGACCGCTTGGGGGGACGCAGCAGCCACTGGTGTCCCCACTGCCAAACCTAAAGCGATTCACCCCTGCGTGAAAAAACACTCTGAGCTGCCCTTCCAGGAGCGGAGAAGCGGAGTAGAGGAGTAGAGGAGTAGAGGAGTAGAGGAGCTTCTCTTCAGACAAGCGTCAACCCCTCAACAACTCACTGAGGTTGTCCCGGTTCAATGGACAGGTCGCCAAGTCGCCGGTTCAACCGAGAATGAACACCACTTGGTTACTGGTGGGATCTGTGGATGAGTCCTCACGCCAAGGCAAGCGCGAAAACTGCTTAGCAACGACGTATGCCCAATCACGACCTGCGCACGCTTTGGTCAGGCAGACTGTTTATTGAGCACTCGCCCCAACCTTTCATGCGATGACACTCTCCACGTCAGCGAAGCAACGTCTGCTCTCAGAAGCCCTTGCACTTTGCGAGGTCATCCGTTTCGTCCACAGGCGGGGTTGGTGTGACGGCACAGGGGGCAATTTCAGTTCCCTTCTGTCGCGCGATCCATATAGCCTTCTCATGGCTCCAAGCGGTGTTGACAAAGGGTCCCTCCAGCCTGAGAACCTCATTGTTGTGGATGACTCTGGTCGGGTGATCCACGGTGATGGCCAGGCTTCCGCCGAAACCCGCCTTCACCAAACCATCTTAGCCGCTACTCAGGCCAACGCTGTCCTGCATACCCATTCTCAAGCCGCAACGCTCTTCTCACGTTTTCCTACCATTCCAGTCAACACTGACGCGCAGATTGCTTGCCAGAACGCGGATTCGATCAACGAGTCACACGGATCAAGAGACCCGCAACAGCCCCCACCACCCACATCCCGGGAATCGGATGAATCAATCCACGGAGATTCCCTTTCTATTCTTTCCTCAGCAAGCCTGCCATCATCAAGCCTGCCATCATCAAACTTGCCCCCAGCAAGAGGGACAAATATAACGCCAGCATCCGCCAGCAACCTCGTTCACCATCGTCACAATCCATCCAACCCCGAAAACACTCTGCACGAGCCGAATAAAAAGAAGGATTCAACGCCTTTCCCCGGATTTTCGGGCTATATCCAAATCAACGGCTTGGAGATGTTAAAAGGCCTGGAAGGCATCTCATCTCACGATTCATCAATTGCCATTCCCGTGCTGGAAAACTGTCAAGACATGAGACTTCTCAGCCATTCAGCTGGCCCTCACCTCGCCCAGGCCCCCCATGGCCTGCTGATTGCAGGCCATGGGTTGTATGCATGGGGCGGCTCTTTGTTTCAGGCTCGACGACATTTGGAAATACTTGAATTCCTACTGGAACAACAATGGCGCACCATGCTCTTTTCTCTCCTCTCCAAAACCAAGGCATTTGACACATGAACTTCCCCCCCAATATTCAACACGTGCTTCTAGACATCGAAGGCACAACATGCCCAGTGAATTTCGTAAGCGACACACTGTTTCCATATGCAAACAATCACTTACTCCCGTTTTTGGAACAGCATCGATTTGAAACCCCAATTCGCACTCTGATCGCTGAGATTCAAGCCGCTTGGAAGGAGGACAGCAGTCCAGAAGCACAAGCCCTAGCAAGATCTATTCAGAAAAACAGGGATTTTGCAGCATCATCAGATCAGGCAGAACTAACTCCGGAGGATGCCTGCCTCTACTTGCAATGGCTTATCCAACAAGATCGCAAACTCACACCCCTTAAGGACCTGCAGGGAATGATCTGGGAAGAAGGGTATCAGCATGGCCAATTGGTAGCCCCACTATTCAGCGATGTTCCTAGCGCACTTAAGAGATGGCATCGAGAGGGCCTTACGCTCTCGGTTTATTCCTCAGGCTCCATACAAGCCCAAAAACTTCTTTATTCCTATTCAAATGTCGGCGACTTAAGTCACCTCCTTAGCAATTGGTTTGACACTCGTACAGGCCCGAAAAACGAAGCAGCAAGTTATCGATCTATCGCGCAACAACTTCGAACACAGCCTGAGCAGATTGCCTTTATTAGTGATTCACCATCGGAACTAAGAGCAGCGCATAGCGCAGGAATCGATGCATTTTTTAGTCGCCGTCCTGGCAATCCAGTTCTCCATGCCGAGGGTTTTCCAATCGTCGAATCCTTTTCTGAGGCGTGAGAATCGCAAGAGGGAGGACATCTACCAAAAGACGAAACCGCTGGTCTTCAGCATAAATCCAACAAAAAAAGCCACCAGTCAGGTGGCTTTTTTCATAAATAGAAAAGATTTATCCTGGCATCGTGCTATTTTGGCGAGGTGCTGCCACCTAACTATCGTCGCCGCTGCTGCGTTTCACAACCGAGTTCGAGATGGATCGGTGTGGTTCCACAGCGCTATGAACACCAGGAAATCTTTTCTCAGGTGAACCCTGAGAACTGCATAGATGATTCTTTTTTTAACTCCTTGTCATCAAGGAGATCAAAAATCGATGTCTGAAAATCAGCAAGAGCTGGTGATTTGGTCAAGCCCTCGGTCTATTAGTACTCCTCCGCTTCACGCCTTGCAACGCTTCCACGTAGAGCCTATCAACGGGTGTTCTGCCCGTGACCTTACTGGCTTATGCCATGGGAACACTCATCTTGAGGTGGGCTTCCCACTTAGATGCTTTCAGCGGTTATCCACTCCGCACATGGCTACCCAGCGTTTACCGTTGGCACGATAACTGGTACACCAGAGGTGCGTTCCTC
>Ga0194129_10004209_pt1 | contig 19363 bp, 20 predicted proteins | sample TA2KigCa35mmetaG_FD_150862 | JGI IMG/M metagenome (GOLD analysis project Ga0194129, IMG submission 150862) | Freshwater microbial communities from Lake Tanganyika, Tanzania - TA2015038 Kigoma Deep Cast 35m | ecosystem: Environmental > Aquatic > Freshwater > Lake | place: Tanzania: Lake...
AGCTGCTCAGCCCCTTGCTCACGGTGATTCCGATGCAGCTGCTCAGCTATCACATCGCTGCCCACCGCGGCCTGGATGTGGATCAACCCCGCAACCTGGCCAAGAGCGTCACGGTGGAGTGAGGCGGACTGTCAAATAGCCGCCAAACTGTTTTCATCAATCAACCAAGGCCTCATCACGTTGTGACTATTCATCCCACAGCCACCATTCACCCCACGGCCCTGGTTGACGAGGGGGCAACAATCGGCGCCGGCAGCCGAGTCTGGCACTGGGTGCACATCTGCTCGGGGGCTGTGATTGGTGAAGGCTGCTCCTTTGGCCAAAATGTGTTTGTGGGCAACAGGGTCAGCATTGGCGATAACGTTAAGATTCAGAATAATGTCTCTGTCTACGACAATGTGACCCTGGAAGACGATGTGTTCTGCGGGCCCAGCATGATTTTTACCAATGTCTACAACCCGCGATCAGCTGTTTCTAGGAAAGACGAATATAGCGATACCTGGATTGAGCGGGGCGCCACGCTCGGTGCGAACTGCACGATCGTGTGCGGAACGCGCATCGGCCATCACGCTTTCGTGGGGGCAGGTGCCGTGATCAATCGGGATGTGAAGCCGTTTGCTTTGATGGTGGGTGTACCGGCACGCCAGGTGGGTTGGATGAGTGCCTATGGCGAAAGGGTTGATCTCCCTTTGTCAGGAACTGGCAGCTGGATTTGTCCCCACACGGGAGATTCCTATCAGCTGGATCGTGATGAGCTCAGTCACCATCCAGTTGAGCAGGCTCGTGACACAGACTGAGTAAGCCTATGCCACTCGGCCATGTTGGCGTGATTGGTGGCGGCATCAATGGTTTGTGCATCGCTTTGGAGCTTGCTAAGCGGGGCTGGTCTGTTGAGCTGTTCGAGCGCGAGCGCTGTTTGCAGCAAACCAGTACCGCGAGCACCAAGTTGCTGCATGGTGGGCTGCGCTATATCGAGCATGGCCATCTGGCTTTGGTTGCCGAGAGCCTGCGGGAGCGAGCGCGATGGCTGCGCGATGTGCCCGAGTATGCCCATTGGCTGCCTTTGCTGTTGCCTGTTTACCGAAAGCAATGCCGAGCCGCGTGGCAGTGGCGAGCGGGGCTTGGCTGGATGACGGCTTGGCTCTTGGTCAATTGCCAGGCTTTGCGCGTTGGCTCAGCCCACAACAACTCCTTGAGATCTACCCAGAGCTCCCCGCTGAAGGCCTGAAAGGAGGCTGGCATTTCTGGGATGGCCAAATGGATGAGTAAGAGCTTGGGCGGTGGGTGCAGCAACAAGCCATCTAGGCCGGCGTGATGATTCAAGAGGGTCAGGAGGTGGTGGCTCTGAATACCGCTGGATTGATCTCGATTAGGCCAGCCGGCAAGGAGGCACGCCACCACGACCGTCGCTTCGATTGGGTGGTGAATGCCTGCGGTCCGTGGCTGGTGAACTCTTGGCTCGATCGGGCATCCACACCGACGTGCGGCTTGATTTGGTGCGCGGCGCCCATCTGCTGGTGCCACCGCCTCCAGGGCAATCATTACCCAGCCATGGACTCTTTGTGGAGGTACCCGGTAGTCAGCGGATTGCTTTTCTGCTTCCTTATCAAGGGCAATTGTTGGTTGGCACCACTGAAGAAACGCAACATCTTGCCAATCCGATTGAACCAAGCCAGCAAGAGCGTGAGCTTTTGCTGGAGCTGGTGAGATTTCACCTTCCAAGTTGGGAATTGCAGGCCATGGATCAGGGCTCCTGGTTTTCAGGTTTGCGCCCGATTGTACACAGCACTGCGGATGTGTCTCAATCGAGCAGGGATGCGGTGTTTCGGCGAGATCACTGTGTGATTTCGGTGTTTGGTGGTAAGTGGACTACTGCCCGTGCTTTGGCGGAACGAGTTGCCGCCACGGCTCCTTTTAATGGCCTTAGTTGATCCGCCCTGATGCAATTTATTGATCTCAAAGCCCAGCAGAAGCAGCGTCTGCCTGATGGCCGCAGTCTGCGGGAGGCGGTGGATGCCCGGATTGCTACTCTGCTGGACCATGGCCAGTACATCCTTGGCCCTGAAGTAGCTGAGCTGGAGCAGAGGCTTGCGGCCTACGTAGGCGTTGAGCACTGCATCGCCGTGGCTAGTGGCACCGATGCACTGCTAATTGCACTGATGGCGTTGGGTGTGGGCGTTGGTGATGAAGTGATCACCACGCCCTTTTCATTCATTGCCACAGCGGAAACCATTGCTCTGCTCGGGGGTGTGCCGGTTTACACGGACATTGATCCCCGCACCTATAATATTGATTCCGCCCGGATTGAAGCGGCGATTACGCCCCGCACGAAGGTCATTATTCCGGTGAGTTTGTATGGGCAGCCGGCCAACTTCCTCGCGATCAATGCGATCGCCGAGCGCCACGGGCTGCCTGTGATTGAAGATGGAGCCCAGAGCTTTGGCGCTCAGCAATACGGGCGCCGGAGTTGCAATCTCAGCACCATTGGCACCACCAGCTTTTTCCCCTCAAAGCCCCTGGGCGGCTATGGCGATGGCGGTGCCTGTTTCACCAACGATGCGGAGTTGGCAGGGCTGATGCGGCGGATTTCGCGGCATGGGCAAAGTCGCCGCTACTTTCACACCGAAGTGGGTGTGAATGGCCGTATCGATACGCTTCAGGCGGCGATCTTGCTGGCCAAACTCGAACTTTTTGATGGAGAGGTGGCTTCCCGCCAACAGATTGGCGCCCGCTACAGCCAATGCTTCCATGCAGCCAATGTTGCCACCACGCCCTATCTCGCCCCTGGAAATACTAGCGTATATGCCCAGTACACGATTGAGGTTGAAAATCGCGCCGCCGTGCAAGAGGTGTTGAAGGCCAGTGGTATACCCACCGCTGTGCACTACCCAACCTTGCTTTGTCAGCAGCCGGCCCTGATAGGGTGCGGCAGCCGCTGCAGCGGTGCCTGCGCTACCCCCTTGGCGCAGCTGGCCAGCGAGCGGGTGATGAGCCTGCCGATGCACCCCTATCTCTCAGCGCAGGATCAGGATCAAGTGGTGGCTGCAGTAACAGCGGCCTTGCGTTGATCTTCTGAATTCCTCTCCGTCTCCCTTTCTCTTTTCTCTCGCCCTCTAGATGTCAGGTTTCACACCGTCAGCTCATCATCAGGCTCTTTTGGAGAGGCTACGCAACAAAGAGGCGATGATCGGCGTGGTGGGCTTGGGCTATGTGGGCCTGCCGCTCTCGCTCACGTATGCCGAGAACGGCTACCGCGTGCTTGGGCTTGATATTGATACCGGCAAGATTGATGCGATTCATCAGGGCCGTAGCTACATCCAGCACATCGCGAGCGAGCGTGTGGCCGAGGCGCGAAGCCAGCAGCGGCTCGAGGCCACCACTGATTTCGCCCGCGCGGCCGAGGCCGATGCCCTAATTCTTTGTGTGCCCACACCCCTGAATCAATACCGCGAACCGGATCTGAGCTTTATCCGCAGCACGATGGAGGCGTTGGTGCCGCATATGCGCCCTGGTCAGGTGCTCAGCCTGGAGAGCACCACCTATCCCGGCACTACAGAAGAAGAGCTGCGCCCGATGGTGGAGCAGAGTGGGCTGGTGATTGGCGATACATTTTTTCTAGTGTATTCCCCGGAGCGGGAAGATCCGGGGAATGCCCACTTCAATACCGCCACGATCCCCAAAGTGATGGGTGGCAGCACACCCGCTTGCACGGACGTGGGCGTGGCGCTTTATGAGCAGGCGATCAGCGAGGTGGTGCCTGTGAGTAGCACCCGCACCGCTGAGATGACCAAGCTGCTCGAGAACATCCACCGGGCCGTGAATATCGGCCTGATGAACGAGCTGAAGCCTCTGGCGGATCGCATGGGCATCGATCTCTACGAGGTGATCCGAGCAGCGGCCACCAAACCCTTTGGCTTTGTGCCCTACTACCCGGGGCCGGGCCTTGGCGGGCATTGCATCCCGATCGATCCCTTCTATCTCACCTGGAAGGCGCGTGAATACGGCATGCATACGCGCTTCATTGAGCTGGCCGGCGAAATCAACACCGCTATGCCGGCCTACGTTGTGCAAAAAACTTCCGATGCACTTAATGAGGCTGGCAAACCCTTGAAGGGCAGCCGGGTGTTGGTGTTGGGAATTGCCTACAAGAAAAATGTGGATGATATGCGTGAGTCGCCCTCGGTAGAGCTGATGGAGCTCTTCCAGGCCAAGGGGACTGTTGTGCATTTCAGCGATCCCTTCTTCCCCGAGTTCCCCCGGATGCGTAAGCATGCCTTTGAGCTCAGCAGCGTGCCGCTCTCAGCGACAAGCCTTGCCTCTTTCGATGCCGTGGTGTTGGCGACGGATCACGACGGGTTCGACTACCCCCTGATCGAGGCCCACAGCCGGTTGCTGATTGATACGCGCGGCCGCTTTAAGACCACCTCTAGTGTTGTTAGGGCTTGATCTTTCTATGCTCCACCCTATACCCCCGATCACCGGTCGCCGCATTCGCATCGCCCTTGTGGGTTGCGGCCGGATCAGCCGCAACCACATCAAAGCCATCGCCACTCACCACGAGCGGGCTGAGCTTGTGGCCCTCTGCGACACACAGCCGGAACGACTGCAGCAGGCGCATCAGCTCGTGGCCGAGGCAGCCCAAGAGCACCCCGCAGCAGCCATCAGTCCGGCTACGTTCACTAACTACGCCGAGCTCCTCATGGCAGCCCAATCCGGACCCATCTCTCCCGATCTGGTGGTGCTAGCAACCCCCAGCGGCCTTCATCCTGGCCAAGTGATTGCGGCAGCTGAGGCGGGTCTGCACGTGTGCACTGAAAAGCCGATGGCAACTCGCTGGGCCGATGGGGTCTCAATGGTGAAGGCTTGCGATCAGGCCTGTGTGCGTTTGTTTGTGGTGAAACAGAACCGTTTCAACAGCACGCTGCAGTTGGTGAAGAGTCAGCTGCAGGCCGGGCGCTTCGGGCGCCTTTCCATGGTAGCGGTGAATGTTTTCTGGCAGCGACCGCAGAGCTATTACGACCAGGACAGCTGGCGCGGCACCTGGGAGTTTGATGGCGGTGCGCTGATGAACCAGGCCAGCCACTATGTGGACCTGCTGGATTGGCTTGTGGGTCCTGTGCAGAGCGTGAGCGCTTCGATCGCAACCCTAGGTCGCTCGATTGAGGTTGAAGATACTGCCGCCCTGCAGCTGCGCTGGCGCAACGGCGCCCTGGGCACCATGGCGGTGACGATGCTCACCTACCCGAAGAACCTGGAGGGCTCGATCACCCTCCTCGGAGAAACCGGCAGCGTGAAGATCGGCGGGCCAGCGGTGAACCAGATTAAGCACTGGGCCTTTGCTGACCAGAGCCCCGACGATGCCCTGGTTGAGCAGGCCAGCTACGAGACCACCAGCGTCTATGGCTTTGGCCACCTGCCCTTCTACGCTAACGTGCTGGATACGTTGCAGGGACAGGCTGAAGCCCTTTGCGACGGCCGAGAGGGCCTACGCAGCCTCGAGCTTCTGATTGGTGCTTACCGGTCTGCCCGGGATAACACTTCCATTCACTTGCCGCTTGAGTACTAAGAGGCCGCTTAACAAGGAGGCCACGAAGGAAAGATTAGATCAACGGCACTAAAAAAGTGCGTGGCAATCCAGAACGCTCTATGTCTTTATTTGTAAGTTATAATATAATAAGAGGTTCTGGTATCCGATTATATTCGCCACTGTCGAATAAACCATCTGGCAGACGACCGACTCAACTCCACCTACGGCGTATTAAGAGGTAGGTACTTAGGTCTCCTTAATCTAATGATCCCTGCAAATCACACCTATCGCTTCTCGAGCACGGCATAGACCTGTCTATTCAAATCAGCCATCTTGTGTCGGTCACTTTCATGTTGTGTAGGCCACTACGTCATAAGAAATCGCAACGATCTATTCCTTGACATTGAAGCCAACCATTTTCCGCAAACCGAGAGAATACGGCGAGGCGAATGATACGTCCATACTGTGGTGTGAAATAGATATCCCAATATACCAAGCAGGTGCTTCCACATTATCCACATATCTATCCTGGGTTTGTTTCAGGAGGTGATGGCTAAAAGATACATGCTCAGTTTTACGAATACTGTTAAAGATTAAGATTAGTTATGCGCAAATAAGATATTTGGCATTGCTCAGCCTGCTCGAAAGCTCTACAAAGAACGATCATGAACAGACGACTCTGTGTGTCACGTCATCCGTCTAAATGAGCCCACTAATTAAATATAAACCGCAAGTCTGCAAAATGCATCCTTCTACTAGATGAACGAAAAATAGTAAAATAAAATTATTAATTACTATGTAGGAATTGTCTTATTATGCAGAGCTTAACGGCTTTCGCTAAGCTTTCTTTACGCAATACAATTTTAGGCTTTATTGGAGCTCTAATACCCCTTGCTGCTACGCCAATTGTAACTCGCTTATATACACCTGCAAACTTTGGTGAATTTACGTATTTTACAACTATACTTCTTTTTTCTTCTCGCGGCTGCTCGCTAGGTGTTCAAACCTATATTTTCTCCTCAAGACTAGAGGACAAAGAAAAACGAGAACTGGTTGGCCTTATTTTAACTGTATCTACGTATTTATTCCCCGTATTTGTCTTTGTATATGCTTGTGCTGCCGCAACTCAGCTTAAATTCAATCAAAATCTATCTATAGCATACGGTGCCATAGTCGCATTAACTGGTTTACTGTCTAATTCAATTGAGGTCATAAGGTCTATCTTCATAGACAAGCGTCAATCAACTTTCCTCTCAAGATCAAATGCTGTAGGAAACATAGCAGGCTCAGTACTGAGAATTGGATTTGGCTACACAAGTCTAGGAACTCTGGGTCTTTTACTTTCGTCCTTGGGAGCGGTCGGAACAGAAACGCTCCTGCTTGTAAAGTTAAAAGTAGCTAAAGCCTATGAGCTATTTATTGGGAATATTCTGTCTCCCAAAAAATTTTTAAGGGTATTCACACAGTACAATTATCAAATATACAACAGCCTCCCTCAGGTGCTGCTCGACGCGTTATTTGAGAATATCACAATCATCTACATACTTGGCAAATATGACGCTCAGTTGACTGGACAATATTCTGTTATAATGCGAATTCTATTGATGCTATCTTCAATACTATCAAGCAGTCTTTCTGTTTCTTTTGCATCGCAGTTTCGAGATATTTTTCAAAACGGCTCTTCCTCTGGCAAAAAATCCATTTACAGAATCTATTATCTTACAATGTTGGCTCTCTCTTCAGTGACATTGATTGCTGTTCCTGTTGCACCTAGTGTAGTAGGCATTGCTCTTGGAAGTAACTGGAATGTAGCTGCAACAATCTCACCATATCTTTTGATATGGTGTTTTAGTCGTACTCTTTCAAGCTCATTTTCATTGCTACCCCATTGTCTTAATCTACCTGCTTTATCAAGAAATCTTACATTTGGGTATCATGGAATTACAATCTTTTTACTTTTGGTGCTCCTACCATGCAAATTAGAATTCGACCAGTTCATCGCAACTTACTATACTCTTCTTGCGCTTAGCTTGGTTACCATAAGCTATTTAAACGTCAATTTTTCTTTAAACCATGCCTCAAAAACATTCTGACGAGTGCATCATTCGATCTTTCGATCCATACCTTAAAGGTGAATTATTTGATCCAAGTCTGATTTATTATGGATTCAATAGTTCAAAGTGTTTAACTTCTCGCATCAAGGCTATTGTGGATGCTTCAAAAAATAATAGTGTCCTGCACATCGGATGCGCTGATCATCCTCCTCTGATAGAAGCCAAGATCTCTTCAAACACCTGGCTACATAAACTCTTAACAGACAATTCCCGGTACTGTCTTGGCATTGATCTCTCCGAAGAAGGCTTAGACAAATGCCGAGATCTCGGCTATCACAACGTAGAGCTCGTTGATATCCTAGATCCTAATTCCAGTATTCCATTGCCATCAAACGGTATTTATGATTTTGCGATTCTTGGTGAGATTCTAGAGCATGTCCCTGACCCTTGCCTATTTCTTGGAAAATTAAGGTCTAAATTACTAGAGAAATGCAAAAAACTATTAATCACTGTACCTAATTCAGTTTATTATAAAAACTTTATTTATGCCCTTAGCTGTAAAGAATGCATAAATAGCGATCATCGGTATTATTTTTCCCCCAACACGATTTCTAAAATTTTATGCGATGCAGGTTACCATGATATTTCCATTAAGTTTGTTTCAGGCCGAGTCCCTCGTTTTAACATTCCAAAAAATTTCTTTTCCTCCAGATTTCCCATGCTGCGTGAGACCCTTGTCGTAACAGCCACTTTATAAAAATTGAAAAACAACCTTGTCATTATAAGTGCATCGTTTCCATATCCAGATGCTTCCGAAGATTCTTTTATTTGCCCTGAGATACCTGAACTAGCAATTAACTTTAATCTCTATTTCCTTCCGATATCTAGTTCTGGTCTTGAAGCCTGCCAGTGTTGCAAGCAAATGTACACACTGATTAAGCGCAGATCCCCATCTTCTGTTCGTGAAAGACTAGTTAAAGTTAAACAGATTCTTTTTTCTTCTCTAGAGCTGTTGATGCATGAGTTGAAACATGGTCCGCGTTTGAGAACTCTGTCTGACTGTAGAAGATTATTGAAGGAAGTAGGTATAGCATCTTCTTTTGCCTACGATTTAGATTTGTCGTTGCGTACCTACGGCATTTCTTCTGGTACAGTTCTTACTTATTGGTTTGATTCTTATACAGCGGGATCTGCCTATGCTTTGAGATCCCACTCCGAATTCGCAGTCATGTCAAAAACCCATGGTATTGACCTATATGAAGATCGACACGCCAATAACACCATACCATTAAGGCTATTTACTTTAAAATACCTAAGAACAGTCTTCTGTATTTCTCATCACGGTTTAAACTACCTAAACACAAGATATCCTGCTTATCATAAGATCTTCTTGTATGCACCAATGGGTATAATAGCTCCCGAGCCGGAGGTTGTCCCACGCGCATCCTCCCCAGTCTTTAATATATGTTCTTGTTCCTCTTTGATCGATGTAAAGAATGTCGAGCTCATGATATTTATTATAGAGCAGGTTTCCAAGATGACAGATCGTAATATTACATGGCATCATATTGGAACAGGACCATTAAAGGCGAATCTCGAAAAACTGGCCGAATCAAGACTTTCCTTAATATCATTTGATTTCGTTGGACCCTTGAATAATTCTCAGGTTCATTCGTTTTATCGCTCACACAATATTAGTTTGTTTTTGAACACTAGCCTGTTTGAGGGCCGCCCATTTGCAGTTATGGAGGCACTTGGCTATTCAATACCTGTTTGTGCGCCGAATGTAGGAGGCTTAAGTGAACTTGTAATTGATAGATATAATGGGATTTTGTATGATCCATCCTCCAAAGCCGAATATATTGCCGAGCGTATTCTTGAATTGGTTGACAACCCTATGCTTCTTAAGCAGTGCTCGTTAAACTCACTCGATGTCTATCACAAAACATGCAGATCTGATATATGTTCTCGAAGACTTGCTCATCTCATTCAATCTAATCACTCAGAATGACTAAAATTGTTATTTGTTCCTATGGTGCTGGCAATACCAAGTCAATATCTAATATGCTTAGAAGAATTAATCGTCAAGCCGTGATAACTAACGATCCCTTACAAATTACGAATCCTGATGTCATTGTAATACCTGGTGTTGGCTCATTCGACTTCGCTACGCAGCGACTTCGAATGACTGGTTGGGATAAACTTATTAAATCAAGTATAGCTGATGGTGCCAAAGTATTAGGAATTTGCCTGGGAATGCAAGTTCTTTGCGATTCAAGCGATGAGGGAGTTACTAAAGGTCTTTCTCTGATTCCAGGACATTTTCGCAAATTTAAAAGTGACCAAATCAACGTGCCTCACATGGGCTGGAACAGTGTACAGTCAAAGGATTCTGATTATACTCCTCTTCTTAATCTAGGATACAATAATCAGCGTTTTTACTTTGTTCATTCTTACTATTACACGCATTCTGATCATAAATTCGTTCGTGGATATACAGAATATGGGCATCCCTTTCCCTCCATGATCTCTTCCCCAGAAGGAAATATTGTCGGCGTACAGTTCCATCCTGAGAAAAGCCACGTTTATGGGGCTATATTTCTTGATTCCATTTTTAATAGTTTTTTTGCCACATGACGATCAATCTTGTTCCTCGTGTCATCCCTATTCTTCTACTGTCTGGGACCGGATTTGTAAAGACCAAACGGTTTAAGAATCCTAGATATATTGGGGATCCTGTTAATATTGTAAAAATATTTAATGAGAAGTGCGTGGACGAATTAGTCATTCTCAATATTGATTCATCCATCGACTCAGATACCATTAATCTTCTTGAAGATATTGCCTCTGAGTGTTTTGTTCCTCTTGCCTATGGAGGAGGCATCAGATCTCTTAACGATGCTCAGCGGATTCTTGATCTTGGCTTCGAAAAGATAGTCTTGCAGACGGCTTTGTTCTCGAATCATGAACTAGTACGTAGTATTTCCTATAAGTATGGCGCACAGGCAGTAGTTGCCTCTATTGACATAAAATCTGATTTTTTGGGGCGACTCCATCCATACATATCGCATACTCGTCGTCTGCTCCATAACGCTTCTATAGACGATACATTGAAAGCAGTCAGTACCCTGGGCATTGGAGAAATCCTGATTCAGCATGTGAATCGGGAGGGAACCCGTCACGGGCTTGATCATTCGCTATTAAGTCGCTTGCCGCTCAACTTAGGTGTCCCAATCGTATTCTCAGGTGGCACTTCGTCTGATTTAGATATCCAACAATCTTTTCAGACAGGCATCAGTGGGCTCGGTGTTGGAGCTTTTTTTTGCTATCATGGTCCTCTTGATGGAGTTCTAATTTCATACACCAATCCTTTTGTTGATCCAACAAAGCTACCCAAGTGGAAAGTCTAATCTGCAACCGTTGCGTGATGAATGACTCTGTTCCATTTATCACCTTTGATTCTAGGGGTAATTGTAATTACTGCAATCAATTCTTGCTGAGCACTTCGATATCTAATCGACGTTCTCGTTCGCATCCGCATGATGATGCCGCATCTATTGTTGCGAAGATTAAGTCAAGTGTTCCAAAGAGATCTAAGTATAATTGCATAATAGGTGTTTCGGGTGGTGTTGATAGTTCATGGACGCTGGCTAAGGCCGTGGAGCTCGGTCTTCGTCCCCTAGCTGTTCATATGGACAATGGTTGGGATTCTGACCTCGCTCAGGCAAACATTTCCAATCTCGTTAGAGCACTTAATGTTGATCTTTATACCCATGTTATTGATTGGTCGGAATACAGGTCGCTCATGCAGTCTTTCTTTGATTCTGATGTTATAGATATTGAGCTTCTCTACGATAATGCAATGCTTGCCGTGAACTATGCATGCGCAAGAAAGTACAAGGTAAAGTATATTCTTTCTGGTGATAATACTACTACAGAAGGTATGAGCATGCCTCAGGGTTGGAATTGGTTCAAGTATGACAAAGCTAATATATATGATATTGCCTCTGGGGTAGCTATTAAGTCTTTTCCTGCCATAGGCACACTTGATTATGTCTTATCAAGGCACTTACTTGGCATTAAATGGCTCCGTTTTCCTGACTACTTTGACTTTTCCAAGAATTTAGCTGTAAACCAGTTGGTTGACAGTTACGGCTATAGGCCCTACCCTTATAAACACTATGAGTCTGTTTTTACTCGCTTCTATCAAGGATACATACTTCCTAAAAAGTTCAATGTCGATAAAAGACTTTTACACCTTTCTACATTAATTATATCCGGTGAGCTTTCGCGTTCTCATGCTCTTCAAATGCTAGAGCAATCACCCTATCCGAACCCAGATAGTCTTGAGCAAGATATTCTATATTTTCTCAAAAAGATGATGTGGTCCCGCCAAGATCTAGAAAACTATCTTGCACGTCCACCTAGGCCTCATCAGTCATACAAATCAGAATTACCTATCTACGAATTCTTGTACAAGAAAGCTCCCTCAAAGCTTCCACCACGTTTCAAGAGAATAGTTCGTAGTTTTTTAACTTGAGCTCTAATTCATCTAATTTATGTTGGTTCCACACTCGAAGGTTCTTGTCCTCGCGCCTCATACAGATGATATGGAGCTTGGATGTGGAGGCCTTGTATCGCGTCTCACATTTGAGTTTGCTTCGGATGTTTCTTGTGTATGTTTTTCTGCAGCCGAGGAATCTGTTTCACCAAATTTTGATTCAGATATTTTGCGTCGAGAAGCTCCAGCGGCCGGAGCAGCGCTTGGCGTCGATTCTAGCAAATATAGTGTTTTGCGATATCCGGTGCGAAGGTTTCACGAATTCCGACAAAATATATTGGATGAGATGATAAAGCTAACGCGTAATTGCCAATATGATCTTGTTGTTGTCCCCGCGTCCTCTGACCAGCATCAAGATCACCAGATTATTCATAATGAAGCCTGTCGTGCTTTTAAGGCTACCTCTATCATTGGTTACCATTTTCCATGGAATTGTTTTGTTTCAAAGCATCACTTTGTTGTACAGATTGCAAGAGAAGATCTCGATCGAAAAATCCTAGCTTTGCAAGCTTTTAAAAGCCAGCAATCTAGGAAGTACATGGATTCGGTGTTTCTTGAATCCTCGGCTATTTACACGGGATCCTTAATAGGGGTTTCTTATGCTGAGAGCTATGAAGTTATTCGTATGGTTTCACGTGTGGCCTAATTTGATGTTTTTAGCTAGTATTGATTTACATGTTTAGTCCTCTATAAGGCTCTTCTATTTTCTTTCTTCAATTTCTTGTCCGCTTGATATATTATGTCCCCGTTTGCATGTTTATCTGGTGCTCTTTTGCCCTGTTTCATTTTTATGTCATGGGCTCGTTTGCTAGGAGTCAGTTTGAGATTTATCTTCGCTACAGTCAGCCCTGCGATTGCTAATGGTCACTCGATCCCGCGTAAATCACTGCTTTGCGACCGATGCTTACTACTGCCGTGAGATTCAGCCCTTTTGTACTACAAATAGTATAAGGGATCCTCATCCAAATTTAGGAGGCAAAAGCAATTGTTCGTCAAGCTACTATCGATATCCCCAAATGGCGTCGCCTTCGCATGCCTTTTTTCCATCAAGTTCTTCTTCAAACATTTCTTCTATGACGTCCAAGGATATCAAAGTTATAGTTACCGGCATTGGAGCTCCAGGAGCTTATGGGACAGTGTTTGCCCTGCGCAAAGGTGCACAAACGGCAGGTATTAACTTGCAAATCGTGGGAACTGACACATCAAACAACTTCCCTCTTAGCTCCTACTATGATCATTTTCACCATGTCCCCTTGCCCTCCGATGAAGCTTACGGCACTGCCTTAAATTCTATTATTGAAAAATACTGTATTGATCTTGTAATTCCACAGACTACGGCCGAGACTGACTGGTTGTCGACTAACGCAGAATCTATCCGCACAGAAGTTCTTGTGCCCGATGGCGAGGCCATTTCTGTTGCCAATAATAAATATAAAACGGCGCAATTGTATAAATCACTCGGTTATTCGGTTCCGGATTTCTGTTTGGTCTCTTCTATCTCGGACCTTGAAGCTGCAGCGATCAGGCTTGGTTATCCTGATAAACCGGTTGTCTTAAAACCACCTATTTCTAATGGCATGAGAGGCCTTCGAGTACTTGACTCAGAAGCCCTCTCTTTTGAAAGTTTTTTAAGCAGCAAACCTGACTCCGCGCGCTGCACACTCCAATCAATATTACACACACTTTCTAGTATTAACGAAATGCCTTCACTGATGGTATCTGAGTTCATTTCAGGAATTGAATACTCTGTTGATTGCCTTATCACCAAATCATCCCGTATCGCCATACCTCGAAGGCGAGATCAAATCCGATCTGGTATCAGTTATGTTTCTACTCTTGTCAATAATGAATCATTAAAGCAACCCTCGCTCGACTTCGCGAATGCATGTGGGCTGACCGGAGTTTTTGGTATGCAGTATATCGTTCGCGACAATATTCCTTTTATTCTAGAGTGCAATCCTCGCATTCAAGGCACAATGATTGCTACGTTGGCGAGTGGCAACAACATTATCTGGAATTCGGTTTGTAATCATTTAAATCTTGAAGATCATTGTTATAGTACTACTAATCAAAATTGGTCCGAGATTACTATTAGACGGTATTGGGGTGCTCTTGCCTTTAATGATGACATAAATGAACTCTACTAAAAAGCTCTATCCCTTTACTTCTTCACAAATCATTCAGATTTCTTCCAAGCGTCTTATTATCCTCGACCTTGACGATACCCTCTATTCTGAGAAAAGCTGGCTCTTTCCCGCTTACGATTCAATAGCCTCCTTTTCCGGTGTTCCTGAGGCGGCTCACTTTATGAAAGAGTATTTCCTAAGGCATGGAAGATCCCGAATCTTCCAAGCTGTCCGGCAGGTCTTTCCTGCTATGAAAGGAACCACCCATGAGTGGTTAGAGATCATGCATAATCAGGACATACTCCTCACCCCTTTCCACTGGGTAACGAGATTTTTAACTGAATTCTCATATATTCATCAATGTATTGTAACAAATGGTAATACACGCCAGCAACTCAATAAGTTTAGAGCTATCGCCAGATGTTTGCCAAGTCCTCCTCCGAGGCTTTTCTGTTGCAACAACTGGGCACCAAAACCTTCCCCAAATATTTCGGACTACTTACTGAAAGCCTACAATCTTAAGCCTGATGACTGCATTGTAATAGGAGATTCTCATATAGATCTTGCATTTGCTTCTAATTCTAACTTTCACTTTATTCAGGTGTTAAATGCAGGTTAATGTCTACCTTAGGTCTAGTCGAAACACTTATGGGGCCGAACGATATGCGTTAAGTATTTGGGAAGTCTTGACCAGTCATCGTATACATTGCTCTATACGATATTTGACCAGTTCTCACTTGCTAATTCCAACACTATTTCAATTACTTATTTCCCTCTTTAAGCATTCGTATTCCAAATGTCAACAATCAGTTGATATCTATCAATTCCCTTTTCACCCCTTTAGGATAACGCACTCTCGCCTTCGCACAGTTATTATTGTTTTTCATCATGCTGACATAACTGGTGGCACAGTTCTGAGCCGTCTTTCAGAATTCTATGGCTTAATGACGCTTAGATTTCTGCCCGCAACCACCAAATTCGTCGTAGTTTCTGAATATTGGCAGAGGTACCTGTATAATAAAGGATTTACCAACATAAACCTCATACGTAATTCTATTCCGCTCAAGCTTTCTACCACTTCTTCTGATTCCAAATGCTTTGATCCTGATCCTTCTTATCAGTTCTCCTCCACTTTTCTAAGTGACAACTTTTCCATCTATCTAGGTATTGCTCGTTCTTCCAAGGGCTGGGCAAAGATCAGCAGAACTGTACGTCGCTACTTTCCTAATGCTGAAATATGGCTCTCTTCCTCCTCCCCATCCCCTAAGTTTACCCGCAAAGAGTCTAAAATCTTGTATGATTGCAAGATACAGGTTAAATCTATACCCAACACAACTGATTTCTACTCCCAACTTAAAAATGTCTCGCTCTCTATACATAATAGCCAATTTAAAGAAGGCTGGAACCGCACTCTAGTTGAGACCGCGTTACTTTCCAATTCAATTACATTGTGTTCTCATGATGGCGGGATGATTGATGTAGCTAATATTATCCCCTGGATCGTTCCTTACGCCAATTGTGGCATTTTAGAAGATCATCTACGCTCCATTTCTCAACCATATCAGTATAATGAGCAACTTCGAATTTGTCTTTCTGAAAAAACTATCGCATTACCACAGGTTCTGGACCTATTGTCTGCCGAATATTTTTCGAAGTCATGGATTGATTTACTAGAGACCTTATGTATCAAATCACAGTAATAACACTAACTCTTAACTCCGAGGCATACTTACACCAGTGCTTGCAGTCAGTCAACAAAAGTCTTCTCTACCTATACCAGAAACTACCCCTAGTCCGAACTCAGCATCTCGTTGTTGATGGAGGCTCGTCTGACACAACACGTGAAATCTGTTCCAAATATCCCTACCTTAATTTCCATCTTTCTCCTTGCAAAGGTCTCTATAAGACCCTAGACTATGCTGTTTCTATTTCTAATTCATGCTACGTTACTTATGTCCATTCCGACGACTATGTCGCGCCTGAATTTATCGCTAGTTTGTACCTTTCTCTCTCCAGTGACACAACCCAGATACCAGCATGTGATGTCAAATTTGTAGATAGTGCCTCAAGACACCTCTGGTCACGAACTCAGCCTCCTGTCAACTCTTTTCTTCAGAAATATACGAATCTTGTTCTACATCCAAATTGTATCTACTATTGCGAAGGTGAAAAGCTTTTTCCTTACCATTCAACAGTTGAGCAAGCAGAGCTAGATTGGAAGCATATTAATACTCTTATTGAATCTGGATATCACTTCAAACGTGTAACTATTCCTGAATGTGTATATTATATGAGACTACATAGTTCAACTGTTACTGCTCGTTCCATTAGAGGGAAGTCGATCGATTCTGACAATTCATCTGTCAAGACTAATCCGCACCTTCCTCTAAGGCTGATTGCTAAATTATACCTATTCCTTTTCGAATCTAATAAGGTCATGCGAATTCTCCATTATCTCCGTGGAACAAGACATTATCAATGAATCTCGACTCATTTCCCTGGCAGTATACACTCCAACGCTTTGGTTTACTCCATTTTAGCATTGCTCTTATACTTATTCTTCTTTATTCAATTTACTTCTCAAAACTTGCTTGTGTTCCAGTAGGATTTCTGGTTTTTCCTTTTGTCCCCTCCTTTACGCTCCTTATCTATCTCTTCTCTAATATTGTATTTTCCTTATTCTCCATCGCTGATATATCAGCTTTATCCTTCTCCATAATTATCGGCTTATCTCTGCTTGTTGCACCCCGTCTTTTTCTTTCTATTCACTTTGTGGATAAGATACCTTTAATCCCTTCGCTTGCTATTAACTCACCTTTTATTAGACTTGCTAGTTTCTACATATTTTGCTATGCTATTTTAGCACTTGTGGGCTCATCAGTTAGTGTCATTAATACTGATGCTGTCATACTCTTGCGATTCTCCGGAAACTTTTTTGCTAAACTCATTACCATTTTTACAACTTGTCTTATCTATATAGTTCTCTTCAATCTCTGCAGAGCCCTTGTGTCCAATAACTATTCTATCTCTATTGTTCATTACTTTATTTTTCTCTCAGCCATCTTCTGTTTGTTTTCAATCTCCGTATCCGAAGGAAGTAAATCATCTCTTTCATCATTCTTTGTTTCATGTTGGTGCTTATACCCTATCATCTCTTTTTACTTACTTCGCTTTTTTCGTCTTCTTCGACGGTTCCGGCTTTCGCTCAATTTTCTATTTGCAATCATTATCTCTTCCCTTCTCATCTTGTCTGCTACTGCTTACTCGGGCCTTCTTGATATACTAGTTTGGCTACTTGTCTACTACTTTGCAGGCCCTATCGAATGTATTTCAGCAATATCCTTTTCTAATGTTACTTTAACTAATCTAACAGGCTTGCAATATTACCAGACCCTTCTGGAGCCACTTCATGTATTCGGGCTTGCTTCAAAACTCAGTATTGGTACTACTATCAATAATTCCTTGGCTGTATTGCCTGACTCTGAACTCGGCGGTACTAATGACTCACTCTTTTGTTGGTCATATGGTGCTTCACTGTTTTCTCTTTTTCCTTTAATAGCTATTGGTTCTCTATCCATCCTTGTTGCTTTCTACTCTTTCCAAGCCATATATAAGTTTGTTTCTCTCCGTTCAGTGTCATTGTCGCCTTTAGTTCTGTTTGCTCTTGTTGCTGGTGTTCCGATTGGTAGTTGGGCCAATTTCTTTGTTCGGCTCTTATATGCAGCTCTCTCCGTCATATTGATTACGTATCTTACAAGACTTCGTTTGTCAAATCTATAATTCCAGGCATGTCTTCTATTCTCTACATCAACCATACTTCCATTTTACTTCCTTACGGCGCTTCTACTAGTCTTAGACTGCACCTAAATGTATTTTTCGACCAATTCGACAGAACCTATCTGTTGTCACCATATTCCCCTGACACAAGCCTTCCGCCTGGGATTACCAATGCTTTTAAACTTAACCCACCTATCCTTTATAACTACGATGGCGCACCTGTTCAAGGTTTTGCGATTATTACGTTTTTGAGTTCTCTACACAAGGCTTTTGTCGCTACATATAAGCTTTTGCTTTTTAGACTATCACATGACATCAATATCATTCATCTTAACTCTTTCGTTCTGGCTCCACTCTGTCCGATTCTTCGCCTTATCTTCCCTAAGTCTCGTATTGTCCTTGTTGTCCGAGAGTTCGTTGCAAGGAAAAATGCTTGGACTTCTTTCTTCATACAGTTTCCAGACTCCCTGATCTTTATAGATTCGTCGGTCAAGTCTAGATTCTACTTTCTCTATCCACGATACTACCACCCCTGTATAACTATACCGAATCTCGTTTCTGTAAGTCAAAACAAGTTATCGCTTGCGGCAATATGCCCTTCTCTCTCCCTTAATACGCCTTCAATAGTCTTCGCGTTTATAGGGCGTGTCGAGGATAAATCCAAGGGGTTTGAATTTGTTTTACGTTGTTTTCTGAGACACATCCTAGATTTCCCCTCTTCTAGGCTTTTGGTAATTTCCTCCATTTCACCAAAGTATCACGCATATATTCAAGCTGAATTTTCTCCTCCCCCTTCTTCTGTCTTTTTTCTTGGGGAAATCCCTGAACTTTCATCAACAGGAATCTATAATTCAATCCATTGCACTCTTAGAGGTGAACACTGTTACCGCCCAGGCAGAACAGTCCTCGAATCTGCTGCACATGGTGCTTATTGCTTGATCCCAGGCAACTATGATGAGTTGCTTCAAGATCCTTCGCTTATTGGCTACAGGGACTATGTGTGCCTCTACAGCCCAAGAAACTTTGACTCTCTCTTGGCTGGTCTTGGCAAAGTCTGTAGCGTAGATCGTTTAAAATCGACACCTCCATCGACGGACTATTCTTCTTACTGCTTCGAATATTCCAAAGTCTATAATGCCGACAATCCATCTTACAATGGTTGATTAAACCCCACCCTATCCAGAATCCCCCTCAGTCTTCACTTATTGCATTTCACCCACTAGCATATTCTGGGCTCCACAGTTGCGTTCTTGTTGGCCGCGCATCTACTCCAATCTCTTGATTATGCATCTTTGGCTTGCTAGATGTTGTCTCTAGC
>Ga0194129_10004220_pt1 | contig 19312 bp, 10 predicted proteins | sample TA2KigCa35mmetaG_FD_150862 | JGI IMG/M metagenome (GOLD analysis project Ga0194129, IMG submission 150862) | Freshwater microbial communities from Lake Tanganyika, Tanzania - TA2015038 Kigoma Deep Cast 35m | ecosystem: Environmental > Aquatic > Freshwater > Lake | place: Tanzania: Lake...
AACTCATCGTAGAATTTAAACCAAGTTGTCATGTTATCCACGAAAAAAACATTGCAAAATTTCAATCGGCCGAAAGATTTGCAAATGAAAACGGGTTTAAATTTGAAGTGTGGACAGAAAAGTCTCATAGCTTTTTATCGAGAAAAAACATTTAATTGCCGAGTGGATTACCAACTACCACATTGAGAAGAATATTTCTGGTGTCGTCCTGTGCGGCGGATGCCATGATGTGAAGCATGGTAGCGAAGTTTAGAGACCGTATCTGCTCTTGGAGGCGTTGTAGTTGGTGGTGACATCAGCTGCAGATAGTGCCGTGCTATAGACGAGAAATTGTCCGAGCCTCATGTTGGCGTACGTGCCGTCGCCCATATTTGTGGGATCTGCCGCGGCTATCGCGTAGTGTATTCCAGCGCCACCTTCTATAGGGTTTACTCGAGAGAATGTAACGCTACCTGCTGCGGTGCCATTGACGTAAGCATCCAGTTTTGTGCCGTTGTACACTACAGCGAAGTGGTACCACGCATTCAAGGGCGTCGCAACTGTAGACGCGACTGAAGATATTCCGACGCCGTTCCACATGCCGAACTTCATCGTCCCTGCCACCATCTCCATCTGGGAGTCGTGCCAACCTGCTACGTTCGGTAGCGCAGCTTTTCCAATTTCAGACAACAATACGCCGTTGTCCATTGGGTATGCCCACATCATGATTGTTGTCACGTCGGTCGGCACCTTTGAGGCCAGCGAAGTGTTCGTGATGAGGACGTCGTTGGTCCCATCGAACGTGAGGTATCCGTCGCTGTATGTGGGACCGTTGCTGAGCGTCGCATTGCTGTTTCCTTGCAGATCAATGACGGTGGTTCCGCTGCCTGGATAAGAAGCTGCGTCGTTTATATCATAGTTCAGTACTAGGCCTGCTGTGACTATTTCACTCACAGGTGGCTTATAAAAACCAAAATTAAATCCGCTGCCTATTCCTAGGTTGTTTTTTGAAAAGCCTTGTCCAAAGCCGCTGGCCATACCTCAACCGACGCCGCCGAAGCCGTTGGAGCCTGTGACGACCAGGAAGTTTTTTGTTGGTATCGTGGTGAGGCCTGCGACGACGTTGAACGCGACTGATGCCCCTGATGATCCCGAGACAAAGATCCTGTCTGTTCGAAGTTCACCTGAAAAAGATTCTGACCCGCTGAGGATGAAGTAGTTCGAATTGGCTGATTTCAGACCGTTCTCTGTGAACGCGACGGCGATGACGGCTGTCGATGCGCTTGTATTCTTTATCGTGATGAAGCGTGTGACGCCGGCGAAGTTGATTTCTTTTGTTGACCCTAGGGTGACGTTGGAAGACGTCACGAACGGCATTGCCGAAATTTGATATGCAGGAACGAAACCTTCGTGTGGATACGGGTTGTTGAGAGACATTGCGATCAATAAATATTAAATTACTCAGTTATTAACTATTAACATAGAAATAATTGACCAAGTCGCGACGTTTATTTCGTGTTGTCTATTTTCTATTTTCTATTTTCTATTTTCTATTTTCTATTTACGTTAACAAATCTTGTGGTTAATATACAGCAGGCTTGATAACAAGAGATAGAAAGAAAATATATGAGCACAGATAATCGTGACCAACGCAATGCGGTATTTACGGGACAACCGGGATCTGCGGTACCTACGGGGGTAGATCCGCGCACGCCTATGCAGTCGGCTGCTGACAAAGTGAAGGCTGAATTTGGTTTGGATATTCCTTTGGAGACGGTACCGTTGCCGTCTTCGGGTAAGGTATATTCACAAAGTTCATCTTTGTTTGGTGCAGAGACTTTGGAGATAAGACCGATGACGGCCCGAGAGGAAGATATTTTGACGTCACGCGCGTTGATTAAGAAGGGAACGGTTATTTCTGAGTTGATTAAGTCGTGTTTGGTCGATCGTAGTATTAATCCTGCCGAGTTATTGGGTGGAGATCGTAACGCGTTGATGGTTGCGATTCGAATTACGGGATATGGACCTGATTACAACGCTGAGCTTGAATGTCCTGAGTGTAATAATAAGTCAGCGCATGCTTTTAATTTGGCTGAATTGCCTGTCAAGCGTTTGGATATTGAGCCGATTGCGCTTGGCACTAATTTATTTGAGTTTATTTTGCCAAAGAGCAAGAAGCGAGTTAAGTTTCGTTTCTTGACAGGTCGTGATGAAGAAGAGATGGTGACGACTGCCGAGAAGCAGAAGAAGTTGGGATTGGCAGGCGAGTCTAACGTTACGAACAATTTGATGCATGCGATTGTGTCGATTGAGGGTATAGAGGATCGGGCGAAGATCGCTAGTTTTATTAAGATGATGCCGGCATTGGATTCGTTAGCGTTGCGTAATTATATTAAGGATAACGAACCTGGCGTGATCATGAAGCAGGAGACGACGTGCCCTGTATGTGGTCATTCCGAGGAGGTGCCGATGCCGCTCGGCGTCAACTTTCTTTGGCCTTCGGCCGGAAGATAAGGAATTATTGATCCTGGAACCCGCCTTTGCTTTGATGTATTATGGCGGGTTCCTGTGGAGAGACGTTTATAATTTACCAGTGTCATATAAGCGTTGGTTTATTGAAAGAATTAATAAAGAGTTAACTCGTACTAATGAGCAAGGTAGTACGTCCTCGCGAGCCTTGCATCAAAATTCTCCTGAGGTTGCGGCCTTGCAGGGTAAATCGCGTTCTCAAGTGCCTAGTCGATTGCGACGATTCACTTAAGGGGGTAGTTTTTTCTTTTGTGTATTATTTATCAACGTGTACACCTGAGGAGTCGCCGTGGAAAGCAAAGAGCCAATTAACGAATTAAGGGTTAATTTATTAGGAAAAGTTTTTTTTGCTACGCTTGGGGCGTGGCTCGTCGGTAAGTATGTAAATACTAAGTTGCGAGGAACGCAATCGGAGATTGAGGCGATTGGTAATGCTCTTGCTGCCTCTAGGCGATTTCAGGATGAGTTGAATCGACCTGGTGCGAGCATCGAATCCGTCGTTCAAAAATTGGGCATCAAGCACATGTCTGCTTCAGAGTTTGAGAGGGTATTAGGAGTACCTTGGCCTCTTTGACGCCTAACTTTTAACGGAAATTATGGTGTTAGGAGGTGGCAGTTCTGGTGGAGGAGGCGGCAGGGGTAGAAGTCCTGGTCCGTCAAAGGATGATTTATCAATAACCTCACAAATGGCAAGGTTGATGACACAGATGGAGGTGTCAAGCAACAAAATAGCTGAATCGTTCGAGACGCAAGCTTCGGCGTCTGCTAAGATGGCAGACAATATGAAAGGAATGCAGACGGGTGAAGTTGTAAATCAATTGATGCAAGTCAACGTGACGTTGAAAGAAGTCTTGGTGGCGTTACAAAATCTTAACACTACTTCGATTGCAACTTTTCAAGCTTTAGCGTCGGGTGCATTGGCCGCGGCGTCTGCATCCGAAGAATTAGCCGCTGCCGTCAATGAAGCAGGAACTGCAGCTGATAAATCGAAGACTTCGATGGATAAATTAAGAGAAGCGTTGGCAAAAGATGAGAAAAGCGCCAAGGGACTCAAGAAAAAACTACAAGCATTAGGAGATTATTTAGAAGACGAATTTCCAGTAGCTGTCGGTGCAGCTTTAGGCGCGCTGAGCGGATTGAAACAGGGTTTTGATAATCTGACATCTATAGGCAGTTCCATTTTAGGTTTTGCTGGGTCTGTTGTCAGCGCGTTGTGGGACATTGGTATGGCTATTTTATCTTTACCAATAAAGATATGGGATAAGTTAATTAGCATGGCCAAGAAGGGCGGCGGTATTAGCGAGTTTGCCGAAGCCATCAATAACTTGAGAAAAGAATTCGCGGAATTTGGTCCGGTCGGAAAGTCTATAAAAGGCGTTGCAGCTCAAATGCCAGGATTCGTAGGTAGTCACAGAGAGATGTTCTCGCTGTTTGGAAATACTGCCGATCGTATCAAGAAATTGACCGAGCTCTATAAGGCCGGCGGCGCTGCGCTGCAAGGTTATGTTGGCGAAATGAACAAAAACGGCGGCGCGATATTACAATTTCAAAAAGGATTAGGCGCTACAGACGAGCAAATGGGTCTTCTTGCCCAACGCTCTCAATCTACTGGCAATACTTTAACTCACGAGTTAATGGATATAACGAAACATGCGACGCACATGGCAAAGGCTTTTGGTAGAGACCACAAACAGATGTCGATGGCTATGATAAAAGCGACGTCCGACGTCGCGCATTTCGGTAGCATGTCGATAAAACAAGTTGGTGTCGCCGTAACATATTTTCACAAGTTAGGTGTTGAGGTAGATAAAATCGTTGGCGTCATGGATTCATTCTCAACTTTTGATGAAGCCGCCGACAAAGTTTCAACGTTAAACCAAGTTTTTGGAACGAGCATCGACGCGATGAAGTTGATTAATGCCCAGAGTCCTGACGAAACGATCGAACATTTGCGAAAAGAATTTGCGCGAGCTGGCATCGATGGTGAAAAAATGACGCGCGCTCAAAGAAGCTTAATCAAATCCATGACAAATATGGATGACGCCGAACAAAAGCTTGTGTTCTCGTCGAAGAATAGAGGAATATCGTTAGACAAGATCAGAAAAGAAGGGGACAAGGCAGAAAAGAAAACGTTAACACAAGCTGAAGCAATGTCGAAGTTAGCCGATTCGATGGATCGCGTTCTTAAGTCGGGAGAGTCTAAAGAAGGTGGATTTTTTGCTCACTTCTTCGAAGGATTCGTTGATGGAATTGCAAGAACCAAAGAATTTCAAGGATTAATGAAAAATATCAATCGCTCCTTAATGGAGGTTTACCAGGCGGGCGTCCGCTTAGGCAAAGCATTTGTGGAATATTTTCCGGGAGTCAAAGATTTTTTAGAAGGCTTGAAAGAACTTTTTAATCCTGTCGTGTTTTCGAAGTTAGCCAATGGTGTAACCAATATATTCATTGATTTTTTTAAAGATCTTGAAAAAGGTAAAGCGTCGTTTCCCGATTTGATGGATCGACTGAAGAAAAAGTTTTTTGAGTTTTTTAGTACCGAGTCGATAGCGGGTCAAAAGTTGTTGGGCGGTTTTGAAAAAATTATGATGGCTATTCGGGTTATTTTGGCTCAAGGTATCAAGTGGGTCATGGAAACGTTGACCGGATTTATTAAAGATATCGTGAGTTTTATTAAAAATCCCACTGATATACCTGGCGTTGGTGGTCTCGGCGATGCCGCGCAGTCTTATATTAGTCCCATTGCGTTAGCTTTTAGAGAAGGTTGGAACGAATTATGGCCAGCGTTGCAAGAACTTTTTACGGTTTTATTTGAAAAATTGAAGGCTTGGTTAGTTCCTAAGGCCGAAGCGTTTTTTCGAGAATATTGGCCTTATTTAGCTGCGATAGTTTTTGGTCCTGCGATTTTAATGGGTTTTGTTGGCGCTGCCACAGTTTTATTAGGAAAAGCAGTCGTCGGTATAATATCGAAAGCGTTCGGTTCAAACGACGTTCAGAAGTCCTTGCTTGAACAACTTGCAAAAATTAATGAAACGTTAGCAAAAAATGCCGGTGCTGCGTCTGCACAACCATCTATACCTAACATGTCTCCTAAGGACATTCGTAAATTAAAACGTATGGAGGCACAATTGAACTGGATAAAGATAAAACAGTTCTTAGTGGGATTTGCAGGCATCGTTGCTATCGGTCTAGCTGCTTTTTTTGCGGCAATTTTTGTAATAAGAAAATTTAAGATAAGGACAGAGGAAATTCTGATGGCCGCGGCCGCGATGGTCACTGTTGGTCTGACAGTTTTGATGGTTACGCCTGCGCTTAAAGTTATTGAAAGAATGAAAGAAATAAATCCATCAGATCTATTAAAAAAGATGGGAGCTATTGGTTTATTCTTGGGCGGTGCCGCATTAATAGGCATCGGTGCAGCAAAACTTGTAAAAGAAAGTGGGATTACGAAAGAAGACGCCGCTCTTGCAGGAGCCATTATGACAGGTATGATAATATTGGCGACAGCAACAGCAAAATTGAGCGAAAAATTAGCAGATATAGACACGAAGAAATTAAAAAAGGGTGGTTTGATTATTCTTGCGATGTCTGGTCTTATGTTAATTGTTGGAACGGCTGGCGCAGAAATAGTAGATTCAGTTAAAGGTTTCAATGAAGCCCAAATAAAAAATGCCGGATTGGTTATGGTCGGGACGATGGGCGTCATCGGAATGCTAATTGCTGCTTCTTTAGGGCTTGGAGCAGTTATAGAAAAAGGCGGGGCAAAAGGTGCTGCAATTGCAGCTATCGGAGTTGGAGTGTCTTATATTTTGACAGCACTTTTGATGCCTTTGATGGAATTGATAATGGAAATTGGTCAATTCTTAGTTGAAAAGACGATGGGAATTAAAAAGGAAGATGTCGATGTAGCTTTAGGTACATTGAAGGTTGTCGGCGGCGCGGTCGGCATTGCAATTGCATCGATGGTTTCGGGTCTCGCCGGCGCAGGGATCGCCGCGATCGCTACGATCGCTGGTAAATTTTTAGGAGTTGACCTAAAGGGTCAGATGACTGGCTTAATCGATCAACTTGTCGGCGTTGCGTCGAATATTGTTACGTCTTTAAGTCAATTTAGGTTTGACGGGAGCGTAGAGAAAAAAATTGATGTTTTACAAAAAATAGCTGTTTCAGTTGGAAAAATTACTGAGGTTTTGCCGAATATTTTAGATAAATTAGATTTTAGTTGGTGGGAATCTTCTGAAGATCAAGCTATTAAATTGCAAAGAGTTGCAGACCTTGCTAAAGAATTATTTACAGGCTTAACTGGTTTGATGAAAGAAATATTCGCAGGAATACGAAGAATGTCAGCAGACGAAAAATCAATCGCTGCTGCCGAAGCGCTAGGTCCTATGTTGGAAGGAATAGCGGGGATCGCTAGCGCATTTTCTAATTCTTCTTTGTCCGACGCGTTTAAAAATATAGACGATAGTGATTTCTTCGCAATGCCAGACATCATTGCGAAAATGAAAGAATTAACCAAGGAGACTGGTACACAAATAGTTGAAGTTATTAAGGGCGTAAACCCTCTTATAGAGGCAGCGAAAAACATTAAAAATGTTGATGGTATTAAGGCAGTTGGAGTATTAATGCAAGCTATTGCAACGATAGCACAAGCCATTACTCCGTCCAAAGAAACCTTGACGTTATTAACCCAGGTTTCAAAAAACTGGGGTGAAAATACGACGGCGACCTTACGCTCGTTAACAGAGTATATGAAGAGCACCGCGAGCGTTTTAACGGGTCAAGGAGAGGGTGGCGATGGTAAAGGCGGTCTTATTGGCGCGGTGGTAAATCAATTAGAACCTTTATTAAATAAGATGAAGGACGTAAAGATTGATGATTCTACTGCTAAAGCGATTGGGTCGATAGTAGACATAGTCAAAGTAGCTGTAGATCTTGTCATCGGTATATCAACGGTAGCTAAAGATGTTAGTGCCGCGGGGGGCGTAACTTTCAACGATGCCATTGGTGAAATAGTGAAGCAAGCGGGACTAATGTTAGATTCGCTTTCTAAGAATCTTACTTTTATGGTGTCCGCTTTAGCAGGTGGCCTTGTCGTGGCAGCGGGTCAAATGACGCCAGAACAATTAAAAAACCTTGAACCGCTAGGCAAATTAATCGAAAGTATTTTAAAACTCGTCGTAGCATTAATGCCGCAGCCTTCGTGGCCTCCGCCACCCGATCCATCTAAGGTCGCTGCCGGTGCCTTGATCGTGACCACGATGACCGCGTCTTTTCCGTCGATCAAGCAAATTTTGTTGGATCTTAAGGAAACGCTGCCAGCTTTAATTCAAGCGATGGTTACGTCTATTGAATCGTTAAAAATAAGCAATGCGTTTAAACTAACGGCCAACTTAGATACAGTCATTAAAATATTCGAACTTTTGCCAAAAATTGCGGAATTGGGTAAAGTGATGGGCAGCGGAGCAGAAGAGGCGACCGGCGTTAATTTTAGTTTAGCAGAAGGCAAAAAATTAGGATTTGCGATGGACGCTATAGCCTTTGGTCTTTTAATGATGGTCGATACAAAATTTTACCAAAAAGAAGGTGGCATCGGCGAGGCACCATTGAGATCCTTAGTAGAAAATGCTTTTGGTTCTAAAAATACCGATGTGTGGACAAAAGCCAGCGTATTGGGCGCCGTTTTGGATCCCGTAAAAGTGTTTGTTCAAAATCTGGGTAGCATCGTCGAGGTTGTGAAAGGTCTCAAGAGCGCAGCTACTGACTTTGCTTCATCCAAAGAAGAAGGAAAATTAATTGCTGCGGGTGTCGACGCGATAGCGTGGACGTTCGGCTATCTTGTTGATACGAAGATATATAACGAGGGTGGCGGCGCCGGTCGCGCACCATTAGTATATTTAACCGATATTTTTACTGGCGAAAATGAAAAAATTTGGAGTGGAGCCGACGCGGCTATATACAACTCTTATTCGAAAGTCGATAGCATCGCCACAAATTTAAAAAACGTCGTCGACGCGTTAGCACGTATACCTGCGACAGCGACTGACTTTGAGGCTTCAAAAACGTGGGGTAAAGGAACTGTCGCTAGCATTGCTGGAATCACTTATGCTTTAGGTTCTATCATGGACACGGGGATGTACAATGAGATGGGCGGCGAAGGCAACGCTCCTTTGGTACAGATGGGTTTAATGTTCGATGGCGCTAATTGGAAGGGCGCGCAGGATCTTCAAAACAACATGAATAGCATAGGCAATTTTTTGCTTGATTTGACCGAAGTTGCGACTCTAATGAATGGTCTAGAAGGTAACATAATACAAACAGGCAAGTCTGCTTATGCGCCTATGGTGGATGCCATCGAAGGAATGATAAACGCGATTGTAGATATTGATAGCGTTATTTCGGGAGTTCAAAGTATCGACATCGGCACGACGCTCGATCGTTTTAAGGCTAACTTCGGTGAAGCCTTGGGTCAACGAGGCCAACACTATGTCAAGGCGAAGGACTTGACGATCAACGTAAACTTCGTGGTGATGATCGATGCGACGAAGATAGAAGGCGCGATTATCAGTAGCGACTCAAAGATAAAACAACAAATAAATACCGTATACGAAGCGGTTGGTGAAATTCCTGCGTCGGAAGTGGGATTAGATAAAAATCCTAACGGACCGTTCCAGCAGATGAAAAACAATTATCGTTGGTGAGATCGTGAATAGCCATGGATAGAAAAACAAAAAAGGAATATCTTCAAAAGTTGAATTCGGATAAGTTTTACATTCATGCCTTATCTTTTTTGAAGGATGAAGCCGAGAAAAAAAAAATAAAAGCATTTGCCGAAGACGTTTTTATACAGATTTTGAAGGGCGGTCACGACGCGAATCAAATTGTGCGAGAACATCCTGAAAAGTTGGTAGATGTTGTTGAAGGCAGAATATCTAAAGATAAGGAACCCGATCCTGCAAAAAACGAGTGAGATTTAAATGGCCGATAAAAGCAAAGATACAGGTACAGGTGGAATAAACATCGCCGGCAAAGTCCAGACGATGGATGTCGGTGTGCCTGACTCAGAAGCCGCGGCCCAAACACCAGTAGATTATTCTTCAGGAGACATTACCGTCGATAAGTCGGTGAAAGACATCTCTAAGCCTGTCAGAGAAACATTCGCGAAGTATCTGAGTAAATCGACGTTGGGCATCGTCGGCTCGTCGCCCCACAAGAACGTGTATCCGGTTGGTTCCGGAGAAGGTACGCAAGTCGATCAACTTAAATTAAAAGATGCGAACGGTAACCCGACGTCTCCAGGTTCTCAGAATAATGAAAATAAATTTGCCACAGGTTTTAACAGCACAATTGCGTCGAATAATCCTGCCGGCATCAAGAGAGGTCTAGCGTCTGGCGATGCGCCCGATGGCAATACACTCTTGTCAGGCGCTTCCACACCCGCCCGTGCTGGTACTGACTTTATTAAGTTCGTATCATCGACTGATACCACCGGTCTTAAGGATCCTATAAAAAAATATACGCGTAACTTATTGGAGTCTAATTTAAACGATCCATTCGGATCAAAATCGACCGACGTCGTTGGTATAAATAAAACGACAGATCTTGAAACAGACGGTGGTACTTCAAAGGCTGTATTAGATTCGACAAAAACGATGCCGTTTGAAGTCGAATCCGAGCTCGTTAGAACCTTGACTGTTGAAAATTATTATCCTGTCGATTCTCCCGTAGATGGACAAACGCTAGCTTTTAATCTTTTTAAATTAAACGTGGCGAATGGACTTGCTGCGACCAACAACAATGCCGCATTCGCGAACATAAATATAGGCGTCGGCGCGTCGATATTTTCCAAGGGTAAACTTACCATTATCGATCCGCAAAATAGTTCCAAAAAATTACCGAATGGTAACGAGTTATTGCCAGGTGCTACAGAACCTGGCGAAGCGGGTCATTATGTTAAACTATCAGGTCCTCTAAATGATCCCATCAAGTCGTATGTTACAGATTTGTTCGCTCGTAACATAAGACCAATTGGCGAAGTTGACATTTATAAGCGCGGTGAATTATTCGATCAGTATTTTTTTGGACCGATAAATTTGCACATTGCGCAAGCAGAGGATATTGGTACCTTTGATAATATAATTGCAGATCCGTCGAAGCGAAGGCTAACGCGCAATGAAGCGTTAGCAAAATTAAAAAGAGAAGTTGCCGGTGAAGATGGACTTGGTGGTATACCCAACAACTTTACGCCATTCGATACGAAAAAGGTCGAAGATTACCAGGTCGCGAACGACGAAAATTTTGATAGCGATTATTCTTTGACCAACAATGGTTTTCCTCGTTCTCCCATGGTAGAACAAGGCGTTATCGACGAATCTGCTACTTGGAAGTTTGAACCTAATCTTACGAACGTATCGTCTTATAGCGCCGAAGCTCTAACAATATTAGGAACGAACATTAGACGAGGCAAAAGTGATTTTGTCGGACCAGATGGTAACGATCTATTACGCCGAGCCGCGCCTGTCGTAACTAATCAAGCGCAATTTATTAAGTTAACAAACTTGACAGACGACACGCCTGTAGCGAAGTATGTTGGTGCTGTTCTTGAAAAGAACAGGTACAATGCTGGGAGTCGCTTCGTTAATACGAATACTCCTGGCGCTGTTATAGGTTCCAGCGGGGAACAAGGTCAAAGTTTTGAAAATATTTCAGACGACGTATCCGCGTCTGATAGACCTAATTCGTTTCTTGAGAGAACGAAGTTGTATTCACCGCGGTCGCTTAAATTGGGCGAATCGCCGCAAAGTACAATTCGCCGCGGCGAGCAAGTACAAGGTTATACCTTTAGAAGATTAACCCGAATCGGTACGATATTACAACTTCGCGCTGCGGGTGAGCTTACCTTCTTAGCACAAGACGATGCCGACCCGAGATCTAATACACAACAGCTCGCCGCGTTGCTGCCTGGAGCTGGACAATTGTTACCCGGCGTTCCTTTTTCAAGAGAATTATTAAATGTAACGGAAATCGTAAAATTTTTACCTGACGACGATATCTCAGGCCTGTTTAATTCTGCTGCCAAATATGAAGGTGAACTAATCGACATCGGTCGTTCGTTCGAGGGCACAGTAAATACGACTTTAGAAAAATTTTCAGGTTTTTCAGCGATTGGTTTAATTGTTCTGTCGATAGTCATGGTGGCGGTAATCTTGGCAGCTGTTAATGCGCTATTCGGTGGATTAATAGAAAATGATTCGCTTAATAAATCGAAGGATAGACCGGGTGGCAAAGCCTGGACTGACGAAAACCAGCTACGTATGGGCGTTTTTCAAGAAGCACAAATTGGTGGTGGCGGTAATATAGTGACTGACATTATGGCGGCTGCGATGGATAAGTCTGCGGCAATTCGGTTGTTTGGTATTATGCCTACCTACAACGTAGATTACTCTGATGCTCTTATGCGAGGCTCGTTTGCATTTTTCGGTCTTGGCGCAGACCCGCCACAATTGTTAGCGTTTCCTGGTCAGGTAATTGTAACATCTCGAGCGATTATTCGGGGCGTTGCGCAGCTGGTAAAAGCGTTAGCAGATTTGGCGCTTACTTTTGCGGCAGGAAGTATTACGTCGGCTATTTTTAAACTTTTGGACATAATAGAAGTCATAAAAAATTCTAGGGTGATCAAGGCCGTTAATACTTTCTCACAATTAGGCGATCGAACTGTTTACACTATAAATGAAGGCGATTATTCGACGGATTGGGAACCAGAACCCGGTCAAAAGGAGAATACATCAAACGTGTCGGCCCCCGGTGGCAATAGTTCCAATTTGGGTTCTATGATATTAGGCGACGTAAAAGAAAAGTATCAAAGGACTAAACCCAACGATAGAACACAATTTGGTAAAAAGTTTTCCGAAATAGATTCTATTGTTAATGCAAATAAACACGCTTTTGTAAATGAAGACGGTGATTTAAACGCTAAGTATGTAGGTATTTCGCATGCAAAAAATAGATTGCAAAATTCAAGAGCTTTAGCGTGGTCAAGTTATCGATCGCCGTCTTTATTGCTTGATCCAACGAACGTACCTTTATCGATCGCGTTAACGCCAGAATCTAGCAATGCTCGGTCTGCGGGTGTGCCTAACATCTCGAGTACAGATGTAGCAGATCGACAATTTATAAGAGAAAATGGCACAAATTCGCCGAGAATCGACGCCGACACCGTCGCTAAGTTTGAAGAAGCGATTGATGGCGAATACATGCCGTTTTATTTTCACGATTTAAGAACTAACGAAATCATCGGTTTTCATGCGTTTTTATTAAGTTTAAGCGACGATTATACCGCGAACTATGAGTCGTCACCTGGTATCGGTCGTTTGGAACCCATAAGAACGTATAAAGACACCCAAAGAAAAATAGGTTTAAGTTTTATGTTACCCGCGCTTGATAAAAACGATTTTAATCACATGTGGGAAAAAATTAATAAACTAACGATGTTGGTGTATCCGCAATTTACGCGTGGAAAACAGTATAAAAATGAAACAGCGGGAATTACATTCGACAAACCTTTCACTCAAATGGTTGGTGCGGCGCCAATGATACGATTAAGATTGGGAAATTTATTGCGATCAAATTATTCTAAATTTAACATCGCAGGCATTTTTGGTTTAACTTCCGGAGAAGCTGTTTTGCCCGATTCAAGTCAATCTCCTAACACAGTCGTAAAATTAGTGATTGACAAGGCCCAACACGAAGTAATAAAAAAATTTAAAGCCGACAAAAGAAACAAATATAAGGTCGATCGACTTTATAAGTTAAACAAAGGAGAAATATATAGAACTCAAATTGACAAAGCAACTAGCGCGCGATTAGGGCTGCCTTCGTCTTCGCCTACTCCTGCGGCGGCGGCGACACCACAGCCCGCTGCTGAACCGGAGGAAGGTATTCGGTATAAGGAGAAAGGCGACTGGTATCGAACGTTCGAGTCCGATTCTAGTTCGGTACTAAGATTCAAAATAAAAAAAATATTACCAGAAGACGCTGTTCAGGTCCCGGAATACGCTGTCGGCATTTTTACTGTAGAAAAAAAAGCTAATGAAAAAGAGCGTAGCACGATGGTATCGCCTGCCGGTAAGGAATATTACGTGCCGATCAAAGACATCGAAATGGATAGCGATACCCAAAAAGCGTATGAAACTGACATGCAACTAGAGGTAGAAAAGCAAACTGGAAAGATTGCTGCCGCCCGTGGTGCAGTCAACGAATTTTTAGATCCGAAAAAAAATGCCATAATAAGATCTTTTGAATCTACCAAGGGCAAGGGTCTGGCAGGATTCATAGATTCACTTTCTTTTGATTGGTATGACAGAACTACTTGGGACATGGCCGAATCACGTAAAGCACCAAAGATGTGTAAAATAACGATATCATTTACGCCAGTTCACGACATCACACCTGGTCTCGATGCGGCCGGCAATAATCGAGCGCCAATATATCAACTCGGTCCATATGCGACCGAACTAGTGAGAGGATGAAATGGCTTTTAGCAGATACGCTAGAGACGGTTTGGGAGTAAGCGGCGAAGGGTTAACTCTCACGCGTGCCGCGCCTTTTATTAGGCGTGCCATAAAAAGTGGGCGTATTACGCCGCAGTTAACTCTTACAACTACGCAGGCAGACAGATTAGACACAATAGCTGGTGAAGTATATGGCGATGCTAGGTATTGGTGGGTATTAGCTGCTGCTTCTGACATAGGTTGGGGTTTACAAGTTCCGCCAGGAACGATAATCAACGTAATCGATTTACAAACCGTCGAAAGGTTTATCGTTTAATGACTGAAAAAAAGAATCCTAATTTTGCGAACGAGTTAACCGATTTTTATAGAATTTTGTCGCCCATCGATTCTTTTATCGTGAATAATTCTAGTGTCGACGGGTCAGTTGGTGCCACAACTCTGGCGGCTGGTAAACCCGCGGATCCAAATACTGTTTCGGAAATAAAAAAGTTGTTGATAGAAGGTTTTAAAAGTGGCAAAAACATTACAGAAAGAAAAGAAACTGTAAATAAAGCAATCAATAAATTCCCGGACGGCGCCGAGGCTAGGTTTTTTAAGGACGTAGTAAAAGGACTTTTTAATGTAGCTTATCAATCTTTTAATAGCGAAACTACAGATTATTTGTATAGTCAATATTTCGCTATACCCAACATACAAAAAAGCGCATCCGCAACGACGTCAGTAAAGCCGGCCAATAAGCAACAGAAGAAAAGCGCGGAGCAAAAGAAAACAAAGGCGAAAAAAGAATTAGCCAAGGCTGAAAAAAATCTATCTAATATAAAAAACAAGCCTAACAAAAATAGAGAAAAACAACAAAAAGCCGAAGAAGACGCGCAAAAAAAAATAGATAAGGCAAAAAGTGACCTGGAGACTGCGCAAAAAGAACTTGATAGCGTTACTATTGCGGCGAATCCTCCACCGGCGATAGCGCCGGTTGATAAGCCGCATATATTAAAATTTTGGCAAGAAATTTGCGGTGAAAATACGAACCATCCGCCTGTCGATTTTTCGATATTTATGCTAAGGTCGCAGGGCCTTTCACGAGCCGTTAATAACACCGGATTAATCGAACTTTATTTAACTGCAATGCCCCCGTTGTTCGCGAATCAACTTGTTCCATATTGCGACGTTGAGTTTCAAATACCCCTGCTGAATCAATCAACCAATAATACCTCGAATGAAGATTACGTCCAACGTCCATCGCTGTATAGGTTTTTAGTTGGTTCAGGCGAAAAAATTAAAGATTTAACCGAAGCCGATAAGTCTTTAGCTAACGTTATGCCTCCTTCTATATCTGATAAACGTCGATTCGATCGAGAAAAAAAAGAAGATGATAGTTTAAAAGCGCTCAAAGAACAAACTTTTTTTGGAATGGAAATGTTTACAACGCCACAGACTTTATTCGACTATAATAAGCTGGGTTCAGCCTCACCGAATGATGGTCCTGCAAGGTTGAACGACGCGAAACCTTTTTTACCGCCAGCGACTATTAAAGATGTAAGTATCGCGATACAAAACGCAGGAGCTGGCACGTATGGAAAGAGAAATGCATCTATAAAAATGGTCGTTCATGATAGAAAACGTCTCGTTGAAATGGCAGAGTTTATGCGCGGGGCAGATGGCTATAATAGAACAACTATTTATATTACGTACGGAATGTTAGCACCTAGAAGCAGGGGATCATTCGACATGTACGCAAAAATGATAAATGAAAATATGCTTTCTCGAAATGCATTTTGCGTAACTAATACCCAATTTAGCTTGAACGTAGACGGTTCGATAGATGTTACGTTAACTTGTGCTGATAAAGGTTCGAGTCACATCGAGCAAGCACCGATCAGTTTTGGCCCGATCGATAAGAAGAAACGTGAATTGCGTCTCATGATTGCGGATTTGAAGAAAAACATAAACGCATTAGACTATGAACGCGATGAAAAAAAAGGATTTAGCAAATCCGAAATTAGAGTTGCTCAATTGGTTTCTGCTGCCGCAGCGGGTAATTTAGTAATATCTTTAGAAGATGCAAAAACTTTAAAAAACGACATCAAGGAAACAAAAAAACTAATAAAAGGGGCGCTTCCTCGTGGAAATAATTTCGATAAAGACAAGGTGGAAAAATTAATAGAAGAATTTGAGAAATTATTCGATCAAATTTATACCGCCGAATCGACGCGGGCCGAGCCTCCGCCTAAGGGAGGAAAAGGCGGTTCGACGGCAACAAGTTCTTTAACGTCAAAATTAAGAAAAGAAGGTAAAGGTTACGCCTCTCAAAAAATGAATGCGCTGGCAGAAGGTAAAGATCCTTTTTTACCCGGCGCTTATAAGAACAACTCAAGTTTTCATAGTAGCGCAAACGCGCCATTTAAAAAAGTAGTGTCGGAAGTGTTGAATGACGATGGCGAAATTAGATATTTTCACGACGACTTATTAAAGGTAGTCGATATAAATAAGGACAACGGTAACGTATCCTTTGGAAGAATCTTTAGCTCTTTTTGCATGCCGGCTATTTTAAACTCTGTTGCAGATGAATTTGGATGGTCAAGTGAGGATGCAAATAAGACCGACAACAAATGTCCAATAGAAGTACAAGTTGTGTATTATCAATTAAATAAATACTGCGGACCAGTCAGTCGACACAACGTAGCGGAATTTCCTGTAGATAGAAATATGTTCGTCGAAAAATTTGGTCAATTTATTCAAGCCAGCGGCGGTGACAATATAACGCTGGGCGATTTTTTTGGTTTTTTAAACGACGAAATTATAGGCGACGTAAGACAACCGGGTTATGGTAGACAAAAATTCTACAAACCATTCAGCGCCCCCGAACCATCGGAACCAAAAAAAGAAGACAAAAATTTTAGTGAAGCAGCAGAACCAATCGACAGAGGCAAACCAGAAGAGACCGAAAAAACGTTTAATGATAATTTAGAAAAGTGGTCCAAAAGATATGGTTCGGAATTCGTAGTTCCGCGCTTGACGATAGAGTTTGAAGCATCTACAGAAAATGCGTCGACCAAAAAATCCGGCGATTTATTGGCACAATTGGGAAATAGGGTCGGCGCAGGATATAACACACCTGTATATCCAAAAGAACCTAACGAAAAAACAATTATAAAAATTCATATATACGATAGAACAAGCTCCCCCCACGAAGAATTAACGGCGCCACTACGACTCGCTGACGATGGTACTTATTATCTTTTTGCTAATGAAGAAAAAGCTAATAACGAAAAAACGCTAGAATATCTAAAAAGCCCGCCGTCGACGCACATACCAGCCGGCCTCGAGGTCGCCGGAAATTCAATAAAAGAAAATGGTCAGACTATCGCGCTCAACATAGGTAAGGGCCGAGATGCGTTGATGAATTATTTGGGCGAAAGAGTACCAAAGATCACTGTTGGTACCGAAGGTTCGTTAATTACTAACATACAACTTTCTTCAAAAACGAGCGGACTAGAAGGTACAATAGCGATGCAAGGTGGAACTCAAAGAAGAGAAAGTTCAATAACTTCGACGGGTTTGTCACAAGAACAATATAGCTTACCAATGATTTTATACCCAGCTGAATTAAGCATGAATACGGTGGGTTGTACGCTGGGCGCCATGCAACAACAATTCTTTGTCGATTTTGGTACGAATACCACTCTCGACAATTGTTATACCGTCACAAAAATCACGCATAATTTTACGCCAGGTAAATTTGAAACGAGTTGGGGCTTGTGTTATACCGACGGTTATGGTCGCATGATAAGTGGTAATGAATTAACTGGAGAAAATAACGTAATTAATCAGTTGAAAGCGACTCTTGCAGAAGCCGAAGCCGCTCGTGCCGCCAAGGATTTAGGTTTCTTAGAAGCACCTACCCCGCCACCCTCTCCGAAAAAATCAAGTAAACCAGGAGGAAAAACAGGCGCCCCCGCGACTGCATCTGGTACAAAGTCTAAATTGGGTACAGGGAAACCAGTAAAATAAGTTTTTGTAAAAAGTGATTTGATGAAGTTATAGTGTACCGTGGAATCATTTTGCATTTCGTCAAAGATTCTTGGTACAGAGAAACACATGATGGTATCAACAGACGGTTTTTTGACGACGTCAAAATCGCCTGTCGATGTGTGGTATCTAAACGGTGTATTGGATCCAATGAAACCATTGTGTCTTGATACGTTGTTTCGTTTAAAAAATTTAGAATTACCAATTAGACCTCCTGAAAAATGGACGAAGGCATTCGATAGGTTGGCATCGAACGCCTTAATTCCTTGGTCGCAAGTAATGCCATCCACGGCATATAAACACTTCGTAAAAGTGTTAGTAAAAACCATTACAGAAACCATCGACGAATTACCAAAAGATTATTATAAAAACGCTTGGTGTCCAGGAGGTCAGCTATTGTGCAGTCTAAAGGCAGCCCGAATCGATCCAGTTATATATCGCGACTTTTCGACAAGCATCGACCGCGATTCAGGGGCGTTTGAAACCTTTAAACCTGGTGCTGGTGGCTTCTTACAACCTGTAATCTACGATCGTTTTGCGACGCGAACTGGTAGATTAACGGTGACAGAAGGTCCAAATATTTTGACGTTAAAGAAAGATTATCGTAGAATGCTAAAGTCAACGTTTTCGGACGGCGTCGTGTGTTCGCTCGACTTCAGCGCGCTCGAAGCCAGAATCATCCTTGCAGAAGCGGGAAAATCTACGACAAATTCCGATTTATACGAAGAACTTTCACAAAAATTATTCGATAGAAAAGTCGACAGAAATGTAGTTAAATCAGCTGTTATTAGCGAACTCTACGGCGCGTCGAAGGCATCTTTAGCAAATCGACTTGGAATTAATGGTCGTAAACTCGACGAGTTCGTGACGACGATTAGGTCTTACTTTGGAGTCGCCGAGCTGCGCAAGCGACTGAAGGACGAGTTCATGCGGTTTGGCAAGGTCCGCAACAAACACGGACGGTTCCTCGACCTCGACGATCCGCAGGACCACTTGTTCGTCAATACCTTCGCGCAGAGCACCGGGGTGGACGTGTCTCTCCTCGGCTTCAAGTCGGTGATGGACCGTCTTGGGACGGACGGCGTGCGGCCCCTGTTCGTCCTCCACGACGCGTTGATCCTCGACGTCCGGGGGGATAGGTTGGGCGACGTGGAGGCGATAGATTCGGTCGAAGTGCCGCTTTACGATGCCAGGTTCCCGCTCAAGTTAGAAAAAATCTGACGTCTTTTTTTGAAATTGGGTATAATTATACAGGTCGCCCAGAC
>Ga0194129_10004224_pt1 | contig 19304 bp, 25 predicted proteins | sample TA2KigCa35mmetaG_FD_150862 | JGI IMG/M metagenome (GOLD analysis project Ga0194129, IMG submission 150862) | Freshwater microbial communities from Lake Tanganyika, Tanzania - TA2015038 Kigoma Deep Cast 35m | ecosystem: Environmental > Aquatic > Freshwater > Lake | place: Tanzania: Lake...
GAGAATAGTTCATTAAGATTGGCCGCTGTTAAAAATTAATATACAATAGTAGGATGTTAGACTCTATTCAGCAAAGTGTTTTGCAGCTACTTCCTGCCCGTCGTAAAACTGGTCAAAACGGCTGGACATCATTTAATGCTGTATGCTGCCCGCACAATAGTGAATCCGCTGACACTCGAGGCAGAGGCGGTATAAAAACCAATGCAGGTGCAGTTTCGTACCATTGCTTCAACTGTGGCTACAAGGCCAGTTATGTGCCAGGAAGGCATCTTACATTTAAGTTTAGGAAATTACTGTCCTGGTTAGGTGCTGATGATTTAACGGTTAGACGCTTGGTAATTGAAGCAGTCAGACTAAAGGAACTTGTAGCCCCCGAGGAGTTAGAGCAAGTTCCTGAAGAAGAAATTAAATATGAGGCAAAACCATTACCCAAAAGTTCAGTAAGTTTTGATGAATGGACCACTTATCTGGCCATGCAAGGCAATGACTATCTAGTTCCCGATCGTGTAGTACGAGCTGTGCATTATGTAAATCATAGGAAAATTGATTTCCAAAAATACAAATTTTACTTGACAGATTACGAAGCATACAATTTACATCGTAGAATTATAATACCTTATTATTACAAAAATAAAATAGTAGGTTATACAGCAAGATCATGGGAACCTGATGTAAAACCAAAATATTGGAGCAGTTATCCCGCAGACTTTGTGTTTAATTTAGATAATCAACTGCCGGATAGTAAATTTGTCGTTGTGTGCGAAGGTCCATTTGATGCTATGAGCATAGATGGGGTGGCATTAAATGGATCAGAAGTCTCAGACACACAAGTTGAACAAATAGATAGGTTACGGCGTGAAGTCATTGTAGTGCCTGACTCAGACCGTGCAGGAAGAAAGTTGGTTGACCGAGCCATAGAAGCAGGATGGACAGTGAGTTTTCCTGTGTGGCAAGAGTCATGCAAAGATATAAACGATGCTGTAGTGAGATACGGTGAACTGTTTGTGCTTAAGAGTATACTGGCAGCAAGAGAAACCAGCAAGCTCAAGATTGAACTTAAAAAGAAACGACTATATAATACACGATGAAAGATTATAATCCTGAAGTACAACGACTTTTCTTAGAAATGATGCTGGAAGACGCAGAAACTTATGTGCGTGTTCAAAACATTTACAATGCAGAAAATTTTGATAGAAGTCTACGGGAAGCTGCAAAGTTTATAAAAAAACACAGTGATGATCATAAAACTCTGCCCACTAGAGAACAGATACAGGCTGCAACTGGTATAGAATTACGATCTGTTCCTGATCTCAGAGACGGACACTATGATTGGTTTCTAGAGGAGTTTGAAGGATTTAGTCGCAAGCAAGAACTAGAGCGAGCTATTCTCAAAGCAGCGGACATGATTGAACAAGGTGACTTCGATCCTGTAGAAAAACTAATCAAAGATGCTGTACAGATAAGTCTCACTAAAGATATGGGCACAGATTATTTTCAAGACCCCCGTGCCAGATTAATGCGAATCAAATCTAATAATGGCCAAGTTAGCACAGGTTGGCCCACTATGGATCACCGCTTGTTTGGCGGCATGAATCGAGGTGAGCTTAATATTTTTGCTGGTGGTTCCGGTAGCGGTAAATCTCTGTTTATGCAAAACATTGCAATCAACTGGATTACAGCAGGACTGAATGGTGTGTTCCTAACACTAGAACTTAGCGAAGAACTGTGTGCCATGCGTATGGATGCTATGGTTGCTAATTGTAGTACTAAAGAAATATTCCGAGATCTAGATACACTAGAAATGAAGATTCGTATGGTAGGCAAGAAGTCAGGTAAGTTACGTATCAAGTATATGCCGGCACAAAGTAATGTTAATCAGATTCGTGCTTACTTAAAAGAACTAGAAATACAAACAGGTCAAAAGACAGACTTTATCATGGTTGACTATCTTGATCTTGTTATGCCTGTTAGTGCAAAAGTTAGCCCTAGTGACCTATTTGTGAAAGACAAGTATGTTTCAGAAGAACTAAGAAACTTGGCTAGAGAGTTTAACATACTGATGATTACTGCTTCACAGTTGAACAGATCTGCTGTAGAAGAAATTGAATTTGATCATAGTCATATTTCCGGAGGTATAAGTAAAATTAACACAGCAGATAATGTGTTTGGTATTTTTACAAGCAGAGCAATGCGTGAACGCGGTAGATATCAATTACAGTTGATGAAAACTCGTAGTAGTAGTGGCGTCGGACAAAAAGTTGATCTTGAATTTAACATTGAAAGCTTGCGTATTACCGATCCCGGTGAAGATGCACAAAGCGAAAATGGAGGACAAGGTTTTAGAACAAGCAGTCAAATTATGGATCAGATTAAAACAACCGCAACAACTAGCAGTCCAATAATAGTTGCCAGACCCAAACTAGGTTTTGACAGTGAAAAATCTGCACAAGCCACAGTTGATAGCACCAGACTAAAAAGTATGTTAGCAAGCTTGAAAAATAAAACAGAATAACTGTAAACATGAGTAAAGAAATTATAAAATTTAGTATAAATCTCTTCGCTGAGTATTGGGACAAACCGCCGAAAGTTCTAATACTATTAGATGATAAAATACATTTTGAAAAAGAACTTGACAAAGGATCAAATAATTTAACATTTGTTGAAACTTGTAAATTTGACGAACCGCACAGGCTCACCATAATTAGATCTGGTAAAAACAATAGCCAAGTTAAGGTTAATTCTAATGGTATTCTACTTGATCAATATGTTGTTTTGCAAAAAATAATTATTGACGGCGTAGACATTCAAAATATTATTCAATCACGAAGCATATTTGAAGCCAATTATCCTGAACCATGGGCATCACAACAACGTAATTCTGGAATCCAATTAGAAAAAGAAGCAATTGGAGTAACTACATTTGGACATAACGGAACATGGTATTTTAATTTTAGTAGTCCTTTCTATGAATATTTAATGAAATGGATGGGAGGCGGAGTGTTCGATGAGGAACTATAGCAGAGACGATTTGACAAAAAAACTTTATCCAGTAGCTGATAATTTTTTAACAGGACTTAGAGCAAAATGGTATAACAATAGCCAATCTTACTCTACAGCAGAACAGTTTATTCAAGAAGCCGAAGAATGGTTTAAATCAACAAAAAGAAACGAGATACAAAATTGGAATGAATTTAAATGTGTTGATATAATTATGGGCTGTACACATTTTATTGAATCACTGATTTTAAAACATGGATGGGATAATATACAAGTTCTGCGCAATGAATACGGCTACTACGGACTTATGGGCAAGCATGGGGTAGATCTTGACCAATTACAACCAGGACTCCCATTAATAGTATCATTACCTAACTTCTCATATGCAGATATCAGACCAGACTGGGAAAGTATACTTAACATCTGCGAACAACGTGATATTGATATACATATTGATTTTGCGTGGATGCTTGTAGCAGATGGTATTAATGTTGATGTAGGACATCCGAACATAAAATCGTTTGCTATGAGTTTAAGTAAGTATGATTGTCATTGGAACAGAATTGGACTTAGATGGTCTAAGCAACGTACAATGGATAGTATTAATATAATGACCAAATACTATGGAGACGTAAATTCTGGAATAATAAGTTGCGGTAATTTTTTAATTAGAAGTATTCCTAGAGATTACACCTGGAACATATATGGAGAATTATATCACCAGATATGTTCTAAATTAGATGTACTACCAACAAAGTTAATTAATGTAGTAAAATCAAAACAAGATAATAAAGTTTTAGGTGTAGGAAATTTATTGACTTCTTTAAGTCAAACAAGTTAGCATGTTATCTGTCAATCAATCTTGGAATAAATTAACTAAATGTATTTTAGGCAAAACATATATGCCTGAATTTTATTCATTTATAAATAAAAGTTCTATCAGAAATGTTTTTGAAAAAATTGCACAAGAAACTAATGAGGATTTGAATCAAATTCAAAAAAAAATTAAATCGTTTCAAGTTGAAGTTTACAGGCCGGAAATATCCAATAATTTTAATCAATACAAATTTGGTGGTAAATTTTTCCCCCCACCGTTAACTCCACGAGATGACATTGGAATAATTGGTACCACTGTTTTTATGCCTCAACTAGATGCATTATACTATTGGCGTTTATTGGCAACTTTAGAATGGAATGTAGAACCACCTAGAACCACAGAAGAATGGAATAGGCTACCAAATTTTATTAAAGACGAATTTGCTAGACATATGAACATACACTCTATAGAAGATATGTACTATAGAGACTTTAGTTCATTTAAAACAATAGAACAATTAGTCAAAAGCTTAGGAAATAAAATAATATATGATCAAAAAATAGATACAGCAATGATTTGTAGAGTTGGCAAAGACCTTTATTCAGGTTTATGGCCAGGTCAAAATAAAGAAGAACTACAAAATAAATTATTCAATTTTTTTCCTGATTATAAATGCCATATTATTGATACACAAGGTCATCTTGATGGAGTATTTACTGTACTAGGCGAAGGGGTTTTACTAGCAAATGAAGATTTGCCAGATAGCATATACAACAAACATTTTCCAAATTGGGAAATAATAAGAGTTAAAAATAAAAACAGCGATTTATTTTTGAACTATCAAAATCTTAAAAGGAAAAATCAAGGAAAATGGTTAGTAACGGGTCAAGAAAATAATTATGAGTTTACAGATTTTGTAGAATTGTATATTAACAATTGGCTAGGTTTTGCTGAAGAAACCAGTATTGGTGTAAATGTATTGATGATCGACGAACATAATATGTTGTGTGTGCAAGAAGATGCTGCAATTTTTAAAAGATTAGAAGCATATGGAATAACTGCTCATGTGGTGCCTTTTAGACACTATAATTTCTGGGATAGCGGAGTGCATTGTTTAACTGTGGATTTAGAGCGCACAGGTAACTGTATAGACTTTTTCCCTGAGCATTCTAAATCCTTAAACCATAAATATCTAATAACGGAGTAAATTTTTGCAAAAACGCACCCGAAGCATATTAGATGAATTAGCCCACATGCCCGTAAGTCGCGATCGGGAAAATTTAGTGGAAAGCCGTGCTAGCCACGTAATTCAAGGTGCCATAAATTTGATTAATTATATCAAACAAAACTATGATGCAGAACAGTCGGCCGAATTAGAACGCAGATTGCTTAATAGTATACGAGCTCAGGATCCTGCTAAGTTTGCTCGCGGTGTAAGGAGATTTCGCAATGAAAGTTAAAGATATAGTTGGTGAAGGTGTAGTTTCAAGTTTTGCCAAAGGATTATTACCAGATGTGGTACAAAAAGTAATAGATACGCCCTTGAATCTCCCAGGGAAAGGCCAAGGAGAGATGAATCCAACCAATTTGGCCAAAGTAGCATATAAAAAATTTGGGGCCAATCCTTATCTGGCAGACTTACCAGATGAATATGGGTATTTAGGCTATCTAAGTCCATATGAATTATCCAATAAGATTGCTCTTCTCCCTGATCATGTTAAAGCGAAGTTACCGCCAGATCTAAAAGCTCGTCATGGTATAAAAGTATGAATCAATTAAACGAAGGCGGAAATGTTTTTAAACAAGTAGATAAAACACCGTTGACACGTCGTATTATGACCAGCGAAATACCTGGCACAATTGCTTGGTTAGAACAAATCACTGGGTTGGATTTTACTTTAGACCGAGATGAGGAAGATGTGCCTATTAGATGGTTAGGCACAACTGGTCGTAAAAAAGGCACAGAAGCGGAACCAGGATCGTCGGGAGATCTAGATTTATCCGTTGACGAAACTCAAATCAGCAAAGAAGAACTAATATCAAAACTAGCAGCATGGTGTAGACAGCAAGGCATACCCGACGAACAAATTTTAAACACTTCAAAAGATAAAACAAATTGGGTAGATAAAACCGGCGACAATGTACATTTTAGAACTCCCATTGGTGGTAATCCAGATAACGGGTTTGCACAAACAGATTTTATGTTCAGTGGTGACCCATTATGGCAACAATTCGCCATGCGCGGTGGTCGAGAAGGTAGCCCGTTTACTGGAGAAAGCCGAGCAATATTGTTAGCAAGCATTGTTAGCGCACTAAATCCAGGATTAAAGTACAGTTACAAACATGGGTTAGTTGATCGAGCAACTAATACCACAATAGAAAATGGAAAAAATCCTGCAACTATCAGCAAGTTAACTGGTATCCCTGTTTCAAAATTAAACACGGCAGATGAGATATTGGACGCTATAAGTAATCGACCTAATTACGATCAATTGGTATCTGCTGCTAGAGAAACACTAGAAAGAAGCAATATAAAATTACCCGAAGCAGCACCCATGCCCGGGACTGCTGCTTGGTTTAGAGAAACAGCCAACAAGATAGTATAATGCTACTAGAATTTATAAACATACTAACTGAAGGTATACGCACTCCACATCCAGAGGATTTTATACTAAATGGTAGTTCAGCAGCCGACGACGCTATAAATGGTATGTTATCGGCTGTGTCTAATCCTAATTTAGTAAGTATTAAATGGGATGGTAGTCCGGCAATTATATTTGGTCGTAGACTGGCAGATGGTCTGTTTACCATGAATTATAAGGAGTATATAGGACTGCCTGGTGGGCAAGTTACTACAGCAAAAGAGTTAAACAATTTCTTTCTGAGAAACGGAAAAAACATAGAGGTAGGACAAAAGTTGGCATCTATGTTCAATGCCGTATCTAGTATTGTGCCGACAAATTTTCAAGGCTTTGTACAAGGGGATGTCATGTGGACCGAACCTGTGCCTGAACAACAAAGTTATTTTGTATTTCAAGCTAATCCATATGGTGTTACATATAGGGTTAAAGCAAATAGCCCAGCTGGTAAAGCAATAAAAGGTAGACCTTTTGGTTTAGCGGTTCATACCTATGGTACAGATATTGAAAAAACTTCTAAAGGAACTGAAATTCAAAATAAAACATCGCTGCAAGATTTAGGGGGACTTAGTGGTTCCAATCAAAATATAACTGTTTTAACAGGCAACATGGGCAATAAATTTAGGCTGAAAGAACCGGTGCAACAAACAAGGTCGGCCAAATCTGCTGTGCAAAAATTTGCTGCCTTAGGCGGCGACGCTTTTCTGAGCGGTTTAACTCAATCTACAGTGAGCAAGCTTCAAACTTACTACAATAGAAAATACACAGGGCAGGCAGTTGACGGCATCTGGTTACAAAGCAATCTAACAAAACCACAATTCGCCGTTGTAGTAGCTGAAGAAAATCGTTCTATTATGGAATCCATGGATGCTGCCTATGTAGCAATTTATAATTTAAAATTGGCAATACTAGAACAACTAGAGCCGCAAGTGGGCGGTGTAGAGCAGTACGTAGGAAATGTGCCAAAAGGTGAAGGCTTTGTTATTAATACGTCAAGTGGTTTTATAAAACTTGTAAATCGCGGTGTATTTTCTACTAGTAATGTACAGGGAAGACTATAATTTTTTACCAATTGGTATAAATAATAACATGCGTTAAACGCAAATATTTAAGGAGAAGTAACATGGCAATCGGAGTACAAAGAGTTCACGGTGGCTCGCAAGCAGTTGTAAACGTAGGCGATTCGATTACACAAAACGCAAATGCAGTTGTCATTAACACCGGTATTGCAAGTCCACTCAGTGCAATTAAAGTTTTAGCTGCAACTGGCAACCTAGCCGCTGAATTAGGTGGTCCAAATAATGATGGCAAGGCATCGGCAGTAGAAACTCTATTAAAAACAATTGCAGCGAATGCAAGTATTTTAGCATACCAAGTTGACAATAACACAGCTAATGTTCAGTTAAGTGTCATAGTAGAACGCAGCGGGTGGGCTTCAGACTTACAACTACAAACAGCAGTTCGTGCATTAGGCGCAAACATTGGTGCTTTTGGTGTTATAAATATGTCAGCCGCAGCAGTAAGCACAACAAGCGGTATTAAGATTGGTTAAATAATCTTATATCTATAAAGAAGGCAGCTTAGGCTGCTTTTTTTATGACCGCCATAAATATTGTTAGCGAAAGCAAAATTTTAGGAGAAATAAAATGGCAATTGGACTTGATCGTAGCGCGGGCTATCTATATGCTGGTATTACAGGAAAATTAAATGGTGATGTAAATGCAACTGGAACTGGATATGCAGAAATTGGCCAGAGTGTAAAGTTGTATGTTGTAGCAGCAGGTGTTAATCTTTCGTCTGAAGATGATGCAGCTAATGAAGCTTTTGAAGCAGTCATTCAGGCATTTCCGCCAGTTTTAGCATTCTTTGCTCATGCCACTAGTGGTGCAATTAGTTTAATATGCGATGGTGTTAATGCACCAGATGCAAGTGTGTTACAAACTGCACTTCAGGCAATTGGTACAAGAAAAGGTGCAGTAAACTTAAGTAGTGCAACGGTTACAAATGGAACAAGTTTTGTTGTAAGTTAACAAAATTTGAGTGATGGTAAAGGGCAGACTAGTTCTGCCTTTTTTATTCTATAAATATATATATATGTATTTTTACACTGGCGTCACTTTAGTTGATATTACTGCCACTCGAGTAATACGGCACAACAATGATAATGGGACCAAAAGAAACCAACAGCGTAATTGGGAAACAGTGTTACAATGTATAGGTATTAAGGCCCAACCGCAACATATCGATGGTCCTTATATAATAGAAGACATTGAAGTTGATACTACTTCACTATTTCCACAAATATATCATGGCAAACAAAGATGCTGGGTTTTTAGTTTTGGTGTAGAACACGAAGACGTTTTTCTAAAAGGTAATGATCCAGTTGGAGCACTTGATGATACCTTTGCGCAAGTTCCGATAATCTGCGGGTTAGAAGAAACGGCTAAATTTATGTTGCCAATTTTTTATCCTTATGGTGCAATAAAAAACATATATTTTATAAAAGGTAGATTTAACGTAAATATTATCTAAACACAGGCATTATTCAGGCACCTTTTTATGGCAAACTATTTAGGCAATTAGTCAGAACCCTTTAACTTTATTGGAAAAGTAGAATGGCAGAAAGCGAAAGAGCCAGTCTTGAAGCGCATGTGGATTTATGTGCTGAAAGATATAAGGCATTGGAAGATAAATTAGATAAATTAGAAGAGCGTATGACTAATTTGGCAGAACATATTATAATTATACGTACCAAAATATCTGAATCTGCTGCAGAGACTTCCAGCAAAAGCAGCGGGCAGTTAATAACTGTTGGAACCGCATTTGGAGTTGCAATGCTCACAGGCTTGATTATGGTTATTGTACAACTTATTCTGAAATAATAATGAAGATTGTAGAACTTGTAAATAAAATTAAATTACCAATTACAAACGAAGAAGCAGATATGCTAGGACAATTTGAGGCTAATAAAAAAATTGCCCGAGAAGATTTATCACCTAGACAATTAGTTGTTGCAAATCATTTAGTAAACAAAGATGTTTTATTTAGAAAAAACGAAGATGGGAAAATCTACTACAAACAAAAAATTTGAGTTAAGTAAGGCACAAGAATTATTTGCAACGATCAGCACAAAATACATTAAAGAGTGGACAGATAAGCAATTAAAAAATTATATAAATGAACCCGTAGTAATACCCATTGGTAACTACGGGTTTTTAATTGGTCCATATCGTGTAAAAGAGAAACATGTAACGTGTTGGTGTGTTGAACAACAAGATGGCAAGCATTTGCATGATTTTGTCTCAAAAGCCAATGCTATTTTATATTGTATCAAACTTATGAAAAACTCCTCAACTGCTGCCGAGTTATTAGAACTAGATAGACAAATTGGAAAATTAGATAGAGATATTGATTTTTACGAGCACACAATTAAAACAACCAAAAATCAGTTTAAGATTGAAACTGCCTATAATAGATGTGTAGATGCTCGAATGCAGCGCCGATCAGTTTATAACATTTTGAAAAAAACTTTAATTTCGGCTAAATACTTAAAATTTGGGATACACCACTATGAGATTAACTGAAATGGGCGTTAAGCCTACCGCTAAAAAAATTAATACAGTAATGGAAAGCCGCTTTGGCGTAAAGATTGATTATGACAATCTAAATTTTCCAAAAGCTTTTGTACTAGCTCAAGGTTTGACAGAAAATTTGGAAAAAATAAAGCACAGCCATGGCGTGCATGTAGCAGAGAAAAATCCTAAGTACATGGAGTTGTTGATGGTTCGCGAAGGTCTACATCGTTGGATGGTTGAAAACAAGCAACAACTGATTATTGAAAGCGAGATGGGTAAGAGCCAAGCTATTCTTGCTGCCAAAGATATGGTTGACTCAATACAGGATATGCTTGAAGATGTAAGCAAAATGCAAAATGAGCAAATGCCGGCACTAATTGATACAATTCGTGATCAAATTGGAATGGAACAAGCTGACCAATTTAAAAACAGCGTTGGTGTACTTTTAGCTAACATGGTTGATCAATTAGGATCAGCTAGAGAGCAGGCCGATCAAGCAGCTAGAGCATTAGCCGGAGAACAAGTTGCAGCACCAATGGGCATGGGGGGTGTTCCGGCACCTGCTCCGGATGGTATGCCTGCCCCTGACATGACTAGTAACATGGATACAGATAGTTTTGCCGCCACTGATGCTGCTGCTGGTCCTAATGTAGTAGGCAGAGAGAAAAGATAATGCAAATTAAAGAGATAATCGTCGAAGACATAGTAGACGAAATGCTCGAAGATGAAGCAGACACCCGAGGAGATTTTAATTTAATTACAACATTGGAGTTCCTTCGTAATCGTGCTCACGACACTCATGTACAACCAAAAATTAGGGCAGATAGTTTAATAAATCTTGTCCAGACAGAAGGCGAACAAGCCTTTACCCTAGAAAACTTACTCAGTGCTTTTAAGAATAACCAAGAACTAAAAAATTTAATTAAAGACATTAAAGATGACAACAATGGCGTAAAGTATGTTTACCTGCAACCGTTTGCCGACGATTCTGAAGTAGCGGCACAAAGCGACGTGAATGCTCCTAAAACACCGCCGGAGCGTACAGTTGATGCCATGGCCAAATCGGCTCTTGCAAAAAGATCTTAAATAATTTATAATAACTCCAAGGAGAAATAATTATGGCTTATTCTGGTCAAGTCTTGGATCATTATGAGAATCCAAGAAATGTAGGTAAACTAGACAAAGCTGATCCTCGTGTTGGTACAGGATTAGTCGGAGCGCCGGCGTGCGGAGATGTTTTACAATTACAAATTCAAGTCGACGATGGAGTAATCACAGATGCAAAATTTAAGACATATGGTTGCGGGTCGGCGATTGCATCGTCGTCGTTGGTCACTACTTGGCTTAAAGGAAAAAGTCTTGATGAGGCGGATTCAATTAAGAATTCGGAAATTGCGGAAGAACTCGCGTTACCTCCGGTTAAAATACACTGTAGTATTTTAGCTGAAGACGCAATTAAAGCGGCATTAGCAGATTACCGATCAAAAAATGATTCAATTAACTGAATTAGCGGCCAAAAAGGTACAACAACAACTATCTAAAAGAGGACATGGTGTTGGAATTCTCATAGGTATAAGAACCACTGGTTGTTCTGGACTTGCTTATAAACTAGAGTATATAGATACGCCTTTAGATGAGCAAGTCAAGTATGAATCAAATGGTATTAGTGTATTTGTCAATCCCAAAGACTTACCTTACATTGATGGAATGATAATGGATTATCGACGCCAAGGACTTAATGAAGGCTTTGAGTTTATCAATAAAAAAGAACGTGACCGTTGCGGTTGCGGAGAATCATTCAGGGTATAAATGATAATTGAAAAATTTAATTATGAGCCAATTGATCGCACTACGGTAGAGGGCAAACGGCATTACTGCCTTCCTGACGGATCTCGAGTACCAAGTGTAACCACGATATTAGATAGAACTAAACCAGAAGAAGCCCGACAAAAACTACGTGAATGGAAAGACCGTGTGGGTCACGAGCGAGCACAACAGATTACAACTGAAGCAGCTAATCGTGGAACACGTATGCACACTTACCTTGAACGTTATGTCAAGACAGATGATATAGGGGAGTTCCCTACCAACCCATTTGCTCAACCAAGTTGGTTTATGGCAGCACAAGTTATTTTAGAAGGACTACAACACGTTGACGAATATTGGGGTTGCGAGGTTCCTTTATACTATTCTAGGCTTTATGCTGGTACTTCTGACTGTGTGGGTGTCTGGCGAGGACAGCCTGCGATATTGGATTTCAAGCAAACGAACAAGCCTAAGAAACGAGAATGGATCGACGATTATTTTTTACAGTTGGCAGCATATGCGGCAGCTCATAACGACACCCACGGAACCAAGATCAAAAGTGGAATTATTCTCATGTGCGCCCGCCCGGAAAATGATACAGCAACTCCTAAGTACCAAGAGTTTGTATTAGAAGCAAAAGATTTCGCTTATTGGAGTGACCAATGGATGCGTAGAGTAGCAATGTATTATCAACTTCAATGAATTTAGATTTAGAATTGCTTCAAGCAAGCAAAACTTTTTGTATTCTTCCTTTTGTACATCAAGAAAAAAAATTCAACGGTACTTATCACATTTGTTGTTATAGCGATCAATTGCAGTCTTATAGTCACGAAACTGCTAATACATCTATAGAAAATTTTAACTCTACCAAAATGCAAGAGTTAAGATTGTCAATGACAACAGATACAAAACATTCTGCTTGCGATTCTTGTTATAAACAAGAAGAACAAGGAATAACTAGCCCAAGAATAAGAGAAAATACTACTTGGTATAATTGGCAAATAACGCATCAAGCAATACAAACCTGCTTGGACAACTTTAGTAACAAAAAACCAATGCAGCCAATTAGTTATGATTTAAGGTACAGTAATACCTGCACCTTGAAATGCAGAATGTGTAATAGTTCAAGTAGCAGTGCCATAAACGCAGAATATAAAAAAATTGAAGAAAAATGGCCTGAAAAGTTTTGGACAGTTAATAATCATAGAATAGATCACAATATTGATTTACATAAAGATGTACAAAAAATTTATCTAGCAGGAGGTGAGCCCCTAGTTGAACCATTGAATTTAAACTTTTTAAAAGAAGTTGCAAAATATAACGATGAAATTACAATTTTAATTAATACCAGTCTTAATGTTGTTAATGAAAAATTTTATTCTGTGCTGAATAAATTTAAGTATCTGACTCTTGTTGTTTCAATTGATGGCACCGATGTTGTAAATGATTATATAAGGCATGGATCTAATTTCCAAACAGTAAAAGAAAATATTCAAAAATTAAGTAAACATGATATAATGTTTTCTACCTGTGTAAGCGTATACAATATTTTTAACATTCCTAAGTTAATAAAATTTATTAACACTGAGTTTGAACAATATTCTGCTAATCATAGTATCAATTTAGTTAATGATATTGAAGAATTGTTCATACAAAACATTCCATATGATTTACGACCAAAACTGATAAAAGATCTCACTGAAACATTGACCTATGCAAAAGACTTTCCTAGTCTAGGTATAAGGAACTGTATATCAGTGTTAGAGAAAAATAATTTTGATCAAAATAACTTTCAAAACTTTGTGCGCTACACAAATATACTAGACGTAAGTAGAAATGAATCTTTATCTGCTGTGATTCCCGAACTCAGTAAATATTTCAATGAATCCAGTTAAATTTAAATTTTTAGATATTCCTATTATACGATCCTGTAATTTAGGCTGCGGAGGTTGTCTTACATTTTCGGATAGCAAACGTATAAAAGGTATTGTGAGATTAGAGGATAGTTTAGAATGGTTGCAGTTTTGGTCTGAAAAATTAGACCCCGAAGAAGTTACAGTATTTGGTGGAGAACCTTTATTGCATCCTCAATTTATAGATTGGTGTTTAGCATTGAGGAGGTTTTGGCCAAATGCCGGATTACGTGTTAATACAAACGGGTACTATCTAAACACACTATTTGGCAAACTTGACTTGTTATTTACAACAGAAATTCAACCACAGTTTATTGTAAGCATTCAAACCGGACATGAACCTTATTACTCAATGGTTTTAAATAACGTTGAAAAATTAAAAAGATTGGTTCTAATTTCATTGAAAAAACAGCATAAAAATAAAAAAATAGAATGGAATCTTTGGTTAGACGAACCTGAAATATGTAAAAGTTGGTGGCGTATAGATATAAATGGTATAGACTCGATGATAAGAATAACAACGTGTGAGCAACACAAAATATATTGGCAAGCACACTACCAAGGCACTGAAAAAAACTTACTTCCTTTTTATGATTATGAAGATGTTTGGTATTCAGAAAATCATCAATTCTGTCAGGCTAAATCCTTTGTAAATTTGTACCAAGGTAAGATTTACAAATGTCCTACTGTGGCTGTTTTACATCATACTTTACACACATTTGAGTTACAAAATAAAACAGAATGGCAACCCTATTTAGAAAACTATAAGTTCCTGGATACGACTGCATCTAACCAACAAATACAATCCTGGTTTGAGTTACAAAATCAGCCAGAAAAAGTATGCAATATGTGTGGATTCGCAGGACCAAAATGGACTAATGGACACCTAAATAGACATGAACTCAAAGATAACTGGAAATTTGAAATAATTCCAATTGAACAATTGTAAACTGGCTACGGCTAAATACAAAATAAACTAGGATTAGGCATGGCTGTTACACAGATAAGTAGAATTCAACATCGACGCGGACTTGAACAAGATTTACCTCAGTTGTCTGCTGCAGAACTAGGATGGAGTTTAGATACTAGACAATTATACATAGGTAACGGAACGGTAGAAGAAGGTGCACCTTTAGCAGGCGTAACAAGAATTTTAACTGAACATGATGTTTTGGATTTAACATCTAATGCGGCATTTGTAAGTTATACATTTGTAGGGAATGCAGCCGGCTATGATGCTCAAACTGGTGTAAGTGCTTTGTCACCTGTTGTAAGAAATTTCCAACAAAAATTTGATGATATTGTAAATATACGAGACTTTGGTGCATTAGGTGACGGAACTACCAACGACACTGACGCAATCAATAGGGCTTTAGAACAAATTTATAAATCAACTGTTAGCCCCACGCAAGCACTAGCCAGACGCACTGTTGTTTTTCCTGGCGGCACTTATTTAATCACTAATCCTATATTGATTCCTCCATACGCTAAACTTACAGGTGACGGAGTAAGCAGCGTAATAATTAATCAATCACAAGGAAACAGATCAGTTGCTAATGTCTGTGACAGTTTGTTTCAGACAGGATCAAGTATAGGATCAGGTTCTGCTGTCTTACCTCAAGATATTGAAATAAGTGGTATTACTTTCTTTAATTCTAACTCTTCTACTTCCCTGCCTGTTTTTGTACTAGACAGTGCCAGTAACATAAAAATACAAAGTAGCAAATTTATTGCAAATACAACAGCCGGAAGTTATACAAATTTGGTTTCTATAGCTACATCTACATCTAGCACATCTAGAATAACTTTTGATAATTGTCAATTAGTTCATGGCGGTAATGGAATAGTCATAACAGGCACTGACGTGAATTCTGTTAGAGTTATGAATAGTTCATTTGATAACTTATCTAATGTAGCAATTCATCTCAATGATTCAAAAAACTTTGGTAGCATAGGCAATTATTTTGGCAATGTTGGTGGATTTACAATAAGCAATGGGAATAATGCTTTTTATGCACTAGGAGATCATTATTATGGTCCTAACCCGCTTAGAACAGGTTTATACCTTGGTAATTTGCAAATAGGTTCATCGCAGCAATTTACTGTTTCGCCATCTGTCCTAGTGTTGACACCATTAAGTAACACGGCAACAGTAATAACTTATGAAATTAGAAACGGAGCGAATGCTAGGTTTGGAACTTTTAATTATACTACAACTAACAGTGAAATTTTATATGCTGATTCATTTGTAGAAACCAACGTAGGAGTTTCGGCAAATATATCGGCTAATAGTAATTCAATTTTGGTATCAGTTCTCAGTGGCACAGCGACTTTTAAGTGGAACTTTTCGCAATTTGTTTAATTAATGTTTAAACTGTCTACTAACGACAGACTAAGTCGTTGGAGGTCCTTTAGAATTTTTTTAGATACCCTCACACTTGAAGAATCTATTGTGAGAACAAATGATTTTTGGGCTAGTTGTCCTTTTACACCATATTATCTTGATCCCTTAGAACCCAAATATTGGCCTAGCCCCTGGGATTTAATTATTGAAAATTGTTATTGTGATCTTGCTAAAGCATTAGGATTAGTATATACTTTACATTTAACTAAGCATCAAAAATTTTTATTTCCAGAAATTAGTATATACTTAGACACAAAAACAAACTACAGATATCATATAGCTGACTTCTGTCATGGGAAATATGTTCTTAATTTGGCCGAAGGTGAGATTGTAAATAAACAACACATTAATCAAGAATTTATATTAAAACACTGTTATTCGGCTGTTGATTTAAAATTAGAACAATACTAAGAGGTATCAATGACAACTATTCAAGTTACAAAAAGAGATGGTCAAAAAGAAACACTAGATATAGAAAAAATGCATCGAGTGGTTATGTGGGCCACAGAAGGAATAACTGGAGTTAGTGCAAGTGAAGTAGAAATAAAAAGCCACATACAATTTTACAATGGTATAAAAACTTCAGATATACAAGAAACACTAATTAAGTCCGCTGCTGATCTAATTAGTGAAGAAACACCAAATTATCAATATGTGGCAGGAAGACTAATTAATTATCATTTGCGTAAGCAAGTTTATGGTGATTACAAACCATGGCCGCTCCTTGATCTTGTGCGCAAAAATGTAGAATCAAGGTTCTATGACACAAATTTATTAACATCGTATACAGAAGAAGAATGGAACAGACTAAATTCATTTCTTCATCATGATCGTGATGAACATTTTACATATGTAGCAATGGAACAATGGCGTAGCAAGTACCTGGTGCAAAATCGTGTCACTGGAGAAATTTTTGAAACACCGCAGGTCGCTTACATATTAATTGCTGCTACACTATTTCAAAACTATCCTGCGGAAACAAGATCACAATGGGTCAAGGATTACTATGATGCTATTAGTTTACACGATATTAGTTTGCCTACTCCTGTTATGGCTGGTGTTCGAACTCCACAAAAGCAATTTAGTTCCTGCGTGCTCATTGAAACTGATGATAGTTTGGATAGTATTAATGCTACCACTAGCAGTATTGTTAAATACGTCAGTCAAAAAGCCGGAATTGGTATTGGTGCAGGAAGAATACGAGCACTTGGCTCCCCAATACGAAACGGAGATGCTTACCACACCGGGGTTATACCTTTTTACAAGTTGTTCCAGAGTGCAACACGGAGTTGTAGCCAAGGGGGTGTCCGTAATGGCGCCGCTACACTGTACTTCCCACTCTGGCACTACGAGATTGAGGATCTAATTGTATTAAAAAATAACAAGGGAACAGACGACAATCGTGTACGTCATATGGATTATGGCGTGCAATTTAATAAGTTAATGTATGAAAGACTGATCACAGGTGGAGACATTACTTGTTTTAGTCCCAATGATGTACCTGAGCTTTACTCTGCTTTTTTCACGGACCAAGAAAGATTCAAAGAACTTTATGAACGAGCAGAGCGTAATACCAAGCTGAGAAAGCGTACTTTCAAGGCTAGTGATTTGTTTAGTAGGTTTATGCAGGAACGCAAAGACACAGGTCGTATCTACTTACAAAATGTTGATCATGCAAATACACATTCGCCGTTTGATGAACGTGTCGCATCTATCAAGATGAGTAATCTTTGCGCAGAAATAGATTTACCAACTGTGCCGTTACGAGATGTCAACGACGAGGATGGTAGGATCGCCCTGTGTACTCTATCAGCGATCAATTGGGGCAATGTAAAAAGCCCACATGACTTCGAAAAAATGTGCAAGTTGTCGGTAAGAGGATTGGATGCATTATTATCATATCAAAATTATCCAATCTTAGCAGCAAAACTAGCTACGGAAGAATTTAGGCCTCTTGGAATTGGTATTATAAATTTTGCCTACTTCTTAGCCAAACACGATGTGAGTTATAGTGATCCTAATGCATTATCTTTGGTTGATGAGTATGCAGAAGCATGGTCATATTATCTGATTAAAGCTTCTGCAGATCTCGCCGAGGAACAAGGACCTTGTACTCGCTGGCAGGATTTAAAAAGTGCTCGGGGGATATTGCCTATTGACACACGTAAGCCGGATGTAGATGAACTTGTCCCTTACCAAGAGCGTATGTCTTGGCAATCGCTTCGCGAACAGATTCAACGCACGGGTCAGCGCAATGCTACGTTAATGGCTCTTATGCCTGCAGAGACCAGTGCGCAGATTTCAAATGCCACCAACGGCATCGAGCCACCGAGATCGTATGTGAGCGTAAAACAAAGCAAGCATGGTGCGCTGAAGCAGGTGGTACCTGAATATCGGAGATTAAAAAATCGTTATGAGTTGTTGTGGGATCAAATAAACCCCACAGGTTATTTGAAACTGTGTGCAGTATTACAAAAATACATTGACCAAGGAATAAGTGTAAATACATCCTACAATCCGCAATACTATGATGATGAAAAAATTCCCATGAGTGAAATGCTACAACACCTACTCATGTGTTACAAATATGGATTAAAACAATTGTATTATTTTAACACCTTTGATGGCCAAGGCGAAATCAATGTTGACAAACTGGTTGAATCTCGACAAGTTGAAGAACAAGAATATGCAAGTCAAGAAGACTGTGATAGTTGCGTAATCTAGGAAAAAATATGAAAAAAAGAAATTATAGTTTTGATACTGTAAGAAAATTGCAGGGATCTATTAGAGTAGATCATACCTTAGCCAGATTAGGCGCAGATAAGTTACGCACCCTGTTACAAAACGAAACTTACATTAATACACTAGGTGCCTATAATGGTCAACAGGCTGTACAACATGCCAAAGCAGGATTAAAATCAATATATCTTTCAGGTTGGCAAGTCGCTGCTGCAAATAACACAAGCAACACAACATATCCTGATCAAAGTTTATACCCAGTTGATAGTGTGCCTCGAGTAGTAAAAGGTATAAACAATGCTTTCCGTCGTGCAGATCAAATTGACTTTAGTGAAGGTCGAACAGATGTGGATTATTTCTTACCTATTGTGGCAGACGCTGAAGCAGGATTTGGTGGCGCACTCAATGCATATG
>Ga0194129_10004226_pt1 | contig 19286 bp, 4 predicted proteins | sample TA2KigCa35mmetaG_FD_150862 | JGI IMG/M metagenome (GOLD analysis project Ga0194129, IMG submission 150862) | Freshwater microbial communities from Lake Tanganyika, Tanzania - TA2015038 Kigoma Deep Cast 35m | ecosystem: Environmental > Aquatic > Freshwater > Lake | place: Tanzania: Lake...
TGAGGATTGTGATGCGCAACTGGAGTGGGCGAAAGGTGTGCTTTCCAGTATCCCAAATGACCGTAGCGAATGGGTGTTCGTCGTCGGGCACCATAAAGCCGAAGAAATCGATGCGGCGGATTTTCAGAGCGCGTTTCTGGATGACCCCCGGGTTCATTTGTATTTGAACGGGCATACGCATAATTTGGAGCATTATGAAATCAACGGACAGGCGAAGTATATGACGACGGGGGCGGGGGGGATGGTGATGATCGGGGGCGAGGGCGAGGGCGTCGAGAGATTATCGCCTCACCACCATAGTAATCACACCGTAAAAAGTCTTTGGAGTAAAGTCGTCACCGGTTTTACATCGCATACATTTATGAGTAGCGGGACGGTGCTGCGAACAGAATTCTGGGACGCGAAAAAAAACGACTCGGTGTATTCGTTTGATGTTCATATTTGATTTAGAAATCGGCGGTCAGCGGTCGACGTATTACGATTTTTTTAGAGAAAGAAAAAAAACCGTATGTATTATATATACACGATTGATGAGCAAAACCGACAGCACCATTGGTGCTCTTACGGTTCCAGCGAAGCTCCCCAGCGACGCACCTTTCACGCTCACCGCCCCGACATCGACGATTTCATCGATTATATCCGCGGTGAATACGATTACATCGACGGCGAGCGTGATTGTGACACCACCCGATAGCCGAGATATCAGTTATGGAACAACATGGACGCAGCGGGGTCAGGATATTGATGGAGAGGCGACAAATGACAGAAGTGGATATAGCGTGAGTATGTCGGCTGATGGAACGGTTCTCGCGATTGGTGCGCCATTTAACGCTGGAACTGTTGCGAATAGCCAGCGTGGCCATGTGCGTATCTATGCGTGGAATGGCAGTTCATGGGTTCAACGTGGTGCCGATATTGATGGTGAAGCGACCTTAGACAGAAGTGGTACGACAGTAAGTTTATCTGCCAACGGTAATGTTGTTGCGATTGGAGCATATTTAAATGACGGAACTGTATCAAGTAGTGATCGCGGCCATGTGCGTGTTTATGCGTGGAATGGCACTTCATGGGTTCAACGTGGTCAGGATATTGATGGTGAATCAACAAATGACCATTTTGGTGGTTATGATGGTACAGGATTGAGCATATCCGCCGATGGAACTATTGTTGCGATTGGAGCACATGCAAATGACGGAACAACTGGTAATGTTAATGATAATCGTGGCCATGTGCGCATCTATGCTTGGAATGGAACAACATGGACACAACGCGGACAAGATATAGACGGGGAGGAGACGGGCGACCAAAGTGGACAAACCGTGAGTATATCGGCAGATGGAACAGTTGTTGCGATTGGGGCGCCTTATAATGACGTTGTAGGAACAACTAGTAACCGCGGCCATGTCCGTATCTATGCATGGAATGGCAGTTCGTGGATTCAACGTGGTGCCGATATTGATGGGACAGAAGCAGGAGGGAATGCTACATATAGACGCGGTCTAAGTATATCGGCGGATGGAACAATAGTTGCGATTGGAGCAGCACATAATGCGGGTGGAGGAACATACAGAGGTAATACCCGCATCTATGTATGGAATGGAACTTCATGGATTCAACGTGGTTCAGATATTAACGGTGAGGCGAATAATGACTATAGTGGATACAGCGTATCTCTAACGTCAGACGGAACGATTGTTGCGATTGGAGCGTATGGTAATTCTCAAAATGGTAGTTACAGCGGCCATGTGCGTATATATGCATGGAATGGCAGTTCATGGGTTCAACGTGGTCAGGATATTGATGGTGAAGCAGCAAATGACTACAGTGGAATGGCTACGTGTATATCGGCAGATGGAACTATTGTTGCGATTGGAGCAGAATATAACGACGGTACTGTCGCAGGTAGCGACCGTGGTCATGTCCGCGTTTATCAAATCGCCACCACCAACGCATTCACCTACTCCAGCAGCGACTCAAGCATAGCGGATGTATGCGGCAATCTGCTTCTTATCAAGGGTGTAAACGGCACAAGCACCATCACCGCCACCCAGACCGGAAATACCGTGACGGGTCGCTTGGATGTCAGCGGGACTACATACACCCTTCAGTATAACCCGATGACATATACCAGTAGCAACACGTCGGTGGCGACCGTCAGCACATACGGCACGGTTACACTTACGGGGACGACCGGCACAAGCACCATAACGGCAACGCAGCCAGAGACGCTGACATATGCGAGCAAGAGTGTGACGGGGTCGTTGGTGGTGAGCAAAACCGACAGCACCCTTGGTGCTCTTACGGTTCCAGCGAAAGTCACGAGCGACGCACCTTTCACGCTGACCGCGCCGACATCGACGATTTCATCGATTATATCCGCGGTGAATACGATTACATCGACGGCGAGCGTGATTGTGACACCACCTGATAGCCGAGATATCAGTTATGGAACAACATGGAGTCAGTTGGGAGCGGACATTTTGGGAACTCAATCGAGCGAAAACTGCGGACATAGTGTAAGCGTATCAGCGGATGGCACAGTTGTTGCGATTGCGTCCCCTTATTACGACATCGCCACCAACGCAAATGAAGGCCGGACCCGAATTTACAAATACAACGGAACCTCGTGGAATCAATTAGGATTGGACATTTCGGGAACTCAAGTAGATGAATACTGTGATAGTGTAAGTTTATCTGCTGATGGAACAACGGTTGCGATTGGAGCAACTGGATACGACAACGTTGAAGGGTTATTAAATTCTGGCCGAGTCCGCATCTACAAATACAACGGAACAGCATGGATTCAACGAGGATTAGATATTCCAGGAAATAAATATTACGAACTCAGTGGATTAAGTGTAAGTATATCATCCGACGGAAACATAGTTGCGGTTGGTTCGTATAATTACAACAACACCGACCTCGGCGAAGGTCGAGCCAGAGTCTATAAGTACAACGAAACCTCATGGATTCAGTTGGGGGCGGATATTTTAGCGATTCAAAGGTATGAAGAATGTGGATATAGTGTAAGTGTATCGGCGGATGGAACCACAGTTGCGATTGGATCCCGATATTACGACAATGCTGGTGGAACTACAGATGCCAACACCAACGAAGGCCGAACAAGAATCTTTAGATATAACGGAACCTCGTGGATTCAGTTAGGGTTGGATATTTTGGGGAATCAAGCAAATGAACGATCTGGATGGAGTGTAAGTATATCTGCTGATGGAAATACGGTTGCGATTGGATCCAGTTATTACGACATCGTCGCTAGCGCAAATGAAGGCCGAACCAGAATCTTCAGATATAATGGAACCTCGTGGAATCAATTAGGATTGGACATTTCCGGCAATCAAGCAGCTGAGTATAGCGGATGGCGTGTAAGCATATCAGCGGATGGAAATACAGTTGCGATTGGGTCACATTTATATGACGTCACCGGAACCAATAATGAAGGCCGAACAAGAATCTTTAGATATAACGGAACCTCGTGGATTCAGTTAGGGTTGGATATTTTGGGGAATCAAGTAAATGAACTATCTGGATGGGGTATAAGCATATCGGCGGATGGAACCACAGTTGCGATTGGGTCATTTTATTACGACAAAGCCGGAGGGACTACAGATGCCCATACCAATGAAGGCCGAGTCCGCGTTTATCAAATCGCCACCACCAACGCATTCACCTACTCCAGCAGCGACTCAAGCATAGCGGATGTATGCGGCAACCTGCTCCTCATCAAGGGTGTAAATGGCACAAGCACCATCACCGCCACCCAGACCGGAAATACTGTGACGGGTCGGTTGGATGTCAGCGGAACCACATACACCCTTCAGTATAACCCGATGACATATACGAGCAGCAACGCGTCGGTGGCGACCGTCAGCACATACGGCACGGTTACACTTACGGGGACGACCGGCACAAGCACCATAACGGCAACGCAGCCAGAGACGCTGACATATGCGAGCAAGAGCACGACGGGGTCGTTGGTTGTATCATTACCGGCTCCTACCATCGGTGCGCTCACAGTCCCCGCGAAGAACTTTGGCGACGCCGCATTCAACCTCACCGCACCCACGAGTGACAGCGACGGCACATTCACCTATACGAGCAGCAACGCGTCTGTGGCTACCGTTACATCTGGTGGCACGGTGACTATCGTCGGAGTAGGAAGCACGACCATCACCGCAACACAGGCCGCGACCGGGAATTATACCACTGGGTCTGTGACGGCGTCTCTGGTGGTTTCAGCATCTCTCAGCAACTTCAACGTCCCTGCGAAAACCTACGGCGACGCGTCATTCAATCTCACGGATCCTGACACCACCGACAACACTGTCGGATTCACATTCACAAGCAGCAACGCGTCGGTGGCAACACTGTCGGGTTCCGGTGGGCGAACCGTCACGATTGTTGGCGCGGGTTCAAGTGTCATCACCGCGTCACAGGCAGCCACTGCCAGCCGCGGACAGCTCGATATATCCGCAACCCTCGTCGTGTCGCAAGCTATACCAGTCATCACCGCGGCGGCCATTACCAAATCCTATGGCAACGCATCATTCCGTCCGGTTATAACATCGACAAACACAGACACAAGTGGCAGCCTCGTATTCACTATTACAAGTAATAATATCGCGGTTGTTTCCATGTTGGATGCCTCCCTTGTGCGTATCAACGGAGTCGGAACAGCGACTCTTTCCATCACGCAAGCCGCAAGCGCCAATTTCACCGACGCAAGCAGTAGTGTGGTCGTCACCGTCAATAAAGGCGTATCCGGATTTTCGGCGTCATCCTTCGTTGTTCCGACGAATAAAACATATGGCGATGCCGCATTCGCGATTACTACCGCGCCTATCAGTTCGAGCACCGGTGCGATAACCTATACGTCAAGCGACGAAGCGGTGGCGACCGTGACAAGCAACGGCAGCGGCAACGCGATTACGGTCGTCGGGCAAGGAACCGTCACATTTACAGCATCTCAAGCTGAATCGGCATTATACACCGCGGATACCAAAACGAGCAACACACTCACGGTCGCACGTAAAACCGCAGCATTATCGCGTGATACGCCAGATGCGGATACCATCTCCAAAGCCTACGGCGACGCCAACTTCAGCGTAACAGCCACGAATGAAAGCAACGGCGCGTTTTCGTTTTCATCATCTGACCCGTCATTCGCGACCATCGATGCTTCAACTGGATTGGTGACGATTGTCGCGGTAGGTTCAACCACACTCACGGCAACCCGTGCTGAAACCGCGCAATATAACGCCGCTTCGGTTTCATGGACGCTGAATATCGCGCGTGGAACAACAACGCTCACCGGTCTCTCATCACTTACGCGTAATATAACTGTCGCGCCATTTTCAGTGACAGCTTCTAGCGCAAGCGACGGCGCCGTGAGTTACGCGCTTCAAGACCCGTCTTCTACCGTTCTCACAATCCATCCAACATCCGGTCTAATCACATTATTGGCGCCGGGTTCTGCGGTCATCGTGGCATCCCAGGCACAAGGAACATTACACGAAGCGCCATCAAACATCACCGCCACGATTACGGTGACAGCAGCAGCAACAACACTTCAAGGCGCGACCCTCACAAATACACAAAGTTTCGCGAATGTGGATCTCAGCGGCGCATCTCTCGCCAACGCGAATATCACAAATACGAACTTCGCATCCGGTCGACTCAATAATAGCAACTTCAACGGCGCGACCATTTCCAGCGCGAATATGACATCCGCAGGTTTATCCGACGCAACCATGAGAGGTGCAACAATCACCGGAACCGATTTTACATCCGCGGTGTTACGACGAACCGATCTCTCCGGTGCGAATGTTCGTTCGTCCATCTTCAATAGTGCGGATTTATCTGGTGCTATACTCACACGGATGGACGCATCAGGCGCATCTTTTATCAACGCCGACCTACGCGGTGCGAATCTCTCGAACGCAGATTTCACAAACGCAAATATGACGAATGCCAACATAAGCGGCGTCGATTTGACGAATGTCAGCTTCACAGTTCCACAGAAGCTCCAGTTATTGAAAAACCAAGATAATCGCCCGAGAGGAGAAATCCAAGTGAGCCAAGTTGCCGGAAGTGTGCTCCTGCCTGTTCTAACTGCGGGTTCAGCCGTGCGCGATGTTCCAAACGTCGCAAATGCCACATTTAAAGTCATGCTTCCAACAACATCTCTCGTAAGCAGCGACACGATTCCCAACATCACACTTGATATCTCTAATTTCGCCTACTTTTACTTCCCCATCGGTGAAAACGAGTATTTCCAAATCGAAGATGTCAAGTATTATGTCAGTGGTTCGATCGTGCGTAATTTTGCCACCGGCGCGGTTGTTGAAAATACAACTTATGGTGTCAAAGCCATCCGATTATTGGCGGGTTCTATCTCTATCATCGTAAATTCGCAGAACACGCTCTCGTCGTCATCATTCGTGGTTCCGTCCATAAAACAAAACACCGACGCCCCCTTTTCACCGACCACGCTTCCGACAAGCAACAGTTCGGCGCCCATCGTTTATACGTCAAGTAACACGAGCGTCGCAACAATAAATTCTTCAACTGGTGTCATCACGCCAGTCGAGGATGCGTGCGGGTTTGTCCGTTTTACCGCATCCCAAGTCGCGACCGAAACGCATGAGTCCGCGAGTATCACGAGTAATGAACTCTTTATAAATAAGAAAGTGGATTTAACGCTTGTTGGCCTGAATCAAACGTTCAGTCTCTCGACGTTGGCTTCTCTCGACGCATCGTCGATCGCGGTGGATACCACCGACGCCACCGCCGTATTTTACATCCGCCTCTCGGATATGACGAATTTATTCCAATATCAGACCGACGCATTCGATGTGAATAATCTCGACGCAAGTGATGTGAAGTATTACGTGTTTCACCGAACGATGCCGGCTGATCTACATATCAACCCATCACACGCGATGATGAATAAAACGGAAAGTGCCGGAATGCTTGGCACCGGCATCCAAGAAATCAGCGCCGATAAATCTCTCGTGAAGCATGATTTCATCCGTTATATTGCTCTTCGTTTGTTCAATACGCACTATGGTGTGGATTTATTTCAGAATGAGCAAGAATTACAGGAGAATATCACGTATTTGGGAGAGACCGTCCAGCATAATATCGATACGATTCTATCGGGAATCTCGACCACATCCGCGAGTCAGGATATGGCATATGACGCAACAGGAAATAAGTATTTGACAAATGACGCGTCCGGAAATACGAACCTGTGTCGCGAGTTGATGCGCCAGATTGCGGCCAGCGAACCATCGCGGTTTTACAATAACGGCGGCGACATTTCCGGCTCTGGAATACGAGCGGTGCCTCTTCGAGAGGATGACAGTATCAACTTCAAGCTCACCATTACTGCGGCGGAGCACCAAAATATCCTAACGGGCGTCACGGTGATTCCATCGCGGACCTATATGATAAAGATGGTGCTTAAAAATACGGTTAATGCGTCAACGAACGCCAACACTGTGGTCACAGACAGCGATATGTATCCGAATTCATACCCGTATTCGACAGCTGTGACGACATATACGCCAAGCGGCGAATCATCGGCCAGCGTCTATAATGTGTATTCGCCGCCAGCGCCTATTCCCACCGCGCGATATGGATACAACGGATGGTATTATGCGAATTCGACGACATGGGTGAATGTTGCGCCTGCTGTGCGCGACCGCGTGAAATGGGTGCTCCCGCCGAACGCCGCTGGTTCATCGACGGTAGCCGACCTTCGATATATTCGCATGAATCTGAAGGTGTTCAATAAAACGTCGTTGGCGTTTCTCGTGGTAAGCACACAGGCAGGTTCGTCGCGCAAATATACGATATCCGCGCCGAATTCTCTCACGAATGGCACCGTGTATTCGTTCTACATGAACTTTCATTCATACACGCGAGAGCCTGCGACGGTGGGAGCGACAAATGCCGCGCTGGCTTACTCGAATGTCGGCAGTGGCAGTTTCGCGAATGGTGAAGTCATCACATCGATTGCCGTTGAAACGGATAGCGAAGCAGCGTCTGGAACCGTCGAATTCACACTGTCGAGCGTGGTCGTAGGAGAAGCAAGCGGAGAGAAAGAATACGGTTTTAGTGCGAATGTCTAATGAAATCGCGAATGAAATGAAATGAAATGAAATGAAATGAAATGAAATCGCGATTAAAAAAAGAAACGTGAAAAATAATATATATAATTTGATTATATTGATTATATATATATCGAAAACGGTCAAATATGACGGAACCATATGATATACCTTTACCGGTAGCGTCACCGCCGACCTATCTACTCCTCATCGATCGTCGGGTTTCTAATTATCAAGATATTATTAACGCAAAGCAGCCGGGTGTCCATCATATCGTATTTGATGCGCCCTCTCGACCATCGCATTCAAAGATATTAATCAAAAACATCGAAGACCAAATCGCCGCATTCGGTATTCCAGCAATAACAAGTATTGGATTGGTTCAGCATAACGATGGGCGTCCCATCTACGAAATGTTTGGGCCGTTATCCGATCTCGTCAAGCCACAGATTCATGCGGTGGCCACACATGACCCCGATTTTCAAACATGGAATAGTATTTCAATTTTCATCACGAAGTTACGGAGGAATTATGGCATCGTGAATTTCGATATGATGGCGTGTGCCTTGTATTCGAATCCAGATTGGAAATATATCATCGATAGACTGACCGCACTGACGGGTGTGACTGTGCGTGCTTCAACCGATGATACTGGCGCGTCGGCGTTGGGTGGCGACTGGTTCCTTGAATCACATACCGGCGTGAATCTGAAAGACGTGTATTTTACAGATGCGATTGAGAGTTATAACGGTATATTGGTGTCATCGGCAAATGATGATGACAGCATAGCCGCCGCCAAAAAACTCATTCTTATCGACCATACGATTCCAGATATTCATGTGATTATCAACGCGATGAACGACGACACGTATTGTCTAGTATTCAATACGCAATATGATACGGAGGATACGATTCTCTCGAAGCTTCGATTTTTATCGGGAACGAATCGATATATTCTTGACGCGTTTCATTATGCCGACGCGGCCGACGCGGCCGTATTAACACCAGCGCAACTTCAAAGTGAGACAAGCTGGCAGTTTTACCCGGATAGCACACCAACGATATCCTTCATTCAACCCGTTTTCTTTCAACGAGCCGTTACGACCACGACCACGACCACGACCACGACCACGACGAGCGAACACGATGTTCCGGATGTAAGCAGTTATGTTCCGAGAGATAAGATCCGTATTACAGACCTGGATGAAATCTACGAAATTGCGAAAACAGCAGGTCTAGTGAACGACGGTATCGTATTCGAGTGTATCGGTATTATACAACATGCTCCACTGACAACTCTAGGGTATAAACTAACAAATGCGAGTTCTTATGCGACGATTGAAAATGTCGCGTCGGTAGACCCGAATCTCTCGTCGTGGTCGCAGTTTGGCGCATTTCTCGAGAGATTGAAATCCCTATATCATATGACAACGCTCGATTTGATGGCGTGTGCGCTTTATGCAAACCCCGACTGGAAATATATTATTGATCAATTCGCAGCGCAACACACAATAACGATCCGCGCATCCTTGGATAATACAGGAAATACAAATGACGGCGGAAATTGGATACTTGAAACAGCCGAGATTAATTTGACCACCGTATATTTCACGAACGCGATTCATGAATGGGCGCATTTATTACCGACGAGTCTTACAACACTTCGATTTGATGGTGTGGATGATGCGGTGAGTTTGGGTATCCCTGCGTGGTCCTATTCAACCCAGTTTCGAAGCACGATGACGATAGAATGCTGGTTCAAGACGACCGATACCAATAATCAGAAACTGGGGGAATTTGTATCAAGATGGAATAGTGGAGGATATGCGAATTATAGTATGTTTTTGTTAGGTATGACACCTACAGGAGAAATTACAGCCTGGTTAACAAATGCGTCGGGGAATTTTGCGTCGACACAAACATCCGCCACATATAAAGACACACTATGGCATCATGTTGCTCTTACATATAACTCGAGCACGGGTGTGGCATCCATGTATATTGATGGATCATTTACGAATGACTCTACGAATTCATCATATGGTCTTCTTTCTTATAATACATCAACTCGTCTTATATTTGGAAGCGATGATGCTGGAACGACACCTAATACAGCAACCGACCGCCAGTTCCGCGGTTCATTATCGGATATTCGTATCTGGAATGTCGTGCGTTCTGCTTCGGAAATTGCGGCGAATTATCGGCGACGTTTGGTCGGGGATGAGACTGGATTATTAGGATATTGGAAACTACATCAAGGAAATGGCAGCGGATGGACCACATACAATAGAGCAATCGATAGCACCAGTAACCGCACACATGGCACGCTTACAAATATGGGTGCTTCACCCTCAGGTAGTTGGGTAACAACCACCGACCTTTCATTCAGTCCGCGGATTTCGACGCTCACATTAGGCGCGAGTAATGGCGTGTATAATATGTCGGATGGTTCGTTTTCGTTTATTGACCCGAGTTCAAATAGTTTGGGCGATTTTACATATGCGGTGAGTCCGTCGTCTGTTGCGACGATCGCAAATGGCGCAGCGACGACGAAGACGATTTATGCGACATCGGGTGCGATTAGTATTCCAACTTTATCGGTCTATGAGTTTCCTGAGATCGCGTCTCTCTCGAGTTGGCAGATCGATATTAGTTTTACAGTGACGGGGGGGTCTGGGACATGGAGAGGGTTAGTGGGAGACATGTATAATGTTGTAAATGATCGCGGGTGGGGTTTGTGGGTATCATCAAGTAACCGAATCCACTGGTCGTGGACGACGGCAACATCCGAACCATCGACTATTTCTGTGAGTTTAAATACTGCGTATGTATTGACGGTCGCGCAAAGTAGTGGGACAATAACACTCACGCTGCGAACCGTATCAAATGGAGCAACCCAGACAGGATCATTTAGTGTTGGTGCGAATGTAATTGGAAAAGGTCCGGTGACGATTGGTGGTTGGCAAATTCCGAATTCTGAGACTTTCCCTGGAACCATTTCGTATGTGAATGTGAGTGTTCCGACGAATCAGCGGGTGGTTACGCTTTCTAATGGGACGGCGGGGACACCTGCGACTGTTACTGCGACACAAGATAGCTCGCTTGATTTTAGCTCTGGAACCCAAACCGCTTCTTTGACGGTGAATTCGAGTGCGCCTACCATCGGAACCTTGACCGTCCCCGCGAAAAACTTTGGAGACGCCGCATTCAACCTCACGGCACCCACGAGCAACAGTGGCGGTGCGTTCAGTTACACGAGCAGCAACACAGCAGTGGCGACGGTGACAAGCGGGGGGACCGTAACGGTCGTCGGGGCGGGTAGCACCACCATCACCGCAACACAGGCCGCGACAACCAATTACACCGCTGGGTCTGTGACTGCGTCATTGGTGGTTTCAGCAATCGCACCTACCATCGGGGCGTTGTCGGTGCCCGCGAAAAACTTTGGAGACGCCGCATTCAACCTCACGGCACCCACGAGCAACAGTGGCGGTGCGTTCAGTTACACGAGCAGCAACACAGCAGTGGCGACGGTGACAAGCGGGGGCGGTGTGGTGACGATCGTCGGGGCGGGTAGCACCACCATCACCGCAACACAAGCTGCCACCGTGAATTACACCGGTGGTTCGAGCGTGACTGCGTCTTTGGTGGTTTCAGCGGTGCTTTCTAATTTCACGGTTCCATCAAATAAAGCATATGGCGATGCTCCATTCGATTTGACTGACCCTACCACCATCTATACTAGCGAATCTTTCGTATATACGAGTAGTGACACCACAGTCGCAACAATCGGAGGTGTCAGCGGACGAACCATTACAATAGTAAAGGCTGGTTCGACCACCATCACCGCAACTCAAGCCGCAACCGGTGCGCATGGAGAACTCACGATAACCGCCTCCCTCGTCATCGCAAAGCAAACCCCGGTCATTACACTTTCCGCAATAACAAAAACGTATGGTGATGCGTCCTTTAATCTCTCGCCATCATCGACAAATACTGACGCAGGCGCAGGCGGAGGCGCAGGCGGAGGCGCAGGCGCAGGCGCATTTACATTTACAAGTCGCAACACCAATATTCTATCCATTTTTGATGCATCGTATGCCGCCATAACCGGCGCAGGTTCAACCACCATCGACATCAGTCAATCCGAGACGACGAATTTCACAAGCGGAAGTGCGAGTGTCGCAGTCACCGTGAATAAAGCCACCCCCATTCTCTCGGCATTTACGGTAAGCACCGGTCGAACATACGGCGCTTCGCCATTTTCCGCATTAGCGTATCCAACAAGCGCCAGCAACGGCACAATCACGTATTCCTCGACTGATTCTAATGTCGCTACCATCGATAGTAGTGGCGTAATTACACTAGTGGGTGCTGGATATGTAAATTTCACCGCAAGTCAAGCTGCTACTGCGCTTTACAATAGTGCTACCAAAACATCGAATACAATGACGGTATATCGCCAGGTATTGTCTCTCACGCGGTCTTCCCCGGCATCATCCACCATCAACAAAACCTACGGCGACAGTTATTTCAACGTGGTCGCAACGAATGCGAGTAACGGTGGAACAATCACATACGAAACTGACAATCCGAGTGTCGCCGGAATTGTTGGTAGTGCGACTGCGGGTGTCATCTCTGTGGTTTCAGTCGGATCTGCGACGATTACTGCGCGGCGTGAATCGACGAACCAATACGAATCCGCTCCCGTTTCATGGACGGTGGAAGTCGCCCGCGCAACTACGACACTTACTGGTTTCGCTGGTTTATCCGATGTGTCATACAACGTAACTGCCGCACCATTCACCGTGACGGCATCAAGCGCGAGTGATGGCGCGGTGACATATTCTCTCCAAGACCCCTCAAGCGGCGTGCTTACCATTCATCCAAGCACCGGTTTGGTGACATTACGTTCGGCTGGTTCAGCAGTTATCGTCGCATCACAAGCACAAGGCACGCTTTATTTGGCACCGGCCAGTATCACCGCGACCATCACTGTGAATAGCGCCGGCAACGCACTTCAAGGTGCGACGATTACAAACACATCCAGTTTCGCCGCGGTGAATTTGGAGGGGGCATCACTCGCGGGTGTCTCAATTACAAACACCGCATTTACAGCAGCAAACCTCACAAACGCTAACCTCACAAATGCGGTCATCGTCAGCGCGAATTTCGCCTCCGCCGACCTCTCTGGCGCAACACTCGCAGGAGCCACCATCACTGGCGCAACATTCACCGCCGCATCTCTCAAGAACGCGGATTTATCCGGCGCCGTTTTAACCAACACCGCATTCACAGGTTCCGACTTATCCGGCGCAAGATTGACCGGCGTCGATGCTTCGGGTGCCTCTTTCGCCAACGCAAGACTCACAAATGTGGATATGACGGGTGCGAATATCGCGAATGTAAATTTCACAAACACGAGCATCAAGGGCGCCAACATCGCGGATGTCAGCTTTTCGCCGCTTCAGAAGCTTCAGCTATTGAAAAATTCCGATAACCGCGACATCGGACAAATTATTATTCCGGCGGTTACAGGAACAACCGTCCTTGCCGCAATCTCTGAGTCATCGCCGTTGCGCGCAATCGAGAATCTAGACCTCGCGAATGCGACAGTGGCGGTGGTTGTCCCGACAACATCGACGTCGCCCACCGCGGTTTTACCTGATGTCGTTCTGAATGTGGCCGAGAGCGACAAATTCTACCTCCCCATCAACGAGAGCGAGTTTTTCCAGATTGAAGGTGTCAAATATTTCGCGACGGGCGGTGTCGTGCGCAACTACCTTACGAACGCGGTAGTCGAAGTCATCAGTTATAATGGAACGCCTGTTTGGCTGCTCGCCGGTTCTATCGTCGGTTTGGTGCTTCAGACGAATACGTTGAACAGTTCGTCGTTCGTGGTTCCGTCGCGTATGTTGCTCACTACGGCCACGCCATTCATGCCGACAACCTTGCCAACCAGCAATCATTCCGAAACACCGATCGTCTACTCATCTGATAATACAAATGTCGCCACCATCGACGCATCATCGGGTGAAATCACAATTACCGGAAATACGACGGGTTTTGTTCGTTTTACAGCAACACAAGTTCAAAGCGCGACATATGCGCCGGGTGTCAGTGTAAGTAATACCATGTTTGTCGACCGAACCGTCGAATTTGTGCTCACAGGATTGAATCAAATATTCAATCTCTCGACGTTGGCGATGTTGGACGCGTCTTCGATATCGGTGGAAGCAACCGACGCGACAGCCGTATTTTATGTGCGATTGTCGGATATGAATAATATCTTCATGTATCAAAGCGATGCGAGCGACATCACGAATGTCTCTGCCGATGATATGAAATATTACGTATTCCATCGTAAATGGCCGACTGAGCTTAAACTGAATCCAAGTCATGCGATGTTGAATAAAACCGAAAGCGCAGGAATGCTTGGTCATGGTGGTGAAGGGTTCTCCGACGACAAATCTCTCATCAAGCACGATTTTATTCGGCATATCGCGCTGCGACTCTTCAATACAATACATGGCGTTGATTTGTTTCATAACGAATCTGAGTTACTGGAAAACACCACATTTTTGGGAGAAACCGTTCGAAACAACATCGATACCATTCTCTCGGGTGTATCGACCACGTCGGCGAGCCAGAATATGTCATATGACGCATCAGGAAATAAGTATTTGACAAATGATTCATCGGGAAATACGAACTTGTGTCGCGAGATCATGCGCCATATTGCTGCGACAGCTCCATCGAGGTTTTACGGTAATATTCCGAATAACGCTGGACTGAAGAATGTTCCGTTTCTGGAGAATGACACATTACAATATAAACTCGTGGTTCAAGCGGCTGCGACTCAAAACCTATTGACGGGTGTTTCAGAGATTCCATCGCGTTCTTATACCATAAAGCTTGTCATCAAAAATACGGTGAACGCATCGACGAATGCCAACACTGCTGTGACAGATAGTGAAATGTATCCGAATGCTTATCCATATCCTTCGTCAGTGGTGACATACGCACCAACGGCCGAATCATCGTCTGGAGTCTATAATATCTATTCACCACCCGCACCGATACCATTTGCGCGGTTTGGATATAATGGATGGTATTATACAAATTCTGCGGCGTGGGTGAATGTTGCGCCGGCTGTGCGTAATCATGTCAAATGGTTGGTTAGCGCAAATACGGCGACATCAAAAGTAAGCGATTTACAATATATTCGTGTCAATCTTAAGATACATAATACTGCCGGATTGCCGTATCTAATGATTTATACGCAAGCGGGTTCATCGAGAAAATATGCGGTGGTTGGTGGCAGCGGTTCGTTGGTAAATGGAACGGTGTATTCTTTTTACGTCAACTTTAATTCGTATGCTCGAGAGCCTGCGACGGTGGGGGCGACAAATGCGGCGTTGGCTTACACTGTCGGAAGTGGTAGTTTTGCGAATAACGAAACGATTACATCGATTGCGATTGAGACCGATAGTAACGCCGCTGCGGGAAATGTAGAATTCACACTGTCGAGTGTTGTTGTTGGAGAGTTGAACGGAGAGAAAGAACATGGATTTGAGGCGGCTGTGCCAGAATCCTATCCTTAAGCGGCGGCGGCGGCGGCATGTAATGAATGTAATGAATGTAATGAATGTAATGAATTTGTAAAAATAATATATTATATTATAAGATGATTCTCGAAGAACGTTGTTATGTAGTCTATGGCAACGGATTTAAACCATTCAAAATAAAAGGTTACTCTAATAGAAATAAATTAGTCGATTCTCTGAAAAAGAAAGGATTACACCCAAAAAGTTCTTTATTGAACTGTAATTCGCAAAATGGTAAGAAGTGTAAAACAACCCCTACGTTGTATTAAGCCATGCGGTTATGCGGTTGTAATCGATTGTAATAAATAAATAATATAATAAACAACTTGAATTTATTATATTCATACTATTCAAACGATTCATACGGATGACATCTGAAGCGGATGAATGGAGTTACGCAACTACGTTTAACTTGGTTGCGCTAGGAACATACGACGGCGAGGGCGAGGGCGAGGGCGAGGGCGAGGGCAATGCCGGAGAGCAAGCGAACGAACGAAGTGCGGGTGCGGGTGCGGCCGATGCCGACGCAGTATTTTATGTGAAGTTATCCGACATGCTTTCTGTATTTAAGTTTCGAACGCCGAGAGAAACGGATGGAAGTCTCAATATAGCAATATTTGATGCGTCATCTGATATCCAGTATTATGTGTTTCGAAAATGTTGGCCTACGTCATTAAAAATAAACCCTTCTCATGCGATGTTGGATCGAAGTGAATCAGCGGGAATGCTTACCGGCGGCGGCGGCGGCTCCTTCGCCGCGAATAAATCTCTCGTCAAGCACGATTTCATCCGGTATATCTCTCTTCAATTATTCAATACAATACACGGCGTAGATTTTTTAAACAACGAGACCGACTTACTTGAAAACATCGTGTATTATGGAGATGTCGCGCGAGTCGGCATTATGTCGGTATTAGACACAATCGGCACACAATCCGCGGATATCACGATGGCAGCTGATGCTTCTGGAAATCGATACCTTACGAATACACAGACGTCGAATACAAATATCTCTCGAGAGTTACTTCGGCAAATCTATTTGAATGTGCCTGAGAGATTGGCAGCGTTACAGGAGGGCGTAGATGCTAGCGGTGGCGTCATGGTGAGTGTGCCGTTGGTTGAAAATGATACGTTGAATATCAAAGTGGTTATACAACCATCACCGGGTCAGCATACACTGACGAATCGTGAAAGCGCAATACCACCGAGATCGTATAATATCAAACTCATCATGAAAAACGCGATTGACGGCGGCGGCGGCGGCGGGGCTCTGAATACTGCGGTTGTCGACAGTGTATCATTTCAGAATGCTTACCCTTATTCACCGAATGTTCAAGATATTTCAGCGTCGAATCTCTCGGCGGCAGCTTCTGTATACGCTGACGGCTCTCCGCCAACGCCGATACCTCTCATACGTTATGGATATCAAGGATGGTATTATACGAATTCGACAGCTTGGGTAAGTCCTGCGCCGATGACCCGAAATAAAATCAATTGGTATCTTCCGCCGAATACATCAGGAGTCACGACTGTAGGCAGCCTACGCTATATTCGAATGAGTCTTCATTTATTCAATCATGTTTCGACACCGTTTCTTACCGTATATACACAAGCAACTGGAAGCGGTGATGCCGGTGGATGGTATAAATCCAAGCGAACTTATATTTGCGGTGAGGGTTCGGCGGCGGCCATCGAGAGTAATGCCAACTACTGTTTTTACGTGAATTGGAACGGGTTTTCGGTTTCGCCATTTACGGTTGCGCATAGTAATGTCGCGTTGTCTGTTTCAACAGTAGATGGAAGTGTGGTCGGTGGTTTCAATAGTAGTGAAGTAATATTTGCGTATTCAATCGGAACAAATAGCACATCTGCGGCGGGGAACGTCGAGTTTATTCTCTCGAATGTCGTAGTGGGAGAGGCGGATAATGGTGGCGGCGGTGGCGATGGTGGCAGCACTGTCGTTGAGAAAGAATACGGGTATATTTATTAAAATGGCTTCGCTTCGCTTCGCTTATTCAATACCATGGATGCGAAGTTTCTCTTTAAGTTCCGAAATCTCTCGTTTCATCTCTTTGATTTCTTTCACGATGAGCGGCAACATCGATGTATAATTGATGGTCTGGTATTCTTCTTCGTCTTTATTTCCGGCCACGATATCCGGAAAGATTTCTTGAACTTCATGTGCGATAAACCCATATTCGTGTTTCTGGAGTAGTTTATTATAATACATCACCGGGCGTAATCCGTCGATTGTTGGAATATTTGATGACATCGTAAGTGACATCACATTTTCTTTGATACGATAGTCACTCACATTATTTATGCCGAGTGTTTTAATGGTTCCATTAACATCTAGAATATAGTTTGTGTCGGGGGTAGTTGTGCCAATACCTACAGAACCATTCGCGTAGTAAATGTTCGTCGTGGAAGGGACAGTTGTCCAGTTCGAGGGAGGCCCGGTGGAACCGATAGGGCCAGTTGGCCCGACTCCTATCGAATATACATCGAATGAAGATTGACCTAACCAATTATTTGTAGTTGATGTAAGTATATTAAGTGAAATATCTGCGGGAGGTGTTACGGATGGCGCGGCGACAATCGACATGCTTGTAATATTATTGTTATTCTTCGCATTATGAACGATGTAACATGACCACTTTTGTAGATACGTGATATTCGATGATACATCACTCAAATATCCTCCGTTGGCTTCAATCACATGCGCATTTTGTTCTGAAATATTATAAATCCGAAACGTCATCACCATTTCAATCGAACTTATATCGGTGGGGGGCGGAATAATCATGAATTGACTGCCGGATGAATCCATGCGATTGACTGCGTTGGCAACGGTGGATTCCGTCATATAATAATAGTTTGCTAATACGCTGTCATCATTCAGAAGAATACAGACACTATATGGAACGTTGAACTGGCTACCGCTTGTTAATACCGTCGCATTATTACGCTTCCCGCGAAACGTGGCGAAAAAGAAATTGTTTGTTTCAAGAATATTTAAATTATCGGTTCGAAGACGCCATGACGTTTGATTCTCCAAAATTACGTTACTTTTAACTAATCCGGAACTAGGTCCGACGGGTCCGATAGGTCCAGTATGTCCAGTTGGTCCGAAAGTGCCATTTATTCCGGTGGGTCCGGTGGCTCCAAATGAACCAGTATTTCCTATAAGTCCTGTGGGTCCGATGGGTCCGATGGGGCCGGTAGAACCTGTATTTACTGCGGTTCCTGGTATTCCTTGAGGTCCGGTATCTCCGGTATGTCCGGTGGGGCCTGTGGGGCCTGTGGGTCCGGTGGGGCCGGTGGGCCCGGTGGGTCCGGTAGGTCCGGTGGGGCCTGTGGGTCCGGTGGGCCCGGTAGGTCCAGCGCCAATCGAATAAACATCAAATGTCGCTTCACCTAGCCAGTTATTCGTGGATAATGTTAGAATATTGGATGAGATGTCCGGAGCAGGAGGGGATGCTGGCGCAGCCACGATGGAGATACTCGTCACATTATTATCTTGAAGACCGCGTGTATTTCTTATGAT
>Ga0194129_10004231_pt1 | contig 19273 bp, 35 predicted proteins | sample TA2KigCa35mmetaG_FD_150862 | JGI IMG/M metagenome (GOLD analysis project Ga0194129, IMG submission 150862) | Freshwater microbial communities from Lake Tanganyika, Tanzania - TA2015038 Kigoma Deep Cast 35m | ecosystem: Environmental > Aquatic > Freshwater > Lake | place: Tanzania: Lake...
CGTCGCCCTCAATGTCAGGTAGCTCGACGGTGCGCCAGCCACGGGCGGGGCCCGAGTGATGGACCCATTCGATCAGCTTTCGGTAGCCAGCTGGCTTGCGGTACTTCTTGCGGTTGCTTTTGTATTGAGGCCACACCCCGTGACGAAAGGAGAGGGTGCTGCCAAAGACCAGCACCTGCTCGTGATTTGGTAGCAGCTCGCGAAAGGCGCCCAGCTGCTCTTGAAAGACCTCCTTGGCATCGTCATGCCGGCAGAAGTAAGTCCACACATCGGGGGCCCACTCAGCCTCGTACTGGCAGGCAGATGCTGCAGTGAAGAGGTAATACTCCGTGTCGATCAGAGCTTTCATGGGTGAATGGTGGCGATGTAGAAAATGCCGATAGCCACTGCACTGAAGACGCAGCCGGCCAGGGTAATAGCGGTGTCTTTGTTCATGGCGCTTCCGTGATTTCGCGGATCATGCGATCAGCCACCTCATTGATTGCCAAGTGACAGATGCGAGCACGACTTGGATCTGGCGCCCAAGTACGGATAATGTTGGCGATTTCGCGGATCACTTCCTTCATGCGGCGCTTGTCGTCAATGCCGTACTCACCCAGAGCGCTTTGAATTGAAAGGCAGTTCTCTAGCAAGTTCATTTGACGGGAGTGACAGTGGAATCAGGCCAAATGTTTTGGCAGTATTTAATTGCCTTGGCCAGGGTCGGCGCTGGCTTGGTGACACGCATGGCCCTGTAGCCCGGGCGTTTCACCTCGAGAAAGAACATGCGTGTTGCCTCCCTGGGCTTGGGATGGCTAATGCCAGGGCCAAGGATCGGCTCAGGGCCTTCTTGCGGCAGGCGACTGGGGACCATCCAGCTCATTACTCGTGCTCCATGTCGAGAATCTGTTCACAGGCACGGATGTAACCCTCCCACCAAACCTGCGGATAGCTGTGTTCAACAGCCTCGTCGTGATGACGCTTGGCGTAATTCAACATCCGAACAACGGAGGCTCTTGAGACGTCGATTGGTTCTTCTTGTTGCTTGGTAGACATGGCTGAATGTTGCGTAGGTCATAAACACGGATGTTGCGTTCCTGTGCGCCTCGAGTGAAGACAACAGAAACTGAGTCGTGATAGGTCTCGGTGATGTGGCCCTTAACCCAACCGCCAAGGGCTCGGAAGCGAACCTCTTGGCCTTTGCTGTACTGCTTCCAGGTCATGGGTAGTGGTGCCTGCGGAAGGCCTCCATGTCCCGAAGTTCCATGTCTTGAAACTTCGGGTGGTCTTCAAGGAACTGTTTGCTGGGCAGCACCGCATCACGGGCTTTCTTGTTGAACTGCAGCACTGACCATTTGCCAGTCAGCAGTCCGTGCTCGAGGATTCCCCTGAGCTCGGTGTGGCTGAAGAGTGGTTGCATCAGCTGGCATCAACGCGAGCCTCTTCTTGGTTGACCCATTTGAGGTAGTCGGCCCAACGCTCAGGCGTAAGGCCAGGCCTTTCATCCACAGCAGGCGGCAACAGCGGATGCTCGGTGCAGGTGAATGGCACATAGGCATCAGCGTTGTGTGGGTCTGGTGCTGCCGCCAGGCTGTAAGGCTCGGCGGGCAGCATTGCCAGCTGCGGTTGTGTGGGCTGGCAAAAGCCAGGCAGCTCAGGCTTGTAGCCCCAGCTCCTGTTGGCCAGGCCGTTTTCACTGCGATACAGCGGTGCCATTAATTCTTTCCAAGTGGGATAACGCTTGAAGACGTCAGGCTTCAGGCTCTGAATCCACTGCTCAGCGGCCCACATGAACTGCGGTTCGTTGATCTCCGGGAACTCAGAGGTGAAACTGTGAAACTTCAGGCGGCAAATGTGAGGGCTCCAGCGGTCGGCTTCTTTAATGCGCAGGTGGGCTGCGATCATTTCGGCGACCGCCAAGAACGTCTCTGGTGTCAGGCGGTTTGGCTGGGCCATTGCTCAAGGGCGGCAAGCATCGCCGGGTCTTTGGGCATCGGTCTGCCGCTGGCCTGCGGCTTGGCCAGCTCCTCTTTCAGGTACTCAGGCTTGAGCGCCTGCCATCCGTGTTCAACACCGGCCTGAGCCAATAGCTGCTGCTGCCATAAAGGCAGGGCAGCAACGCGCTGAACGCTTGCTTGCCATGCCGCCTCGGTCCAAGTGGCGTTGCCCTTGTGTTTTGAGCGGCGGCTTTCGTTCCACCACTGCACAAGAAATGGCTGAGCGTCGGCCATGACCGCAGCCAAGGCAGCGTCGTTCAAATGAGCAACAAAACCAGCAGCAGGCTTGGCTACTTTTTTTGGCTGTTCGGGCACAACGGCCAGCGTCGGGACGGGCGGTGCCATCTCGACGTAACCAGCAGCGCGGCCAATAAAAACGCAAATCCGTTCCATGGTTTGGAAGGTCTTGCCGCAGCTTTGGCACTGCCGGATGCGGCGGTCGCCGTCAGGCATGGCCCGGGTTTCAACAACCCGGTTCTTGTCGTGACCGCATTTGGGACACTTCATGCCACCACCTCCTGCGGCGCCCACTCGCCACACCAGTCGTACCCCTTAACAAACGGCCAGCAGCTTTTGGTGAGTGTCTGTGTAACAACAGGTGGATTGCGCCGGCAAGACAACGCGACACCAGCTTCTTTGTCGCCACAGGCGTAACGGCAGTTGACGCACGACTGCTCACGCAGCAGCGGAAACGGTGTTTTCATTCCAAATCACCTTGAGATAAATGGCCTGTGCGTTCATGGGCTTTTTCAGCCACTGAGCTTCGATGCGTTGCAACACGGTCACCTTGTCGTCCGACCACACAATTCCCGTGCCGGCATCCATCACGGCACCAGCCAAGTTGTCCAGGTCCGAAGTCCCCGGGCCAAAAAAGGTCAAGTGCAAAGCCACCACTTGTCCTTTTTCGAGCGGTGGCAGGGTCCACCACTCGCCAAGAATTGAGCGAACGGATTCCGTCCACTCCCTGTATTTGCTGTCCTTGTAAGCCCTGCCTTTCAAAGTAAAGCGTGGCCTTGACTTGGGTTGCAGCGGAACGGGCAGTACGAAATCGGCGGTGCGCAATCCCATCAGAAAGGAATCTCATCAGGAACCTCCTGGCTTTTGCGCAGCCGCTGGCTCGGGCTGAGCACGGCCAGTTCGGGCTCGCGCTCAAACACCGGGGTCTCCTCTGCTTCCAACACAAAGCCGTCGGTCTTCTCAAACACCGGGGCGTCTTCAGCACTTTCGTAAGCAACGTGATCCAACACCTGCACCTGCATAAGCTCAAGGCTCATGCCTTTGCCGGTTGGGGTGTCCCATCCCCACGGCTGGAAGGCAACGCGAATCTTGCTGCCGTTGCCGATCAGCTTGGCCGCGGGCCAAGGGTTGAGCTTGGAGTCAGTCACCACAGGCGGCGACTTCACATCGCCACGGGCGGTGGTCTCTTTGCGCTTGAAGTTGAGGCGCATCTTGCCGGTCGGCACCTTGCGGCCTTGCTCGTCCTTGGTGGTGTCTTCACCGAAAGGCCAAGCGTTGGCGCTGTATTTGATCTTGCCGCTGCCGTGAAGCTCAGCAAACTCGGCCTCGAGTTTTTCGATGAACTCGACGGTGCTCGGATCGTTGGGGTCCAGCAGCAGGTTGACGGACCAGGCCCGGGGACCGTCGCCATCAAACGGCTCAGCGGGTTCGCCCAGGATCTTGGCCCAGGCAGCCTCACCTACGGGGGTGATGAGTGTTGCGCGTCGCGGCATTTGCTCGCTATAGGTGGAGTGCAGCAGCACCGTATCCACCTAGGTGCAGGTCCGCAACACGCCTAGGTGTGTCTTATGAGAAGCAGTGTGGGTTGCTGCCGATCTCGCCCGGGCACAGATCGCCAACAGTTGGCGGGCGCTTAAAGTTACTAAGCCTTGCAGCAGAACGGATTTGCTGGCTCATGTCATCTAACCAGTCCGTGGCGTATAGCACCCGAAGCTGGTCGTGCAGGGTGTGGTGCAGCCAGCCAGCCTGGCTTGGAATTGTCGCAAAGCAGTCGTGATTTGTTAGGAGCGGGATGCTGTGTGCGCTACCCATGGAGACCATGATGTGACACAGTGCAGCGTCAAAGTGATGCACGACGTTGGCGGTCACCGCCCGGTTGGTGCTGAGGGCTGAAAGCTCACCGTTGTCGGCGTGATTGTTCCAGGCCTGCCACCGCCGCTTGCCGTGGGCCAAGCTCGTGACGGTGGTGCGTGGGTCCAGCTGATCACCCAGCCGCATCGGCACCCCGAGGGGGTTTGTCCACTCCAGCTGGCTGCCATTGGCCAGTGCCTTCTTGGAGGCATTGCGCAGCCAGGTCTGCAGTTCAAGGCAGCTCTTAAGCTCACTGCCCAGCAGCAGGCTGATCTTGCGGGCCAGGTAGCGAGCAGGCATCAGGTAGGCCAGCTCCCACTCGGACACTCGCAGCCCGGCCTTGCGCTCCTCCAGGGCTGCCACCAGCCCATCGACGATGCTCAGAAACTGGGCGCCATAGATGGTGGTCATCACCGGCCCCTTGGTCAGGTTGCGGCCGATGCCAAACTCCAGCCACAGCTCGGCCATGCGCACCTCTGATGGGGTGCCGTTGCTGAGGTCCAGCCGCAGCAGGCGCAGCACCTCCTCAGCGACGTGGCCGTAAATGTCCTTGCGGATCTTGCCGTTGATGTTGGTGAGCCGTGCCAGGCGCCGGTCACGCATCAGCGCTGCTGCAATGCCAATGCCGCTGCAGGTCTGATCGAACCGAACCGGCACGCTGCAGCTGCTGTTGGGGTCTGCCACCTGCTGGGCAATGGCGCGGCAGATCTGCAGGTACTGCCAGGGATCTTTGGCATCACGCCACAGCTCGAGCCGATCCAGCGGAGCCTCAGCCACTGCACAGATCTGCGGCAGGTGTTCTTGCCCCCAGCTCAGACGGTCACGCCAGTTTTTAGCCACGCCGTAGTGGCCGGCCGCGGCCTTGAGCATCCACTCGAAGGCCTCAACGCTGCACTGTTCAGCGGCGGCGAAGTTGATGGCCGCCTTCTCCCAGTCCGGGCCCTGATGGGTGGCATAGCGGTTGCTGCTGTAGATCCGGTAGCGGAAGTCCAGGCAGTAGGCAAACCAGATCGGCTGGCCCGCCACCTCCTCGCACTGACGGATGGTTTCTTCAATGCGCCGGCGCTGCAGTGCGTTTTGATTGCGGTCGTATTGGGCCGCGGCCTTCTGCCTCAGCCAGCGGCGGTACTCCTCGCTGCCCACCAGCTCCTGCGGTTTGGGCGGCTCCGGCAGTGGGTCACGGGTGACCGGGAACAAGCCGCGGATGTTGTGGTCCCAGGCGCAGCGCTGCAGCTGCACCATCTCGGGGTCGATGCGTAGCTCTTGCTGCTGCAGGGCGTTGACCACCTTGACCAGCGGGGCCATGGCCTCAGGGCTCAGGTGGCTGAGGTCGTAACCCGCCCGACTGCGCACCAGGGGGTCGTCGTTGTTGAGATGGCCGCCGCCGTACATGCCCGACCAGGGCCTGGGCGGCACCAGCATTGGCAGCCGGCGAGCAGGCAGAGGCCGCGGCGGGTTGGCCTTGATCACTGCCAGGGCCTCGTCGGTGGCCAGCACCGTCTTGCGGCTGCGGCCGTTGCGGATGCCGGTCTCGACCCGGATCAAATTGCTGTTGGCGGCAATCACCTGCAGCAGCAGGCCACCCACTTGGGTGCGCTCGGCAATCGCCCAGCCGTTGACGTCCAGGCGCAGCTGATCAAGCACCTGCTTAGAGCTCAGGGCCCGGTTGCCCTTGCGCTTGCGGATCAGGCGCAGCAGGTCAGGGCTGAGCTGTTCAATGCGGCCGGCCTTGAGCTCGTCCTGCAGAGCCCGGCCGATGGCACCGGCCAGCTTGCGTTCGCTTGGGCGCTGGCTGATGTGATCCAAGACCACGCCAATCGCAATGGCTGCCAATGTTCTGGGCCCTCGATTGGTAACCATCAACAGCAGGGGCCAGGCGCTGAAGTACGGCCCCGGTTTGGATGGATTAGCGAGCAGCTCCTCGAGCAGTAGGCCGAGGGCAATCGTGACCCGCTCAGCGTTATCGGTGAACAAGGCCGTTCCGTATTCCGTGACGCTCTCTCGAGCTAACTCACGGAGCCGAGCCCGTTGATTGATCGCATCCCACTTTGCGCGTTCCTGTTCCCGTTCCTCCCTCTGCTTCTGCAGTTTGTCCACAGGGGTGGACGCGGGATTTTTGGGTTTCAATCGGCAGTTACTGGTGCTTTCAGCACCAATTCCACCCCACCTGTGCAGAAGTGTCTAACGCCTAGCAGCAGACCGTAAAAACAACTGCTCTGCAGGGGTGGAAGAACGTTTCGCGGATTTTAAGTCCGCTGCGTCTACCATTCCGCCATGCTCCCGCCCAGTCACCATAAGGCATCTCGGGAAATTAGGGGGTCTGCTGAGGATGCTGCTTCAAGCATCTCTGCCGATCGCATCGGCAGATTTTTGAGTCCGGTGGACGCATCCACAACTAAGCCTTCACGGTGTAAAGAAAGGCAACGGTGCAGGTGCAGCTGACTCGGTGCGAATCCCGCCAGGCGTGAACGGATCCATGCGCAGCACGGTTCCGTAATCGCCTGAGGTATTGGGCACTGAGCAGCCCAGCACGTAGCTGTTGTCCGGTGTGATCTGAGCCCCGTAATTCCAGCCGCAGGCAGGAGCGGCCAGCTGGGCCATCAAGAACAGCTGAGTCATCTCAGCTCTCCAGTGCGCTGACGCAGGCGGCCAGGGCGTCGGTGTGCAGGTGCAGGTAGCGCTGCACTGAGGCCAGGCTTGTCCATCCCCCGAAGGTCATCAGCTGGTGCAGCGGGATGCCCTTGCTGGCCAGCTTGCTGGCGCAGGTGTGGCGCGTGGTGTGAATAGACAGGGCCCTGTCATCGGCCAGGCCCAGGGCACCCTTGGCCAGGTTGAACAGGTGTTGATAGCGGGTGTACTTGTAGGGCCACACTCGATGGCTGGGCACGGCCGGCAGGTGCGGCTCCAGGGCCTCAATGGCACGGCGGGTCAACGGCACAGAGCGGGGCTTGCCGTTCTTGGTGGCCCAGAAGGTGACGCGACCCTTCACCAGATCAACGTCCTGACCCCTCACCCGCTCGGCCTCACCCCACCGGCAGGCGGTCTCAAGCAGGAACACCAGCACGTCGGCCGCGGCGGGCTCGCCCACCTGCCTGAAGTACAGACAGAAGCGATCGCGCTCCTCATCGCTGATCACCCGGTCTTTGGTGTTGACCAAGCGCAGCTGCTGGGGCATCCGCGGTATTTCCTGCAGGTGCCCGTGCAGGTGGGCATCAGCGAGCATGGCCCTAATGGCTGACACCTTGCGGTTGACCGTGCTGGGCCGGTTGCCTTTGGACAGCAGCTTCTGCCGCCAGGTGTCAACAGAGGCAGCTGTGATCTCGTTGGCCGGGAAGAACTCACCGAAATAGTCCACGGCCTCGCGGCTGTAGATCGCTGCTGTGCGCTCGTAGGCGGTGCCTGCCCAGCGGATGCGCAGGGACAGAGCTCGAGCTTCTTTAAGGGTGAACGGAGGGGCTGCAAGGGGCTTGGCATCGCGCTGCAGCAGCAGCTCGAGCAGTTCTCGCTTGCGGGCCAGGGCTTCTGATCGGCTTTTGCATTTGCCAGTGCGACGCACACCGTTGACGGTGACGTCGGCAATCCAGCTGCCGTCAGAGGCCTTACGGACGGTGCCTGCCATTGGTTTGTGGGTGGTGGTGGTTGTTGTGGTGGCCTTTACAGACCTGCGATGGCGCCAGGCCGAATCAAATGATCGTGAGAAGACGTAATCCAGACGCCACCAACTCTCAGTGAGCGATCGCCGGATTCAATTAAGTCATCAATTAAGCGAGAGCCTTGCCCCCTCAGTTCGCATGGACCAAGTGCCTGCACGGTCAGGTCCATCGCTTCATCAAGGTCATGGGCAAGCACATAAACCGACTTCAACCCGTGGGTCTGAGTCAGAACTGTGACGTTGAAAAGTCTTGGTTGCATGGTGAGTGGTGGTTGTTGTTTGAGAGCTCAGAGGCCCTCGAGTTGACGGACTAGGGCCTTGCCTTTGGCGCTCAGCTGAATGACAAAGCGGCGGCCCTCATCGGGATCGCGGACGACTTCAACCAGGGCATGGCCGTCGTATCCCTTGCGGTGGACCTCGCCCAAGGCATGGACGGTCCGGGACACCGTGCTGTTGGAAAGGTTCAAGGCTTCCTCCAGCTCCCGATAAGTTGCTTGCCCCCGGCGGGCGACCACCAGGAAGACCTCCGCATGGTGAAGCGGGAACGACGTTGGGCTGAGAATGGAAAAAGCAGCCAGAGCGTTCCCCAGCTGACGTAAATCCATGGGCCGTGGCGACGACGACTCCTAGGAGTCTGGCACCTGTGGAGAATGATTGCGTGTTTTGCACCAATCATCTCAAGGTATAGGGAAAACCCTTGCCACGCCTCACCAATAGGCATTTCCAAAGAGGCAATCAGCTGGACGGACACAGGGTTTCTTCCTCGCAGGTGGATGGGGAGACTACTAGGGGTGTAGAACAAACGTACTCCCCAAAATAGGAGCTGATGAGCTGCTGCCCTACTGCACTCAGCTGCAGCTGGTGGCCGCGGCGGTGTGGGTGCGGCCTTACATCCAGCAGGGAATAGGGGCTCTCCACCCAACTCCCCTGGTGGTAGCGGGCCTTGCCACGCAGCAAAGCGATCAGCCTGCTGACAGTTGCCGCAGGCAGGAGCTTGCCGTCGCTGTCACTCATTGCTCGTTGCAGATCTGGCACGTTGTCAATGCCAGCTGCAATCAGCAGCAAGGTCTCGGCGGTTTCAAGCGGCACCACGCGGTTCTTCTGCCGCAAGGCGCCAAGGAAGCGGGCCGTGTCTGTGATGTTGCTCACTTGGCCTCCTGCTCGTACTGCAGCTGGAGGTTGCGCATCTTGATCAGGGCCTTGTTGGCCACCCGCAGATCGCGCTGGGTGTTGGCCCAGCTGTCATCACCGGGTTCGCACGTTTGGATCTGCACCTCCAGCAGCTCGTGCAGAAGGTGTGCTCGCGGTCTGAGCAAAGCAACCAGCAGCTCGGCTTCTGCTGCAGTGATGGTGAGGTTCAGCATGAATCTGCAGGTGTGCAGACATTCTCTCGTGAGTGTTGGCATGGTTGGTAGCTCAAGGGCCAGGAAATTGACTGAGGGTGCGCCGATCAGGAAGTTGATGGGGCGCTGTCAAGGTCGGTTGGGTTGCTGCAGCTGGCCGCAGGTGGTTGCGGGGCTGTGGCTGTGGTTGCTGCAGGGCAAGGGCGCCCAGGGCCCAAAGGGCAATCACGCCGGTGGCGATGTCAGCTGGCTTCATTGCTGGGCCTCCAGCTGGGCGGCCAGCAGCTCAGCGCTCTCGCGCACTGCCAACAGGTGCGGCAGATCTGCTGTCGCCCTGTCAAGGTCGCTCTGAAGCGTCTCGGCTTCGATGCCCCAGCCGGCATCGGTGAGCAGGTGGATCACACGCCGCACGAAGCCATAGGTGGCCATGCGCAGCTCAAGTTCAGTGAGCACGGTTCGGTGGTGGTGGTGGTGGTTGTTGTTGGGCAGCCGGTGAGGGCTGCAGAGAGGGCACAGCTGCCCTCAGTGCAGCCGTCAGACCTGCGGGAAACGGTTCCAAGCGCTGAAGGGCAGCTCAGCGCCTGAGGCCTGCAGCGCCTGCATCACCGCGGCCGTTTCGTTCTCGTGGCGTTCCCACTTGCGGAACGTTTCCCAGGCCTCGGCCCGGGTCACAGGGCCGACCTTTTCAGACTCGTGCAGGTTCAGAAAGTGCAGCTCGTGTTGGCGGCAGGCCCTGTTGGCCAGGGCCAGGGCAGCGTGAACCGTGATGGCCTGCTCTGGCGTCAGCTGAAGGGTCACCAGATCGGTGGCGGTGGTTGTCATGGGTCGCGGTGGTGGTGGTGGTTGTTGGTTGCGGCCTGTCAACGGGCCTGCTGAACGGTGCTGCCAGCTGGCCAGCGCTTGAGCTGTTGTTTGGCGGCCTGCTGTGTGCGGTACAGCCGCAGCTGTGTGCCATCAGGGCCAAACACAGCCCAGAACGTGCTGGGGGGTGGCGGCGTGCTACTGATGCGCTCGAAATGCGTGCTCATGGTTCGGTGGTGGTGGTGGTTGGGCAGCCGGTGAGGGCTGCAGAGGGCCCACCTGCAGGCAGCAGGCAGGGCCCCGTGCAGCCGTCAGCCCTCGGCCTCCACCACGTCCGGCCCACAGATCGCGTTGGCTGCCTTGGTGGCATCGCTCAGGGCCTTGAACAGCACCCTGGGCCCTTCCTTGAGCACTGCGGCCCAGCTGCCCAGGTAGGCGGCGTGGTTCTCTGCGCTGCTGCTGATCTCCAGCCGGTTACAGATCAGGAAGGCAGCGAGCTCAGCCACCAGCTCCTCGCGGGCATAGTCCGCTGTGCCCTTGCCGGTGCCCAGCTTGCGGTTCAGGCGGCTGCTGTGGCCGGTGCTGTGGGCCTGCTCATGGGCCCAGGTGGCATACAGGCCAGCAGCTGAGCCGAACTGGGCCCTGGTGGGCATCGTGATCTGATCAGCGGCCGGGCTGTAAAAAGCCCGATCACCGGCCCAGGTGGTGCTGACAGGCCAGGCCCCGAGCACAGCCTCAGCAGCTGCCAGACGTTCCGGTTCAGGCTTCACCACGGCCCCGGCCATGGCCGCGGCAATGGCGTTCTGCAGGGCCTGTTGGCTGGCTTCATCACCGCCCACCAGGTCGGCGACGTTAAAAACGCAAGCGGGTTTGTAGCTCACCCAGGCCGCCACTGATCGCGTGCCGTCGGGCTGCAGCAGTGGTTGACCGTTGTCGTCTTCCAGTTCTCGTTTGTTCAGCTGTGGCCTGAGCACGTAGCAACCCTTGCTGCCCTTCCTGGGAAACCAGCCCTGGGCCTTGGCCTGAGCGCAGCCCAGCCACAGTGGCAAGGTGAAACCTCTGCAGGCTGAGTACATCTCAAGCACTGCAGGGTTGCTTCCCCGGTAGCTGGCCCCGGTGAGCAGGTTGCGATGCTGGCCCTGTTGGCCGCTGCTGGCCCAGTCCCGACGCCAGGGGTTGACCCCTTGCTCAAGGAGAGCCACTAGCTCGCTGCAGAGCTTCTCTTCAGCTGTTGGGCCGTCGTAAGTCTTGCGGCCCTTGCGGGCCTTGGTGGTGGTGGTGGTGGCCATTGGTGGTGGTGGTGGTGGTGGTTGTTGTTGGTGGCAGCCGGTGAGGGCTGCAGAGAAGCCACCTGCAGCAGCAGGAAGGCCTCAGTGCAGACGTCAGGAGAAGCGAGGGGCAGCCCCTCGCAAGGGCCGGCCGATCGCACAAGTCAGCGGCGTACAGGGCCCCGCAGCGAACTTCTGAACGCTCAGGCAGGTGGGCGCCTGATCCCACACCTCCACCGATTGCCCCCGCTTCAGCGCTGAGCGGATGAAGTCCGCAACTTCCCAGCGGCAAAGGGTGGTGGTGTGCATCGGGCTCAGCTGTGGGCCCCCGTAGACGGTCACAGAGGGCATCCACCAGCTCAGGTCTGGCACCGTCGCGAAGTTGTACCCGTAAGGGCTCACATAGTCAGTCGCGAACTTGTGCCATCCCCACTCGGCAGTGGTGGCAATGGTGGCGGTGGTGGTGGCGGTCATTTGTCAGTCGGTGGTGGTTGTTGATGCCCACCACAGGTGGCGAGCAGTGCCCATCTCATAGCCGTTGTTCTCCACGGGTGGAAGCTGAGCAGGGGGAACCACACACAATCTGTAACAATTCTTAACAAACAAGCTGCGACCCGTCAGGGCCTGATCCCACCTGCTGCCACCCGGGCCAGCCCTCACCAGTTCTCCAGCACCTGCCAGCAGCTGCCATCACCTGGGCCCAGCCGGTGCCATCGGATGCGCAGTCCGCAAGAACGCCAGGGCCTGCCAGCGATCACCGGCACCGGCTGCAGGGCTGCGAGCACTTGCCGCTGCAGCTGGCCCCCAGGAGGCCCAGGAAGCCCCCTCCCCCGACCCGTCTGCACAGAGACACCCCCAGGGCCCCCCGAAGCCCTACAGAGGCGCACGAGGGCCCCTAAGGGGGGCTGCGCTGCGTGCGCTGGGAGGGGACGCCATCACATCACGCGACCCAAAAACGGGAAAGAGGGGATTACCTGCAGGGTTCACGGAATGGCAGGTAGGTGCGTGAGGGAGGGGGGTGTGGGTGTGTGCGGGGTTTGTCGCACGGGTGGGGTTGTGTGGGTGGATTTCTTTTTTTTACCAGTAAGAAATCAGAGGGTCCGGTGGGGAGGCATTGGGCGAGAAGGGATGCTCTCCACCTGTGTTGCTATAGGGTTAAACTGAGGTGGTCAAGACCCGTTGCCCCCACTGGGTCGCATCCAGGGAGGGCAAACTGGCACACCCGGTGTCACACCTAGGTGTCTGGGTCCGTCAGCAACGCCGTACTGACTGCATGAAGCCTAGAGAAAACGGTGACGAGAACTTCGTGATGGTCCACCAGCGCGATCTCGATTCAACTATTGCCCTACTGGGCGAGCGAAAGCTGGAGCTCAGGGACGCTGCTGTGTTCCTGGTGCTGCTCAACTACGTCAACTGGCGCAGCGGTCGTGCGCATGTCTCCACCCGATTCATTGCAGAACGGCTGCAGGTCAAGCTGCCTGTGGCGGTCAGCGCCATCACCCGCCTGCGCAAGGAGAACCTGGTGCGACGCATTGTTGATCGACGCACTGGAGAGACCTACTTCCTGATCAACCCATTCCTGGCCTCTGTTGGTGGACCAAGCCGCCGCGGCCACCTTTGGCAACAATTTGAGGACACAGTGGATTGACAACAACGTTCTGGGTAGCCTGCTGTCATCTGCTCTCCACTTATGTATCTGCCTAACGACGAGCGGATTCGTCTTGGTCTACAGCAGTACGGATCTGATGTTCCAACTGAAGTTGTCGAAGCCGCTGAAGCTGCTCTGGCATCGCCTTGTGGAGGTGCTTGTCCTGCCCCAACGAAGGACACCTCAAAAGCACGTGCCCGTAACAAGAAAGGCGAATACCTCGGCGACGATCCGCAAACTCCTGAAGTGAACGAGGCTTTTGTTGGCGGCTAAAGTTGTCGTGCTCACCCAGGTGGTGCTGGGAAGCTCACTGCCAGATCTTGTGTCTGGTGGTGGTTGTTGGGAGAGCCCTTCTGCGTCCTTGGATGTGGGAGGGCTCTCTTGATGCAATGGGAACCGTTGCCACCTGAACTGGGACCGTTTCCCCATTTTCTTTGCTACCTGCTGCGAGAGCTGAACCTGGCGGATACGCCGACCATCCGCCAGTTGGAAGTCGCTGAATGGCTCGAGAACGGTCCTGATCGTTCCATCACCACGGCCTACCGCGGGTTGGGCAAGAGCTTTGAGTCCGGTAGCTACGCCCTCTGGCGGCTGCGTCATGACCCCTTCACCGAAAAAGTCTTGATTCCAGCGGCTACCGCTGAGAAAGCCGATGAGGTGGCAACGTTCATGGCCCGCTGCATCCGGGATGTGGACATTCTTCGTTGCCTGGAGCCCAGGCCTGATGGGCGCTCATCCATCAAGGCCTTTGATGTGGGCCCTGCCGTGATCGACCAAAGCCCAAGTGTCCGCACTGTGGGAATCCTGTCCCCCTCGCTCACGGGTAAGCGCTGCACCCTGGCGCTACCGGACGACATTGAGACGCTTAACAACTCGATTACACCGCTAAAGCAGGAACGCCTGGCCCAGGCGGTGACCGAGCTTGAGGCGATCATTAAGCCAGATGAACCGGATTTTGACCCCAACGCACCTAGGGACTACAGCCAGGCCGGACAACGCCAGGTGTTTCCAAGACAGATTCGCTACCTGGGTACTCCCCACCTTGAGAGCTCGCTGTACCTACGACTGGTGCGCGAGCGGAACTACTCAATTCGCTTCTGGCCGGCTCGATTTCCTGATCCGACCGATGCCGATGAGTGGGATTGCTACGAGGGCAACCTGGCACCCGGGATTGCTCAGTCCGTTCAGAGCAACGTAACCCTGGCGGGGGAACCAACAGATCCTGAACGCTTTGGTCACCACGAGCTGCTGAAGCGCGAAACCCGCATGACCCGGGCTGCGGTCCAGCTGCAGTACCAGTTGAATTGCCGCCTCAGCACCCTTGATCGCTACCCCATTCGATTGGGCGATTTGATGGTGATGGACCTCGATGGCAAGGCCTTGCCGGAGGTGGTGGTGTGGGCCGCCACGCCAGAAAACCGCATCCAGGAGCTGCTGTGCGTTGGCCTAGGCGCTGACCGCTACTACCACCGCCCGGCTGTGGTGAATGGCTGGGTATCGCAGGAAGAAACTTGGCGCTGCGTGCTGGCGATTGACCCCTCTGGCCGCGGCAGTGATGAGCTGGCCTGGGCTGTAATCGCTGAGCTGAACGGCAATTTCTTCCTGCTTGAGTCCGGGGGCACCACCCGGGGCTATGAGCCGGAGGTGCTGACGATGCTGGCCAGCCGTGCCAAGCGCTGGCAGGTCAGCTACTGCGTGGCTGAGAGCAACATGGGCGATGGCATGTTCACCGCTCTGCTGTCACCGGCAATGGCCAAGGTGCATCCGGTCTCGATTGAGGAGGTGCGCGTCAGCCAGCAAAAGGAACGCCGCATCGTCGACACCTTGGCACCGCTGGTGCAGCAACACCGCCTAGTGGTCAGCAGCGAGCTGATCCGCAGGGACTATCACGACGCTGAGCGTGACCCCGAGACCGGCCACCAGCGCTCACTGATGTACCAGATGAGCCGCATCACTGTTGAGCGGGGCTCACTGACCTTTGATGACCGCCTTGATGCGCTGGCCCTGGGGGTCAAGTTCTTCATTGATGCCGCGGCCCAAGACCAGGAAAAGGCCAAAGCAGCTCGCCAGGACGAGATGGATGAGCTAATGCGCCAGGCCTGGTTCGATGAAACCGGCGCCAGCATTGATGCCCTGGCAATGGGGTGGAGACCACAGCCCAAGGCCAGAGCATTTGGTGGAGTCAAGCGGTAGCGGACTCGTCAGGCCGCACTATCGGCACCACGTTGACCTTGTTCTTCAGCGCTGAAAAGTCCAGCTTGCCGGCCATTTGTGAGCGCAACTTGGCAGTGTCGCTCTCGGAGAGGTTGGCAGTGATGCTGTTCTGCTTCAGCAGCTGCAAGGCCACCCGCAGGTCATCGTTGCTGGTCGGCTTGAGATTGCCGTCATCGTCGTAGCCGCCCTTGTCGATGCGGTCCCGAACTTCACGGATGACGGAAGCGTGCAGCTCCTCAAGTTCCTTTGCGAGATCAGCCACGGTTACATAGGTGGAGAACTTTGGTCTCCATGATCCAGGAAATCCAGTTCACTGACGAGCGGTGGCTGCAGTTCTGGCAGAACTTCAAAGGCCAGGCACACCAAACTAAAGGTGTGATCAAGCTCGCCGAGCACATCAAAGCCGTTGATCCGTGCCTACTGACTGAATCAGCGGAGTGGGCACAGATCTACAAGAGCCTGCCAGTGCAGCAACATGCAGCACTTGTCCGCAACCCGCTAAACGTCAAGTGGCAGAGCCAACTCGATAACAAGAGCGGCCAGGGCTACCGGGAGTGCTTCTCCTCCTCCTGCGCCATGCTTGCCATGTATTGGGGAAAGATCTCCAATGACGACGCCTACAACGCTGTGCGGCAGCCGTTTGGTGACAGCACCTCAGCTCAAGCACAGCTGGCTGCGTTGCGGAAGCTGGGGCTCAAGGCTGACTTCCACACCAATGGCACCCCAGAGGCTCTGGAAGGCGAGATTGACGCTGGCAGGCCTGTTGCTGTTGGCTGGCTCCACAAGGGCCCTGTAGGCGCTCCTACGGGCGGTGGGCATTGGTCTGTGGTGATCGGCTACACCGATGCCGCCTGGATTCAAAACGATCCCAACGGCGAGGCTCAGTTGGTGGGTGGGGGCTACACCGCCAACACCAAGGGCGCTGGCATCGTCTACAGCCGCAAAAACTGGAACCCACGCTGGATGCCGGGTGGTTCCGGTGGCTGGTATCTCACGTGTCGTCCTTAGGCCGCTGCGACTGCCAGGCCTCACCCAGGTTTTCAGCCGCTTCGTTGGCAAACCACCGGGCAATCGCGCTTTGTTGATGCCACAAGCTGTTTAGCAGCAAGGCCACGTTCATCAGCCCATCAATGTCGTTGTTCTCGTGCAGCTCCTGCAGCAGCCTTTTTGTCGCCTCCTGCCTAAAGTCCAGCTCTTGGCGTGCAACAAAGGGTTGCACCGCTTACCTTTTCGCCAATGGCCCGACGATCCCTGCGAGGATCTCGACTGCTCGATACAACTTCACCACCACTCGCTGGATTGCATCGAGAGCCTCGTCGTCCTTAGGCGTTGGCGTGATGTTGACGATCACAAGCGCCAACCCATGCAACGCAATCGCTAAGGCGACGTACTGACCGAAACGATCCATAGCGCAGGAATCTCACCACCTAACGCTACACACGTGGAGAACTGTGTCAAATGTGCGGGCCAGGCACCTCAAGCCGAGCAACACGCTGCTCAATCGAATTGAGCCGAGAATAGTATTCCTTGCGGTCCGCCTTGATGTCTACGTGCAACTGCTCAAGGCGTGCTGCCACGTTGTCCACACTGGCAGCCAGGCGAATCACAGCGTCCCTCCCCTCCCTGCCGCGTGACCCCAAGGCCCCTACGCCCATGGCACTGACTGTAATGGCGGCGCCTAACACCGCGGCAGCAACCTCAACCACGAGCAAGCTCTGCGTACAGCGTCAGCCTACCAATTCGCAATGCCTACGCAAACGCTTGGTATTACTGGATTTGCGCTGCAGCAAAGCGCAGATAGCCTTGGACTGTTGACGCTACAAACTCATGAAAAAAGGCAGCAAGGGCGGCAAAGGCGGCGGCAAAAAGGGGTATTGACCATGGCTGCCAAGAAAGGTCTCTACGACAACATTCACGCCAAGCGCAAGCGCATTGCGGCTGGGTCTGGTGAGCAGATGCGGAAACCTGGGTCCAAAGGCGCTCCAAGCGCTAAGGACTTTAAGGATTCTGCAAAGACAGCTAAGAAAAAGTAAGGCAGCGCTGCGGGTGGTTAGGTGGCTTAGTGCCCCTGACCCCTGCTTTTTTTACGCCCAGGCCTGGCCTTGCTCCTAACAGAGTTGCCGATGCTGGTCTTTTTGTAGCGAGCACGAGAGACATGCTCGACTTTTGCAGCACCGGCTTTGCTTTTAGCGACCATCAGCCCCAGGGAACGCCGCTAGCCTTGGTGGGCTCACGCTGTTCCGAGAGCTGGGTCAGCAGTGCTTGAGCAACCTCTTGCACTTTCTCTTCCCCAAGTGCTGATTGCAGCCAGCCCACCACGATCTCCTCAGTGAGGTCGGCGTAAGGGATCAGGGTCTCAGGGCGCTCAAAGCCAATCGATCCGTAGGCGCCAGCACGGTAGATGCCGTCTTCTACGTCCACGGTGTAGTGAGCGGTGTAGACAAACCCGTCAGCGGTTTCCCGCTCAAGGCTTGCAATCTTCCAGGTTGGGGTGGGGTTTTCAGTGGTCATTTGAATAAACAAAGAAAGAAAGTTGCAACCAGTTGGGTTGGGCCGGTTGCCCGCCCATTAGTGAAGGGGACTACGCAAGCTGGGCTTTAACAGCAGCCATCTCCGTTTCCAGTTGCTCGATGCGCTCCATCGCTTCTTGCAACGCCTTGACTGCCTTCATGTAAAGCACCGAGTAGTTGACGCTCTTGGTGACGGTGCCAAGGTCGTTGCCGTCTGCGTCACGGTCGGGGGTTTCATAGACGAGACCGGGAGAGACAAGTTCAGCCTCTTGAGCAATTAGGCCAATCTGGGTGTGGGTGGGCTGGCCAGTCTCTTCCTTGAAGTTGTATTTGCGGACCCGCAGGCCCTTTAGATCATTCCATTGAGAGTTAGCGTCAACGATGTTTTCCTTGAGCTTAATATCTGAAATGCCCGCATAGCTGTTGTTTGTATTTTGAACATTGCCATTCGTAAAAACTCTAAACGATTCATAACCACTAAAAACCCCAGCTCCCTCAAAATAACCTCTAATAAAGTGATACGTTGTGCCTGCTGTCGCTTGATTGCTGATATACAAAGTATCATTTGTTGAATTACTAAATAAACCAGTCGCGCCACCATTACTAATCCTCATCCGCTCCGTCGGAGAACTCGCACCATCAGCGGTAACCGAGAACACTAGCCTTCCTGGCATGTCATTAGCGCCAGGGGTGCCGTCTACTTCGCATTTAATGGACGCTGCGTTCTCAAAATCTGTACCGTCTGACCCAGAGAACAGAATCTCTCCTAGTTTTTGACTGTCAGCTACAAGTGCGTGAGTACCAATGGTATCACTGTTAGACCTTGCAAGCCAAAGATTACCGGGGTAGTTAGCAGTATTTCGCCAGCCAACAATAGAGATGCCATCACCAGCAGTTCCATTTACCTGAACTTTAGGCTCGAATCCAACAGCTCCAAAAACTTCTTGAGTGTATGCAGCAGACGTGCCAACTAAGAGCCTGCCTGAAGTATCAATTGCAAGTTTTTCGTTTGTACTTGTTGAAGAATCAAGAACCTTTAATCGGCCATCGCTGTCGTCACGATCAAGCACCCAATAACTGCCAGAGTTATTACTGACACTGAATTGCCCACGACATTCAAGAGTCGTCAAGGGCGCAGTAGAGCCAATCCCTACGTTACCTGAGGCGTCAACAGTAAGTCGAGCAGTGCTCTGTGTTGCAAGAATAAGTTTTGCGCCAGGAGAACCGTATGTGTTGGCAATTACAGTATCAAGTGTGCCGCCGATAGCATTTGTGCCTTGGTCGCTGTTTTGCCTAATTACTGTGTTGTTGTAGTTCCTTGCTCCTACAACAATTTGAGCAGCATCTGGTGAGCCGGCAATGCTACGTTGATTCTCAAATAGAGCAACAGTTGTAGTCCCAGCATTATCGTAACGGACGTTTAATGGTGCGCCAGGTGAAGAAGTCCCCACGCCTACACGGCTTGAGGAGGAAACAACGAGGGTATCCGGCTGAGCACTTCCACTGAAGCTGACGGCTTGGGTGGAGCCTGCGGTGCCACCACCCGTGAAATTAACGGTGCCAGTGCTGCCAATAAATACTCGCCCAGACCCACCAGTGCTGATGGCTAATTGGTCTGCTCCGGGTGAATAAATGCCGGTGTTGGTGTCGCCGGTGAACTTAAGGCTTGGGGTGCCTTGAGAACCAAGGGCCAGGGCAGAGTTGCTGCCGTCTTCCCGCAGCAGGGGGTTACCACCAGCAGTAGAGCCGTCGTGGACAACAGCAGTCTTTTTA
>Ga0194129_10004232_pt1 | contig 19266 bp, 16 predicted proteins | sample TA2KigCa35mmetaG_FD_150862 | JGI IMG/M metagenome (GOLD analysis project Ga0194129, IMG submission 150862) | Freshwater microbial communities from Lake Tanganyika, Tanzania - TA2015038 Kigoma Deep Cast 35m | ecosystem: Environmental > Aquatic > Freshwater > Lake | place: Tanzania: Lake...
GATCGCTCGCCGCGCCGTCGAGGTGAACAGGCGACTCGGCGAGCGTCTCGTCGCCGGCGACGATCGCGACCCGGCGCGCCCCTGCGCGAACGCCGGAAACAGCGCCCACCGACGCACTCGGCGCGGGGGCTCCCCGAGCGCCCGGAGCGCCGCGCGTGCAGCCGACGCGCACGGTGACGCGGCTCCCCGAGCGGCTCGCGTGGACAATCCCACAATCATCGACAGCCCCGCGAAGCTCGTCGAGCGGCGCGGAGACCGCAACGCCCCCGGGCTCGTCCGCCCGCGCACCGGGATCGGCCTCGAGGTCGCCGAGCACCACGATGCGCTTGTCGACGTGCGCGAGGCCCACGACCAGCTCGCGAGCGAGCGAGAGCGCACCATCGACGTCGGTGCCGCGATCGGTGGGCCGCGCGCCTTCTAGGGCCGCGCGCGCCGCCTCGAGGTTGCTCGTCGAGCCCAGCGCGACGCGCGCCGGACGCCCCGCCAAGACCACCGCGACGGCGTCTCCGGGCTGGAGACTCGCGAGCAGCTCCTTCGCGCCGGCCTGCGCGCGGTCGAAACGCGTGGGCCCACCCTGCTTGTCGCGAGCCCGCATGCTGAGCGAGTCATCGAGGACGATGGCCACGGCGACCGAAGCGCCGCTCGGGCGCGCTAGCGTGAGCCGTGAACACCGAAAGAGCGGCGTCGCCCCGAGGACCGCGAGGGCGAGCACCGAAAGCGCGCGCAGGGCGAAGAGCGCCCGATCCTGGATCGCGGTTCGTCGACTCGCGATCGCGTGAGCCTCGGGGACGAGCCGCGCGGCCGGGAACGGCTGCTCCTCGGGCGGCCGGCGCCGCAGGAGGTGCGCGACGAGAGGGGCCACCACGAGCGCCGCAACCGCGAGGGCGGCCCAGGTACGAAAGCTCATCGGCGTGCCTCGCCGATCGCCTGCACGACCGCCCGCACCGTCACGATCGGATCGACGTCGGTGCGCGAGCGCACGAGCCGTCCTCCGCCGAACTCGATCGCAGCGCGCCAGCGCGAGGTCTGCTGCTCGAGCCGCTCGAGGTACTCGCCGCGCACCCGTTCGACGTCGGTCGTCACGACGTGCGTCCCCTCGAGCTCACGCAATCGGACGCGCCCCGCGAACCCGAGCTCGGCCTCGACCGGGTCGAGCACCTGAACGCCAACGAGCACGCGCTCGCTCGCGAGGACACCGACGAGCCGCCGCACCTCGTCGGGCAAATCCAAGAAATCGCTGAAGAGGACGACCACGCTGCCGCGGCGCGCGCGCCTCGCGAGGACACCGAGCTGCCGCTCGAGCGCGTCGAGATCGTCGGCGAGCGCCCCCCGCGCCTCGGCCCGCTCGAGCGAGTCGACGATCCGTTCGAAGGTGGCCTGCCCAAAGCCCGCCCGCGCGGGTGCCTCGTATCGACCATGTGGAGCCCCGAGCCAGGCGAGCCCCACCGGATCCTGCCCGCCCGTCGCGATGCGGCAAAGCGCCGCCGCCATCACCCCGGCGTACGCGAGTTTCGCGCCGCGCGCGCCACCGGACGCCCCGCGAAATCCCATTGAGGCGCTCGCGTCGAGCGCGAGCCAGACCGCGCGCTCGGTGTCCGTCTCGAACTCGCGAACCATCAGTCGATCGTGTCGCATGAGGCTACGCCGATCGAGGAAGCGAAGATCGTCGCCCGCGACATAGGGACGCTGGCCCCCGAACTCGATGCCGGCACCTCGGCGCGTGCTCCGATGCGCGCCCGCGTACACGCCGTCGGCCACCGCGGCAGCGCGTACGCGCAAGGGCCCGAGCGCACCCCAATCGAGCGGCAGGAGCCCCCGCCCTGGTCTCACGCGCGTCGCGCCGGCCATAAAGGCGATATAGCCCAGCGAGCGCGCACCGTCAGCGGAGGCGGAGCCAGGCGCCGAGCCCGGTCGCGGCGAGGCCGATCACGACCGCGGCGCGGGTCCAGGCGCGACCGCGACTAACCTTCGCTCGGGCGGGGCCTTCGCTCACCAGTCCATTGCGGAGCGGACCTCGGTCGTCACGGACGACTGCCCAGTACCCGCGGACCAAGCAAATCGTGTTGACGCGATACAGTCTTATGAATACGGAAACGATTGGCTAATTCGGGCCAGAACAACAAAAAACAACTGCATCGACAGCGTGACAATGCCCACCCAATCCATCGTTCCCCTCGCCACATTCGCCTGCTTTGCCCTCCTCGCTTGCGGACAAGGCACGAGCGGTGCACCAGATACCCCAGCGGGCCTCACCGGCCCGAGTTTGGGAGGCACTTGGTCCGGGCCCTGCTATCCGAGCCCAGCTGGAGACGGGAGCTTCAACCAGCTCACCTTCAGAATGACGGAGTCCACCTGGGACCTCGACTACGTCGCCCACGGGGACGCGACATGCAGCGGCAGCGCGACGTTCCTGACGGTGAACATCCAGGGTCCGTACACAATCGGCGCGCCCTCGGCGGTCTCGCCGGGCGCCCACGAGGCCACGTTCAGCTTCAGCAAAAAGACGGTCACGGCAGGCCAGGAGGCGGCGGTAGGCTTCCTCAAGGAAAAGTGCGGCTTCGATGCGAAGGTCGGCGAGCCGGTGGACCTTGCCAACGGCTGCGCCAACCTCGGCGCCTACCCACTCGCCAGCTGCAAGGACGACCACGACATCGTCCGCCTGGAGGGCAACTCGTTGTCCTTTGGTAAGCGCCCGGCGGACAACAACATGTGCAGCCCGGACAAGCGGCCTACCACCTTCGAGGGCGGCGCGACCGTCACCAAGAAGGGCTGAGCTTCCCAACCGGAACGGCGAGGGTAGCCGACCAACGCTCCGCCAGAGCAGTCGCTGCCCTCCCCTATTCGGTCGTAACGGACGCCCTTCGACGAAGGGCCCTTTGCTCGAGTCGACGCAAACCGCAAGGTGCGTCAGGTGTCGGGCCCCGCTCTGCAGCGAGCGACCTCCGGACTTCGGAGCCTGCTCACAACCGCGGCGCGCGTCGCCCGGCGTCCGCGATCCGAAGCGTGTAAGAACGCACTGCCAAGTCCGCTCCCATAGCGCCGGCTCGTCCTGGGCCGGCGCGCGCGGCGCCGCGCACCGTCAGCGGAGGCCGAGCCAGGTACCCAGCGCGATCGCGGCGAGGCCGATCACGACCGCGGCGAGGCTCCAGGCGAGACCGTCGTCAGCCTTCGTCCCGGCGGGGAGGGTCGGCGGTCCGTTGCGGCCGGAGGACGGCGGCTTTCCAGTCCCCGAAGGCCGTAATTCGCGGGGCCTCGATGGCTTCGGGCGCGGCGCCACGACGCTCGACTGCGTGACCTCGAGCCCCTCGGGCATCACGACGGCGACGCGCGCCCCACGCCCAGCCTCGGAAGCCGCCTCGTGGAGCGAGGGCATCGTGATCCCGGGGGCCATGGGATCGAGCTGGGTGTCGGGCGCTTGCTCACGCGTCTCGGCGAGCCCACCCGCCTGCAGCGACGACTCGAGAACCTCCGCGAGCGCGCGTGCCGACGGGAACCGCTCGTCCCGCGATTTGGCGAGCGCGCGCATCACCACCGCCTCGAGGGCCGCCGGGATGCCTCGTGAAGGAGCGGCAAGCCGCGGCCACACCGCCTCCTCGGCGAGGTGCGCCTGCATCGTCGCGACCGACCCCGCCCTCACGAACGGCAGCGCACCGACGAGTAGCCAATAGAGGACGACGCCTGCCGCGTAGATGTCCGTGCGCGCGTCGAGCGCCTCGCCCGCGACCTGCTCGGGCGCCATGTAATCCGGCGTTCCGAACACCATGTTCCGCTCGGTGATGAGCGTCCCTTCGCCCTCACCGGCGACGAGCTTTGCGAGCCCGAAGTCCACGACGCGCAACGTGAGCGAAGCTTCGAAGCTGCCGCGCGACTCGGTGTGACCACCCTCGACGAGGAGGTTCGACGGCTTGAGGTCGCGATGCACGACGCCCGCGGCGTGTGCGACCTCGAGCGCGACGCAGAGCTGCAGACCGAGCGCGACCACCTCCGAGATCGCGAGCGGCCCAACCCTGGCGACGTACGCATCGAGTGGCGGTCCATCGATGTACTCGAGCGAGAGGAGGAGCAGCTCGTCCTCGTCGACGACCTCGACGAGGCGCGCGATGTGCCGGCCCTCGAGACGCGTGAGGATGCTCGCCTCACGACGGAACCGACCCACGACCTGGCGATCTCCCTGGAGCTCGCGATGCAGGATCTTCACCGCAACGATCTCGTGCTCACTGCCGACGTAGAGATCGCGCGCTCGGTAGACCTTGCCTGACAGACCGTCGCCGAGCTCCTCGAGCAACTCGAAGCGCTCGCCCACGACGTCGCCTACCGCGCGAGCTCGTGAGGCTCTCGTCACGGCGCTCCTGCCGCGCACGCCGAGAGGATCTTCGGGCTGTAGCGATTCGGATCGAGCACGAGCTCGGGTTCGACCTTTCGCCACGCTCTGCACGCCTCGGCCGCGAGCGCCTTGGCGCCTACCGCGACATAGGCTTCGGTGAGCATCGCGTGCACCCGCGCGAGCTGAGGCATCGTGAGGCCCCCCTGCCCGAGCAGCCCTGCCCCGAGAGCGATGGCGTCGACGTAGGCCCCTCCTCGGAGCTTCGCCGCGAGCCCCTCGAGCTCACGCTCCGCCGCATCTTGGAGACGGCGCGCGCGTCCGCCGGCTTCGCCCGTCGTCACGGCGAGCGCCGCGCTAGCCGCCGCCTTGCCCGCCTCGGTCAGCGTCAGGTCGGAGAGCGGTACGAGGACGATTTGGCCCTGCGCGGGCCGCGGCTTCAGCCCAGCATTGAAGCTCAGGATCATCCAAGCGTCGTCGCGACGGCCGAGGAAGCGGTACGCGAGGCTCTCGGCCGTATCGCCCTGCGAGGCCACGTAGCGCAGCGGGAACGGCACCATGACCTCTCGCCCTGGGGCGGGCGGCTCCCATGGCTTCGCGCCGTTCACCCTCGCGAGCACGTCACCGCGCGTCGCTGCGCCCAGCGCCGCCGCAGCGATCGAGGGCCAGGTCTCGCCCGCGACGGCGAGATGGTGACCGACGGCAGGGATCTCGAGCCGCATTCCCGGCACGACCGTGGTCCCGGCTCCGCCCTCGAGGAGGTTCGCGGCGACCAGGATACGCTCGCGATCGATGCGCCCGTAGAAGCGCTCGGCGAGCACCGCGAGCGACTCGCTCTCCTTCACGACATGCGGAAACGCGCGCCCCTCTCCTGCGATGGTGAGCGTGAGCAAGAGGCCCGCTATTCTCGAGGCGTTCCGGACGCTCATGGGTCCGGCGAGGAGCCTATCAGGAGTCATGCGAGCCGTCGTCCAGCGAGTCACGAGCGCCCAGGTCGAGGTCGAAGGGAGCGTCATCGGAGCGATCGGGCGCGGCCTCTGCGCCTTTGTCGGAGCGGGCAGAGACGACGACGAGCGCGACCTCGACGCGATGGCCGAGAAGCTCGTACACCTGCGGGTGTTCGAGGACGACGACGGGAAGATGAGCCGCTCGGTGCTCGAGGTCAGCGGCGGGATCCTCGCCGTGAGTCAATTCACCGTGTTCGGAGACATGCGCCGCGGCCGTCGCCCGAGCTTCGAGTCGGCCATGCCGCCGTCGCAGGCACGCGACGTGTTCGCGAGGTTCCTCGAGGTGCTCCGCTCGAAGGGCGTGCCGGTCGAGACCGGACGCTTCGCAGCCGACATGCGCGTGCTCGTCGACAACGACGGGCCCATCACGATCCTCATCGACACGAAGAAAACGTTTTGACGCATGTCATGCCTGCGCCAAACGAGCAGCACAAAGCTGTGGGCTCAGCTCGCGGACCAGAGCCGCACCCCGCCCATCACGCCGGCGCGGTTGTCGGCGAGCACGACGTCCTCGGGTAGCTCGCGCTGGGTGAAGTGCCGCGCGTTGCCGCCCCCGAGGTAGAGCGTCCTAAAATTCCAAATCGGGCGGATCTGCGCGATCGTCTCGTGCACCCGGCGCTTCCACTCGTCGACCCCGATCCGCGCGAGCTCGCGATCCGAGACTCGGTCCTCGTAGCAGCGGCCATCACCGAACGGGTGATGCCCGAGCTCGAGGTTCGGCACGAGTCGCCCATCGACGTAGAGCCCCGCCCCCATCCCGGTCCCAAGGGTGAGGACCATCTCGACATCGCGCCCTTCGATGAGCGCGAGCCCCGCGAGGTCCGCATCGTTGCACACGCGCGCGGGCTTCCCGAGGCGCGCCTCCAGCGTCCTCGCGAGCTCGAAGCCGCTCCAGCCCGCGTCAAGGTTCGGCGCGGTCAGCGTCACCCCCTGCCGCACCACACCGGGGAACCCCACCGACACGCGCTCGAACACGCGGCCTCGCGCGACCTCCTCGATCGCCGCGAGCACCGGTACGGGCTCGGCGGGGCGCGGCGTCGCGATCCGAAGCGGCTCGCCAAAGGACCGCCCCTCGTCGTCGAGCACCTCGGCCTTGATGTTGGTCCCGCCGATGTCGATGCACAGCGTGCGAAGAAGCATGATGAGAACGGGTTAGCGGAGGCGAGCCTCACCGGCAACGCCGCAGCGCAAGCATCGACCTCGGCTCAGCGACGAATTCCCGCCACGTCGTGGTCGCTGCGTGGGTTCGACTCTGGGCAGCTCCAGCCCTGTGGCATCACGGTCCGCTCGTTGCACACGGCCTCGCGCCAGCCGACGCTGCTCGACACCTGCGCGTCGGTGAGGCGCGCCCCGCGAAAGTCGGCGTGGCCGATGTCGGCGTCAGAGAAGTTCACGCGCGACAGATCGGCGCCCTCGAAGAGCGCTCCTGCGAGCTTCGTGCCCGTGAAGTCCACGTCGGCGAGGGTCCGTCGCGAGAGGTCGAGGTTCGTCAGGTCGAGGTCGCGGAACTGCTTGCGCCCACGCATCGCCATCGCCTCGACCGCCGCGGCGCGCTGCGCCGGCGTTCCCTTCGAGAATTTTGCTTGGCGTCCCGCGACCGCCGCGAGCTCCCAAGGGTCCCCCAAAATCACCAGCGCGACGCACGCCGCAGCCCACACCGGCCTGAGCAGGTACCAACGCGACAGTCCCGGGAGCCACGCCGTCACGAGCGCCGCGCCCACGACGCCGACGACCTGAACGACGCCCGCGACGTCGCCTGCGCGGTAGGCCAAGCCCGCGGCCGCGAGCAGCCCGATGAGGCCGAGCGCACCGAGGACGACGGCAATGGTTCCGGAGATCGGATCGATGGACTCGCTCGACGCGGTCGAGCGGATCACCTGCATGGGAACGACGCGGACCTTCTCGCCCTCGGGCTTCTTCGCGGCCTCTTGCCCGTCGGGCTTCTTCGCGCCCTCGGGCTTCTTCACGTCGTCCTTCGACGACGAAGCGCCCTTGGCCTCCGCGCGCGGCAGCTCGCCTCGCATCGACGCGCGCGGGTCCAGCGCGGGCGCCGTCACCGAGTCGCGGCGCGGCAGCTTCGACTCTCGGCCCTCGAGGCCTTCGGGGTGCGCGACGCCGACGCCGGCCGCGTCCGAGTAGCGCGCGAGCTCATCGAGGAACTGCTCGATCGAGTCGTGACGCTGGGCCGGCTCACGCGACGTCGCGCGACGGACGATGCGGACGAGGCCGGGCGGCGTGTCGGCGTGCGTCGCGAGCGAATCGAGGCGCGGAAGGGGCTCGTCGGGCTCGTCGGGCTCGTCACCGACGAGGACGTAGTGCAAGAGTCGCCCGAGGCTGAACACGTCGGAGCTCGCGTTTGGGCTCTGCCCCTGGCGCACCTCGCGCGCGGCGTACATCCAGTACTCGTGGCGCGTGTCGGCGGTGCCAGGGAACGAATCTTCGAGCACCAGCGCGCCGATCTCGGAGAGCATTGGCTCGAACTGTTCGTCGAGCAGGATGTTCTGCGGACGGATGCAGCCGTGAAACACGGCCCGCTTGTGCAGCACCGAGAGGATGAGCCCGAGCCGGCGCACGAGCGCGAGCCGGCGCTGAAAGTCCCAATCGAGCACCGGCAGGTCGGCGAGGGTCCCGGCTGCGTGGAGGTCTGCAATCGCGACCCCCGAGGCCGCGACGACCTCGGTGATCGGAGCGACGCCAGGGAGCAGCTCGGTTGCACGAAGGCCTCGAATGCGCTCCGAGGCCTTCGCGAACGTGTCGCGCTCGCGCTTGCTGGTCCCGGGGAGCATCAAGAAGACGGTCACCGAAGCGCCGCCTTCGCGCACCCCGCGCCACGATGCGAGCTTCTTCCCCGACTCGATCGGCTCGGTCAGACGGACGTTCGAGACCGTCGCGCCGACCGTCGCGTCGAAGGCGGCACCGGCGTCGACGCCGCGGGCCTGAAAGCCCCCGAGCCTCGTCTTCGATATCCGCCTACCCATCGCGTCTCCCTCGTCTGACCTCGCCGCTCGAGCTCGCTAGGCCCTCACGTCAGTGAGCAGGCACGCCGGGGATCCCCGGCATGCACACGCCGCTCACGCACGCGAGCCCCGGCTGGCAATCCGTGGCAGCGTTGGCGCACGGCACGTTGCAGCGCTGCGTCTGCATGTTGCAACGGAACGTCCCGCACATGAGGTCGCTCTGGCACGGCGGCGCGAGCGGGTTCGCGGGCGCGGCCGCAGCAGGCGGAGGCGCGGCAGGCGGAGGCGCGGCCGGCGGAGGCGCAGCGGGCGGAGGTGCACCCGGCGGCGGCTGCTGGCCGTAGCCAGGAGGCGGCGGCTGCTGGCCGTAACCGGCAGGCGGAGGCTGCTGCGGGTAGCCGGGCTGGCCGTAACCGGCAGGCGGAGGCTGCTGCGGGTAGCCGGGTTGGCCGTAGCCGGCAGGCGGAGGCTGCTGCGGGTAGCCGGGCTGGCCGTAACCGGCAGGCGGAGGCTGCTGCGGGTAGCCGGGCTGGCCGTAACCGGCAGGCGGAGGCTGCTGCGGGTAGCCGGGTTGGCCGTAGCCGGCAGGCGGAGGCTGCTGCGGGTAGTTCGGATCCTGCTCGCGGTCGCAAGCCACGGTCGCGAGCAGAGCCGCGGCCATCGTCCACCGTACCAATGCCATCATCGTGCGCTCCTTGAAAGGGACTTCTAGACTAGCAATGTCCACGCCGCGGTGGGCGCAAAAACAAGCGCGAGCACGTTCACTGCGAGGCGTCCTTGCAGCAGCGGAAGCCGACCTCGTAACCGAAGTCGCTCTCCTTGTGAAACGTCACCGTCGGACGGCAGCGGCTCCGCACCGGCCCCCACCAGCCGCCCTTCAAGCCGCTGCGATCGGGCGGCTTCTTGCCGGGCAGCTCGACCCACTCGTTCACGTTCCCGTTGATGTCGAAGACGCCGAACGGCGAGTGGCACTCGGGGCGCGAACCGGCGGGCTCGCGCTGATCGAGGACCTCGAGCTCGGCCTTGCACGCGGGATCCGCGACACAGCGGGCGTAACGCTTCAAGCCGCTCTCGCGCTTTCGGTAGGGCTTGTCGAGGTGACACGTCTCGGGCGCGCGCTCGAAGCCGTAGCTGTACGGCAACATCTCCTCGCCTTCGCAGGCGAAGTTGAACTCGTCCTCCGTGCAGAGCCGCTTTCCCACGGATTCGCACGAGCGTCGCGCCTCGTACCAGTCGACGAGCAGGGACGGAAGCTCGCCCGCGCGGTTTGGCCACTCGTAACGATCGATGCAGAAGCGCATCTGTCGACGCGCCTTCGAGAGGCACCGGCTCGGCGACTCGTAGCGCACGCAACGCTCGCTGGCGGTGGTGCGACCCGACTCGCCCTTCTCCTTCAGCTTCGAGAGGCGACGAGACTCGACCTGCCACTCCTTCGCGTGCTCGAGGCAAGTCTGCGCGACGTCCGGGCAATACGCACCGGCCACCGTCACCATGTCCTCGGGACAGCCGCCGGACGGCCCCGCGTAGCGAGGTGCGCTGCTCGTTGTCGACGCTGTCGCGGACGGCGCGCTGCCGCTCGAGGAGCTCGACGGCCCGGCGGTCGGAGCCGGCACCCCCGGCGGCCTCGTCGAGGCTTCGGTCTCACGCTCCGTAGCGGTGAGGCCCGTCGACGACGGCGCCGAGCCCACGGTCGATGCCCCGCTGTCGCAGGCCGCGACGAGGACGCCGAGCGCCGCGAGCGCGGTGGCGCGCACTACCAGGGCGAGACCTTCTGTGCCGAGCGGGCGAGCTCGACGGCGCGACGCCCGACGTACTCTTCGACGTCCTTTGGCGCGATGTGCCGATCCTTCGCGAAGTCGAACTCCCGCGGCCGGCTCGCGTTCGCGGTCACCTTGAGGACCGCGGTCGCGCGATCGAGCTCGACCGCGAGCGACTGACCGTGCAGCCCGAGCGTGAGCCCGCCCTCGGCCCCCTCGAGCGTCGCGACCTGCCCCTTCACGACGAGCTGCTCCTTCACGAAGCGCAGCGTCTCGCCGGCGAGACCGGTCGCCTCGTCCGCGATTTTGAGCGCCTCCTCGAGCCGCTTGCGCTGGCGCTCGGCCTCCTCGGCTTCGCGCTCCGACTGAGTCTTGATCGCCTCCGCGAGCTCTTCACGCCACGTACTCATGCTCGATCACTCCCGACCCCTGGTGTCCTTGGTCGTCTGGATGTTCTTCACCTGCTCCGCGCCCGCGGTCGCCGGGTTCATGAGCTCCTGGAACGCACGCGACGCGAGCGCTCCCGTCTCACCCTGCTCGACCTTGAGCGCCATCAAGACCCCCTGCGCGCCCGTGACGCCGATGGCGCCGGTGCCGATGAACTTGAGCGTGCGGACCGCGTTCGCCTTGGTCGCCGCGTCGCCGGTCTTCGCGGCCTTGTAGAGGCGGTTCAGCAGCACGGGCTTGGTCTCGGAGTGCGGCCCGTTGTTGAAGGTGAGGTTGTCGAACTGGCGCTTCAGGAGCTCCCGCGCCCACTCCTGCGGCGCATCGTTGATCTTCACGCGGCGCAGCGCTTCGGCGTTCTCGACCCAGCGGTAGAGGTTCCCGTTCTCGACGTCCTTGTCCGACCAGTAGCCGTAGGCGTTGAAGTAGATGTTCTTCAAATCCTCGAGGGCGGTCTGGCTATCGGGCTTGCCGTAGGCCGCGACCGCGCGCGACGCGACGTCGGCGTCGCCGCCCATGATGAGCGCCAGCGCCGCGTAGTTGCGGAGCTCCGGGTCCTCGAGCTTCTTGAAGAGCTTCTCGGTCTCGGTGGTCGCGCCCTTCAGCCCGGTAACGCCGATGGCGCGGGCGATGTAGTTGCGCACCCCGACCTCGACCTTCGAGTCGAGCGCGTCGACGAGGGGCGGCAGCGCGGCCGACTGCGGGCGTCGCGAGAGCGTCACCGCGAAGCAGGCGGCGATCACTTGATCCTTCGCGTCTTTGCTCGTCGAGTACTTGCCGAACTTCTCCATCGCCTTCTTGATGGCGGCGTCGTCGCCGATCCAGCCGACGGTCGAGCACGCGCGCTCACGGGCGTCCTCGTGCCAGGTCTTGTCCTCGGCGAACTCGAGCAGCTTGTCGACCGACTCCTTCGCGAGCTCGGGTCCCCACTCGGCGACGCCCTCCGCCGCGCCGACCGCGAGGCCGCGCAGCACCATGCCGAGGAGGGCGAGGCCCGAGCCCATGAGGCCCTCCTGGGTGATGTCCATCTTCTTGTCTTTCTTGCGCTCGAACTGTTCGAGCAGCTTCGCCTTGCTCGACTCGTCCTTCGTCATGCCGACGTAACGGAGCGCGCCGTGCGCGGTCTCGAACTCCATCGGCAGCGGGGGCTGCGCGCCCTCGAGCGGAAGCTTCGTATCGGGGAAGGCCCACTTGCGCAGATCGGGGAGCGCCTTATCGGACTTCACGCCGGCGAGGAAGCGCAGCGCGTTCGCGCTCGGCTGCTTACGATCGGTCGACCACTTAAGCACCGGCCCCTCGGCGAGCTCGCGCAGCTCCTTCGCCTTGTCCGGGTGCATCGCGGCGAGATCGGCGAGCATGCGGCCCGCGACGGTGCGCTGCTCATCACCGCGAAGGAGGTGCCCGCCCTTGTCGGACTGCCAGATCTTCTCCTTCTGGTAGATCTCCTCCGGCGCGACGTTGAGGCGCTCGGCGATGTACTTCGCGCCGCGCACGTCACCGATCTCCGCGAGCGCGATCCCGGCCTCGGCCTTCCAGTGCGGGTGCGGCGTCGACCTCTCGACCCAGGCGACGAGTTTGTCACCGATGCGCGGGTCGCCGAGGATGTGCAAAATCTCGAAGAGCTGCTTCAGCTGGAACCAGTTGCGCTCCTCCTTGTCGGTGACGACCGTGTCGAGCGCGAGCACGAGCCCGACCCCGCCGATGCCGTCGCGCAGCGCCTCGAGGAACTTCTGTCGGCTGTCTGGATCGGCCTTGCGGAGCGCCTCGAGGAGCGGCGTGGTCGCCTTCTCGTCTCCGATTTTGCCGAGGCCGCTCGCCGCTTCGCGCGCCACGGAGAGCTCGGAATCTTGCACCAGCTTGATGAGCTTGTCGGTGTACCTCGCGTCGGCCTTCTCCGAGAGCACCGTCGCGACGAGCTGACGGACCGCGGGGCTCGAGTCCTCGAACTTGGTGGCGAGCTCGTCGACCGAGACGAGGGTCGCGAGGCGCATCGGATCGAACGCGACGCCGCCCGCGAGGCGCTCGACGTGGGTGAGGTCACCGGCCTTGTACGCCTCGATCGCGGCGTTGAATGCGCTCTGATCACCGGCCTCGACGAGCGACCACACGATCTGCCGGCGGTCACTCTCGTTCGCCTCCTTCAGCGCCTTCTGGAGCGCCGGGATCGCCGAGGCCGCCTTGGGGCCGAAGTGCGCGAGCACCTGCGCGCACACGCCTCGGATCTTGTGGCTCGGAGACTCAAGCGCGGCCGTCGCGATCGAGATCGCGTCGGGGTCGTCGAGCAGGCCCAGCTGAATCAGGGCCTCGGAGCGCAGGTCCTCGTCGGTCTTCTTGTCGGTCGCCCACTTCTTCCACTGCGGAAGCTGCTCGGCCTTCGGCAGCACGAAGGTCTGGCGCTGCAGGTCCATGCGCTTCTCGACGGACAGCTTTTCGGGCGCGCTCTCGCAAGCGACGAGGCCGACGAGGAGCGTGAGGGCGAGGGCGGAGAAGCGGGGACGCGCGCGGTGCGACGACGGGTTCGGGTGGAGCTCGTTCATGGCAAGTCGGGCGTCACCATACTGGACATCCGGCCGGCCATCCATCGGCTTCGAGCGCGCGGCGAGGTTCTGTCCCGAGGGCGCGCGGGAGGCCTCGAGCCGCGTGCGTCACGGCGGTGGCGAGAGCACCTGCGACGGTGTATCCATCCTTCGTCATGGACTTCGAGCTCACCGAGGAACAGCGACTCATCCAGCAGACGGCACGCGACTTCGCGACCCGCGAGATCGAGCCCATCGCGGCCGCGCTCGACAAGACCGCGCGGTGGCCGAGCGAGCTCGTCGCGCGCATGGCCGAGCTCGGCTTCCTCGGCATGGCGATCCCCACGGAGTACGGCGGGGCGGGGCTCGACGCGGTGAGCTACGCGCTCGCCTGCGAAGAGGTGAGCCGCGCCTGCGCGTCGACGGGCGTCATCATGAGCGTCAACAACTCGCTCTTCTGCGATCCGGTCTACAAGTTCGGGAACGTCTGGCAGAAGAAGGAGCTCCTCGCGCCGACCGCGAGCGGCCAGCTGCTCGGCGCCTTCGGGCTCACCGAGCCCTCGAGCGGCTCGGACGCACAGACGATGCAGACCGTCGCCGAGAAGCAGAGCGATGGCTCGTGGATCTTGAACGGCTCGAAGAACTTCATCACCGTCGGTCCGCACGCCGACCACGTGATCGTCTTCGCCATCACGTCGCGCGAGGGCGGCAAGGCGAAACACACGGCGCTCGTCGTGAAGAAGGGTCAGCCCGGCTACTCGCAGTCGCCGCACGACGAGAAGCTCGGCATCCACGCCGCGCACTCGTGCACCATCTACTTCGAGAACGTGAAGGTCGAGAAGGAGTACGTCCTCGGCGAAGAGGGCGGTGGCTTCAAGATCGCGATGGCGACACTCGACGGCGGGCGCATCGGCATCGCGGCACAGGCCCTCGGTATCGCGCGCGCGGCGCTCGACAAAGCGATCGCTTACTCGAAGGAGCGCAAGTCGTTCGGTCAGCCGCTCGCGAGCTTTCAGGCGATCCAGTGGATGATCGCCGACAGCGAGGTCGAGTACGACGCCGCCAAGCTGCTCACGCTTCGCGCGGCGGCGCTGAAGGACCGCGGCGTGCGCCACTCGGCCGAGAGCGCGATGGCGAAGCTCTACGCCTCCGAGATGTCGACGCGCGTCACGCACCGTGCGCTCCAGGTCTTCGGGGGCTACGGCTACACGACCGAGTACGGCATGGAGCGCCACTACCGCGACGCGCGCATCACTGAGATCTACGAAGGGACGAGCGAGATCCAGCGGCTCGTCATCGCAAAGACCGCGATCGGCTGAGCGCCCACGAGGAGCGAGTCGAGCGTCATGCGACAACGCCAAGCCATTCCGCTGCGGAGTGCGCTCGCGTCGGCCGCGTGCGTGGGCTTGGTCGTCGGTTGCGGGGGAGCCGCGCCTGCCCCGCGCGAGGGGCGAGTAGGCGACGGTGAAAAGCCCGCGGTGGCCGCGCGACCCGAGGTGGTGCCGATGACCGAGTCCGACGTCGGGGCGATGAGCGAGTACGACGTCGCCAAGGTGATGAAGGACGCGCGCGCGGGGCTCGGGGACTGCATCGCGCGGGCGGCCGAGCTGCGCGCTTACGTCGAGGGCGGTCTCGAGGTGACGCTGCACGTCGGCAAGGGCGGCCGCGTCCTCAACGTCCTGCCCACCCGCTCGACGCTCGGCGATCGCGACGCCGAGCGATGCATCCTCAGTCACCTGGCGAAGCAGCCGTGGCCTGCACCCGTCGGCGGGAAGGTCGGAACCGTGAGGCAGGAGTTCGACTTTGCGGCTCGAGGGCGCGCCGCGAGCACGATGCCCGGCGGTTGGCTCAGCGCGGCCGGAGGGAGGGCGAAGGAGCGGCTCGCGAGCTGTGGCGAGGGACCGCTCTCGGTGACCGCTTACGTCGACACGGACGGGAAGCTCCTCTCGGCCGGCGCGGCGACGACCGAGCCCGCGGTGCTCGGGCAGCTCGACTGCGCGGCGCGCGCCCTCGCCGAGGTGACGTTCCCCTCCCCCGGCAGCTGGCACGGCAAGGTGACCATCACGCGGTGACGCGCGAGCCGAGTGCCCCCTCGAGCGAGGCGCAGCCTGTCGCTTGACGGATCGCAAGCCGATGGACTCTTGAAACACGCGCCGAGGAGCGCCGCCGTCGCGCGAGCGTCAGCCCGTGCCGTCAGCCCGAGGGGACCTTGGGTGGTCCAGGTATGGGCAGCTCCGCGTCCGACAGCACGTCGTCCTCGCTCCCGGTGATGCGGTTCGTTGGATCGGAGACGTCGGGCTTCGGGTTGCCCTGAAGCACGAGGCCGAACTTGCCGCCCGAGGCCTGGAGCCCGCGGAGCAGCCCGCCGCTCGAGTCGAAGACGAGGCCCGCACGCGCGACCCCGCGGATCAAGACGTTCGTCACCGAGACGGTCGAGCCGAAGCCCGCGACGACACCGTCCGAGATCCCCTGGAAGGTCGCGGTGATCACCTCCATCTCGGGCGGGCCGACGTAGAGGTGAAACGAGCCCGCGACGACGCCGTCGACGAGCGAGTCCTCGACCGAGCCGGTGCTCGAGGCGAAGAGGAACCCGCCCGTGCGGCTTCGCGCGACGAGGACGTTCTTGATGGTCGCGGCGCTGGTCGAGATGTTGACGCCCATGCCGAGCGTCGCCTCGGCGAGCGGCTGCGTGTCGTCGACGAGGCTCCGCTCGAGGACGAGGTTCGTCCCCATATCGGTCGTCCATACGCCGACCTCCTGGTTGGCGACGACCGCGCTCCCGACGACCTTCAAGCTCGCGCCGAACTCGCCCCCGACACCGCGACCGAACTGCTGGTCGGCGGGTCGTGAGTGCGTCTCGGCGACGAGGCATCCATCGACCTCGAGCTCGGTGCCGGTCCCCGCCGCGCGAACCCCGAGCTCACGGTTCCCGACAATGGCGCTGGCGCGGAGCGTGGCGCGCGCTTGCTGCGAAACCTCGACGCCTCTGCCGCCGACCTGCTCCTTCGGCTGGGGCTGGGTGTCGGCGACGAGGCTCCGCTCGACGACGAGGCTCGTGCCGTCGCCGACGGCGAGCACGCCCGCCTCGTGGTTGCCGACCACCGCGCTCCTCGACACCTCGGCCGACGCGCCGAGCTCGACCCCGACGCCCCGGCCGAAGGTCTGATCCGAGGCTTGCGGCGCGGTGTCGGCGACGAGGCTGTCGGCGACGACGAGGCTCGTCCCTTCATCGATCGCGAGGACGCCCGCGTCGTGGTTCCGAAGCACCGCGGTGCGTGCGAGCTTCAGGCTGGCACCGGAGGCTGCCTCCGCCCCGCGACCGGCGAGCTCGTCCGACGGGCGAGGCCGCGTGTCGGCGACGAGGCAGCGATCGAGGGTGACGCTCGTACCGGGCTCGGCGGCCCACACGCCGAGGTCGTGGTTGCCAACGAACGCGCTCTCGAGCGCCTGCGCCTTGGCACCGAACTCGACGAGGAGACCGCGACCGAATTTCATATCGCTCGCGCGCGGCGAGGTGTCGGCGACGAGCGTTCGCTCGAGCGTGAGCGACGTGGCCTTGCCGACGCCGAAGATCCCGGCGACGCGCGCCTTGGTGACGACGACGTCGCGGACCGTGACGCCGGCCGCGTCCGCGAGCACGCCGATGCCCTGACCCGAGAGCCGGACGCCTTCGAGCACGACGCCGGCGGTCTTACGGACCTGCACGATCGCGGGCAGGCCGCCCCCGATCGTCGAGGCGGCCGTCCCGCGGATCCCTACCATCGAGGCGCAGCGTCCCAGGAGCGACAGCGGCTTGCCGATCACTACGGGCTCGTCGTAGTCGCCGGCAGCGAGCACCACCCGGCCGCCGGTCGGGACCTCGGCCAGCGCGGCCGCGATCGTCGCGAACGGGCTCGCCTTCGTGCCGTCGCCCCCCGCGGGCGCGGCACCGTCGACGTACACGGTGTTCGGAGCGTCGGGCACCTCGCCGAAGGCCCCGGTCCCGCAGCCCTTGGGCCCGTCGATCGACACGCACCCCGCGTGCGGCAACGCGAAGCTGCCCTCGGGGCACGCGTCCTTTGGCGGTCGGCACTGACCGTCGCTCGTGACGAACTCGGACGCGCACCCCGGGATCCCCACCGGCGCGCACCCCTCGTCGAACTTCGGGATCGACCCCTTGGCACAGCGGCTAAGCGCGGGTCGACACAGGCCGTCGTCGTCCACGAACACGTCCGCGCATCCCTGGATCCCGACCGGCATGCAGGCGCCGCTCGGCCCAACGACGCTGCCCTTCGCGCACGTCACGGGAGGGGTGCCATCGTCGCCGCAAGTCGAGTCGGGGCACGCCTCGCCGTCGGTGCAGCCGACGCACGCGGCCAGCAGGGCACAGAGCCAGGCGCGCCAGCGCGCGGTTGGGATCCAGTGGGTCACGGCCTCGCAGCGTACGACGGATCGCGGCGGGCTCGAAAGCGCGCGCGACGGCCTCACTTCGTCGGGAGCTTCGGCGGCCCCGGCATACGGGAGCTCGACGTCGGAGACGACCGCCTCCTCACTGCCGACGAACTCGTTCGAGGTTCTCGGGCCACCGAGCACGAGCCACCTCAGGCGCCATCGACGCGCCCACCGTTGCGGATCGCGCACCGCGCATAGCCGGCTCTCTGGACGCGATGGTACGCTCGCAGGCATGCGAAGTCGCCTCCTTGTCCTCGCCGCCACCGGCGCGCTCTGGGGCTGCTCCGAGTCGGAGACCACGACGCCCTCCAGTTCGTCGACGATCAGCAGCGTCGCGTCGGGGGCGACGAACACGGTCGCCACGACCACCTCGGCGACCACGAGCGGCGGCGGCGGGGCGGGCGGCTCGAGCGGCGGAGGAGGAGAGAGCGGCGGAGGAGGACAGAGCGGCGGCAGCAGCGAGCTGCCTCCAGCGGGCGGCCAAGCGTTGCTCGATTGGCTCAAGGCCAAGAGCTATGTGGGCTGGGCCGCGGAGAGCCACATCCATCCGTCGACGGGACCGCACTTCGGTGATGTCCGCGTCTTCCTCAACGGGGCGTTGAAAGGGTCGCTCGAGGGACAGGCGGCCGAGCATCCGGCCGGCTCTGCTGCGGTAAAGGAGTTCTACGGCAACGGCAGCACGCTGCTGGGTTGGGCGGTGGCGATCAAGCTCACCGCCGACAGCGACGCCGGTAAGAGCTGGCACTGGTACGAGCACTACAACGGCAGCAAGCTGGCCGACGGCACCGGTGTTTCGCACTGCGTGAACTGCCACGCGGACGGCAAGGACTACGTGCTCATCCCGTTTCCGTTGCAGTGAGCCTGCGCCGCACCGCCTGGTGATGGGCTTCCGCGGCGCCGCTCCCGCGACCCTTGACCCGGCGCCTGTGACGGCGCTGCACCGCGGCTTACGCGCGCGCGTCGCACCGAGGCCGCGCGTGACGTTGTAGGCTCGCGGTCGGACCCCACCGCGAGCGGGCGCCACCCAAAGTCGCCATGAGCACCACCGACGACCTCATCGCCCCCGGCTTCCGACATCACCGTACCGCGCCGTGCGCCGTCACGCCGACGTACTTGTTCTCCCACCGCGCCACCACCGACACGTTGCTCCGCCATGCCGACGTCGCGCTCGGGAAGCGCGAGCTGCTCCTTACATGAGCCCGACGTCGGACGTCCCGCGCGCCGCGCCCGACCGCGTCGATGCGGCGAAGGCCTCGAAGCGCTCCTCGGGCCGGCTCTACCTCGCGGTGCTCGTGGCCGTCACGCTCGGGGCGCTCCTCGGCGTGGTCTCGCCTGCGCGAGCCGTGGCGATGAAGCCCCTCGGCGACGCCTTCGTCCGCGCGCTGAAGATGCTGATCGCCCCCATCGTGTTCGCCACGGTCGCGACCGGGGTCGCCGGCGCGGGCGACATGAAGAAGGTCGGTCGCGTGGGCGCGAAGGCCCTCCTCTACTTCGAGGCGATGACGACGCTCGCGCTCGCCCTCGGCCTCGCGGTGGTGCACCTCGTGAAGCCCGGCGCGGGGATCCACGCGAGCGCGGCCGCGCTCGACGGAGCCGCGATCGCCGCCCAGACCAAGGGGCGCGAGGCGAAGTCGTTCGTCGCGCACTTGATGGACATCATCCCCGAGTCGACCGTGTCGGCGTTCACCTCGGGCGAGGTGTTGCAGGTGCTCTTCCTCGCGGTGCTGACCGGGGTCGCGCTGGTGCGGCTCGGCGAGCGCGGCAAGCCGGCGACGCGGGCGCTCGAGCAGCTCGCACACGTGTCGTTCGAGCTCGTCCTGCTCTTGATGCGGG
>Ga0194129_10004238_pt1 | contig 19248 bp, 11 predicted proteins | sample TA2KigCa35mmetaG_FD_150862 | JGI IMG/M metagenome (GOLD analysis project Ga0194129, IMG submission 150862) | Freshwater microbial communities from Lake Tanganyika, Tanzania - TA2015038 Kigoma Deep Cast 35m | ecosystem: Environmental > Aquatic > Freshwater > Lake | place: Tanzania: Lake...
GCGGGGATGGTCACCTCGTCCCGCCACCCCGTGAGGCGCGCCGCCCCGTCGCCGCCCCACGCGATCGGCACCGTGACGGGGGCGCTGAGGTCGGCGTGGGGGCGCGCCACGTCGACGTTGACCTGCGCGGCGGAGGAGCCCTCCCACAGCACGGGGCGGGCGAAGGAGGGGCGCGGGGGCGGCGCGGTCGCCACCTGGTCGGGCGCCCACGGCGACAGCGCCGACGACGGCACCGTCACGAGCGGCCCGCCGTCGCGCGACCACTTGAGCTCGAGGACCGCCCCCCCCGTCCGCTCATAGAACTCCACGGTGATGGGCAGACTCTGCCCCGCCGCGAGCCCGAGGGGGCGCGCGTAATAGGTGGTGGGGCCCTGGTCGCGCCACTGGTTGATGAGCGCCTCGCCGTCCACGAACAGCCGGCAGCCGTCATCGCAGCGCAGCGCGAGCGTGTAGAGCCCCTCGGCGTCCGCCACCAGCCAGCCGCGCCAGCGCACCTGGAAGTTGTCGCTCACGAACCCGTCGAGCGGCGCGGCGGCCCACTGGAACTCGAGGGTGGGGTCGAGGCGCACGGTGGGCGCGTCTTGGAAGTTGCGCGCGGGGAAGTACTCGCCGCGGAGTCCCTGCGCGGCGGCGCCGCTGGGGGCGAGGGGCAGGGCGCAGAGGAGGGCACAGAGGAGGGCGCAGAGGAGGGCGCAGAGGCGAGCGCCGTGCGGTGAGGGACTCGTCGAGTGGCTCATGGGCGTGTCCTGCGAGGGGGCGCGCGAGGCGGCGCGCCCACAGAGCGCCCACAGAGTGCCCCCTGCCGCCCGCCCGGTCAAGGCGCGCGCCCGGCGGCGACGGCGGCGCTTGATTTTTTCGCCTAGATTCCTTAACACAGCCTCCGCGCCCCTCGCGGGCGGGCATTTAGGAGCAGGACGCATGACGCTAGAGTGGCTCGATGTCCTCCAGGTGGGCTCAGTGGTGCTCGGGACGCTCCTAGGCGGCCCCCTGATCGCCTCCGCGGAGGCGCCGCGGCGCGCGCGGGGCTTTGTGTGCGTGGCGGCGGGGAGCACCTGCTCCCTGCTCGCGCAGCTCACCGCCGGCCTCTACATCCTCGCCGCCTCCAACCTGCTGTGGGTGCTGATGTCGCTCAAGGGCGCCTACGTCAACCTCCCCGAGGAGCGCCGCCCGCGCTGGGCGCGCCGCGCGGCGGCGGCGCTGCGCCGCGCGGCGGCTCGGGCGCGCCGCTTCACCCACCGCGCCCCCCGCCGCCCCCTCCGCCGCGCCGCGCCCTAAACCGCGCCGGTCGCCCGCAGGCGCGCCCACTCCTCGTTGAGCGCCTCCTCCGCCACGCTGCCCGCCGACAGCACCCGCAGGCGGGAGTCCGCGAGGGTGACCACGGTCACGCTCGGCGCCTCCACGGCCACGGTCAAGGGCGGCTCGCCGGGGGAGGGGGCGAGGGCGGGGAGCTCAAAGCCGTAGGCGCGCACGTCGCTGAGGGTGCGCGGCGACGGCTCGCCCGTGGGGTTGGCGGAGGAGACGAGCAGGGGGCGCCCAAAGGAGAGCAGCAGCGCCGCCGCCGGCCCCTCGTCCACGAGCCCCACCCCCACCATCCCGAGGCCGTGGTGGGCGAAACGAGACACGCCGGGGGGGGAGGGGATGCTCACGGTGAGGTAGGGGCGGAAGCGCGGCAGGAGCTGCAGCAGCGGCGAGCTGATCTGCGCCGCCGCCGCCGCGTCGAGGGAGGGCAGGATGAGCGCGAGCGGGCGCCCCGGCTGGCGTCGCTTGAGGGCGTTGACGCGCTGCACCGCCTCGTCGTTGTAGGGGTTGCAGCTCAAGACGATGCGCCCGTTGAGGCGAAACATGACCACGGCGCCCTCGTGGAGGAGCGCGAGGGCGTCGGTGTGGGAGAGGTCGTGGGGGATTGCCATAGGAGAGGCTCGCTGATAAGAGGTGACGCCCCGACGAGGGGGCCTAAGAGAGTGAGGTGCGGAGTGGGCCCAGGCGATGACCGAGGCGATGAGCGAGATCAGGTTCGAGATCAGGTGCGGGCGCCCGAGAGCGCGCCCGGGAGCGAGGCTGAGAGCGCGCCCGAGAGCGCGCCCGAGAGCGCGCCCGAGAGCGCTTCTGGGAGCGCGCCCGAGAGCGAGTTTGAGCGCACCCTAGAGCGCAGCCTAGAGCGCGCCCTAGAGGGCCTCGCCGACGAGCTGGCCGCGGGGGACCCCGACCGACGCCGCGCCGCGGGAGGCGTGCTCCTCAGCGCCTTGCGCGCCCACGCGGAGCGCAGCGAAAACGGATGTGTACTAAAGCACATCGCGCAGGGCTCTGCAACCCTGCGCGCGCTCACGGCGTGGGCGCTCAGACACCTCCCCGACGAGGGTTATTCCGCCCTCTTGATGGCGCTGCTCAACGCCCCTGAGCGCCTCGCTGAACGCCTCGCGCTGCCCGAGGCGCTCCTGACGCGGGCGCTGCGCGCGACGGCGCCCAAGGCGCGGCAGGCGGCGGCGCGGGCGCTGAGCGCACACCCAGCGGCGCTGTGGAGCCCCGCGCTCTGCGAGGCGACGCTGGGCGCGCTGGCGGCAGAGGAGGCGCATTTCGTGCGCGCCTCGCTCCTCCTCGCGCTCGGCCGCTGCCCCGACCCGCGGGCGCGCGCCGCGCTGCGCGACTACGCGCCGCGCGGCCCCCGCGAGGCCGACGCCCTCGCCCTCGCGCGCGCCGCCGCGCCCGTCGCGCCCGCCGCGCCGCTCAATGAGCTCCCGCTCAACGAGCTCCCGCTCAACGAGCTCCCGCTCAACGACCTCACCCTCAGCGCCACGCACGTCACGCTCCTCACCGCCCCGGGACTCGAGGCCCCCCTCGCCGAGGAGCTCACCGAGGCGGGGTGGGGGGACGTGGCGCTGGTGGCGCCCCTGAGCGGCCTCGTGCGCGCCGTGGGGGGACGTGGGGCTGGTGGCGCCCCTGAGCGGCCTCGTGCGCGCCGCCCCCCCCGTCGCGCTGCGCCCCCTCCGCGCGGCGCGGCCGGCGGCGCTCCCGCGGTGCGCGCGCGCCCTGTGCGCCCCCCTCGCGCGGGCTGCGCTCTCGCCCTCCGGGAGCGCGCACGAGCGCGCCCTCGCGCTGCTCGCGGCGTGGGGGGCGAGCGAGGAGGGGGCGGGCGGGGCGGGGGGCGGGCTGGCGGGGGAGGTCCGCTACCGCGCCGCCTCGCCCGCCCACGACCCGCGCCAGCGCCGCGCCTTCGCCCGCGCGGCGCGCGAGGCGGCGGAGGCGCGGGGGCTGGGGTGGCGTGAGGCGCCGAGCGACTACAACGCGCAGCTCCTCCCCCACGCCCCCGCCGGCGGACCAGAGGGCTGGCTCCTGCTCACCCTCGAGGCGCTCGGCGCCGCCCCCGCGAGCTACAGGCGGCGGGACGTGGGGGCGTCGATGTCGCGCGAGGTGGCCAGCGCCGTGGCGCGCTGGGCGCGGCGGGAGGCGGCGCGGGGGGGCGCGCGCGACGAGGGCCCCTACACGCTGCTCGACCCCACCTGCGGCAGCGGCACCCTCCTCTATGAGCGCGCGCTGCTCGGGCTGCCCGCCGGGGGCGTGGCGCGCGGGGTGGACGTGAGCGCGGTCGCCCTGCGCGCCGCCCAGGAGAATCTCGCCGCCCTGCGCGCGCTGCCGGAGGGCGCCGCCCTCCCCCCCGTCACGCTCCACGCCGCCGACAGCCGCGAGGCGCACGCGTGGGTGCCGTTTGACGAGGCGCTCATGAATCTGCCCTTCGGCGGGCGCGTGAGCGACGCGCGCGGAGCGCGCGGGGCGCGCGAGGCGCTCGCGGGGCTCTACGGCGACCTCCTCGCGCGCGCCGCGGAGCACGCGCGCCCCGGCGCGCTGCTGGTGGCCTACTCCACCCAGCGCCAGCTCCTCGCCACCGCCTCCGCCGCCGCCGGCTGGCGCGCGGCGCGCGCCGAGCGCCTGCTGGCGGGAGGGCTGTGGGTGGAGCTCTGGGCGCTGAGGAGGCGCTGAGGAGGCGCTGAGGAGGCGCTGAGGGGGCGCTGAGGGGGCGCTGAGAGGGCGCTGAGGGGGCGCTCCGGGGGCGCGGGCGCTCAGGGGCGCGGACTCCGCGCCCGGCGGGTCACTGCTGCGTGACGCTGAGGGCGTAGGTGTTGTTGGCGCCGGCGTAGCCTCCGGGGGCGCGGGCGCTCAGGGGCGCGGACTCCGCGCCCGGCGGGTCACTGCTGCGTGACGCTGAGGGCGTAGGTGTTGTTGGCGCCGGCGTAGCCGTAGACCTGCAGGAAGTGGACGCCGCCCTGCGCGGCCATGTAGACGATCTCCTCGTTGTCGGTGGAGCTCACGCTCGAGTCGAGGATCGTGTCGCCGTCTGGGGCGTAGAGGCGCATGTCCACGTCGCCGCTCGCGTGCACGAAGGTGAGGCGGGCGGTGAGGGTCTTGCCCGCGCTCAGCTCCACGGCGTAGAAGTCTCCCTCGCCGCAGGTGTTGAGCTGCGCGCCCACGGCGCGCTCCGCGGGCGTCGCCTGCATGGGGGTGTTGTTGGGCTCAAGCGCGTCGGGGGTGCAGGTCACGCAGATGTTCTGCTCGCGGTCGCAGGAGCTGTTGGGGTTGGCGGCGAGGCAATCCTGCGAGGTCCGGCAGTAGCCCTCGGGGTAGCACTGCGCCGTCTCGCGGTTGCAGTCGGTCATGCAGTCGCTCGACTCGGCGCAGAGCTGCCCGGGGGGGGCGAGGTCCACGCGGAGGTCGTAGGTGTTGACGGTCTGGCCCACGCCGTAGACGCGGAGGTAGTAGAGGCCCGCGACGGCGTTGGGGAGCCCGAGCAGCTCGTTGTCGGAGGTGGACACGCGCGAGTAGAGCTCCTCGCCCGCCTCGTTGAGCAGCGTCATGTCGATGTCGCCCGCCGCGTCGGAGAAGGTGAGGGTGATGAGGGCGGGGCCGCCGGGGAGGCTCAAGGAGAACCAGTCCTCATCGCCGCAGATGTAGAGGCCGCGCGCCTCGATGGCGCCGCCCATCGCCGCGAGGGGCGTGGCGGCCGACTGCTGCTCGTTGGGCTCAAACATGTCCCGGCAGGCGTTGGGGATGCAGCGGTTGTTGTCGCTGCAGGTGCCGTCGGGGCACTGCGCATCGCTCAGGCACTGCACGCACGAGCGCGTCTCAGGCGAGCACACCGCCCCGCTCTCACAGTCGCCGTCGGCGAGGCAGCCCACGCAGGAGTTGGCGCTCGTGTCGCACACCCCCCCAAAGCAGTCCTCGCTGGTGAGGCACTGCACGCAGCGCCCCGAGGCGGCGTCGCACACCCCCCCAAAGCAGTCGTCGTTGGAGGCGCAGGGGGGCGGGGGGACGCAGACGCCGGCGGCGTTGCAGATGTCGCCCTCGGGGCACTGCGAGGAGCTCCTGCAGATGGCGGCGGGGAGGTCGGTGGACAGGTAGAGGGCGTAGCGGCCCGGCGCGGGGGCGGCGCCCTCGCCCAGCTCGTCCTCGCCGCCGTAGACGCTCAGGCGCACATAGACGCGGCGGTTGCCCTCGGCGGGGAGCGCCACGAGGCGCTCGTTGTCGCTGCTCGAGGCGCTGGTCACCGCCGGCGTCTCCTCGTCATCAAAGTAGAGCGCCGCGTCGATGTCGGCCTCCGCGTGATCAAAGGCCACGTCCACGCGCAGCGAGGAGCCGGCGGGGAGGTCGAGGGCGTACCAGTCCTCGTCGCGCTCGCAGAGCGTGAGGCCGGCGAGCGCCGCCGGGGCGAACGGGAGCGACGCCGCCGAGGCGCGCGCGTCGTTGCCCGCCGCGTCATAGGAGTCCGGCGCGCAGGACCACGCCGTGCACGTCCCCCCCGCGCACCCCTCGCCCGCCGCGCACGTCACGTCCTCACAGGCGCTCTCGTCCACACAGGAGAGGCCCACGGCGCCCACGAGGGCGCTGGCGTTGGCGCAGCCCCCCGCCGCCGCCGCGCGGATGGCGGCGGCCTCCGCGCCAGCGCAGCCGAGCTCGCAGCGCGCGGCGAGGGCGGCCTGCGCCTCAAAGCCGCAGCCCTCCGCGGGGGTGGGCTCGCAGCTCAACAGCGAGAGGCACTCCTGGAAGCACCGCCCCGCCTCGTCCATGGGCGGCACAAACCCGCCGCCCGTGGGGGGCGTGGCGCCCCCGCCGGGCGGCGGGGTGGCGCCCCCGCCCGGCGGCGTGGCGGCGCCCCCGCCCGGCGGCGTGGCGGCGCCCCCGCCCGGCGGCGTGGCGGCGCCCCCGCCCGGCGGCGTGGCGGCCCGGCGGCGTGGCGGCGCCCCCGGTGGGCGTGGCGGGCGTCTCGCCGTCATCGCAGGCGGGGAGGGCGGTGAGGGCGCTCGTGGCCAGCAGGGCGCTGAGGAGGGCGCTGAGGTGGGCGCTAGGGTGAGCGCCGGGGTGAGCGCTGAGGGGCGCGCGGCGTTGAGCGGCGCGCGGGGCGCGGGGCGCGGGGGTGGGCGCGTGGGGCAAGAGAGGGCTCCTTTGAGCGCGAGGGGAGGTAGACCGTTGAAGCGGGCAGCTCACTCAAACACCTCGCCGCGCAAATGTCTAGAGCCCCGCGGCGCCCCACCCCGCGAACGCAAACGCGCGCCGCCCAACGCCGCGCGCCCGAGCCCCGCGGCGCCCCACCCCGCGAACGCAAACGCGCGCCGCCCAACGCCGCGCGCCCCGCGAAAACAAACGCGCCCCGCGCCCGGGGGGGCGCGAGGCGCGAGGCGTGAGGCGCGAGGCGCGAGGCGCGCTCCCCTCAGGAGCGCTCCGCTCTCAGAGGCGCTCCGCTCTCAGAGGCACTTCGCGTAGAACTCCACCACGAGCTGGATGTTCAGCTCGGGGATGGGCGACGAGGTGGGCATCCCGGTGATGGTCGCCTCGCCCGAGGACGCGTCAAACGACATCCACTCAGGGCGGCTCAGGGCGAGCGAGGTGAGGGCGTTGGAGACGACCGTCAGCTCCACCTTCTGCTTGTTGGAGCGGTCGCGGAGGCTGATCTTGTCGTTCTCGCGCACGGAGAACGAGGCGATGTCCACCTTGCGGCCGTTCACGCAGATGTGCCCGTGGCTCACCAGCTGGCGCGCGGCGGGGATGGTGCGCGCGAAGCCGGCGCGGAACACCACGTTGTCGAGGCGGCGCTCGAGCAGCTCGATGATCTTGCCGCCCGTGGCGTCCTTGGAGGCGCGCGCGCGGGTCACGAGCAGGCGGAGCTGGCGCTCACCGAGCCCGTAGTTGTAGCGGATCTTCTGCTTCTCCTTGAGCTGACGGCCGTAGTCCGACTCGCGGCGGCGGCGCTTCTCGCTCTCGCCGTGCTCACCGGGGGGGGTCGGGCGGCGGTCCTTGCTCTTGCGAGTGAGACCGGGGAGGTCGACGCCGAGCGACCGGAGGCGCTTGACGCGGGGGCCACTGTAACGAGACATGTGGGACTCCTGAGGGTGGGCGCGGGGCGCGCTCAAGGGTGGAGGCGTTTACATCTCCGCGCGGGGGCAGGAGTGTAGCCGGAGTTGGGGGGCGTCGCCGCTCCGCGCGAGGCGGAGGGGGGCGAGGCGAGGCGTTGTACACGATCCGGCGGCCCCACGCAAGCGATTCCGCGCGCCCTCCCCCCCCTCAGCGCGCCGAGCCCACCAGCGCCCGCGAGAGCGCGCGCGCCGCGCGGCGCCCCCCGCGCCCCCACACCTCGTCCACCGCCGCCGCCCCCGCCCCGCGCGCCGCCGCCAGCGAGTTGAGGCGCCCGCGGACGCCCTCCGCGAGGCGCCCCTCCCCCTCGGCGGCGCGGGCGAGGGCGGCGGCGTCGAGCTGCTGGGCGGCGACGCGGCGCACGTCCCAGTGCACCTCCCCGAGGGGCGCCACCTCCGCCGACAGGCGCGCCGCCGCCGACGCGGAGGCGTTCTGCGCGCGCACCAGGTCCTTGTACTTGAGGTGCACCTCCGCCACGTCGCCGGGGCCTTCCACCCAGAGCGCGAGGGTGATGAAGTGCCGATCCCCGCCGTAGAAGGCCGGAATCACCACCTGCGCGCCCTCGTCGTCCTCGCCGCGGTCGGCGCGGATGCCGAGGCGCGCGCTCAGGCTGCGGTCCATGGCCACCTCGCGCGCCTTCACCGCCGCCGCCTGGCGCGTGCTGAGGGGGCGGCTGCCCACCACCTCGATCAGCTCCACCCCCTGCGCGAGCTTGACGCTCAGGCGCAGCAGGCGCGCCACCACGCGGGAGATGCGCTCAAACTCCTTGCGGACGAGGGCGCGCAGGGCGGGCTCAAAGGGCCCGCCCGCGTCCGCCGCCTCCCAGTAGCCGCCGTGGCCCGCCTCCGCCACCCGCCACAGCGCCCCCCCGAGGCGCGCGCGCCCCCCCCCGCCGCCCGCGTGGCGGTAGAGGACCGAGGTGAGCGCGCCGCTGGTGTTGAGGGCGTGCGCGGCGGCCTCGAGGGCCTCGCGCTCCTGGAGGCAGCCGGGGCCGCAGAGCAGGAGCGCCTCCTGCGCGCCTGGGGCGCGGTGCGGGTTGGCCGCCGCGGCCTCGAGCAGGTCGCCGGCGGCGCGCAGCCCCTCGGCGAGGGCTCCCCCCTCGCCTGGCGCGGCGCTAGGGAGCGCGATGAGCGCCTCGCGGAGCGCCTCTGGGCGGCGCGGCTCAAGGCGGATGGCGCCGCACACTACCCCCACCTCATCGACGGGACTCAGCTCCGCGAGCAGCGGCGTGAGCGCCGACACGAGGTCGAGCGCCCCGCGCCCCTCACCCCAGCTCGGGTCCACCACCGCAACCACGCTCAGCGGCGGGCGGCGCCACCCGTAGCGCTCGCTGCCCTTGAGGCCCACCTGCAGCAGCACGCGGCGGGGGCCCTGCGCGGCGGGGTGGCTCAGCGCCACGCTCAGCGCCACCCCCCCCTCGGCGGGAGGGTCGAGCGGCGGCGCCTGCAGGCCCGCCCAGGGCGCCTCGAGGGCGCTCGCCACGTCCTCCGGGAGCGCCGCGCGCTCGCTCTCGAGACTCAGGTCGCCCCCCACGTAGGTGTTCTCGAAGTAGCCCTGGCGCGGCCAAAAGGCGCGCGGGCGGGGGCCGTCGAGGGCGTCGCGGAGGGGCAGGTGGGCGGCGAGGGCGTCGCGCGAGTAGGGGGCGTCGTCGCGCGCGCTCGGCAGGTCGTCATCGTGGCGCTCGTGGCGCTCGTGGCGCTCGTGGCGCTCTTGGCGCTCTTGGCGCTCGTGGCGCTCGTGGCGCTTGGCGCCCTCAACGCGACCGTCGATGGAGAGCGTCTGGGGCGCGTGATCCTCTTCGCTCAGCGACTCCCCGCGCGTTGACATAAGACCGAGAATCATCCGCTGCGACCGGCTTTGATCGTTGCGCGTCCTCTCGGAGTCTGCGAGCGCGTTGCCGGCGACGGCGCCGATGAGCGCGTGGAGGTGGAGCGCGGCGGGCGGCGGCGGCGAGGGCGACGGCGAGGGCGAGGGCGAGGGCTCCGCGGCGCCCTTCTCCTTGGCCTTCTCGGGCGCCTCGGCCTCCTCCTCCTCTGGCTTCTCTTGGCTCCAGGAGAGCTGCAAGCGCGGGACCTCATCGAGAGGTGTGTCGAGGGTGGGCGCTCGGGCGGGCTCAGTCTCAGTCTCAGTCTCAGTCTCAGTCTCAGTCTCAGTCTCAGTCTCAGGCTCAGGCTCAAGCGCCGACTTCGGCGCAGGTGGGGGGGCGGGGGGCGCGCCGGGCGACGGTGACGGGCGCGCCTCGCCGGCGACCACGGCGGTCGGCGCCTCGCTGGCGCGCAGGTCTAGGCACCCGTGCGCGCCCACGAGCGCCGCCAGCGGCGCGCTCACGAGCGCGCGGCGCGCGCGCTCAAGCGTCCACATTCTGCGACTCCTGAGGCGCCTGCGCTCCCGCCGGCGCGGGCGCGCGGCGCGCGAGCAGCCACGCGACCCACCCCACCGCCGCCCACGCCGCGCCCGCCGCCAGCCCCACGCCGAGGGAGGCCTCGAGGAGGTCCACGGGGGCGCCGCTGAGGGCGCTCAGGTGGGCGGCGAGGGCGACGGCGGCGAGGAGGAGGGCGAGGCGCGCGGCGTGCGCGCGGCGGGGGGCGCGGGCGGGGCGCAGCAGCCCCCCCGCGCTGAGGAGCGCGAGGAGGGCGGCGAGGGCGTTGAGGGCGTAGGCGTAGGCCTTGGGGGCGCGCGGCGAGAAGCTCGCCGTGAGCGTGAGGGCGGGGGCGTCGGGGCGGAGCAGGTCGTAGCTGAAGCGCGCCTGCGCGGAGAGCTGGGGGAACTGTGGGTTGTGGACAGACGCGGCGTCCTCCTCAAGGCGCAGGGGGCCGCCGTGGGCGCGCAGGCGCCAGTCGCCCGAGAAGCGCAGCAGCCACGTGACGCCCGTGGTGTGCAGGTCGGAGCGCGGGGCCGTGAGCGCCGCCTCCCCCGCCTCGGCGGGCGGCGCGCTCGCGCGCTCGTAGATGAGCTCCACGCGCGACGCCTGGCGCTTGGGGATGGGCACGCTGATGTCGCCGCCCTCGTCCTGCGCGCGCACCGCCGCGCCGTTCACCCGCACCTCCTGCACCCGCGCCCCCTCGGGCAGCGTGAAGCGGGCGGCGAGGCGGTCTTGGTTCTCCACGTCGTAGGTCACCCGCTCGAGGCGCTGCCCGCTCAGGAGGAGGTCCGTCTCCACCACCAGGGCGCGGGCGCGCGCCGTGAGCGTCTCCACCACCTGGTGGCGCTTGAGGGCCACGCCGAGCGCCCACGGGCGCGTGAAGCGGTAGCCGTAGAGCAGCTCGCTCGAGCCGCGGAGGCGAATCGAGCGCGGCAGCTCCTCCACGGCCACCCGCCGCAGCGCGCTGGCGCGGTCGGGCTCGTCGGGCGTCACCTCGAGCCCCGCCTCCGCCGCCAGCCCCAGCTCCCCGCGCGTGAGCTCCGCGCCCTCCACCGCCAGCGTGGGCAGCGCCGCGCGCGCCGCGTCCCCCTGCACCAGCAGCTCCGTGTCCACGTTGAGCGTGAGGGCGCCCTCGAGGCGCCGCGTGAAGCGCACGAGGTAGCGCGCGCGCCCCTCGGCGTCACCCTCGGCGGCGGGGAGCAGCTCCACGCGGTTGAGACTCGGCCCCGTCACCTGCGGCTCCGCGCAGGCGCTCGGCAGACTCAGCGTCACCGCGTCCACGCGCCCGCTCTTGAGGTTGAGCAGCACCTGCGACTGCGCCCGAATGGAGCCCTCGCGCGCCGTGTAGAGCGTCTCCACCTGCGCGTCAAAGCGCAGGTCCTGCGCGCGCTCGGAGGTGGACGAGGTGAACAGCGCGCCGGGGGCCTGCACGTGGCGGAAGGCCTGCGACACCTTCTCGCCGGCCCTGAGCTGCAGCACGCGCTGCGGGAGCGCCTCCTGGCCCGTGGGCGAGAGGGTGCCGCTGGCCTCGGCGGGGGTGAAGCCCACGCGGTCGCCGTCGTAGAGCGCCACCACCCCCGACTGCTGAAAGGCGCCGAGGGGCGCCACGAGGGGCATCGCGATGCGCTCGCCGAGCGCCACCACCCGCTGCCACTTGAGGCTGAGGGTGACGACGCCGGTCATGGGCGACCCAAAGTCGATCACCGCGCGCCGCGGGAGCGCCTCTCGCGCGCCGCCCTCTTGCGCGCTGCCCTGCGCGCCGCCCTGCGCGCTGCCCTGCGCGCCGCCCTGCGCGCCGCCCTGCGCGCCGCCCTGCGCCTCCTCCGGCGCCCCCTCCCCCGCCTCCTGCGCCGGCAGCGTCACCCAGCCGTCCACCCCCTCCCCCGACACGTGATAGAGCGCCACGCCCTCCGGAATCGCCACCTGCGCCCGCTCGAGGGCGCCGCGCATGACCTCGAGCTCCACGCGCGCCTCGCCCTTGAGCAGGCCCTCCTGCACGCTAAAGAGCTGGTAGGTCTCCGCCAAGAACTGCGCCGCGGCCTCCTCCGGGGCGGCGCGCTTCTCCGTCCAGGCGAGGGTGAGGGCGTCGAGCGGGGGGAGGTCGATGGCGGTGAGCGTGTGGGGGGCGCCGTCGCGCTCGGTGGGGGTGGAGAGGGCGGGGAGGGCGGGGGTGACGCTCACCTCGCGGGGGCCGGGCAGGGCGAGCTCGAGGCGCCCCATGGGGGCGGGGACGAGACGGAGGGCGAGGCGCGGCTGGCCGCCCTCGCGCGCGATGATGGCGCGCGTCTGCGTCTCCGCCACGTGGGCGCCCGGCGCCGCCACCCACACGGCGAGCCAGTCACCCTCCGCGCGCACCACGGCGGGCGCGCCGTCGAGGGTGGCGCTGAGGAGCGCCTCGCCGGCGGGCGCCACGGGCACCCACTGGCGCGGGGAGTAGGTGACGAGGCTCAGGCGCGCGCTGAGGTCCACCCCGTCGCCGCTCTGCGAGAGGGCGGCGCGGAGGTCGCGGCGCTGGTGGATGTGCGTGGGCTCGTCGTCGAGGAAGGTGAGCGCGAGGGCGCCGCTGAGGTCCACCTCGGCGCCGTCGGCGGCGGGCGGCGTGAGCTCGTAGGGGCCGGGGGCGTCGACCACGGCGACCGCGGCGCGGGGGGTGAGCGGGGTGGGGGCGAGCGCCACCCAGGCGCCGTGCTTGTGCCGGGTGAGGCGGGCGGGGTAGCGCATCTGGAGGCGCGCGCGGCCGAGGGTGGGCGCCACGAGGGCGCCGCCGCTCACCTCGGGGGTGACGGCGGCGCCGTCGAGGGTGAGGGTGAGGCCCGTGACGCTAGCGGGGGCGAGCGCCACCCAGGCGCCCGCGCCGCCGCTCAGCGTGGCGCGCACCTCCACCCACAGCCAGCCGCTCGCGGCGGCCTCGGCGGCGTTGAGGGTGACGTGGGTGTCTGCCCAGGTCGCCAGCTCCCGCTCCCCGCGCGCCGCGCCGAGGAGCGCGCGGTAGGAGTCGAGGGTGAGGGTGACGCGCTGGGCGGGGGGCGCGGTGGGGTCGCCGGGCGAGGCGAGGGGCGCCGTGGGCTGCGCGTCGGCGAGCGGGGCGCGCGACCCGAGCAGCCCGAGCGGCCCGAGCGATCCGAGCAGCCCGAACAGCCCGAGCCGCCCGAGCCGCCCAGCAGCCCGAGCGGCCCGAGCGATCCGAGCAGCCCGAACAGCCCGAGCCGCCCGAGCCGCCCGAGCAGCGCGCGGCGGTCGGGTAGGGAGAGGGGGAGGGGGGAGGTCACGCGGGGTTCTCCTGTGGGGTGAGGGTGAGCGCGGTGAGGGTGAGCGCGGTGAGGGTGAGCGCGGTGAGGGTGAGCGCGGTGAGGGTGAGCGCGGTGAGGGTGAGCGCGGCTCAACGCCCAAGGGCGGGCGCGCGGTCTCTTGAGGAGGGCGAGGGGTGTGAAAATATAGACCACCGCCCTAAACTTTGCTCTAGTCTCTTGACCCCCGCGCCCCCCCCCGCGGCGCCGCGCCCCCCGCGCCGCGCCCCGCGCCCCGACGCCCCCTCAAAGGTGGAGGAGCCATGCCGACCGCTCGCCCCCGCGCGCTCCCCGCGCGCCCCTCCCGCTCCCCGCGCCCCCCCTCGCGCCTCAGCGCCCTCCTCAGCGCCCTCCTCAGCGCCCTCCTCAGCGCCCTCCTCAGCGCCCTCCTCAGCGCCCTCCTCAGCGCCCCGGGCGCCGCGTGGGCGCAAGACGCCAAGGAGGTGGCCAAGGCGGCCTACGCCGAGGGCAAGGCGGCCTTCGGGGCCGAGGACTGGCCCACCGCGCTGCAGCGGTTTGAGCGCGCCTACCAGGCCTACCCGCTCCCGCTCATGCTCTTCAACATCGCCAGCTCCTACGAGCGCATGGGCGACCTGCCCGCCGCCCTTGAGCGCTACAAGCTGTTCGTGCAGACCGGCAAGGACACCGACGGGGACGCCGGCAAGAAGGTCAAGGAGCTCGAGGGGCGCCTGGCGGGGTGGGTGAGCGCGCGCGTGACGTCGCGCCCGGCGGGAGCGCAGGTGCGCGTGGGCGACGCCCGATACCCAGCGCGCGCGCAGACCCCCGCCACGCTGCTGCTGCCCCCCAACCAAGACATCACGCTCCTCGTGTCGCTCGACGGGCACGAGGAGGCGCGGGTGGTGCGCCGTTTCGCCCCGGGCGAGCGCCCCGCGGTGGATGTGCCTCTCAAGGGCAAGCCCGCCTTCGTGCGCGTGATCGGCGCGCCGCGGGAGGCGGAGGTGCGCGCGGGGGGGCGCGCGTGGCGCGGCCTGCCCCTCACCGAGGACCTCGGCGTGGGCGTCCATGAGCTCGAGGTGGTGGCCGCCGGACACCTGCCTGAGCGCCGCGCCGTGACGCTCACGCCCGCGCACACGGCGGGCGCGCCGCTCGTGGTGGAGGTGTCGCTGAGCACGAGCGTGGGGGTGGGGCTGCTGAGCTTGACGGCGGACGAGGACGGGGCGGTGCTGTTCATCGACGGGCGCCCAGGCGGCCAGACGCCGCTCCGCGACCCCCTGCCGCTCCCCGAGGGCCGTCACCTCATCGAGCTCAAGGGCGCGGGGGGCGCCTTTGAGGAGTCGGTGGTGGTGAAGGCGGGCGAGACGGTGAGCGTGCGCGCCGCGCTGGGGCAGAGCGCCCTGCTGACTCGCCCGCGCGTCGGGCTGACGCTGGCGAGCGTGGGGGCGGCGGCGGTGGTGGCGGGGCTGGTGTCGGGGGCGCTAGCGCTGAGCGCCTCGAGCGCCCTCGACGAGTGCCGCGCCGATTTCCGCTGCGCCCGCAAGCAGGGCGAGCTCGACCGCGCGCAAGAGGTGCGCGCCTACGCCGGCGCCGCCGACCTCCTCGTGGCGCTCGGCGCCGTGGTGGGCGGGGGCGGCGCCGCCCTCTACCTGCTCAGCCGCGAGGCGCCCCCGCCTGCCCCCCCCGCCACCCTCAACGTCACGCCCCTCCCCGGCGGCGCGGCGGCGGTGGGGATGTTCTCGTTTTGAGTTTTGAGTTTTGAGTTACTTAACCTCTCGACGCCCTTCATGAGGTGAGCAGATGCGCGCCCCCTCCTCCCGCTCCAGACCCCGCGCGCCCGCCCCGCGCGCCTCCCTGAGCGCCTCCCTGCGCGCCTCCCTGCGCGCCTCCCTGCGCGCCTCCCTGCGCGCCTCCCTGAGCGCCTCCCTGAGCGCCTCCCTGTGCGCCACGCTCAGCGCCTGCTCCCTCATGCTCGACCCAGCCGTCTGCGAGCGCGACGCCGACTGCCAGGGTGGCGTCTGTCAGCTCGGGGTCTGCGTGGGGCCCCTCACGCCCTCGGGGGGCGGGGGGGGGGAGGCGGGGGGCGCGGGAGCGAGCGGGGCGGGGGAGGCAGGCGGCGCGGGCAGCGCGGGCGGCGCGGGCGGCGCGGGCGGCGCGGGCGGAGAGGGCGGCGAGGGCGGCGCGGGCGGCGCGGCGGGGAGTCCGCCCCCCGACATGGCGCCCCCTGACGCCAGCCCCCCCGAGGCGTTCGCGTGCCGCTTCCTGGCCGAGGAGAGCGCCGTGGGCGGCGCGCGCCTCTACGAGGGGGCGCTCTACTCAGGGGCGCGGGAGGTGCAGGTGCTCGTGGAGCTAGTGGCGCCGCCGGCGTGGCGCGACCGCCTCCGCGTGCTGGTGGACGGCGAGGAGGCGCCGCTCTCGCCGCTCGATAGCCAGGGCGAGGGCCGGGGCGACGGCCAGGGCGCGGGGCAGGGCGCGGGGCAGGGCGCGGGGCAGGGCGAGGGTCAGGGCGGCGCGCAGGGCGGCGCGCAGCAGGGCGGCGCGCAGGGCGGAGGGGGGCGCGAGGGACTCTATCGGGTCGCCGTGACGCTCACTGGCGAGGGGGCGCACAGACTCCGCGCCGTGATCGGCGACCCGCTCGACGTGCGCTGCGCCGATGCCCTGACGGTGTATCTCGACGAGCGCGCCCCCGCGCTCAGCGTGGCGCGCCCTGCCACGCGCGAGGAGTGGCTCGGGGCGCAGGTGGGCGCCCCGTCGGCGCAGGTGGAGCTGGCGCTGAGCGACGCGAGCCCCGTCGCGCTCAGCCTGAACGGTGAGGTGGTGGCGCGCGACGTCACCGCCGCCCGCCTCACCCACGAGGCGCCGCTCGTGGAGGGCGACAACCTCCTCACCTTCACCGCCGCCGACCTCGTGGGCAACGCCGCCCCCCCCGTGGAGGTGCTCTTCCGCTACGACCCCACCCCGCCCCTCCTGCGCCTCACGAGTCCAGAGGGCGCGAGCGTCAACGTCAACGCCCGCCTCCTGCCGCTGCGGGGGCAGGTCTACGCGCGCGACGTCAACGGCGAGGGGGCGGGCGTGGAGCCGGGGGCGCGGGTGGAGGTGCGCGCGAGCGGCGCGGGGGGCGTGCAGGGCGACCGCCAGCTGGCCACCGCCGACGCGCAGGGGCTCTTCTCCGCGCAGGTGTCGCTCGCCGAGGGCCTCAACGCCGTGGACGCCTGCGCCTACGACCGCGCGGGCAACGCCAGCTGCGCGCGCCTCACCGCCCTCTACGTGCCCCTCGCCCCCTGCGTCAACCTCACCTCCGCGCCCTACTCGAGCGCGCGCGCCTACACGCTCACCGGCAGCGTCTGCGACGGCGTCACCGCCGCCGAGCTCAGCGTGGACGGCGGCGCGCCGCAGCCCCTCGCGCTCGCCGGGCGCCAGCTGAGCGCCGCCGTGCCCCTCACGGCGCCCGGGGCGCCCCGCCTCCTGCGCGTGACGGCGCGCTCGGCGGACGGGCAGGCGGCGACGGCAGAGCTGAGCGTGACGCTCGACGAGTCGCCCCCCAGCGTCACGCTGGTGACGCCCCCCCCCGGCCTGTGCACCAACGCCGCCGCCGTGGACATCTGCGCGCGCGTCGAGGAGCCGCAGAGCGGGGTGGCGCGCGTGCTGGTCAACGGCGCCCTCGAGGACCGCGGCGCGGTGGGGGGGCCGCAGTGGTGGCGCGACTTCTGCGTCTCGCGCCCGCTCGAGAGCGGCGCGCGCGACCTCTCGGTGGAGGTGGTCAACGGCGCGCAGCTCCGCGCCACGGCGTCCACGTCGGTGCAGGTGGACCGCATCGCGCCCACGGTCACCTTTGGGCGCGCCGAGCGCGCGTGGTACGCCGCGGACGCGCGCGGGCTGGTGCGCGTGCAGGGGACCGTGTCGAGCGCGGGGTGCGGGCTGAGCGCGCAGGGCTTCCGCGTGTTCTCGCTCCGCCGCGACTCGGGGGGGGCGCTGGCGCGGGAGGGGGTGGGGCGCGTGCCCGCCCTGGCCACGGACGGCTCGTTCACCTACCAGGACACCTTCGCCAGCGGCGAGCAGGCCATCGAGGTGGACCTCGCAGACCAGGCGGGCAACGCGCGCACGACGCGACGACGCGCCACGCGCTCCGCGTGGACGCCACGGCGCCGCTGCTCACGCTCCTAGAGCCGGCGGCGGGGGTGACGCGGGGGCGGGCGGGGGCGCTGCAGGTGCGCGTGCGCCTCGACGAGGAGGAGAGCGGGCTCGACGTCACGTCGGTGACCGCCAACGGCGTCCCGCTCACCACGCGCCTCATCCCCGGCTCCGCGCCGCCCGCCTTTGAGGCGCAGGGCGCCCTGCCGTTCCCCGAGGGGACCCACGAGATCGAGGTGGTGGCGCGCGACGCCGTGGGCAACGAGGGCGCGCTCACCCTCACCTACCAGCGCGACCTCACGCCCCCCGCGGCCACCCTCGTGTCGCCGGCGGCGGGGGAGGGGGCGCACGGGGTGGAGGCGGTGTTGGTGGAGGCGAGCGACGACGCCTCGGGGGTGCAGGGCGTGCGCGTCAACGGGGTGACGGCGACGCGGGTGGGGGGGCTGTGGGTGAGCGACCCGGTGACGCTCAGCCCCGCGCTCAGCCCCGCCGCCCCCGCGCTGAGCGTGGAGGTCACCGACCTCGCGGGCAACGCCGTGGCGCTCCCCCCCGCCCCCGTAGCGCTCCCCCCCTTCGCCCTCCGCCCGCCGCTCCGCAGCGGCCTGCCGAGCGAGGAGGGCGGCGTGGAGGAGGTGGGGGCGCTGCTGTGGGGGCGGTGGCGGGGGGGGGCGCTCGGCGCGCTGACCCTCACCACCCTCGCGGCGGACGCGGCGGGGGCGCCGGGGGTGGTGGGGCTGAGCGCGGCGGGGGCGGGGCTGCTCTCGCCGGCGCCCCCCGCGGCGCGCTGGGCGCTCGCCGCGGAGCCCGCCCTCCCCGCCGCCGCCGCCCTCGCCGGGGCGCGCGCCGTGAGCCTGGGGGGCGCGCTGGCGCTCGTGGGCCTCACGCCGCCCACGCCGCCCGCCCTCACCCCCGCCCTGCGCGCCTGGTCGTCGAGCGCGGCGCAGGGGGGGCGGCTCGCCGAGCGCCCCCTCGCCGCCACGCCCCTCACCGCCGACGCGCTCCACGCCCACGACGTCAACGGCGACGGCGCCCACGACCTGATCACCTTCACGGCGGGGCTGCAGCCGCGCCTGTTTCGGCAGGGGGCGGACGGGCAGCTCTCGTTCGACAACAATGGGCTCACCGCGCGCGGCCTCCGGCAGGGGGCGGACGGGCAGCTCTCGTTCGACAACAACGGGCTCACCGCGCGCGGCCTCACGGGCCTCACCGACCCCGCCGGCGGGCGCGCGCGCCTGTGGAGCGTGGACGTCAACGGCGACTCGCTCCCCGATGTGGTGCAGCAGGACGGCGCGCAGCCGGGGACGGGCGCGCCCGTGGGCGCCAAGCTGTGGGTGGCGAGTCTCGTCACCGCGGGGGGCGCCTACAGCTACACGAGCGACCCGTCGTTCCCCCCGCAGCCCCTCAGCGGCCTCGCGCGCCTCGACTGGGACGCGGAGGGCGAGGAGCAGAGCGGCGCGCCGCGCCTCGACCTGCTCGCGTGGGAGGGCGCCGCCCTGCGCCGCTACGCCCCCCTCGCCAACGGCGGGTGGCGGGTGGACGAGCTAGGCGCGCTCCCCGGGGCGGTCCGCGGCGGCGTGGCGGTGGACCTCGACGGCGACGGCGCGCAGGAGCTTTTGCTCTACGGCGCGTGGGGGATGCAGGCGCGCGACGCGCGCGGCGAGGCGCACGCCGCGCTCACCCCCGCGCTCGCCCCCGTGGACTCCGTGACGCCCGCCGACGTGGACGAGGACGGCGACGAGGACCTCATCGTGGTGAGCGGCGGCGACGTGTGGCTCGCCCTCGCCAACGGGGCCGCCGCCCGCCCCGCCGGCCTCAGCGCCGTCCGCCTCCGCCCCCGCCGCGCCGCCGCCGCCGACGCCCTCGGCGTCACGGTGCTCGTGGACGAGGACGGCGACTTTAGCTTTGAGCGCGTGGTGGAGGCGCGCCCCTTCGGCGACACCCTGATTCCGTTCAGCGGGGCGGGGGTGGTGAATCTGCAGGTGGTGTTCCCCGACCGCGGCGCGCCCCTCGCCAACGAAGCGCCGCTCTCGACCCCCAAGGGCGCCACGGTGGACGCCCTTGAACCCGCGCAGTGAGCAGAGCAGAGCCTCATGACGAGCACACATCGACAGCTTC
>Ga0194129_10004248_pt1 | contig 19229 bp, 28 predicted proteins | sample TA2KigCa35mmetaG_FD_150862 | JGI IMG/M metagenome (GOLD analysis project Ga0194129, IMG submission 150862) | Freshwater microbial communities from Lake Tanganyika, Tanzania - TA2015038 Kigoma Deep Cast 35m | ecosystem: Environmental > Aquatic > Freshwater > Lake | place: Tanzania: Lake...
GGGGGGGGGGGGGGGGGGGGGGGGGGGGGGGGGGGGGGGGGGGGGGGAGGGGGGGTGGGGGGGGGGGGCTGGGGGGGGTCCCATCACGGCGGACGTCCGTGGCGGAAAATCACCGCCGCGATGGACAGAATCAGAAATCCGACTACATCGTGTAATTCATGTGATCACTGTATTGCGAATACAAACCTTCGAGCCGTGTCATGAGTCTGCGCAGCCGATCCGTGCCGCGAGGACCAGTGAATTGATGGCTCTGTCGTTCCGTCAAAAAAGCCAGAAAATCATGCGGGGTGCAGGCCTCCTTTCCATGCCAGGCATGAAATTCAAGATGGATTTTGTGTTCAAGCACGAGAATATTTTCCTGCTTGGTCGCCAGGTCTTTGCGTGTTTTCTGGTCAAACAGATGATGGCCATCCAGTTGAAAGTCGGTGGTTTGCCGTTGGCTGCGATTCGTGATTGCACAGCGCCCATTGGCCAATTTCTTGGCGGCTTCAATCGCTTTGCTGACATGGGCATCAAACGACTCCAAGAACTTCTTGCGGTGTTCCAAGCAGGGCTCCACCACTTCAGACACAGCGCTGAGCCAGGCTTTTCGAGTCTTGTTGACACTGCTGTTCGCTGCCATGTCAATGGCCAGCCGACCGATCCCCTTTTGACTCCAATGCTCCAGTCCGTCAAACTCATCAAAATGAACCCCCTTCTTCAAGGGCTCAATCCCCATATAATCGTTGGCCCCCAATTGACGCTTGCGGGAGTTATTCAACCCCTTGCCATTTGTCTTGAGCACATTAATGACCTTACTGCGATGCAAAAAGATCAAATCGTTGGCAATCAAAACGCCATCCCCGTTAAGGGTTTCTTGGATGATGCGGCGTTCCACCAAGATCTGGCGCATTTTCGCCTTGCGCCTGGTGATCGCTTCCAGAAAAAGCTCTTTCACAAAGCTGAAGATATTGCTACCAGACTTTTCTTTACGATAAGCCGCCAGTGCCATCACGCCTTCTTCATAGAAAAGCCGTGCACTTGTGGATTTGCTTTTACCTGAGGCATATTCAAAATGCTCACCCTCCTGGAGTTCCCACTCATCATCATCATGCAGATCAAAGTAGGAAACAATGCTATAGAGCTTTGCCAGGGTGATGCCCAGCAGGTTTGCCGTTTCCTTATCCGTTAGAAGTTCTCGCATGGCTTTAAACTGCTGTGATTTACTGGAAATAAGCAAGAAGGGTATCCCGCATCACCTGCAACTGCTGGAAGACACGTGCATCACCTCCGCAATCAGGATGATGAACCTTGACCAACTTGCGAAAAACATCATTCACATCTTCAACAGAAGCTGTTTTGGGGTCCAGGTCAAAGACAATCCATGGCCGGAAGTTGAGGAGAACATCAATGCCATTGATTGTTGTAGGTCCTTCAAGCGCACGCTCATCTTCTGGCACGCCAACCCATTGGCGATAGAGCTTCAACAGGTCATCGCGTGAGCTGAAATTCAATTTCTCACCAGCCATGGCCATTTGAAAGTCTTTATTCGCTTTCAGAGCTTTGATGTCCGCGCAACCAAAGCGCTGAAGAACCGCTGTTTTCAATTGAGTATTCGTTAAGGGCTTTGGCTTGACAGGCCTTGGCGTCTTCGGCGGCTTTGGCTCTTTTTTCTTATAGTGAGCGATAATAAAGTGGGCAAATCCCTGAAGCAATGCTGTGTCGAGACCATACTCAGCGGCCAACCGATCAATCTCAGCACGTACATAAGAATTCAGCGCGGGGGGGGAAGTGCCGCTTGCCTTTTTTGACGCAGGCATCAGGTTTTAACCTGTTTATCACGGAGCAAGGGTAGCGCCTGACGACAAGATACTGCGTGGTTTTAATAAGCTTTGTTGCGCATTGCAATGCCGCCCCCCTATCTTGGCCCATCCACCAGGAGCGGCTCATGTCGAGCCAGGATGGGGCCAGGTGCCATGGGTTGGCAAGAAACCACCGAAATCAGTGCCCTTCGGGATGGAGAGATCACAGGTCCACACGTTCACCCCTCGTCCTCCCTCTCAATCCTGCACTCAGATCAACCAGTGGTGATCAGATTCAACATCGACGAAATAACCGTGGAGTAGAAGAGAAAACTGATGATGGAGTGGAACAGAACCACACGGCGGATGCGGTGGTCTTCCAGGTTGACATCACTCATGGCATAGGTGAGGCCAACTGCAAAGGCGACGTAGAGGAAATCCGTGATCACCGGCTCATCGGTGCCTGCGAACACAAAGCCCTGGGGATTGGGTCCATCAGCCGCCGGCTTGGGGTTGAGCAGGTAGTAGGTCTTGGCGTAGAAGATCGCAAAGCCAAGATGGAGTTGCATCCAGGTTGTGAACAGCGCCAGGAAATAGATGAAGATCCGCAGTGAAGGCGGCAGGATGCTGGCCTTGTGCACGTCATGCACCGAAAGGCTCAACAAGCCAATGCTGATGAATGTCAGCAGCACAATACGCTTCATCATCAGTGTGCGGTTGGCTCGCCAGCCGGAGAAGATCTGCCGGGTTTCCAGTCCGCTCATGTGGTTGAAGACGCGGAGGATGGCCAGCAGATCAATCACCATCGCACTCAAAAAGCCGATGGACACGGCCTCGCTGAGCGGTAACTTGCCCAGAAGAGAAAGGGTTGTCGTCGAACCGATCGCCAAAGCACGCAAGCCGCGGAAGCCATCAGAGAGCGCGCGCGGATGGCGTGAAGCCGTTGGTGCCATGGGGTGAATGAGAAATGGCGCAGGAGTTCAATCGGCACAATACCCCTGAAATCCCGACCCACCCGCAGGCCCGCCGCCCGTGATCAGACCCACCACGAAACCATGGCAGAGTGAATGACGCAGGTCAGCCAAGATTCCACTCCATGCCTGATGTCAACGGTTCAGCCGGCCACCTGCGAGCGCTCTCCGTCTTGCGCGAGCTCAACCAAGGCCATGAGCGATTTTTGGCGGGTCACTCGGCCCATCCCCATGCGTCCATCCACCGGATCGAGCAATTGGCGGCGGGTCAGCATCCAACGGCGGCGATCCTCAGCTGTTCCGATTCCCGGGTGCCGGTGGAGTTGCTGTTTGATGCTGGCTTCGGGGATCTGTTCGTGGTGCGCAACGCCGGCAACGCCTGCACCAGTGCAACGGTCGGCTCTCTGGACTATGGCATCGGCCATCTGGGGATTCCCCTGCTTATTGTTATGGGGCATGAGGGCTGCGGCGCCGTGAATGCGGCCTATGCCACCGACACCGGTCTGACACCTCAGTTACACGATCTGGTGCACATGATCCGAGCGGGCCTGGATGAGGTGGACGCGGAGGCACAGGGCGGGCTGCCACAAGCCTTTCGTCGCAACCCCATTCAGGCGGCGCGACATATGGTGCAGGCGAGCGAGCTGATTCAGCAACGCCTTGCCGCCGGAGAGCTGATGCTCCAGGCCGCTTACTACACCTTGCGCAAAGGCGAAATCGAGTGGCTGGGCCAAATGGATGCGACGGGTGCGCTTCAGCCATCCGGCCTGGACGGATAACACTGGATGCCAGAGGCAAGCATTCACATCGTCAGCCATAAAGCGCACACCAGACACAAACAAAACGACAAACCCAGAGACCATAGACCCAGCCATCATCAACCAGATAAACCATCGTCCCACTGTTCCTGAAGCCTGAACATCCCCCAATCTGGCACGGCCTCTCGTCCCTGAGATCAGGGTATCCGCATGCTGTCCAGCCCCCTAGCGTGGCGTCCCATCCACCGGAAATCAAGGTTCTCCAGGGCCGCCTCCGGAAGCTGCGCCAGGCCATCACAGACCAAACCCTGCCAAATCAGTTTCACCTCCATTACAGCGACCTCTTCTATGGCCAGAACTTCCCGCTGATTTCAGAGAATCAACAGCAGATGTATCAGCTGGCGCGACGCAGCTGGGCCGCTTTGCTGCTCGCCAGCTTGGGCGCCTTTCTCCATTCCCTTGTCGGCCCTGCTCACTTCAGCGCAAACCATTGGTCATAGGCGTAGTACTCCGGCTTGTCGAGACCGTCGTGCCAGAGCATGCGCCGCAGCTGGATGATCTCCTTGCGCTGCGCCACGAGGATCTGTCGCGCCAGGCGGCGCAGGGTGGGATTGGAGGTCTTCTTCAAGGCGTCGTGCGCCATGATCAGGGCGCCGCCGTGGTGGTGGAGCATCCCTTCCAGAAACCAGGTCACCCGGTTCTGGCGGGTGGGGGTTGAGGTGATCATGCGCATCGCCTCAATCTGGGCCGGACTCATGCGGATCAGATCCGCCATTGCATTTGGATCGCCCTCGGGCTTGAGCGCCACGGGATACACCGGCGCCTCCGGGTACCAGGCCTTGCGCCACTGGCCCATCGCCTTGATCTCCCGGGCCTGATCGCGCCAGATCTCCTTCGCCAACGCCCCCACCCCCGGCACGCCGATGTCGAACACAAACTCGCTCATCCGCAAGGCGCCCGTGTGGTGCTGCACCATGCCATCGAGCCAGCGCAGGTCGTAGGTGCCTCCCGCCGGGCCGACCTCGTGGGCGTGGTGGGCATGGGCGCTGGGAGCGCTCGGACGGTCGGCCGCCCCCGGCGGCACCTGGTGGAGATGGTGTTGATGGTGTTGATGGTGTTGATGGTGTTGATGGTGTTGATGGTGTTGATGGGGATCAGCGGGCTCCATCTGGGCCCGCGCCGCGGGCACCAGCAGGGCGAGCAGAGCAAGAGCCCCCGGGGCGAAACGAATCACGTCAGACAAGGCGAAGGTGTCACCAGAATGGAGTCTCCAGTCGGTGGAGAGTCAAGCCCTCGGCGGCGGCGGGAGCGCGTCCTCCGGGGTGGCGCCAGGCCATTGCGTCCCTTCGTCCCAGCGGCAGGCCCGAAGCGTCGCGCCGCTCAGATCCGCGCCCCGCAGATCGGCGCCGCGCAGATCCGCCCCGCTCAGGTCGCATCCCCGCAGATCGGCCGCCCCCAGATCCGCCCGGCGCAGGTCGGCCCCACGCAGCGTGCTGCCCGCCAGCGACACCCCATGCCACTGGGCGCCGGCCACCTGAATCTGATCGAGGTCCAGACCGCTCAGATCCCAGCCGTTGAACTCCAGACCAGCGGCGCAGAGCAGCTCCAGGGCATCGTTGCGGGCGGGCGCGTAGCGCACCCCGGCCTCCCGGCTAGCGAGCAGCACTTGATGGGCCTCCAGGTGGTCCCGCTGTCGCCGTTTGGCCCCCTCCAAGACATAGAGAAACGCCGCCGTCAGGATGCTGAAGGCCTCCAGATTGGCCACCTCCACCACCCCGCCGGCGTCCTGCCACAGGCACCCCGGCGCGAAGGCGCGATCGCGGCAGAGCTCGTAGCGGTTCACCCCGCCGAGGGCCACCAGGGCCGCCAGGGAGGCCAGCAGCAGGCGCAAGCGAAAGGAATGGTCCAGGAGCCGCAGGAGCGGCGACCGACGGCGTCGCCGCTGTCGATCCGCCCAGGGGGCGGGCGGCCGAATCCAGCGCGAGAGAAGGGTCATGAGAGCTGCGCCGGCCTCGGCCCAGCTTGCCGCCCGAAGCGCCGCCCGTTCCGCCAGGCCAGGAGGCCGCAGCGGACGGGAACCGCTCCCCACAGCACAGCACCGTTGGGCCGCACGCGAGAGGATGGGCCGCGACCAAGGTCCATGGGCCTGTTCATAGGCCCGTCCACCACATCGTCGCCCCCTCCTCTCCCCATCCACGCTTCGTAGCGTTGTTGCCTCTCTCTCGCCAGCACCCATGGCCACCACTCCCGCCGCCTGCCTCGGTGGTTTGCCCGCAGCCCCCTCGCCTCGGCATCCGAAGAAGAAGGGATGCCGCCAACAGAAGTGCTCCAAGTGGAAAGGCGGGACAGGCCGCTGCGGCCGCGACTGACCACCCCGGCTGGTCCTCCGGTCGCCCTGGGCTGGGGTGGGTGTCATGAGCCGCCGGCCCGTCCGCTCGCCGAAACCCGCCCGGCGGCTGCTCCGACGCGCCGCCGTCCTCCAACGCCGCGAGCGACGCCGGGGGCGGCGGGTGCAACCGCGCTTCTCCCGCTCCCAGATCGGCGTCACCTCCCTCGGCGGCCTGGCGGCGGTGGGGCTCCTGGCCTTGATCACGGTCTGGACCGGCCAGCTGTTGATCGCCGCGCCGCTGGGCGCCTCCTCCGTGCTGCTGTTCGGCTATCCCCGCAGCCCCCTGGCCCAACCCCGCAACGTGGTGCTCGGCAACCTGCTCGGCGGCGTCATCGGCGTGGGGCTGGCCTCCCAGCTGGGCCGGGGGCCACTGGTGTTGGCCCTGGCGGTGGCCCTCACGATTCTCCTCGGCCAAGGCTTCCGCTGCCTGCATCCCCCCGCTGGCGGGCTGGCCTTCCTGGCGGTGTTTCTCGGGGTGCGCTGGCCATTCCTGCTCTTCCCCGTGCTCAGCGGCTCCCTTCTCCTCGTGCTGCTGGCCTGGGCCTTCAGCCGCTGGGTGCCCGGCGCCATGCCCTATCCCCTCCACTGGCTGTGACGACCGTTGCGCTGGCGCTGGGGGTGGGGCTGGCTGAACCCGCTGCGCGTTAAAGGCCGAGCTCAGGCCGCCCGCTCGCCGCGCCCGGGCCATCGCGCTCCAGCTGCAAGGTGCTCTTGCGAATGCCCAGGACCTCCAACCGCTGCCGGGCCATCGCCAGGAGCGCCTCCGTCCCGCCCACCTCCTCGGAGTCCGCAGGCGCCGCCAGGCGGAGGTGGGCGGTGAGAGCCGTGCGCGAGGTGCTCAGTCCCCACACATGCAGCTCCTCCACCGCCCGCACGCCAGGCAGGGTGGCCAGGGCCTGCTCCACCCGCACCAGGTCGACATGGCGCGGGGCGGCGTCGAGGTTCATGGCGATCGCCTCCCGCAGCAAGCCCCAGGCACTGCCGATCACCGCCAAACCAACGCCGATGGCCGTGACGGCATCCAGCCACACCCAACCGGTCGCCCCCACCACCAGGGCACTCACCAGCACCGCCACCGACACCGCCGCATCCGTGAGCAGGTGCAGCACCGCCGCCCGCTGGTTGAGGTCGTGGTGATGGTCATGCCCGAACAGGCGCGCCGACACCAGATTGATCACGATGCCCGCCGCCGCAGCCCAGGCCACCGGCACGGCGAGCAGCGGCACCGGCGCGAACAACCGCTGAATCGCCTCCACCACCACAACCACCCCGGCGGCGAAGATCAACACCCCGTTGATCAGGGAGGCCATCTGGGTGCCCCGGCCGTAGCCGTAGGTGAAGCGCCCCGTCGGCGGCCGGCGACTGAGCCGCTCCGCCCCCCACCCCAGCGCCAGCCCCACCACATCTCCGAGGTTGTGCAACGCATCGCCGATCAGGGCGAGGGAGCCGAACCCGAAGCCGATGCTGAGCTGCAGCGCCGTGAGGCCGCTGTTGAGGGCGATGCTCCAGCGAAAGGCGCCGCCGGCTCGGCTGCCCTCACCCGTGCCGTGTTCGTGGTGGTGTCCCATGGGCTCATCCCCTCCCGACAGACCCGACCCGACTGTTCTCCCTTGTCACGTCCGCTGCGGCGGTTGGCGCCATCATGGCCGCCGCTCCCTCCGCCTCCCTCCGTCCTCATCCCAGCGCCTGGCGGAGGGAAAACAAGCCGAAGGCCAGAAACAGGCCGCCGCTGATGTTGTAAAGAACCCGCTCGCTGAGGCGTCCGCCGATCCATTTCCCCGCCCCCACCGCCAGCCAGGTGACGAGGGCATGGCCCAGCAGGGTGCCCGCAAGCAGGCCGGCGAAGGTGAACGCCGGCGCGGTGGCGAGAAAAATGGTGGTGAATTGGGTGCGATCGCCCAACTCGGCCAGAAACACCAGAACAAAGGATTCCTGGATCACCGCCCCGGCGTCGCGGATCCTCCCGCCGCGCTCCGCTTCCTCCACGGCCTTCTCCGCCTCCTGTTCCTCCTCTTCCGCTTCATGGGCTCCCATGCTCCGGGCCTCCAGAAGGAGCTTCACCCCGAAGCCGAGGAACAGCACCGCCGCCAGCCAGGGCACGACGGCGGGGGGGAGCAGCTCCCGCAGGCCGTAGCCCAAGCCCAGGGAGAGCAGGGTGACGGCGGTGAGGGCCCCGAAAGCTCCGAGGAACACCCAGCGCGCCCGGTGGCGCGCCGCCAGGATCAAGGCCATGAAAAAGGTCTTGTCGCCCAGTTCCGCCAGGGTGATGGCGGTGAAGCTGGCGCCAAAGGCCGCCAGGGAGGGTTGCAATGCGCTCATGGGGTGACAGCTTGTGGCGGATCTTGTGAAGAAGTCATGAGGAACGGCCTGTTTTCGCGGTGGCGATGGGCAGGTCCACGAGCAGCACACAGCCTCCCCTGTCGCCGTTCTCACCGATGTGCAGCCTGCCGCCATGGCGGCGGGCGATGGCTTGGGCGATCGCCAACCCCAGCCCGCTCTGGCCGCCGCGATCGGAGCCGCTCCAGAAGCGCTCGAACACCCGCTCCCGCGCCCGGGGCGGGATGCCCGGCCCCTCATCCGCCACCACGACCCGCACCTGCCGACCCGCCACACGGGCCTCCACCGCCACCGTGCCGTCCGGTGGGCTGTGGCGGATCGCGTTGAGCAGCAGGTTGGTGAACAGCCGCAGCAGCTGGGCGCTGTGCCCCCGCACGGGCAGGCGGTGGGCGGCGGGGTCGGGGCTGAGCCGCAACGTCACCGCGCTCTCGGCCGCCCGGGGGGCGCAGCAGCGGATCAGATCCTCCAACAGCTCCAGCAGATCAAACGCCTCCTGGTCCTCCCCCCCCGCGCTGTCCTCCAGCCCGGCCTGCTCCAGGCGGGCCAGCGCTGCCAATGGGGCGCTGCGGGTCCGGGAAGCAGGCCCGGCGGCAGGGGAGGCACCGGCAGGGTGCCCTGCTCGCTGAGCAGTCGGCCCTCGGCGTCAAACCATTGCACCCGTTGCCGCTCCAACCCGGCGATGGCGACCGGCCGCGCTCCGGGTCGAAACTTGGCGCGGCCCTCCGCCTCGCGCGTCTCGTGGGCGATCAGGGGGAGTTGCGCCGCAGCGCTGGCCGCCAGCTGGTCGAGTTCCGCCCGCTGATCCTCCGCCCGCTGCTGCGTGATGCCCCAGTGGAGGGAGCCGGAGAAGGCCAGCAAGAGGAGCAGGGCAAACCCGCCCCCCTGCAGCGCCAGCCGACGCCGCAAGCGGGCGGGATCAGGAGGCAGCGGCGGGATGGAGCCTGTAGCCAATGCCATGGACCGTTTCGATCAGGTTGGGATCACAGCCGGCAAGGGTGAGCTTCTGGCGGAGGTTGCGCATGTGGGCGCGCAGAGCATCGTCCCCCACCTCGCGGCGGCCGTCCCCGCAGCCATGCAGCAATTCCCCCTTGCTCAGGCTCTCTCCTCCCGCCCGCAGCAACAGCTCCAGCAACAGAGCCTCCTTGCGGGTGAGCTCCACGGTCGCCCCGTCCACCCGCAGCGTTGTCTGCCCGGCGGCAAGCCGCAGGGGTCCCCAGGCCAGCTCCTGCCGCAGGGGCAGATGGGCGCGTCTCAGGAGCGAGCGCAGCCGGGCCCGCAGCACCTCCGGATCAAAGGGCTTGACGACGTCGTCATCGGCCCCGCCCTCCAGGCCCCGCACCTTCTCCCGCCGCCCATCGCGCGCGGTGAGCATCATCACCAACGGCTGATGGCCTGGCCGGCTCCGCAGCTGACGGCAGAGGCCGAAACCATCGCGGTCAGGGAGGCCCACATCCAGCACCACCAGATCAAACATCTCCCGCTCCAACCACGCCATGGCCTCTCCCGCCGTCGCGGCGCCCTCCGCGCCGTAGCCCCACTGGCCGAACAGCCGCAGCAGGGCCGTGCGCAACATCACGTCATCCTCCACCACCAGCAGCTTCATGGCCTGCGCCCTCCCCTGCCGCCAGCTCTCCATGATGCCTGCGGACACCAAGGCCTTGAATTGAATCCGGAGCTCCGGCATCGACGCCAATGGTGGCCCCATCCTCGCGACCCCCCTCCGCCCCTCCATCACCCTCGGTTTCGCCGAGCCCGAGTTCGACGGCCTTCTGGTCAGCTGGAATCCGCTCGCTGTCGCCGAGGAGCGGGCCAACGCCAGGGCGCCCTGGGCCTGCGCCTGCGGGAGAGCATTCACAGCCGCTCCATGCGGGCCCATGGCGCCGGCCCGCTGGAGGTGCTGGACCTGCCGGAGGACGTGAGCCCGGAAGAGGCCATGGAGGAGCTGTCGAAACGCCCCGGGGTCAGGTTCGTCGAGAAGAACTGGCGCCTGCAACTCCAGGCCACCAGCAACGACCCCTCCGTGACCAACGGCTCCACCTGGGTCGATCTGGGCGCACCGGGCGGCGGAATCACCTCCATGGCCACCCCCCATGTGACCGGAGCCCTGGCCCTGATGCGCGCGGCGCAGCCGACAGCCACGATGGCGCAGCTGAAGCAGGCGCTCCTGGAGACCTGCAGCCATGGGTGCCAAACAGGTGGACACCCTCACCGGCTTGGACGGCGCCAATGTCTTCCTGCTCGGGGATGCTCGCGGGGTGTTCGATGACGACCGGACCAACAACACATTGGGCACGGCCGATTACGCCCTGATCACAGACTTCACCCCGGGAGTCGACAAATTGCAGGTGCGTGCCGGCACGGCCTACCTCTACACGACCTCCACCAGCGGCAACAATCAGGATGAATTGATCGCCGTGCTGCAGGGGGTCACCGCCCTCAGCGGCACCGATCGCATCGGCGTCTGATCCAGCCAGGGCCGGCGCCCTCCGCCCCCGATCCGGCTCTTCCCTGTTCCGGAGGGAACAGTCGCGAGGCGGGGGGCTGCGTACGGTGTGATCACCCCCCGGCGGCCCGCTTGCCCCCCCGGGCACAGGAGAATCCGTGGACCAACTGACCCCCGCAGGCCTCCAGGTCGTCAACGCATTGGCCCTGCGCCATGGCTTCAGCCAGGAGGCTGTGCTCCAGATGATGGTCGCCATGGTGCGGGGTCGGGGGGCGATGGCACAGTTCAATCACCCGGAATTCGCCGGCTCCGGGCAGTGGATGGCTGGCGGGATGTTGATGCTGGGCGACATGTTCAACCATGCCCTCAAGGCCCGCGTCGATGGGCTCTGCCAGGCGATCGCCGCTGAGCTGACCAGCCAGGGCGGTGCCGGAGCCGGCCTCTTCATCCCGGATCCCCGCGACACCTGGTGGCCGCCGGAGCTCGGCACACCGAGCGCCATCGGCACCCAGAACGAGGTGCGCTACGCCTTCTTCCCCGCCGCCGCGCGCTTGGCGATCGATGCCAACGGACAGGTCAGCGTCTATGACACCGGTGGACACCAGATCGCCGGAGTGGCCCAGCAGCAGGGCCCCGGCGGCACCGTGGTGTTCGCCACCCCCGGCGGCAGCGTCAGCCTGACCAGCCTCTCCGCCATCAGCGGCGGCCTCCAATCCCAGAGCCAAAGCTCCAGCGCAGGGGGGCTGCACCAGCAGGCTCAAAGCTCCAGCGGCGGCAGCCATCAGCAGCAACAGGTGAGCCCGGGACTGCCCACCCCCGCCGCCATGGCCCCGCTGAGCGGCCTGGCCCCCATGGCCGGGATGGGTCCGATGACGGGCATGGCGCCGATGGCGGGCCTGGCTTCCCTGCCGAGCATGGCGCCGATGCAGGCCTGGTGGCCCCCGGAGCTGGGCACCCCTTCCGCCACCGGCGCCCAAAACAGCCTCCGTTATGCCCTCTTCCCCACCGCCCAGCGCCTCGCGGTCGAACGCGACGGTCGTGTCACCGTGCACAACAGCGGCGAGCTCCAGCTCTCCGGTTGCTCCCAGAGCGGCACGTCCGGAGAGGTGCGCTTCACCACCAGCGACGGCGCCACCATCGCCCTCTCCAGCCTGCCCGAGGTGCCGCCCACCGCGCCTGCGACACCCACTGGCGCCGCAACACCCCCCGCAGCGCCCGCAGCGCCCGTCGAAACGGCAACCACCGCGCCAACCGCGCCCGCCACGTCCCCGAATGCCGTGCTGGAGGCCCTCACCAAACTGGGCGAGCTCAAAGACCTGGGTGTCCTCACCGCCGAAGAATTCGCCGCCAAGAAAGCGGAACTCTTGAAACGTCTCTAGAGACGAATGCTTGCTGGATTGACAACAAGCATCAACCCATCTTCCTCTACAAAGGGAATTTAGAAGACAGAGATTAGCTGAACTTCTCGATGATGACACCTGAAAAGTCTACGATCACCAAAACCTCTTGGAATGTTGCAAAATAGAGCTTGTATCGTGGGACAAGCCCATGAGAAGCTTTTCGGCAGTTGTGGAGAGGTGCACCAGCACTGGCCTCTTTATTGGGTATATTCCTGGGTTCCCTGGAGCCCACAGTCAAGGAGAAACATTAGACGAAGTTCAGGCCAACCTTAAAAAAGTCATTCAAATGCTTCTGGAGGACGGTGAGCCAGAACTTGAGTCTGATTTCATTGGCCTTCAGCAAATTTGTGTCGCCTCATGAATCAATGAACAAGTTGCCTGCCCTTAAACCAGTGGAGGTTGTTCGGATTCATCGAGACACAGGCTTTGTTGAGGCGAGGTGGGGTGGGGTGGGGTGGGGTGGGGTGGAGTGGGGTGAAGTGAGGTGAGGTGATGTGAGGCCAAGAGGTTCATAGAAACAATTTAGAGATCTGGAAGGGCGCAGCTCTACAGCTCCTTTCCATCAGGGGTGAGATATTTCTTCCTCCTTACTTCGACAAATTGCATAGGATATCATCATGAACGCAGAAGGATTCATTCGTCATCAATAAATCCCGACATATCGCACAAAGAAAATCCAACAATGCCATCCACCTGAGACGCCTCCGAAAGATCATCTGCTACACGTCAGGCGTTCTGCAGCCAGATGATGGCAAGCGTTGGAAGGATCCGGTAGAACGACGAGGGGTGCCAAAACGCTTGCCCAGGCGAACCTTGGTGGCCAACTCCCAACCACTGGAGGCACGCACGCAGTGCACGGAGAAGGGCCATGCCCGCTCGGATGCCGGCCAAGCCTTCTACGCAAACGTCGACGTTTCTGTTCCCATTGAGCCAGCGGCGTGGGCACGCCAAAGCCCCCCCGCTCCATCACCGCCATCCCGTGGAGCCCCTCACAAAAGAGTTCGAAGGATTAGCAGCCCAAAATCTCGGCTATTATTCTGGATATCAGTTGCACTAACATATCCATATAAGTGGCGTGCGTAACTTGGCATCTGCAAACAACAAACCCATCAGAGTGCGTGTGCAAAGACTTCGTGGGTGGGGGTGACATGGCTTACCGAATAATCTTAGCCCAAAAATGAAGATGCCCTGTTCTTTTTTCTCTTGACAAGGAGCCTACCTCGGAGCTCGGGATCAGGCTTTTGTATCGTAGTAAACGGTGATAGGCGGACCCGTTTAAGGAGACAAGATCTCGCAAGGATATTCCGTAAACCTTTACTACAACAGGAGATCCGGCCTTGGTCCCGCCTGGTTTACTTCGTAATTGGCAGCAAAAGGAGCCAGAATCATGTTTTTTTGGCGGATCCGCCCATTCAGCGTCGAAGGACCAGCAGAGTAAGATCTCAGCCTAAATTTGCGTCGTAGTTACAATCTTGCCGCTATACGCCATTGGCAAACAATTGTGCGAGTGCCAACGATGAAGGCGCATAAATTTCGCTTATACCTCGAAGCCCAGCACATTTCGCATTTGAGTATTACTCAGAAAAGAAAATATCCTAATTCTCTATCCAGTCTCTAGTGGCTGGCTTCATGGCCCGGGATCAGGGTTTTGTATCCTGATGAACGGTTATAGGCGGATCCGTATATGGCGGCAGGGACTTGGCAGGGTATTATGAAAAAGATTGCCACGACAGGAATATGGCCATGGCACCAGCTTGCAGCCTATGTGATAGGCGGCAAAAACGGCGCCGAGGCACTGCTTATGCGGGTCCGCCCATTAGCGTTAGCCATGCCAAAGAAGACAAGGAGTGTATGTCTTGACAAATCAAGTCTACTGGACTATGTTGATCAAAAATGTGATTTACATGAAGTTCCTCAGATTCTTCAGCAATGAAAAAGCAGACGTAATCATCGATTCTTCAGGTGCGTCCACAGTTAGTATTCTTGAAACCATTCTTAGCCCTCAAGGCAAAAAAGAATTAAGAGAGATGGCCGAATTTGCGGAGCAGCACAACTTGCGACAACCACAGTCGTATTGACGTGTAGCTGACTTGTGCTTTAAAGGCAAATGCCTTTTAACTCGCTCCTACTGCCGCTGGTCGGAGGCTTCCTTTTCATATCATTCTAGAACAAGACCAAGTACAATTCTAAAAGATCTAACGGTCAAAGACTTATTCTAGAATCTGCCTTGTGGGGCACTCTCTTTCTAGGGATATCATGTATTAGCGTTCGTTTGCTGAACTGGAAACTCCCAGCAATCTATCCTATATGGCACTTCTTGTTTCCGTATCCCCAGCTTGGGACGGCAATTGGATCATTAATGATTGGGGCATGCCTTCCATTTGTTCTCAATAGGGTTTGGAGCGAGAAAGAGCAGAACGCAAAAAGTTACGTGGCATTCTCTGATTACCTTGGTCTTGTCTTTTTTAAGGCCCAGTTAAGGAAGAAGCCAGTCATGATCACGTTGCGTAATGGCAAGATTTATGTAGGATTTGTTCATGGCTGCAATTCCCCTGGTAAACACGATGGCGGCGGCTCGCTATACATGCAGCCGTCGCTAAGTGGATACCGGCGGCATGTAACTCATGAAATGTATATTACGACAGACTATACAGCAATCCTTGAAAGTATTGCGAGACCTGTAGAGAATGAGCGAGCTAAGCTTGACTTGGTGATGGAGGACCACAACAAGAACAAGATTAAGGATCAAGAGAAACAGCTCAAGATAGTTGAGACTGCCGCCCAAGAACGGCTAGACGACCTCAAGATGGCCGTTTCGGTCTCTGATATCATTTCTGCAGTAGTTTTTGATAAATCAGTCTATGGGCAGTTTAATCCCATGTTTAAACCTTAAAGAGAAACAAGGCAAAGACAGCAAAATCAATAAGCAGTCTAGTCTTCTAGCTCATAGCAAGATATAATGTAATGCTCCTGAGGATGGCTAACAATGCCATTCACCTGAGCCTCCTCCCTATGCTTACTATCACAACCGCGGCTCACTGCGGCCAGGTGATGGCAACCGTTAGGCGACAGAAGCCCAGAGCCAGAGAAGGAAACTCCGAGCCTTATTGGGAGCGCGTTGATTGTGGCCGCCATTGTCGCACGATTGGGCACCGGGTAATATACAGTTATTGTCTCGTCGGGAGTTGGCTTTATGAGTGACACGCTGATCATCCGCGGACACTACGCCGGTCGGACATTTGTCCCAGATGAGCCTCTCCCAGATGCGGAAGGGGTCGCTGAGTTGGTCATAACACCGTCCGTTGATCGGCCGACTACTTCGATTGCAGATGCCTTCGGTACCGCGACTGTGTTGCGGAGCGCAGCTGAAATACTGGCCAAGTCTCGCGCGGATCGCGACGACTGGGGCGACCGTTGATCTACCTTGACTCGAATGTCGTTATCCGATTGGTTGAGGGCGATGCTTTGGCCCGTGCGCCATTGATCGCCCGGCTTGCTTCGTCGCTCGGAGTAGCAGGATCGCTGACGACGTCTCGCCTGAGCCGATTGGAGTGTCGATCAAATCTATTGCGTGCTGATGATACAGCGACCTTGGCACAATTCGATGTCTTCTTCTCCGGAGTCGAAATCAGCCTGATCGAGATAACGGCAGCGGTCGTCGAGTTGGCAACTGAAATCCGTGCGAAATACAACCTCAAAACACCTGATGCACTTCATTACGCCTCAGCGATCGAGGCTGGCGCGAAGGTGTTCTTGACGGGCGATCGTGTGTTGGCGCGATGCTCAGATGTGGCGGTCGAGATCCTCTGATACCAGGCACGCCGAACCAGGCGTTAGAGAAGACTCGCAATAGCGTCTTGCGGTATCGTGAAATTGTTGGCTGCGAGCTGCTCAATTTATTCGAAGGATCAGCAGACCAAGATTTCAGCCTATATTTGATTCGTGGTTGAAATTTTGTCACTTTATGCCGTTGGCAAGCAGTTGCGCGAGTGCTAACAATGAAGGCAGCATGCGTATCGTTTATACCTTGGAGCCCAGAATGGCTTGAATCTGAGTATTGCCCGGAAAAGAGGATAACCAATTTCTTTATCCAATTTCCAACGGCTGGCCTCATGGCTCGGGGTCGGGGTTTTGTATCCCGGTAAACGGTTATAGGCGGATCCGTATACGGAGACAGGGTCTTGGCGAGGTAAAATGAAAAGTATTGACACGACAGGGATCTGGCCATGGCTCCGGCTTACAGCCGATGTGATAGGCGGCAAAAACGATGTCGAGGCTCTGCTTATGCGGATCCGCCCATTTAGCGTTAGCCCTACTTCTCCGCAGGTTTCCAGTGGCTGAACAACCGCATTCACTAACTCTGCGATACCACCCCCAGAGTCAGAGACGCGACCCTGCTGCACGTGAACGGCGGCACCAATGGCCTCACTGAACGCGAGATGTATTACAAGCGCTGGCTGGCAGCGATTCTCTGAAGCGATTACCTGCAAGCCACGCCAAGCCAATCGACGACTAAGGCCCCTAATATCTCAGTGCCCTTGACTCAGCGCGTCGTCATGAACCTTCGTCTGGCCGCCACCTGCAGCACTCTGGTGTTGCCACTCCTGGTTGCAGGCCCCGGTGCCGCCTTGGCCGACAGCCAGCCAATGCGCATGAACAACAACATCACTGAACAGCAGGTGCTGACCGCGCAGAAAGGCTGGTGCAATGGCCTGCTGGCGATCAGCAAGGCCTACGCCACAGGCGGTTTCGCAGCGGCCGAGGCAACGGCCAGCAAGATCCTCGATCTAGCCTATGGCTACCAGTACGGAGCCGTAGCTTTCAAACCCACGCTGACTCAACAACCGCAGACCTTCCGCAGTACCAAGGTCGGCGCGCTGGCCTATTTCGTAGGCGGCAATCCTAGCTATCCCAACGACAAGGGCTTTGCAATCAAGCCTTGGCAGACGTGCGCCATCCGCAATCAGGTGATCCAGCTACATGGTGAACTGGCCATCACCATGGGCAATGTTGATTTTACCGACAGCAGCGGCAAGGTGACCACCGTGGACAAGTCCTGGGCATTCGTAAGGGAGCCGGACGGGGAAGTCCGCATCGTGCTGCATCACTCCTCGCTGCCCTTCACGGCGAAGTGATCAGCTGCAGTTCATGCTGAACCTCCTGGGGCATGGCTATCCAACTGCTGCCCCAGGCATTCAAAGTGCTGACGTTACTTTTCGCCGTCACCACGTGCCTTCCCCCCTATCTCGTTCCCAATGCCTCCGGTGCATTGACCGCAGCCAGATGCTGCGCTGGCAGATGCTGGAAGGTTGAGACCGATGCTATTGGTGGGCTGAGGGCTAACATCATCCTTCACCCGTCCCGGCACGCAGAATTCGTCTTCGAAAAGCTGATGCGGGCGGGTGATGATGAGCGTTAGAAGGATCAAAGGAAAGCTGGAAGGGCAGCAGTCTTGACGCTTTGACGTCAAGGCGCTAATGTCCTGGGATGGACGAAACAAAACGAGCCACCATCTACTTCGAAGCGGAAGTTCATCGTGCACTGCGCTTGAGAGCTGCTGCATGTAACCGATCAATATCGGAGATGGTCAATGAAGCAGTGCGCATGACATTGGCCGAAGATGCTGATGATTTGAGAGACGCTGATCAGAGGCAAGATGAGCCAAGCACTGGCTTCGAAGAGTTCGTCACAAGCCTAAGAAATAGTGGCCGTCTATAGCCTCTCGATTAAGCCATCAGCCGCTAAAGAAATACAGTCGATATCAGATAAAGCGACGCTGACGCGATTGATTGAAAAGATCAAATCACTGGCCACTCAGCCGCGCCCATTAGGGTCTGAAAAGCTCGCGGGTAGACCCAACCTTTACCGTATCCGTCAAGGCAACTATCGGATCATTTACTCCGTCGATGATGAGAGGCGAGTTGTCGACGTTGTTAAGGTGGGCCATCGAAGAGATGTCTACCGGTGATCGGACCTTCTAACATCCAGATTCAGAAGACGGGAGCTGGAGGTGGGTTCTAAGCTAAGATCCCTGCCCGCTTCTGATCTGGGCGTTAGAAGGGTGAGTAGCGCTCTGAAACCAATCGCACCCGCAACCACCCCAATCTGTTACTCCCCGGAACTGGAAAACATAGTCGGCCAAGCGACAAGCACTTCATATATATAAAACCGATGCAAGAAACTCGCGAATTACTCTCATAATTAGTATCTCAAAACCACCTTTTCAAACCCCTGCAACTCCCTGTAGATCCCCGTAGAAGAATGCAAACTCGGGGGGTATTCCCCCTGTTTCCGGGAGCGGCGCAGGGTGCCTCGGAATTTTCCAGGTTCTGGGAAATCCCTCGTCTCAGTCCCCGCTGTCCTGATCGGCCACCAGCAGCAGGCCGCCGATGATCGCCAGGTTCTTGAACAGCTGAATCCGCTCTCCGGCATCAGCTACATCGCCGTGGAACAGCAGGGTGGTGGGCACCAGGAACACCAGCAGCAGCACCGCCCCCAGCCTGGCCTTCCAGCCTCTGATCACCAGGGCCGAGCCCACCGCCATCAGGGCCATGGCCGCCACCAGCAGCAGAGGCGCCAGCGGCAGTCCTTTGGCCGCAATGGCGCCGGCCACCCCGGCAAAGCCCGTCAGCTTGCCGATCACGGCATGGATGAACACCAGGCACAGCAACACCCGGGCGATCCGGTTCAGCAGCGAGGGCTGGTGGTTGTGCTCGCTCATGGGGCGGCTTGCAGGACGACAGGACGGCGCGCGTTCGTGGCGATCCAAACGCAGAGGGCTATCGCTCCTCTGCTGCGTGGTTTGCCAGGAAGGAGCTGATCATCGACTCCATGCCTTTCTGGGTGCGGCCATGGGGTTTGAGGCCCTGCTCGGCCCAGACGCGATCGAGCTCCTGGCGCAGCCCCTCGGGAATCCAGCAGGACAGCACGACCTTGCCTACCCGGCTGGAGGTGCAGTGGCGCTCAGGCGTGGACACGGAGAAAAGATGTGCACATGTGCACATTCTGCCGGATAAGGGGCGCTGCCGCAGCGGCATGGCCAGCGTCGATCGGGCAGAATGAGAACCGTTCTCGCCAGTGGTAGTCCATGGATCAGCAGGCCATCCAGGTCCCCGTCACCCTGCTCACCGGCTTCCTCGGCGCCGGCAAG
>Ga0194129_10004253_pt1 | contig 19216 bp, 23 predicted proteins | sample TA2KigCa35mmetaG_FD_150862 | JGI IMG/M metagenome (GOLD analysis project Ga0194129, IMG submission 150862) | Freshwater microbial communities from Lake Tanganyika, Tanzania - TA2015038 Kigoma Deep Cast 35m | ecosystem: Environmental > Aquatic > Freshwater > Lake | place: Tanzania: Lake...
CAAAAAGAAATCGACAATGCAGTAGATGAAGCTATTGAAAAATACGAAACTTCTAAACGTGCTGAAGATTTAGCGAAACAAGCTTCGCTTGTATACAAACTGCGTAATGGGGAAAATATTTTTCCTGCGCTTGCAGCAATATGGCGAGGTACAAATTACCGCATTCGTCAAGGTTTAGTTAAGCCAGTAACAAACGATTTCTTAGCTGAATGGGCTGGTAAAGATATACCTCGTTTGCTAGAAGTTAACAGACAATTGCAAGAACTAAGCGGTAGAGCCCAACAACTTATGGGCGCTGCTGCTGATCTTTCACGAGCTATAAATGATGCATTTCGTGCAGACCCTACACTTCGTGACAAAATAGATAAAATTACTAAAGTAACAACTGATTCAGAAGTTGACCCTACTTCCGAAATTCGTAGTGAACGTGTAAATAAAATGTTTGAAGACCTTGGACCAGAAGGAAGGCGTTTATACAATGACGCAAAACAGTATTATGAAGATATGGCCGAGCTTTATAGCTCACTGCTTGACGATCAAATTAATGAAGCCAACATTTCACCTGAAGCAAAAAGTAAATTATTAGCTTCAATTAAAAAAATGTTTGAAGGGCAAAGTCGAATCAACCCTTATTTCCCTTTGATGCGAGATGGAGATTTTTGGCTTTCTGTGTATGTAGGAAATACAAAAGAATTCTTTATGTTTCCAACGATGGCTGAGCGTGATGCTGTTGCTGCTCAAATGGCCACTGATCGTAAAGATAATTTAGATAATTTACTTGAAACCAAAAAATTTGAAATTGGCAATGACTTACGAAAGCTGCGTGAAGCGTCCACAAGATCTATTAATGGGCAAAATCCTAGTGCAATTTTAAAAGCTACTTTTGATTTAATTGATAACGCCAACTTCACAGACCTTTCTGTTCGTGAAGATATGAAAGATGCTGTGTATCAGTTGTATCTACGCACAATGCCAGAACAATCTTTTAGAAAACAATTTATCACTCGTAAAGGATATGCGGGTTATCGTACTGATTTTCTTCGTGACTTTAATGAATCATCCTTGAGAATGTCCCTGCAACTTGCTCGGCTCAAGTACGCACCTAAGTTACGCAATACGTTGTCGGCTGCTCGTGAGTCTATAGAGAACAGACCAGAGCTTGAACCTTTCATGTCTCAAATGGAAGAACGAGTAGCGCAAACACTTAACCCTAATATTCCCGGCTTATTTGATAAAATAGCTAGTGTTATTAACAAATTTTCGTTCATCTACTACCTTTCCGGTGCATCTTCTGCATTACTACAACCAATTGGTATTTTTCAAACAGGAGTTCCTATACTTGGTGCTCGGCACGGATATCCAGAAACAGCCGCAGAACTAGCTAAGCTAATGAAAGTATGGGACCAATTTGGTATGACACGTAAGACCGCAACAGGTAAGTCTGTTTGGTCACCACCTTCAATAGTCAATGCTTCTGGCCTTACGGCAGATGAACGTGCTGCTGTAGAAAGTATGTTGGCTAGAGATGTGACCCAAAGCACCTATGCGCGTGCATTGTTTGAGTACAAAAACGTACCTACTGAAGAACTTGGTTCTGTGGCGCAGCGTGGAAAGCGTTATGCAAACATAGCAATTGGCGGGTTAATGCACTCAACTGAAAGAATTTCTCGTGAAATTATATTTTTAGTTTCGTATCGTTTGTCTAAACGCAATAATATGTCTAGTGAAGCTGCGATAAATCAAGCAGTTCAAGACACTAATGATGCGCTTGGTAACTATGGTGAGTACAACCGCCCTATGATCATGCGTAATGCAGGCGGTAAGATCATGTTGCAGTTTCAAATGTACCCACTGCATGTAACTCTGTACTTGCTTAAAAACTTCAAGCGCATGATCTTCGGCCTTAATGGGGAGGGCAGAGCCGAAGCCGCAAAGATATTCTGGGGTACGATGGGAGCCACTTTTCTACTTGCTGGGGCTGCTGGTTTGCCTCTGTTTAGTACGGTGTTTGGACTACTAGGGTTGGCTTGGAATCTTGCCGACGATGACGAAAAACCAAAAGACGTTAAAGATTTAGACTACGAATTGTGGTTCCGCACAGTATTCCTGCCTGAAGTGCTTGGAGACTACAAGATTAACGGTAAAAGTTTAAGTGAAATTGTCGAACGTGGGCCACTAAACGCGCTCACTGGATGGGACTTAGCTTCTCGTACACAACTTAACGACCTGTGGTTCCGTGATGTTAAGGAAACTAAGACAGCTAGAGAAGAACTGCAAGCCCTTGCTATTGAGAAAGCAGGCCCTGGTGTAAACATGGTGCTCAATCTTGCCGACTCGTATGAGGCTTTCCGAAACGGGGACTATCAAAAGGGCGTAGAGAAGATGTCCCCTGCGCTAATACGTAATCTTGTGCTTACGCATAAGTACGCTAATGAAGGCGCTAAAGACAATAAAGGCGCTCAGATCATGAGCAAGGATGCCTTTACGACAGGTGAGCTTATCGGTCAAGCTATTGGGTTCCGTTCAGACCTTCTTGCCAACACACAAAATGTGACGTTCAAACTTATTGGTATTCAACAACGTATTGAGAACGAACGCCAGAAGCTGTTTGACAACATCGACCGTGAGTACCGCACAAAAGACTTTAAAGCTTACAACCAACTAATTGCCAAAGACCTTGTTACATTTAACAAAAAGTATCCTTCGTTTAGGATTGATGTTGAACAACTTCAAGCCTCGTTGGAGCGTAGAGCTAAAGACCGTGGTGAGTCTTGGCGTGGTCTGCGGTTGTCAGAAAAGAATGCAGCGTTGCTTGCTCCTGCTGCTGCACCATCACGTAAGGCGGTGGCTGAACGTGAACGCCAACGTAGGATAGAAGTGTATGGCACTTCAACAGACTCACAAAAATAACTTAAACTCTCCATACACGCAAACCCTTTATACCGTCTTCAATTACAACCTTCATCACCACCTTCATACGTAGTCGGCGCATTACTTCGTTAACTGCTGTTTTTGCCGATCTGTGGTCTATGCAAGGTACAAAAAAAGAAGTTCCAGGTTTAAACCTAGCCCAGTTGACGTTGTACGTTACTGTCTCGATCCTCATGATTTGTCAATGAATCCATTTGCAAGTACTCAGAATTAGACGCATCAAATGCCAACACCCGTACACCGGGGGAATCTAATTGAGTGCCCTTACCCATACGTTTGTTCACAGTTTCAACGTATACATTTAAATCTTTAAGCTGTTTAAGAGTGTCTTTATAATTGATTTGCTGATCCGCGCAATACTTTTTAAAACTGTTTACCGTAACAAATAAATACTTGGTATCAGGTTCATAACGTATGTACAGCTCTCCCTTTGGCATAAGTGTTGGGTTGGCAGTCATACTGGTGCGCTTATCTTCTTTGCCTTGCACGACCAAAGCTTTCTGAATGTTAGTATTGATAAAGTCGCCGACGATCATTAAAGGGTTTAGAGTCGGGGGTTTGATTTCTTCTCGCATATTGTTAAGGGTTCTAAGAAGCCATTTATAAACTGCCATCATGTTCCAGTTGTGGATATCTAACTCTTTAGCAATCAAACCGCCTGTGATGTTGCAAGCAGCTACTGCCGACCAAAACCGCTCACGACTTGTAAATTGCACTTCCTTATCAATTTTTGCCTGCACTTTCCTAATAAGATCTTTTACGTTTTCAAGGTTGTTCACTAAATACTGGATATAAATATCACCAGCATGGCCGTAGTTTTCAAGTAGCTGATGATCAAACATGTCCTTGCCTTCTTGCGTATCAATCACATTCGACTTGTGTACGTGGTACTCAAGTAAACGCATGTTTTCGCCATCTGGGGAATTTTTCAGTGTAGAGAGTTTTTCGTAAAAGCTTGCGTTTGCAGACGAAAGCGTAATGCCTGTCCAGCTTGTTAAATTTAACCGCGCTTCGTTGGCGTTAGCCTTCATGCGGTTCTTACCCCTGCCCTGTGAGATGCTGTAAGCAAGATCAGAAAACTCTTGAGGGGTTGTGTTTGTTATTTCGTCAATCGTATTAGGTAAATTATTTAAAACGCCAAGCCTGTGAATCTTAGCATTGAAGGTGTCTTTCCAAATCGAACCTAGCTCAGTCGGACGCCCGTACACACTATTGCATAGGTAAAGCACCGTAGACTTACCTGTACCTGCCGATTGATGAATTAAGTTAATGATTGCACCCTTCATCCCAGTAAATTTCAGTAAAGGAGACCCAAACGCAGTCAACGCACCGAAAGCATTTCCTTCAAGCCCAGGCCGACCGTAGAGGTTAAACACTTCTTTCCATTTCTCGTATGACCCAACAGGGGTGATGATCTCTGCTATATCTTTTGTATAACTTGAAGGGGGACTATAAAAAACGCCATCTTTAGTTATTTCACGATCACCTAGAATAAATTTGCTATCTGCTTCTATCCAACCAAATTGTGTACGCATAGTTTCCGCCTTTTTATCAAACTGCATAGTTTTAAGTGACCCCACAAAATAAACAGACAAGTCATCGTATTGCTTTTTGTGAGTGTATACACCGTGCCGAGCCAATGTTTGCCGCAGTTTATCTTTAGAAAAAATTTCATCGGCCCCAAGTACAAATTCTTTTAATCCATCCTTTGGTAGTCGCAACCTGACTACAGCCGAATCCCCAAGTATAGGATCAATCATCCGTTTGTGTATGTACAAATCATGTTCATAAACCTGTGTTGCTTCTTCTTCGGCATCTGCGGGAGGGCGCTTGTACACACCACCGTTTTTACCCCTAAAAAATGGAAACGGATACTCAGGTATACGTTCAATAGTTACTTCGCCATCTTCTGACATCACTTCTATTTCGTCTGTGTCGGCCTCGGCTATCTCAACTCCAAGCATAATTGGAGTCTTTATGCGTCCTTTGTGTGCGCACTCGTTACAACCTTCGGGGTTCCATCGAGCAAATGTTGTGCAGTAATGCGGAGCGCCTGTCCGTATCAAATCATCAACTTTTACTTCCGTTTCATAGCGGTCATACCCGGGGTAGTTTTCTGATATTTTGTGTACCGCAGTGTCTTTATCAATACAAAACGCTGCAATTGAAAGCGCGGATCTCCACAGATTGTAGCTAATACTTTGTTGGTTCTGGTAGCAGTGTAGTAGTTGGGCGCACCCAGTACCTTGTGCTGACTTGATCATGATGGTTTTAAATCGTTTTATTTTATTCTTCAGCATAGCCTCCATCATGGGGCTCATGCTTGCAGGTATGTACTCAGGCCGGTCGTCGTTTGGTTCTGGTTCTGGTGCGCCAAGAAGCTCGGTTAAAGATGCAACAAGTATACGATCTGATACTTCATTTATAATCGTAACTTGTTTTAAATCATCTTTATCCTTATGGTTATAAGTGCCTGGGACACGCAGCACTCTTGATGCTTCAAAAACTGCGGGGTCAACGATCAGGTTGTGCGTCTCGCAAAGCTGTTTGAGTCTCTTAGCTAATGGCTTCCATTCCGTTTGAGTTAGTGTTTCTTCCAACAACCAGTAAGCATGTATACCGTAGCCTGAGTTTACTAAAATTGGTTTTGGTAATTTAACTTCTTTGCAAAACCTTTTGAGTTCACTCATCCCTATGTTTTGATCTAGGTATCCTGCGATGATGCCTTTTTCATCAGGCACACCCTTGGTAGGGCCGCAGTCGATGTCAAGCCATAACGCCCTGAAGTATAGAGCGTTCTCGTGTCTGCGGTTGTTGAGTGAACCAAATTTGGCGCACCCAAAGTACACATTGAAAGATTTAGTAAGTTTTTTAATGCAATCTTCAGCTTCTTCTTTGGTATCAAACAGTCTTTGATCTACATACCTACCAACCCCCACAATGCAATACCGACCTTCAGAAGGCAGCACAGCATCCAATAGATCAAAATTGGACATGTCAACTCATAAAAGACGAAGGTTCTAACAGCAACGGTTAGCACGAATGAAGTCTTGAATTGGCTTTTCGTATTTGCTGTGGGGGGTGTTTAACCCCCAAAACCAATTGTAGACCGTAGCTCTGCTGACTCCCAAGGAGTCAGCAACTTTAGCTACGGGGATGCCCAACTTCACACAGTGTTTCCCAAGCGTAATGCCAAGATGTTCAGAATCCGTGTCCAGCAGTGTGGCGGCTAAACTTTGGCTATACCCATACGACATGTTAATCTTCGTCGGCCCAGGCTTTTACAATTGCGTCAAGATTGTTTTTTGGCGCGGGTGCAGTCAACTCTTTTTTGTTTTCACGTTTCTTAGGTTCGAACTCCTCTTTAGGCGGACTTGCAACAGCAGGCAAAGCTTTTGTAGTATCTGCTTGATAAGGAGTCATCGTAACGATGCGTTTAGTGACACCAGACTCAGTAAGCTTTACAGAAGCATTGTATTCTTTGGATTTTATCCAACGCATAGGCATAAATAACAACGATTGGTTGTCATTGTCTTCATTAAAGAAAATGTTAGTGACAACGTGATCAACACTTTTACCATTGTTTATGCAAACTTTGTGGTAATTTTCAAACGTATAAGCGTTTTCAACATTTGAATCGCCAAACAACGACTTTGATGCAAGATTCATTTGATAGACCTGCCCTTCAAGCGCAGTATCAAAATCTTCAAGCAGCATCACTGCAAGCCGACGCGAGTACCGACAGGCTTTTGAAGAGCCCATACCTGACCCTTTGATGTTCTTGGGACAAGTATCGCAACGGTCTCCTTGGGGGTCTTCTACAGACTCATCGGGTTCACGCCCATCATTTGAAAAACAAGTCGGCGCAGTCGGCTCAGCATCAGGGCTCCATTGTTTTTCATAATATATACGGCCAACATTTGGAGACGCATCAACAATCACAACCTCCAGCGGACCTTTAATTTTGCCAACCTCTTCGCCGCCAACCATTTTGCGGAAGATACCATTTTTAGGCACAATGCGCTTTATGCCGTTGCCCTTGCCAGCAAGCTGTTTACTTAAATTACTGATGCCAGCTTTTTGAAGGAAATCAGGGGTATCTTGACTCAGTATAAGATTACTCATTTATATCCTCACTTAGAACGTCTAACGACTATAGTGTATTCATTCTCTACATTCAAACCCGCAGGTAGTAAATCTGCATTTTCATTTAGAAATTCTTTCATGTTGGTTTGATGTATACGCTTTTCTAACAACGCAAACGCATCGTTATCTTTTATGAACTTATACATAGAACTCCAATCATTCGTCCAGTAACGCGACTTGATTGACCGAATGATCGTCCCATGCACGGTACGGATACTATCAGCTTTAATACGGTTGCAAGCGCTTAATAACTCTTGCTCAATTACTGCAATTTGTTCCTTTAATTCGTTGTCTTGCAATTCGTAATCTGACTTTAACTTTGCTCGCTCGTCCCTAATTCTAACGTATGCTTTCGCTAACTGATCCATAGGTACGTCAACTAAATTTTCTTCCACATCTAACCTCCCTAACGAAGAACCGCAATTATAGCATAACTTTTGACATTGTCAAGTAACCTGCATTTCTTGTTTGTACAAGTCTATAATTTTTTCGTGCTGCTCCATATTAGTACGTAGCAATTTATACAACCGCGTTTCAACAGGTGATCCTTTAATATGAACTACCGTCATACTATTGGTTTGCCCCGGACGATCAATTCGTGCATTTGCTTGTAAGTACGTTTCTACACTAGTGACAGGTGCATACCATATGATAGTATCAGCGGCGGTTAATGTTAGTCCATGTGCTGCCGCCATAGGTTGAATAATAAGCACTCTTGGGTTGGTATGTTTTTGAAACTCCATAACAATATCGGAGCGTTTTCTCACGGTTGTAGCACCATCGATTATTTCATTTGATATATTGTGTTTATCTAAAAATTGTTTTAATATTTGTATTGTGTGAGTAAAGGGAACAAACACTAAAGTTTTGTGTAAAGATTCTTCAATGACTTCTTTGACTACGTTAAGCCTGCCTGATACATCAAACTCAAGTACTTCTTTGTTGTCGGTGTACACCGCCCCACCCGCTATCTGCAACAGCTTATTTATTTGCACTGCTGCATTGACTGCCGTTACATCTTCGTTGTCTGCTTGGATCATCATCTGCTTTTTGAGCATGTTGTAGTATGACTTCTGCTGTGGGCTCAACGGAGCTTCTCGATCAACGTAAGTCAGTGGAGGTAAGTCTAAGCACTGATGCTTTTCAAATCGTATGGCTGGTTGCAACAATGTATGTATGATCCTGTCGGCCCCGATCTTCGGTATCCATCGATACATAGATGTTTTGTCCATCACCATATCCCTGAACTGCCCAAAGAATTTAGGTGTGTTGATTGGGTTAATAAGCTTAGCTAATCCGTAAGCATCCACAGGTGATTGAGCAGCGGGTGTTCCTGTCAACATCCACAAACCCTTGACTGATTTCATAACGTCGCGCAAATCTTTCCATCGTTCGGTTTGCACGTTTTTATAAGCTGACGCCTCGTCAATGACAACCAAATTAAAGCCCGCTGCGACTATCTCCTTCTTGACGATGCCGATCCCATCAAAGTTGATGATAACCACCTCGGCCATACCATTGATAATTTTTTTGCGTTTGTCTGCTGTACCGTAAGCAATATCAACGGACCGATGCATAGCAAACTTAAAAAAGTCATCTTGCCACGCAGAGCGCATCACCGACAACGGACAAGCAATCAACACACGGCGTAATACACCAAGTTTCATCAAGTAGTCAACGGCCCAGATAACGGATGCAGTTTTACCCGTACCTTGCTCATTGAAACAAAACGCTTTACGTCTAGTAGTTAAAAACTCTGATGTTACTTTCTGATGTGCGAACGGTTCAAGCCCCGGAGGTCGAGGCCAATCATACTTTTCCACGTTCCCTCTTACTGGTTTCTGATACAAGTTTATGATTTGAATTTCGTTTAAATGATCGGTTTTTTGTTTGGCTTTCAATATGCAGTCCTTGCTCGTTTGTACCTCCTTTGCTTAGTGCTATCTTATGTGCTACGTCTTTACCTTCACGGGCATCAGCTTTGCCGTTGTCATTTTTATCAGTGCCTTTCTTGTCGATGGAGTATCGTGCGCGGGCTCTGGCTAATCGCTCGTCGGCTTCGCCTCGTGCAACTTGTTGTTTATATTCTTTTTTATACGGACGGGGTTTGTTAACGTAGGGCATATCAACCTCGGTTATGTTCGCAAATTTTAACAGGACACCAACCACATAAGTTATTAGGTGAAGCATTCCATACGTTGGTTTCAAACGCACTTTGCAGTCTGTGTAAGTCAGGCTTTACTTTATCCATGTAACGCCCTCGGCTATCTGCTGTCTGATATGCCTTCACAAACTCATTACTTACTACAAAAAGTAACCCTGATTTGACTCGTGTGATCTCGGGAAAGTGCGCCATAACTCCTTCGGCTATTAGATCTAGCTGCCGCACGTCTGCATATCTTGCGCTTTTGCCTGTTTTGTAATCTAAAGAGTAAGCCAAACCTTTTTCCCGGTTGACAATCAGCAAGTCTGCAATGCCACGCCACCACACATGCGTATCAAAAAACCCGCACGGTTCTAAATCTTTAGTTAACCCCATGCGATACTCACAAAACCGTTCACCCTCCAGTTGCATAAGTTTTTCTATCGTAGGTTTAATGTGAGTATTGTCAAACTTAGCGGGTATGGGAGTACCGTTTTTTACAAACTCTTCTGCGGCTTTATGTAATTCGCCACCATACAAAGTTGCTTTAGTTGGTTTGTCTACAAAGTCTTTAACTACCCTCAAATGATAATATTTTTTTGGGCATTCTTGAAATGTTTTAAGACTACTGTAGGACCATGTAGTGTTCAAAATAGTGCTGCCTCAAACTCAGGAGGTTCTTTCTTTTCCCGTACACTCACAACATCTTGGCGGGGCACCCACTGGTAACTTGGAAACGGCCACCCGTCAGAACCCGGTAGTCGTACACAGATGGAGTGCTCGTCTACGTTTGCAACGAATCCTACCTGTCCGGTGCTTTTAATTTTTACTTTGATGTTGGTTTGCATTTGATGCTCTCCAAAAGTTTTCACAGGTTGGCTCTAAGAAATTCCTCGGTTCCTAGTCTGTGGTGAAACCCTCCAATATTGATAAGTAAGTTGGGTAGCTGGCCATCACGATATTTCTCAATGAACCACCAGAGAGACAGCGCACTCATCGGTTTATTATATTCGGAAATCTGGAGATAGGGCTTGGTTTCATCCCCGGCTTTGAAGATACCGTGTGTAGCCAGCACTCCAGATTGGTCCGGGCGCATCCACTCGGGGAAAAAAGGGAACGTCAAATATCCGCATTTGAAGCTCTTGCAAGGGACATCAGGTCGATCCTCGTAAATGCTACACCCGGCTTTTGTGACAAAAAAGCACGGCCTACCCTTGAAAAACTTATGTCCATGCGCCTCCCCATAGAGGTGGCCAGAGCAGCAGGCTGTACATTCCCCACACTTTTTATTAAGCTCGCGGACGGTTATTACAGAACTCATACTTCGCTCTTTGATGTTGGTTTGCATTTAATGCGCTCCAAAAGTACATCCACGGCAAAAATATACTCCTCTGGGTACTCCCACTCTTTCCAGAACTTTCGTTGTTCGCGCAGCAACTGGGCGATCCTTTCACGCTCGGTAGCAACGATGCCTTGTTCGTAGTCTGTCCAGTGCTCTTGAGTCCACACTTTGGTCATTCCTTTCCCCTTGCTCTGATAGCAGCCGCCATTTCCTGAGCCCATTCCCGATCCATTGGGTCACCAGCAAGGTCTGCTTGTTTGTCCAACAACTGCGCACACGCCTCGCGTTCCTGCTTTATGAGCAGTTGACCAAACTGGATCAGAGATGCCTGATCGCCGTCCATGCCCTCATCTGTCGGTATAAAATATCCGTTTATAACCTCGTGTTTAACCCAGGGCACGATACCCACTTCAATAGCTACTGCCGTGATTTCTCTTACTTCCTGTTCATCCAGATATGACTGAGGCTTAGGCTTGTGTTCTGTCTCCAACGCTCTGCGCAGGGCGATTGCCGCCCGTAGTTGGATGTCGGGGTTGTCTGAGTCAAGCGCCTCCAGCGCTTGCTGCATAACCTCTCGGCTCATTTCTCACTCCTTAATAAACATCAGTAACCCACGACAGTCTTGGAGCACAAGCCTTGCCAAGTCATGAGCGTCTTTGTGAAGACGTTTGTTTTCCCTTACGTTGCCGCACCCTTCAATGATTTTTTCAACGGTTTGGATAACAAGTACGCGCTGATCTTTCAAAAGGCTGAGTTCGTTGTTGTGCTCGTCAATCATGGTTCTTCTCCTTTAGCTTGGCTTCTATGGCGCGGGCAAAGGCGCAGACAAAGGGTGTCTCCAGTCCAAAGCAAGTGTTAAACCCTAGCACATCGTCCAGAATCTTGAACACCTCATCATCCGTCAGCCCAACCCATTCACGCTGACGAGCAAATTTAAATCCCTGCATCCAGCGTTCCAAGTCCTGTAGAGTACCAACAAAGATTTCAACATCTTTACTCTTAAGAGTTAGAACATCGCCAAAATTTTCGTGGATATAGTTTTCCGCATTGCACAACTCAAAGCCCAGCTTGCGGACTTCTTCCTCAAGTTCTTGGAGTCGTTTGTTCATCTATTAACTCCCCTTGCTCTGATTACCGCTGCCAAGCCCTCCACATCATAATCCGGCCACCTATCAGCAATCTGAGCACATGCCTCACGCTCGTTAGCAGCGACAAGGTCGGCAAACCTTACGAGAAATTCTTTGTCCGATATCAAAGTATCGTTCCAAAAATCTCCAGCTTGCTCGGCGAGCGCTTGCACTTTTTCAAGATTCATCATAAGGCTCCTTCTTGATATGCGGTATCTCTGTGGATACAAACGTAAACCCACACTTAGGATCAAGACATCTGCGTTTGCGTACAACATTCTCCTGCCACTCACTGATGGGCTTGATCCGTGTGTCAAGAACCTTTGTGCCTACAATGCGGCCTTCATCGCGGCAAAGGGGGCATCTCACGCAAGATCCTTGAAATTCCAGATGCCCACAGGGTTAGGATCTTTGCGCTCCACGTCATCGTGAATCGCTGAGTAAGCAGCCCTTAGTTCTACGATTGCTTCAAGGCATAACTCCATAGCATCGCACGGGCGCTTTTCAATGCAAGCCTGATAGATCTGCTTGACTTTCTGTTCTGCTCTTATCAAAGGTTCTGCGTAGTCCATAGCAACTCCGTCCATCTGCGGGGCCAAAGTGGGTAAGACCCCCACACAGCCCCTCGGCCAATAAGATTTTCTGTGGTAAAGGGTTCCGTAAATTTGTCTGTACCAGGACCACACCACCGATTAGGTTGTACGTAATGTGGTAGATACACGATGCCATCAAGTTTGAGCACATGTTGCATCGTCCTTTCCTGTGGTTCATTTAGTTGCATAAAATTCATAATGCCTCCGGTATATCATACGGATTGTCAAAACTCCAGGCGTGGATACACGAGTAAGTGCGAAACCATGAATCTATAGCTTCTACTTGCTTAACAGAAACAAAACGGCGAACGTACAACAAGTCGTTACACATCTCCAAATAAGCCCTTCCGGCTTCAAAAAAACCTGGGGGTTGGGAGACCTTCTTGTCGTCTGCCCGGTCGGATGCGTCACGAGGAACTGATACTAATTTGTAGTGGATCACAGTGATGCCACGATCATTTGGGGCATTAAATTTCTCTAAGTATCCAGCACGGGCCATAGCTCTCAGATACTCACGAGCAGCAGAAAAACTAACCTTCATGTACCGTGCCGCATCACCCGCATTGACGCTGCCTTTGCTACAAATGTAATCGATATACTTCTGTCTGTGCGCATTTGTATTTTCCATAACATTCTCCACTTAACAACTTCCATAAGTTGCACCATAACCTGCGTCACAATTTAATGGTAAATCAGAAGCCCAACTAGGGCGCAACCGCATACATAGTTCTATAAATTCTTTAGCAGTCTCAACTTCAGCTTTTGGTGCTACACATGCAATCGCGTCGTGTACAACCATTACTATTCGATACTTTTTAGCAATGGTTAACATTTGCTCACCGATAATAATTCGAGCTAATGCTTGACACACGTTCTCAACCAACTTGCCTCCATATATTTTGATAGGAAGCACTGTTTTACCTTTTTTTGTATCGTACACGTATCCATCGTCTGTCTTACGTAAGTTGGGGTACTTCAAATACAACCCATTCGGCAGTCGTATACCTTTGCGCCCTTCAACTTCAAGCGCACCTGTTCGGCCTAACGGTTCACTCATGTTAGCACACATGGCATCCAGTGCTCGGTTTGCTTGATTCCAAAGGTCGGGTATCCAATCGTAAGTCATTCTGTATGCATTAATAATGCGCTTGGCTTCATGCAACTCAATAGTTACACCGAAGCCTTGTAATTGCTTTTGGAACTTCCCTGCACCCATGCCATAGCCTGAACCAAGAATCGTGGTCTTACCTACAAACCGTTCGGCTGGCGTTATGTCTTCAACAGCTTTATTGTATATAAGCGAAGCCGTGATACGATAAACATCTTCGCCGTTTTCAAAAGCTGACACCAAGTCATTTTGACTGGCAAGCCATGCCAAGGTACGGGCTTCAATCTGTGAAGAATCAGAGTCTATAATGACATATCCAGGTGGTGCCAAAATTGCATGTTTAAGTGCTGAGCTTCGCGGAAGGTTTTGCAGATTAAGTTTGTCATCGCCCCCCCAACGTCCTGTATGCGCGGCATAGTATCGTAGGGGTACAGGCAATTTGCCACGGTTTGCAATACCAAGCAATCTTTCAGCTCTTGTCTCAGTTAACGTAGACTTAATGCCAAGTCTAGCAGCAATGATAGCCTGCACAGCAATTGATGGGTGCTCTTGTAATTCTAAAAACTCTTCGTCGTTCTTTGCAAATGCGTAAGTTTCCTTACCTGTGGTTGGGCTAATTTTTGTTGGTGGGTTGACACCGTGTTCTCGCAGCGCGTTAGCTAGTCGGTCATTACTCATCAAGTCTTCGCTTGAATAACCCGCAGCCTCAAGTAGTGAAGCCTTTTCTTTTTTAGCGGAATCTAAAACATTTACAAGCACATGCCGATCCAAGCACAACACGGGGTCAGTAAACATTTTTATTGTTACGTCAATAAGTTTTAGTTCTGACCAAGGAAAGCCCTCACTCATCAATCGAAACAATTCATAAGTAAGAACAACATCATTGGAACAATAAGCGCCGTACCGATCAAGATCGACAGAGTCAAAATCAAGTCTGTGTTTGCCAAGCGCATGAACCACCTCATCACCTTTTTTGCCAACCTCGTAATGAGAAGCTAGCACCGCTAGACTGCCGCCAATCTCTGTCCCATGCAAAGCCCGACCCATGCACAGCGTGTCAAGAAATGCCTTTGGCGTAATTCCATATACCCAAGAAAGAATAGCCCCATCAAACATCGCGTTGTGAGCTAGCACTAAGTGCTTCTCCAAGCTAAAGCCTTTCAGGAACTGGTGCGAATCTTCTGTCCCCCCGCTGAACCAGACAGGCTCGGCACCACCCACCTTAACCGATACACCAATCACTTCAAACCGTTCGTCCCTGATGTATTCCTCCGTAGTCATCTTTGACAAGCTATAGTCTTTGTCGTAATACGTTTCAAAATCTATAGTTATGATATTCATTTTGCTTTACTAGTGATAATAATAAGTGGGGGGAAAGGCAGATTCCGCGCCCCCCTCGCGGCTGGGAGAGGTCACAGCAAGCTCCGAACCTCCCTCCTCTTGCTGTGCCCCGAGCACACACTCACATCTGCCATGCTAGTGCACCCGGCTTCCATGCTGGAGGGCATCATTACATTTTATGCATTTTCAACCACTCGTGGATAGCGTCCAGGTTGTTCTCGTTAACAACCATGCCCGTACCACCAGCGTTAGCAATTTCTGCAAGGTTACGTTGTTGTAAAAGAGTAGGAAGGTTACCGACTGTTTTTGCTTCGATAGCCATAAAGAGTCCTTTGTAGCAACAAATAAAGTCCGGCACCCCGCGTTTGCCGTAGCCCGACCCAATCGGCATAACGTAGTACACCCCGTTGGCTTCCAGTATCTTCTTTATTTTAGCTTTGACTTTTGCTTCAGGTGTTTTAGTCAAGTTGCCACTCCACGTAAGTAACGCCTTTATGCTGGTATATAGCTAGTCGGTGCAATGGTGGTTTAGGAATTTCATCACCTTCACGATCTATATGCGTTTGATGGCAGTGTTCACATTCAAACTCAATTAAAAGCCCATGCCTTCTAGGGCTAGGATTACATGTATCTCCCGATGGGAAAGTTGTAACAAACATTTCGTCTTCACACTGCTGCATCACAATTGTTTTATCTTGGTCTTCATACCGCTGGAACACCGTCACGTTGCGTTGATGTAAATACATGTCATTACACGTAGGACATTTTAACTCGCTGCTCGCAGTGTCGTCGTATTCCCTAAGTAAAATTGTCCTAACTTTATGCATGCAAACCCCCACTAAAAATTGGATTATACCATAACTTTTGACATTGTCAAAAAAAACCGCACCCTTGTGGGGTGCGGCCAAACTTGAGCTAACATTGTTAGGTTAGCAATTTGTGTTGTCTTCAACGTGCTTTGTGTTGTCTTCAACGTGCTTTGTGTTGTCATCAACGTGCTTAATCAACACTGCCCTTAATGCTGGTTGCAAGCCGTACGGATGGTTTAATATGAACCAATTAAGTACATACTCAGGCACTCGCACGCTTGTGCTCACCATAGATGGCTTCTTACCTTTCCCTCTACCCTTTCGTTTTGGCTTTACTTGGTCTACAGCACTTGTAACTTCTAAAGTATCTTCAATGTTCATCATTATCCTCATGTTGTCAAGTAACCTAACATTGTTAGGCTTCATCCACTAAAACTAGAAAAGTATGCTCGTTTACTCGTACGCCAACGTCAGGTACAAACTGCTCATTCTCCTGTATCAGCTTAAGTAAGCCCAAAGATTTACGCATCTCCACCGGCAGTGTTTCGTCGTTGTAGATTGCGACGTGTTCTTCGGCACGTACAATATAACCTCCCCTGTCAAGTAACACCAAAGCCGTCCTCTTGTCTGGCTTGTCAATTATACTACGCATGTCTTCAAGACTACGCATTTCAAGACACGCTTTGTTGTACTTAAGCATATCCTGCTTTGCGATGAACGGAGCAATAACGGCAGCAATCTGAGGGTCCATCTCTATACTATGAAATATATCTTTTACCATCATATGTCTTGCGTTTGATTTGTTATTTTCTAAATCGTTTTTACGATTGTTGAGTATTAAGTAAACAGATTTTTCTGCCTCTTGAAACATTTTCTGCACAGAGCGAAGGTTGAACTTTTTCTTGACAGTAGCCAGCACAACATCAATTTTCTGTGTGCGCATAAAGCTACCACGCTCCCGCTCTTCACTTATGGTTTCGCTGTATAGCGCAAACGCAGAGCCTGATTTGCGGGAGTATGCTGTGGTGACTTTACCAACTTCCTTGTCTTCCTTGAATGCTGTAAAGTTATGCGCTCTGTACTTATTTTCCCCTATTTCGCGCATCTCTACCACCCAGTTGATATGAGGAAACTTAGTAACCAAAGGCCATGCAACATCAGCAAGCATTCCAGTAAATTCAAACTTGAGGTGGCTCTTTTCTAGGGTGCCAACACCATCAAGTCGTACGTTAGATTGTAGCAACGCTTGATGGGCAAGCGACCGATAAGACAAAATTTCGTGCTTTTCCATAACTACCCCTTACCAAGAAAATTTACCAAGGATGTCATCGACTTTTGCTTTCAAATCCTCACGCGCATGTACATCTTCTTTCAGCGCACCCAAATTAGTACCTAACATTGTTAGCTCCAGTTGCTTTCTTGCTTCCTCCAACTTGGGGTCGTTGGTTATGTTCATAGCAGTAAGCAATTGGCACAGCTCCAGCGGGTTACTAATAAATGAGTCATGCCAACGCATGTTTGCTTTTTCATCCCTGCCTTTAGCCAGTTTAGTTGACATCGCAGTAAGCATCGTGTGCAACCGCTCCCACGGCGTACGCATAGCGTCTGCCATCTTTTGGGCTTGTTGATTCTCAAACGATTGCTTGATTTCTTCTAAGTCCGTAGCGGGGATATCCAACCGAAAGTCTCCTGATTCAGGTACAGGCTTAACCGTAAGATTGAATGCAAACTTCTCCTTCACCTCATCGAGAGGGGGGTAGTCGTCAGGGTTGAACAGCCCTACCAAGTTAGTTTGTGCCTGCTGGATAAGCACGGCGTAATTCTGAAAGAACGTGCTGCACATACTGTCGAATTGTTGTTGGAACGTACTCATACTGATTTTGTAGTCCATAAACAACTTAGTCGGTAGCAGCCGCTCGCCTTTGTCAGCCCAAGGCATTGTGCGTTGATTGTTGTACAAGCGAGCACGGGCTGCATAGTTCTCGATGTCTTTGCGTAAGGACGTACCGGCAAATAAATTTTTGCGGAACTGTCCTGCGTCGGCAATCGCTGATGCGGCGCTCGTGATTTGATCGCTGACTTTGCTGTCTTTGATCGTGGCAGGCCACACACTGATGTTCAGCTCTACCAATACTGCGGATGCGCTAATACTCATTTGAGTTCCCTCTAACAATGTTAGGTTGATTAAGTTAAGATTTACTACGTGGTTTACCAGCCAATTTCGCCATCTCGTATATATTATTATTCACAATCTTCATGTTTGGCATTTCTTCTGGGGGATAAGCATAGTACAGCAAATGCGACTCCCCTGTTGCGGATTCCGCTGCGGGAACATACTTCTCCTCCCATTTATGGGATCGCTCAACGATGCCAACTAAGGTCAAGGCATCCTCCTTAGTCATAACATAACTTGTTGAATACCCAAGCTGTATGATAACCATGTTTACCTCCTCATCAAATGTGTATGGTTTTACCGTGTGCAGCTTGTGCTTTCTTGTTACCTGCAATAACCCATAAGATCGGAGCCTCCCAATCCGATCCCCAATCGTTACCAACGTACCCATCAGTGAACATGATGATGCAGTCCGGCACAATCTTTTTGTCTTTGAGATAGCGACTAACACAGCTTGGCGCAGTGCCGCCACCACCTTTTGGTTTTGTTGAGCTAACAATGTTAGGTACAGTCGCACTGTCATACTCCTCATGCCCCGTGACCGCGCAGTCCCAATAGATCAAGTCAACTTTCTCGGGCATGATCTCCTCCGATATGTAGCGAATCTCGGAAAAGAACGCAGTCAACTCATCCGCAATACTCCCTGACATATCAGGCCCAATCACAATATGCCCAACCTTCTCACCTATCAATGTAGGCAAGTAAACACCCTCCGAAATGAATCGACGGTTTGGTCTGCGCCAACTGCTCTTGTCCTTCGATAGGCAGAATGCCTTGATAAACTCGCGCAACTCCTCGCGCCAGTCGATCTTGGCTTCGAGCAAGTCGGCCAACTCTCTCGGCATCCCGCTTGACCCCTTACCCGCCACCTTCTGCGCAGCTATCTGTCCTTGCCTGATCGCAGCATCAACCTCGCGCTCAAGCTCACGCTTTTGCTCGTCCGTAAGCTCATCGAACCCGTCCCAGTCGTGCTCATCGAACCGATCTTTACCACCACCACTGCCTTCACCGCCACCCTCGCACTCCTTCTTTAGTAAGTCAAAGACTTGCTTGGTGTTCATGCCTCTGTACTTCTCATCAATGAGCCCGAGCCGCTCCCCTTTTTTCGGGCCGTCCTTGTACCTTGGCATACGGATCGTTTGCTCCTGTTTGTCCAAGTCATAGAGCATGAGGTTAATGACGTAATCGCAAGCAGCGTTGCATAGCAGTTGATTCTCTTCGCTGAGTTTTCTCCACGTTGAAAAGTGCCGTAGTGCTTTGTGCAATGCCTCGTGAAGTACCACGAAGGCAAGCTCGGATTCAGTCAAGCTCTCTACGAACTGTCGTCCGTAGACTTCATCACGTCCGTTGGTCTGTGCCGTTGCGACATCGTCGGCCACCTGTGTTTTACCAATCATCAACACGCCTTGCCAAAGTGCAAACTTCGGGTTACGCATGATGGAGATCTTTACTTTCTTAAGTTTACGTTCTGTGTCCATATTGCCCTCTAACAATGTTAGGTGT
>Ga0194129_10004255_pt1 | contig 19215 bp, 19 predicted proteins | sample TA2KigCa35mmetaG_FD_150862 | JGI IMG/M metagenome (GOLD analysis project Ga0194129, IMG submission 150862) | Freshwater microbial communities from Lake Tanganyika, Tanzania - TA2015038 Kigoma Deep Cast 35m | ecosystem: Environmental > Aquatic > Freshwater > Lake | place: Tanzania: Lake...
AGATCCAGCAAAAAGAACACCAGATGGTTTTCCGGCAGCCAGTCCACCGGTGAGGGCGGCAGAAGCAGGGTCTGCTCGGGGTTCCAGGGGCGGAAGGACTTGGGCTTGGCCATGCCCCATTCTCCCGCCCAGAACCATTGCCGTCACTGGGGTCTGGGCAGATTCAAGGGCAGCTGTGCAGGGGTCTTGCCCTGATCTATGTGCAACACGCTCCTAGATGTCCTCCACGCCTCAGGCGCAAAAGCCGAAGACGTCATTGCAAGGCTCAGGATTCCGAGAAAAGCGAAGGGATGCACAGTAATCTCAAGCGAGTATCTACTATCGAGGCCATTCGCAGTTGCCAATCTATACAACAGGCTGAACAATATCTCCAATGTTGTATCAATCATTTGCTACACTCGAGACAAGGCAGAGTTTTCGTTGTCAGCTTTCAGAAACTTCTTCAGGCATACGCCAACCATTCTTCGCTACTTGAAATCATCCAGGCACCTCAAGGGCGACTCAGTTTACAGAATAAAGCCAGAGACCGCCTTTTTATTCACCGAAGCCTGCAATAACTTTAGATTTCTGTCAGCTGGAATCCCGAGGCACATGCTATGGAACGAAGCGCTAATGACAATAAGGTCTGCCTGCGGAATCTCTCGCGACCAAACACAGCAGATAACAGAAGTAAGAATACCGAATGGCTTCAAGGATTTTGACATAGTTACAGATTTTCTGAGGCGCACTAATCTGCATAGAAAAAGCAGCAGATTCGCTACGGTCGAGTGCATTCATTCGAACAAAGGCCCAGACCCTCGATTGGTGAATTCCCTGCTGCACTATCAACTGACTGGACAGATATCGCACAAAGCTCGACTACCCGACAATTTAGTATCATTGGATTCGCTTCAGGCAATCACGATATGCGAAAAAGCAGTGAGGACGGAGAAGGCTGTAATAGACTTTTTTAGAATAGCAGCAGAGCAGTCTGATGGCCAAGATGGTTCTGCAACAGCCAGACTACAAAGGGCAATATCTTTCAATATCAAGAGAATCGCTGCATCAATGGCGATCGAGTCTTCAGCCACTTCTGACGTTTACAAAGGCTACTATCTTCCACTCGAGGCGATAAGAGATTTGATTATCCGTGCATAATGAACTATTTCCAGCAAAAGTCTCTAGCCAGGCCGCTGATCGCCATAGATGAAGATAGACCCTGACAAATCTTGCACAACAAGCGGAGACACCAGTCAATTAGTGTCACCCGCAGACACGTGGCGGATCAAAAGCCTTCAATGCACAAACCACTTTCAAGAGAAGGACAACTCATCCTAGGAGGGGAGGCCCAGAGTGGTGATACAATGATGGAGAAGAATATTTATCAAACATTTTAAACATGGCATCAATTCCATCACTTGACGATCTGGGAATACTTCACGGCACCGACAAGAGTAGCGCGTCACACAACTATCTCAATGCCTACGAGCACTTTCTAGCACCTTTCAAAGACAAAACGATTGACGTTGTTGAAATTGGAATATTCAATGGAGGATCAGCAAAGATGTGGCTTGACTATTTCGCAAACGCTACTATCCACTGCATCGACATCGATCCATCGCGAGCCAACAGCATAATTCATCCCCGCTTTAAAGGCTATACTATTGATCACGGAGACATAAGGAAGATAACTCGTGTTATTGCTGGCATCAACCCAACCATATTAATCGACGACGGCTCACATTTCTGGGAGCATCAGATAATTACTCTGTTGAATCTGGCGCCACTAGTAAGGGATAAGGGAGTAGTTATCGTCGAAGATCTTGAAGTCAACTACCCCCCTCTTGAAGCCTCATACTCACGGGGGACGCATCAAAAGCCTGTCGATCTCATACTCGAGATGTCAAAGTCTGTAGCTAGCGGAGGTCTGGACGAACGGGCTTACACCAACCCAATAGCAGGGATAGCGCACAAGCTATACTCTTCAATAACATGCATCAAGCACTCCCTAATTGCCTGTCGGTCAGCATACTACGCATCCCTTTAGGATAAGCCTTGTTTCGACATGAAAGATCCTGGATGCGGCAGTTTTTTGTACATTGCGTTCTCCAGCAGTGCAACCGCCAGAACCCCATGGCTCGATGTCAATGATCTGTTAGACACAGCCAACGAGACACTATTATCATCGCAAGATCTTCTGCAATCTGCTGCTGAAAGAATCCGGGGCATCAGCACAGTTGCCGAGCATAAGGATATTTGGATTCACTTGAAGCGCAGAGCGAAGATGCCGAATGGCTACAGATATAAATGGAAGTCACGGGCGCGAGTGGATTCCACAACCATCATTAGAATGGCCGCCCCCATAACACCAGATAACAACACTTTTCGAACAACGCTTGTATATTTTCTTAACGCCAAGCTTAGCAGCAGATACGTGGAGATTCTGCGGGCTCATCTTGAACATTTATCATGCGCAGATGTCGGAAAAGATTCAATGTTTACGCTGCGGGTAGTTCTTATTGGAACGCAGGAAGACGAAGATTTAGTTAGGGAGCTAGTCCGCATGATCTTGCCGGAGCTTTTTAGTATGTCTTTTCACGCCAATCGGTTTCAAGTAAATCGATTAGAGTCTTCCGTTTTTGAATATCCTGGTATTCGTTCAGTTTGGGAAGAATCACAAAGCCACAACTCCCACGATGGACTAGTCGTGTATGCCCATTGCAAAGGGGTTTCCCATATCGACGAAACCAATAGTAGAAACTCCGAAGAGGTTTGCGCTTCCAGTCTCGTACTTGGGCGTCTATATGCAAATCTTGATATACTTAATACCTTTCCTTTCTTGAACCGACTTGGATGTGTGTCTGGAGGAGGTGGTTGGATGTGGTTCAACTTTTGGATAGGACGATCTGACTATTTATCCAAGCTAGAAAAACCAGTTCTTACATCTAGGCGTCATTACTATGAAGACTGGCTTTGCCGAAGAGAGAAGCCCAGCGAAACAACTGACCTTCATTGCGTTGCCCAAGGCAATGAAAAGTCATTTGACACATATCATCTTGACTTATCAAGCTGCTTTAGCATCTTGGCCCCCAAAGGAAAAACTAATATCGGCCAAGCATATGACGCTCAAACTGCGATTAGACTATCAAGCAAGTATCTAAAAAACCAATGAAAGCGATTTAAGTATTAGTTTACCCATAATACATCGCCTTGACGGCTTGAGCGACAGATGCAGTAGTAGAAAAATACTCTCTCGATCGCATGGCCAGCGTATCTGCCGCAATAAGCTGACCCCCTGGCATGCACCTCTGAATAGTCAACCACTCCAATCGTGGAGTAAAAGTCTCTTATAAAGCAATTCTTTGCTGCAAACATAGATCCAGCCGCAAAACGCATGCCTGTAAGCAGTTCAACTTTGGTAGCACATACTCGCTCTGCAAATGAAACGACGAGTTGTTGGTTCTCTCCGAAGCCTGTCCTGCTTACAGCTGATGAAGCGACAATATCATAGGTGCAGTCAGTTAGCTGAATTAATGCATTACTCAAAGCAGCCTGATTTCCGCAGATTGGACCAAGTGCTTCGTCAATCCACGCTGCGCCACCGTCAAGACCAAGATTTCTTGCGAGCTTTGTTTGGATTTTAAACGTAATTCCTTCATGGTCAAAGAGTCCCAAATCATAAGCTGCATGAAACGAAGACCAGTCCTCTCCACGGTTTTCCAATCTTAGCCATTGATGATCTGCTGCACCGGTGTAGAGACCGGCAATAATATCATCCAAAGACGAAGGGGATATTTCCTGATTAACAACGAGAAGAACGACTCTTGAGCCTAGCCTGGCAAGGATCTTGAGATAAGGAAGAAGCTCGCAAAGAACATTGTAATGATAGACATGCACAATTGCCTGAATATTGGCTCGCAAGTGAGAGTCGCTTTTCGAATAAACTGCCCATGCAAAGCGTCTATCCATTAATGCCGCACCTAAATTCCAATGACGCTGCTCAGAGATACCATGATCTAAAAAGTGAGAAACTAGCTGGGCTGGGGAAAACCGGCGGAGGTCTTGATTTCTTTCTTTATATCCTTTCCAGCTATAAATGGATGCCAATAAGTCAACATAAGGTACCAGTACATCTGGAAGACTATCTGTCCGCTGCTTGATCATCTCTCCGGCAGAGACGCACCCGAGTTGATTAAGCACTTGTGCCTCTGCTTCCGAAACAACAGATGGATCCAGACCATTACTCAAGCTAACAAACTCATGATCGTAGACTCCCGAGGCTGCATGCAATTCCTTCGAAAAGAACGTCATTTCTTTTGATCCTTAGAGCTATTCAGAGACGACTAAGTAAGCTGAGGCCTTGCGGCATATATTTGCCGCTTGAGAGAATGCATATCCGACCAAAGCGGTATTTCCAGGCCTATCGCCTCAAACAGTGGCAACATCAAGGCATGAACTGTCAGCGCGCAGTTCCCACTAACAAAGCCATTCTCCAATAACTCACGCTTGACAAAGAAAAAATCATTGATTAAGAAAAGCGCCCACCATGCCTGGGTGGGATTGGCCTGGAATCCCAACCTTGGAAGCCATTCGTAGCGGAAGGTCTCCAAAAGCTGGGGACCTTCCGGCCGGACTGGAAGCGCAATACATTGGATGGATGGCCCTAACAACAAAAGCAATTGATCGGCTAGAGAGTTAACCTGACGATACAGATCTGCTGTGGGCAAGTGAAAATGATCGAAGACGGCCGCAACTTTATATCCACTCCGCAATGCCCATGCAGTGAGCCGAAGTTCACCTTTCTCAATGGCATAATTACGCGGAGTCAACTTAGTCTCCCCGAGGCCTCGCCAATAGGCATCAAGCCATTCACCAAACCTAGCCGCCCGAAAAAGCGATCCTGAAACACTGTAAAAATAACTCTGAATATGATAACCCACTTTTTCATAAGATGATGTCACTCCCAGGATATCGGCTTCCTGGTCTTGCTGAGCCAGGCGATCTAGAACAGGGTCGGCGCCAAAACCGGCACTGGCGATGTTTAACATGCTGCTATTTAGAATCACATAGCGCCCGTCCTCCAGCAGGCCATGGGCAGCGAGAAGCTCGCGTACATCCCGCAGAGCACCAAAGTCGTAGCCGATATTGACGCGTTGCACATAGGCCGGATTTCCGAGCTTGAGCAGACCGGTAGCTTTGCTGGGCCTGGCATTGGAAGCAACGATCACCCTGTAGCCCGAGGAACAGGCTGATTCGATCAGCTTCAAAAAACCTGGGGCAAACCACTCGCGGGGATGAAAGTGGATAAAAATAACGGTGGTACGGGAAGGGTTGCCTGCCAAGTGGTGCAGGTTCAGAACCTTGATCACACCTGTTTCAGGACTCTCTACAGGAGCAACAGTCTCTCGTGGCGCTTTCGAGAAAATTTTCAACAGGTGAAGAAAGCGCCTCGAGCCTGTGTCAACTGATGCCGGGGCTAAAGCATCCCGGGACTTTCTCGACTTGCCATCTACTCGCTTTGGCATGGGTAATCGTCTATATGTCTATTGACTATACATCCATCTCGCGCGATAGCCGGCGACAAAAACGGTTGACAGAAACGAAACTGGCCCAACTCACTTCGAGAGTACGACCGACCTGAGCTGCCGCAACACCATGGGGCAGCCTGCCTGCATCACCGCTTCCCAGTCCGCGAGCTCCTGCCCGAGGGGGTTCACCTTCAGCAGTTCCTTCTTGATAAAAGGAAACCGACACTCCTCAATCAGCTCACGCCAATGGGTGTGGGCGAGGTTGCCATAGCGGCTCATGTACAGCGCCTCGGAGCTGTAGCCCAGCTGCTGCAGCAGGGCGCTCCAGCCGATCTCGTAGGCGCGCACGATCTGGCGCTTGTCGGCCCACACACCCACGTTGTCCCAGAAGGCGCGGAAGATTGGCGCGCGCAACAGCCGGCGGCTGTAGGCGATGAAGAAGCTCTGCAGGTGCGGTCGCATCAGGGTGCTCTCCGTGAGGCCCACCACGTCGGCCTGGCTGCGCCCCAGCCGCTCAAACAACTCATCGAGGGGAAAGATCGGCCCGTAGCAGCTGTCGTTGGTGAGGATCAGGCGGGGGGCAGCCTCGATCCAGGGCCAGCAGAGCTGCAGAGCGGCCTTCCAGCTGCCGAAGTCGTAGCCCTCGTTGTGGCGCACGGCCACCAGCACGCAAAGCTGCTGCAACGCGGCCAGGGCGCCAGCATCGCGGGCCAGCGTCGGGCTGGCCGACACGAAAGCCACCTGGCAGTGCTGGCCGTATTGGCGCAGCTGCTCCAGCACATCGGGCCGCAGGCGTCCCTGCCCATCCCAGTGCACATACACCAGAAACGGACGGTCCGCCCTGGCCTGCAGCTGGGGGCTGGTCCAGCTCCAGAGCAAGCGGTCGCGCGAGGCGTGCAGCGGCTGGGGGGGCAGTGGCGCCGGCTCGAAACGCCGGGAATCGGCGCTCAGCCTGGGGTGGTGCAAGGGATCGGCCGCCTCAAAGCGCTGCGGGTAGTGCGCCCGCAGCCGGCCGGACTCCGCGTAGAGTCGCTTGCGCTTCTCGCCCTTGAGGTCGGCACCCCGGCTCACCGATTCCAGATGCAGGATGCGCGGCTCGGGGGTCACCACCACCGCCAGCCCGGCCCCCGCCAGGCGCCAGCAGAGGTCCACGTCGTTGTAGGCCACGGCGAAGGCCTCCTCGAAGCCGCCGAGACGGTCGAAATCGCAGGCGCGCATCAGCAGGCAGGCGCCGGTGGCGGCCGACCACTGCTCCTGCACCTCCAGGGCCGTGACCATCGCCGTGGCCGGGCCGGGGGCCATCTTCTTGGCGGGCGACTGCAGGTCGTGCACCCGGCCCCCAGCCGCCATCAGGCCGGCATGCTGGATGCGGCCGTCGCCATAGAGCAGGCGGGCGCCCACCGCCCCCACCCCCTGGAAGCCGAAGGGATCGAGCAGCTGCTCGATCACCCGCTCGCTCTCGAAAACGATGTCGTTGTTGAGGAACAGCAAAAACGTGCCGCTGCAGAGGCGGCGGGCCCGGTTGTTCAGCGATGAGAAGTTGAAGGGCTGCTCGTCGCGCACGCCGATCACCGGCACCGCGCTCTGGGCCTGGAATTCCCGGGCCAGGCCGATCGCCTCCGGCTCGGTGCTGCCGTTGTCGATCAGCACGATCTCCATGGGCACGCCATCGCGCTGGCGCAGCAGCGACTGCACACAGCGGCGGGTGAGGGCCGCCTGATCGCGGAAGGGGATCAGCACCGACACCCGATCGCCGCTCTGGCGCAGCCGCCGCACCATCACCGTGCCGGGCAGGGGGCCGGGGGTGAGCGCCCCCTCCGGCCTAAGCCAGTGGGGCCCATGGCGCCGGCTCAGGGCGGCCAGCTCCGCCAGTTGCGCGGGCGTGAATGCCTGGCGCTGGGCCGGGGCCGCCAGGGCCAGCACGGCGGGGTTGCTGCGGGGCTCGCGGCGCAACAGCACCTGAGGGAGCTGCAGGATCACTCCCTGCCGCCGCAGCACCTGCAGGGCCAGGTCCCGCTGCAGGCCATGGAGGCTGGCGTAGGCCGGGGCGAGGGAGAGCTCCAGCAACACGGGCGCTGGCAGCGCCACCAGGCCGGGGACCGCGCCGCGGCAGAGCACCCGCCAGGGGGTGGGCGGCCCCTCCAGCTGGCGCAGCCCCACCTGGTCAGGCTCCAGGCCCCAGATCAGCTCCTCGTCACTGCAGAGCAGGTCGGCCGTCTGCCAGGCCAGGCGCTGGGCCAACTGCGACCAGGCGCCGGGCACCAGCTCGTCGTTCGGGCCGAGGAAGGCCAGCAGCAGGGGCTCTCGCGCCTGCTCCAGCCACACACCCAGCTGCTCCGCCAGGGGCAGATCAAGCCGCACCACCACCCCTCGGGCAAAGCCGCCCCGCAGCGCCTGGGCTTCGGCCCGGCGGCGCAGCTGGGCCTCGCCCTCGGCGGCGAGCTGCGCCGCAGTGGCCGCCAGCAGCAGCAGGCCCTGCCAGGGCTGGGCCACCGACTGCAAGATGCCTTGGCGAGGAAGGGGCGGCGGATCCTGCTGCAGCCAGTGCTCGAGCAGGCCCAGCAGCTGGCGGGGCTGGCGGCAGGCCAACCAGCCCAGATCGATCGCCAGCAGCGCGGGCTCTGGGCAGGGCCGCAGCGGTTGCTGCTGTTCGCCCCCCCGGGCCGTGAGGCGCAGCTGGGTGAAGGGCGCCGCCGCCGGCTGGGCGGCCAAGCCGCGGATCCAGTCGCCCCAGGGGGCCTGCAGCTGGCCGCGCCCGTTCCAGATCACCACCCGGCCGCTCCTGCCCGCCAGCAGCAGGCGGCAGGCCTCGGCCATCAGTGCCTCCCCATCGGCAGGGCCCGTGATCAGCTGCACCTGGCGGAAACCCAGGGATGCGCCCCGGGGGTGGGCCTCCGTCAGGGCCTGCTCGCGGGAGAGGCCGGGCGCAGGCCGCTCCAGCCAGATCCAGGCGGGCTCCAGGGCCGCATCCAGCTCGCAGGGGCGCCAGCGCCGCAGGGCCGCCGGCAGCTCCGGGGCGGCCGGCACGGCCAGCTCGAGGGCCAGGCACTCGAGCACGCTCAGGCGCTCCAGCCAGGCGCGGCGTTGGGGGGTGTGCCAGAGGGCCTCGCGCACTGCCTCGATCGGCAGGGCCGGCAGCTCGGCGTAGAGGGGAAGCGCGCCCCGCAGCACGGCGTTGAGATCCCTGCGCACGAAGGCTTCGAGGTTGGGGCCGTGGCAGAGGGCCAGGCGGCGGGCATCGAGGGGCTGATGGGCCAGGGCGGCCGGCAGCACCGGGGCCAGCAGCAGCGCCGGTGGCACCAGGGCCGGATCGAGGAAGGCCGGATCGAGGCCGGGGTGGCAGGGGCCCAGCAGCACCTGCAGCAGCGAAGGCGGATAGCCGGCGCGGCCCATGGCCTCCACGGCGGCGATTGCAGCCGGAGCATCGCCAGCCTGCAAAGCTTGCTGCAACTGCTCGCCCGCTGGCTGAATCATCGGGCGCCGCCCACCATGGCCATCGCCGGAGTCTGATCGATGCTGAGCGACTGCCGGCCCAGTGCCTACTGGCGCGTCTTCGGCGGGGCAGATGCGGGCGCCGACCTCCCCGACCAGCTGGCCGTAGCCGCCGATCCCGCGCAGCTGCCCGCGCACTGGCCGCGGCTGGCGATCGGCCCGCTCTGGCTGGCCCATCACCCGCGCCTGCCCCTGCAGCACAACTGCAGCAGCGATGGCAGCGCCGAGGTGGTGCTGCTGGGCACCCTGATCGATCCCCAGCGGCGCCGACTCAACCGGTTCGACTGGCAGCCCCCTAGGGAGGGACTGTTCCCTGCCCTGGAGCGGCGGCTGCACACGATGGCCGGGCGCTTCGTGTGCCTGGCGCGGGCGGGCAGCCGATTGCGGCTCTACCTCGATGCCACGGGGTCGCTGTCGATGCTCTTTTCCGCCGAACACGGCATGGCCGCCTCCACGGTGGCGCTCTTCCCCGACGGCGGCGAGGCAGACGACAACCGCGAGCTGATCACGGCGCTCGATCTGGGCCGCCGCAACGGCTTCTTTCCCTTCGGCCTCACGCCCCGGCACTCCATCCAGCGGCTCCTGCCGAACCACGGCCTCAACCTCGAAACCTGGAAGGTGCGCCGCCTGTGGCCCACTGCCGCGATCACCCCGGCTGGGCCGCTGGAGGAGGCCCTCCATGAGATCGCCGGCCTGCTGCGGGGCACCGTGCTTGCCCTGATCGAGGCCGGCCATCGCCCCTACCTCTCGCTCACCGCCGGCTACGACTCGCGCCTGCTGCTGGCCCTGCTGCGGGAGGAACGCGCCGCGATCGACTGGTTCACCTGGGATCTGCCCGATGCCAATGCCGCACAGGACGTGCAGCTGGCCCAGCAGCTGGCGCGCGACCTGGGGCTGAACCACCGCGTGATCCCGTTTGCGGCGGCAAAAGAGGAGGAGCAGGTCCTCTGGCTGCACCGCAGCGGCCTGGCGGTGGGGGAAGTGAGGGGCATGAGCCTGGCCAGCACCGTGGCGGCGATGGGCAGCTCGCGCTACTACCTGCCAGCCCTGGGCAGCGAAGTGGGCCGGGCCCGCTTCTGGCGCGAGGGCGACGACGCCACCACCGCCCTGAGCGCCCCCGGGTTGCTGCGGCGCCTGAGGCTGCCCCAGGAGGCCTCGCTGCTGGCTGGCGCCCGCCGTTGGCTGCGCCAGCTGGAGGTGGCCGACAGCCTGCAGGTGCTCGATCTGCTGCACCTGGAACAGCGCCTCGGGTGCTGGGCGGGGGTGACCGCCTACGGCGATGCCACCGGACCGATCCGCGTGCAGCCCTTCTCCAACCGCCGCATCGTGGAGCTGCTGCTGGGGGTGCCAGCGGGGATGCGGAGGGAGGATGGCGTGCCGAAGGCCCTGATCCACTGCTGGTGGCCGGAGCTTCTCGCCTACCCGATCAACGGCGGCCACCAACCGTCGGCCACCGCCTGAGCCCATGGCCCTGTTCCACTGGAGCGCCACCCACCCAATCTCCAGCCCCCTGAGCACGCTGCTGGAGCAAGCCGGCGGCTGCCGCTGCCCGGTTGGCCAGCCCGCAGACCTGCAGGTGTTTCTGCCCCCCCACCTGCTGCTGGAGGCAGGAGTTGAGGCCAACGCGCTGCCCGATGCCTACGTTGGGCCAACGGGCAGCCCACCGCCCACCTGGCTGGTGAATGGGGAACGGCTCCTTGGCCTCCGGCCCACCGCCATCGCCCATTGGCTGCAGCGACAGCCACCAGCCGAACCGATGCCCCTCGCGCCGGTGCCCCCCCTGATAGCCGTTGTCACCCTCGCCCAGCTGGAACACGCGCCCACGGCCGCCGATCGCTATGAGCAACTCGAGGCGCGCTCCGAACGCGGTGGTGCCTCGGCCGACGCGCCCTACCGGGAACGCCTGCACCCCAGCGCCGACGCGCTTCTTGCCGACTGGCGCCAGATCACCCAGGCGAGACCCGCTTCACCAGCCGATCCCGGCAAGATGCAGGCCCTGGCACGTGATCTGGAGCTGCAGATCGGGCTCACCCTCGAGGCAAAAGACCAAACGAAGGTGCTTCATCGCAACCAACAACAGCTCCAACTCCAGCTGCAGCGTCAACGGCAGACGCTGCTGCGGCTGATCATCCTGCAGAGCCGCGCCTGGGCAGGCGCAAGCCCGCCCTTCAGCCCCTGAGTGCCTGGGCCAGGCGATCCTGCAACCGCATGCTGGCGTGGCTGCCCGCCCCCACCAGCTCTTCCAGCAGGGCGAGACGGCGGGCGAGCTGTTCGAGATCGAGTTGCTGGGCCTGGAAGCTAAGCTGCAGTTCGGTGAAGAGCGCTTTCTGGTCATCAGCCTTGGCATCAGCCTGTTGGAGGCGCGCCTCTAGCAGGTCCAGTTGTTTGCACAGGGCCAGGGCCTCCAGCTGCTGCTCCTGCAAGAGCAGCAGCTGCTCCTGCAAGGGCAGCAGCTGCTGCAGCTGCTGGGCCAGCTCCGCCAGGTCGGCCTCCAGAACGATTCGCTCCTGCCGAGCCGCGAGCAGGGAGTCCAGGCTGGCGGCCTGCTGGTAGCGCCCCAGGCAATCAAGATCGGGAGGCCGCCCATCGAGGGCAGCCGCGAGGGGATGGGATTCCAGGGCCTGGTAGGCCTGCAGGTGCCCGGGATGCTCCTGCAGCCAGGCCATCGCCAGCAACGCCTCGAAGGGATCGGGCACGGCGAAACGCGGCAGGGCTTCCGGTGGCGGGGCCGCACAAGGATCCATACCCCAGGCCACCAGGGCGGGCAGCGCCACACAGCTGAGGTTCACCAGCCGGCAGCGCCCGGCGGAGCGCTCCAACTGGGTCAGGGCGGCCAGCAGCGCCCCATCCTGCTCACCTGTGCCCTGGGAACCCAGCCGCCCCAAAGGATCGGCGTAGACGATCAGCAGCGGCAGCTCCGCGCAGACCTCGGCAGGATCGGCCAGCAGCAGCACCTGCAGATGGGCCTGCTCCAGGCCATCGGTCAACCAGGCCGCATCCAGCCCGGGGGCCCAAATCTGGATCTGCACAGCAACGGGACTTCCAACAGGCCTCACTTTCGCAGAGGCCGCCAGAGTGGGGCCAACGGCATGCCTGGGGTGCAGCAACCGGCCAGACCCGGCGATTCGGCGCAGGGCACCAGCTTCTCGGTGCTGGCCCTGTTCAAGAACGAAGGCGACATCCTCTGGGAGTGGAGTCGCCACTACCTCGATCAAGGTGCCACCCAGATCATCCTGATCAACAACAACAGCAGCGACGACTGGCGCGGCGCCTTGGGGAGTTGGGCCAGGACCGGCGCACCTACAACGACTTCGCCGCAGCGGCCTGATCAGCGGCGACTGGCTGCTGGTGTGCGACCTGGACGAATTTGTCTATGCGCGACCACCCTTTGCCAGCATCACGGCCTATCTGGCCCAGCTCACGCCGGCGATCACCAGCGTGGCCATTCCCTGGAAGCTCTTTGGCTCATCGGGGCACATCCGCCATCCGGATGGCCGCACGATCGACAACTTCCTGCAGCGCAAACGTGACGGAGAGCCAGTGCTGATCAAAACCATCAGCCGCACGGCGGCCCTGCTCCTGGAGGAGTTGAAAAACGGCTTCTGGGTATGCAGGGCATCCGCTTGGATCAGCACGCCCTCAAGATCCAGCTCCCCGAGAAGCTTTTTGAGCACCGCTCGCTCGTGGTTCTCACCGGTGGCGTAGCAGGCCTGGCTGATTGCCACGCCCAGTGCAGCCGAATACAGCGTCACCTGGGCAATGAACGCCGAGCCGCCACCGGCCGTGGGCTCGATCGAGCCTCTCAAGGTCTTGCCGTCACACACCAGCTGATCGAGATCCGCTGCACCACCTGGGATCTGGGCGATCGTCCAGTCGCGAATCGCAGCGCAGAGAGCCGCCACATCCACCTGGCGGAAGAAGTAGCGGAAGGCCGAATCGGAGGGTGGGCGCCTGAGTTCGATGCCAAGCACCTCGGTGAGCACGCTGTGGTGGCGGATGGCAAAACGCTCCAGACCCCGCAGGCTCTGGCAACGGCTCAGGATCCCCAGCACCGCCACCAACAGCAGATACCAGGCCGGAATGCGGATCCCGCGCCGCATCCGCGCATCCGGAATCGCCTTGAGGTAGCTGATCAGGTCGAGATCGGTTGCAGCAGAGTCGCTTTTGAGCACTGGGAGGAGGCGATTCCGCCGACCTCAACTCATGCTGACAGCACTGGCAAGAATGCCTGTGACGGACTTTGAATCAGCCCTGGATCCAGTGCAATCAATCGGCCCAGAAGCTCCTGGCTGCCCACATCCGCTTCTGCTTCCAGCCATTGGGGGATGAGATCAGCATGGGTCTCAAAGGGATCCACATGGCTGCGGCGGCCCTGACGGGTCTTGGCCTTTTTCTGTAAAGGCCTGCTCTGGCGCCATAGTGCCTGCTAACCCTGCAGAAACCACTCCGGTTCACGCTTTTCTTCCTCGGGGGGGCATTAGGAGTTTGCGGAAAAACCGGCTAAATGGCCGCGCTTTCCCCTCCTGAGCGGTGATCAAGCTCTGATCGGACTAGCTTTCAGCGAATCAACCGTTCAGAACGCCCCGATATCAGACGTTCTGGCCCGTTGGGGCTTCCTGATTGCTGGCGCCTGGCCACACCTCTGGGCAACTATCCGTTCATGCCACCGCCATCGCCGGTTTGAGCAGATTGCCCAGACGGATCAGGTTGTAGGCAATCACATGCAGGCGGAACACCGCACTCACCTTTTCGGTGCCGCGTAGCTTGAACTGGCGCAGACCACCCCACTGCTTGATCCAGCCAAACACCTTCTCAATGCCGCGGCGGGCGTTGATCGACTTGGCGTAGCCCGCGTGGCAGGTGGTGCGGCCATCGATGGCGGAACCACCCGGGCGGCTGGTGTTTTGCGCCACGTGCGGTGTCACGCCAATCCGCCGGAGTTCGGCGACCATCCCCTTGATGTCGTAGTTCTTGTCGGCACCCAGGGTTTTCTGGTGGGCACCGGGGATGTCAGCTGCCATTGCCTTAGCAGCGTCTCGCTCTCCGGTGCCCACCGCTTGGGTGACGCAGCAGTTGACGATCAGGGCATGGCGGTTGTCCATGAGCGCATGGCCCCGGTAGCTGGGGAGTGCCGGGTGGGCATTGGATTTCCGGCACAGCAGCGCATCCGGATCGACGCTGGAGCGGTGGGTCTTGTTGCTGAGCGTGATACCGCGGAAATCACCCTTGGCCCGTTTCTTTCCAGCCTTGGGCGAGCCGAAACCCTCCCCAGGGCCCAGGGCTGATTTAAAGTCCGTCACAGGCATTCTTGCCAGTGCTGTCAGCATGAGTTGAGGTCGGCGGAATCGCCTCCTCCCAGTGCTCAAAAGCGACTCTGCTGCAACCGATCTCGACCTGATCAGCTACCTCAAGGCAATACCGGATGCGCGGATGCGCCGCGGGATGTCCCGTGTCAACCAGGTTGATGGGCATCAACCTGATTGACACGGGACAGCTACGCCAACCAAACCGGTGCACCGGTGTTTTCATTCCTGCGGACGGTTGTCATGAACCTGCTGCGGCGTGGTGGGTACCGCTCGATTCGCCAGGGCCTGCGGGAGCTCGCCTACGACATAATGGGGATGCTGGCGCTGGGTGGCGTGGCTGCGGCCTGGGCCACGAGCTGATCACACTTTTAGGCAGCCCTGTGGTCTACGGAGATTCAGGTCATCTCGGAATTGAAAAGCGCCAGGAGTTCGAAGACAATTCTTGCCAGTTCCGGATCGCCATGAGACCAGGTCAGCGACGTGCGCTGCCCGATACGCCGGAGGGGTGGCTTGAAGATTTGGTTGAGATGGCAAAAGCCCACCTACGCGCCAAAGTGGAACATCCATTTCGGGTGATCAAGCATCAGTTTGGATTCCAGAAGACGCGCTACCGAGGCCTCAAAAAGAACGATCACAATCTCAAGATGCTGTTCGCCTTGGCCAACCTCTACAAGATCAGGCAACGAATAACAGAGACGGCATAAGCTCACAGGATCAGTGTGCCTAAAAGCCGGAAATCCTGGACAGAAGGCGATGATTAAGGCCGCGTGAAGCGTTCTAAAGCGGCAGCGATGCAGAATCACCACACGCAGCGGTCTCATAGATGAGATTGAGACCAACCTAGAGAGAAGAACGGGGCTTGATCAGAGTTTCCTTAGGGGCGCAAGTTAAGAAGTCGCGTTTGAAGCAAAAGATTCTTGCGCAGAGCAAGATTTAAGCTCTGAAATAGCTCTCTAATAATCGCTGCTTGCCTTCTATACCAGTCTAATTTGTTTGTCAAAGCATCAATTACTGTAAAATAGTTATCCAGCTCTAAAGCAAGTTTGCGGTTGCGCACTTCAGCAGTTGCTGCTTCTGAAATAGCCTTTTTTAACTGACTTGCTAATTCACTCGATGTATCGCTAGGGTTTTTCCGGGCAGAGAATATTTCCAGGTATCGCACGCAATCTAAATATGAACTCGGATGTTGTTGTTGAAACCAATTCTCCTGAACCAAAGAAAAATATTCATCATCAATTTGGCTGGCAAGCTTTAGCTTAAACAGTAAAAGAGAAGCCGTGGCTGGTCCTATAAGTGATAGTGTCTCGATATGATTGTGGGGGAAACTAGACTGCCTGAGCCATAGAGCATAATTTATAAAAATTTCTAGGTAGCTAGCTGCTAAAGTCATCTCGGCGGCACACGCTGGATCTGGTTTGTTGTGGTAGAATATGCTTAGATAGTAACCTAAATGTTTGGCAAATGCGATTGCTTCTCGAGGGTACGATAAGCCAAGAATCTGAGACAAATAAACTTCTTTTACAAGGCATATTCGACATAGTTCAAGTGCATCTCTAGGATTTTCAGCGCTTTGATTTGACGCGTCATTAGTAGCTGCATCAAAATCCTTGTCAACCTCAGAGCGGAAGCTGGGCAATATTAATGATATCAGCTTCTCGGCTTTCTCCCAATTAGCAGTGTTAACATACTCTTTGAATAGCCGATAGGCTAAGCCTAGGCCACTTCGGGGATTTGTTGTTTAGCTGTAAAGTACGGGTTAAGGACTTTCGAGAGGTATATGCGAGAATAATCGCTGGCGGATTTGTTTTTTGGTATATTCTCAGATTCAAAAGGGAGTCTGCCTGCAGATGCATAGGCAATTAATGAAGAATCTCGCCTTGTAATAATACATATCTCGGAAAAGCCACAATTTTTAAGAATAGCTTCAAGGCCTTCAGGGCTAAAGATTATCTTGTGCTCGCTTGGAAATAGGCAGCTGTAAACTTCCTGCTTGGGGTTCTCGTCGGTGATAAAGTTAGCATTTGGTGTCGTAAAAATAGCGACCCCCGACGCATTCAGGTGGGTTGCAATTGATGCGAGGAAACTGCTAGGCGCGGCAACATGTTCAATTACCTCTGAGCTGTAGATTACATCGAATGTTTCGAGGTCGTGACTGCTGCCCTCTCCTAGTAATTGACTTGTGATATTGACACCTAGTGCTTTGGCTCCGAGAAGGCCATAGCCACTTGGTTCAATCCCTGCGGCGAGAAAATTACAGCACTTTGCGGCAAAGTCAACTGAGAAGCCAAAGCCGCATCCGAGCTCAAGAAATGCTAGATCCTTAGTGGGCCCAATGGCATCCGCAAAAACACCGATAGGATACAACATGTCGTCCAGCCCAGCCAAGACATCTGTGTAGTAATTTGCGAAGGATTGATCTACTTCTTTCTCGTAATGAGTACCAGCCTCAGAATATTCGTTTAGGGAGCCGCGTCATCGCATTTAAAGTAAATATACTCGCATTCACTGGCGGGCGTGTGAACGCCATTTTCGCTTGCAGTTACATAGGCTTTAAGGTTGTTTTTGCCACATGCTCGGCAATCTCCTGGGGGTGGTTCAAGCCCATCAAGCCCAATGTGCTCATTTTTCGAGCTTGTGGTCAAGCCATTTAGGAAATTCATGTGTTGTTGATAGCTTTTGGTTTTGCAATGCGATCGGCGAGCTGGGCTGATCTAGGATAAATGGCAGAGAGGTTTAATCATCTGTCTGCCCTGTCGCGTGCGCGAGCTTCTTGGGGATCAAGAAACCGGAAAAAGTATAGATTGTATTTTCATTGCAATCGTTGCTCTCCGGGCTTGGAGTTGGGGGATCGTTGAAAAAACCATTCCTGCCGCAGAGCAAAGCCATCTGGTTTGCTTGAATTGAGCGGCTTCTAAGTAAGTGCTGCATCTGAGGGAGCTGTTCCTCCAAATCTTCGCACGAAAAGGGTTCGCTCCATTTAGCAGTCTCTGCAGGGCCCAGGGCTGATTCAAAGTCTCACCATGGGCTGGGCTGAGGCCTACGCCTGGCCATCGCCAGCAGTGTCGTGATGTCGTGCATCACCGCCTGGATGCCAGAGCGGATCGACTGAAAACCAGCCAGCCGCAGCAGGTTGAGAGCTGCGGTTCGCAGCGTGGCCATCGCGCCGGCGCCATTACCGCGGTAACGGTGGGCATCCTCATGGAGCTGGGTGTCGCGGATCCAGTGCCAGCCTTCAATGCTCCAGCGGTCGCGAACCAGTTGCAGCAGTGCTTCTGGCGTGGTGCGCAGGCTGGTGAGGAACAGGTGCTGCGCCTGAAAAGGCTTGCCGTCGCGACTGCCGGTACCCGTCACCTCCACGATCCAGCTGGTGCCGATCCAGGTCTCGGCGATGTGCGTTGGCGCCTGTTTGGCCCGCAGCGTCCAGGTGATGGCACGGCCGTGGCTGATCTCGTGATCCGTTGCCACGAAAGGGATCCTGCGCTTTCCCAGGAACTGGCTGCGGATCTGGCGGTGCAGCGTCTTCTGATTAGCCTTGACCGTCAGCAGGAAGTCGGCCCTCTGCTCCTGGAGTTGCCGAAAAACGGCTGCTGGGTATGCAGGGCATCCGCCTGGATCAACACGCCCTCCAGATCCAGCTCGCCAAGGAGCTGCCGCAGCACCGCCCGCTCGTGGTTCTCACCGGTGGCGTAGCAGGCCTGACTGATCGCCACGCCCAGGGCTGCCACATCCACCTGGTAGAAGAAGTAGCGGAACGAGGAGTCCGACGGCGGACGCCTGAGCCCGATGCCCAGCGCCTCGGTGAGCACGGCGTGGTGGCGGATGGCGGATCGCTCCAGATCCCGAAAACTCTGGCACCCACTCAGGATTCCAAGCACCGCCACCAGCAGCAGATACCAGGCCGGAAACCGAACCCCGCGCCGCATCCGCGCATCTGGAATCGACCTCAGATAACTGATCAGATCGAGATCGGTTGCCGCAGAAGCGCTTTCCAGCACTGAAAGGGGGCGATTCCGCCGACCTCAACCCATGATGACAGCCCCGGCAAGAGACACTGGGACAGACTTGGAATCAGCCCTGCTGTTGGCCGTGTACTCCGGCGCCTCGAAGCTCACCGCCACATGGCTCTTGGCACCCAGGTTGTAGATCTCATCGGGCTGCACCTGCTGGATGATCCGGATCAGGTTGGTGCTATCGGTGAGGTCGCCGTAGTGGAGCACCAGCCGGGGATCCAGCTCGTGGGGGTCCTGATACAGGTGATCAATCCGCGCCGTGTTGAAGCTGCTGGCACGGCGCTTGATCCCATGCACTTCATAGCCCTTCTCCAGCAGCAGTTCGGCCAAATACGACCCGTCTTGGCCGGTGATGCCGGTGATCAGGGCGGTTTTTATCGTGGTTCAAGAGCGTATAGAGAGTTTCACACACCCCTCTTGCCTTCACACCTGCCACGGCCTCGATGCGCAGGGGGGTGCCGCTGGCCAGCCACACCTCCACTGCCTGCTCCTCGGGGATCAGCAGCCAACCCAGCTGGGCGCCGTTGGCCTGGTAGCGCTCCATCTTGCGGCGCAGGGCCACAACGATCAGGGGTGTAATCATGCTCGCCTCCAGAGGCACTGGCCCACCCGTTGCACGTGCTGCTCGAGATCGGCGGGAAGCTCGTGGCGCAGGGCCAGATCCACCCGCCAGGGCAGCAGCAGATCATCCACAGCGGTCATCAGGCGCAGGCGGTCGCTGTGGCTCAGGTGTGGGGCTTCCAGGCAAAGATCAATGTCTGAACCTTGCTGATACCGCCCCATCGCCCGAGAACCAAACAGCCACACCGCATTCAGATGCGGCTCAGCCGCCAGGAGCTGAATCAGCTGCTGTTGGGCTGCCTCGGGAATGCCGGCGATGGGATGGAGCTGGAGAGGGCT
>Ga0194129_10004258_pt1 | contig 19203 bp, 15 predicted proteins | sample TA2KigCa35mmetaG_FD_150862 | JGI IMG/M metagenome (GOLD analysis project Ga0194129, IMG submission 150862) | Freshwater microbial communities from Lake Tanganyika, Tanzania - TA2015038 Kigoma Deep Cast 35m | ecosystem: Environmental > Aquatic > Freshwater > Lake | place: Tanzania: Lake...
GTTCGACCCACGCCGTGTCGGGTGCGAGCGGCACGAGGTCGGGCTCCAAGAAGTAGCGGTAGTCGTCGGCATCTTCTTTGGTGCGCAACACATTGGTGCGACCGGCGGCGTCATCCCAATGCAGTGTTTGCTGTTTGATGCTGCCGCCACTCGTGATGATGTCGATCTGGCGACGCGCCTCGTAGTCGATTGCGCGGCCGACCGCACGGATCGAGTTGACATTCTTGATTTCGCAACGCGTGCCGAACGGCGTACCTGGTTTGTGCACCGACACGTTCACGTCGCAGCGCATCGAGCCTTCCTCCATCTTGGCGTCGCTGGCACCGACGGCGAGCAGGATCGCCCGCAACTCCGACACGTACTGTTTGGCCTGTTCGCTGGTGCGAATGTCGGGTCGAGAGACGATCTCCACCAACGGCACCCCGGCGCGATTGAAGTCGATCAACGAATACTCGCTGCCGTGGATGCGACCTTCTGCCCCGCCGAAGTGCGTCGACTTGCCCGTGTCTTCTTCGAGGTGAGCCCGCTCGATACCGATGCGCACTTCACCCGGCAACATGAGGAAGCCATCGACGTTGAGTGGCTGGTCGTATTGGCTGATTTGGTAGGCCTTCGGCAAGTCGGGATAGAAGTAGTTCTTGCGGTGGAACGAGCACGGTTGCACGCGGCAGTTGAGTGCGAGCCCGAGTCGCATTGCAAGCTCGACGGCGTGACGATTCAACACCGGAAGTGCGCCGGGCAAACCGAGGGTTACCGGGTCGATGTGCGTGTTCGGCTCGTCACCGAACCGGTTGGCGCTTGCGCTGAACAGTTTGGTCTTGGTGGCCAGTTCGACGTGCACTTCAAGACCAACGACGAGTTCCCACCCGTCGATAAGTTGCTCGGCCGAAGCGACCACGCTCGACGGATTCTGCGCGGCACCCGTGGATGTGCTCATGCGTTGCGCTCCAGTTCTGCCGCAACACGGAACATCGGGGCCTCGCCGAGCGCTGGCGCGAGCACCTGCACTCCAACGGGAAGACCCGCCTCACCCGTACCGAACGGCACGCTCATCGCTGCGTGACCCGCCAAGTTGGTGGGGATCGTGAATACGTCGCAGAGATACATCGCCAACGGGTTGCTCGTCTTGTCACCGAACTTGAATGCGACGGTCGGTGATGTCGGTGTGAGTATCGCGTCACAGGATTCGTACGCCTTGGCGAAGTCGTCGGCGATCAAGCGGCGCACCTTTAGCGCCTTGCCGTAGTACGCGTCGTAGTAACCGGCTGACAGCGCGTATGTTCCGAGCATGATGCGTCGCTTCACCTCGTCACCGAAGCCTGCTGCGCGAGTGGCGCCGTACATTGCGTTGAGATCCTTGGCATCAACGCGTAATCCGTAGCGCACACCATCGAAGCGGGCGAGGTTGCTGCTTGCTTCTGCCGGTGCCACCAGGTAATACGCGGTGAGGCCGAACGACATTGACGGCATCTTGACGTCGACAATCTGGGCGCCGGCACCGCGCAAGGCCTCGAACGCTGCCTCGAGTCGCGCCAGCACATCGGGCGACGAACCTTCAGGCATGTCGGTGATGCGTCCGATGCGCATGTCCTTCACGCCCTGATCGAGCACGTTCAGCAGTGACGGTGCCGGTTGCGGAATCGACGTCGAGTCGAGCGGGTCGTGCCCGGCGATGACTTCCATCAACAACGCCGAATCTGCGACGGTGCTGCTGAATGGCCCGATCTGATCGAGGCTGCTCCCGAACGCAATGAGACCCTGACGCGACACCGTGCCGTACGTGGGCTTCACGCCGACCAAACCACAGAGTGCGGCCGGTTGCCGAATGCTGCCGCCGGTATCGCTGCCGAACGATGCGGCGGCGAATCCAGCCGCTACCGCAGCCGCACTGCCGCCGCTCGAACCACCGGGCACTCGCGAAGTGTCGAGTGGGTTGCGAGTCGGGCCGAATGCCGAGTTTTCGGTGCTCGAGCCCATCGCAAACTCATCGAGATTCGTCTTGCCGACGAATACTGCGCCCTCGTCGGCGAGCCGGCGCACGACGGTGGCGTCATACGGCGGCTTCCATCCAGCGAGAATCTTCGATGAGCACGTGGTCTCCACACCGCGTGTGCACATGTTGTCTTTCAGCGCGATGGTGACGCCAGCGAGGCGACCGACATTCTTCCCTGCTTTTACATCCGTATCAATCTGCGCGGCACGTTCACGGGCTCGCTCGGCAGTAACGAGGTTGAAGGCGTGAATCTCTTTCTCGCGTGAGCCGATGGCTGCAAGGTTCTCTTCAAGCACAGCCGAGGCAGAGAGTGCGCCACTCGAAACCCCCGCCGCAATATCAACGACGGTGCGGCGCTGCGCCACGACTATTCCTCGAACCCAATGATTGGTGGCACACGGAACCGACCGTCTTGCGCTGCCGGCGCGGAAGCGAGCACCTCGTCGCGGTCGAGCGAGGGTGCAACGACGTCGTCGCGCAGCACATTGGTGAGCGGAATCGGCTGATTCATCGGCTCCACATTCGATAAATCCAGTGCATCGACGTCGCGAAAGTGATCGAGCATGCCGGCCAGCTGGCTCGTCATGCGCTCGATCTCTGCATCCGTCAAGTCGAGGCGAGCCAGACGCGCCACTTTGGCGACGGTCTCGCGTGAAATTGCCTCGGGCACGAGGTTGAAGGCTACGAGGCGAGATGCACGAGCATGCCCGATTCGGGCCACATGCTCGGGGGCTGCAGACCCACCACCGCAAGTTCGCGACCAGTACAGCGAAGCGGCGAATTCATCCAATCAGGCAGCGTGTGGCCGATGCCGCCGAGGCGCCCAAGCGGGAGATGCGCGACCGTGTACGTGCGCTCCGGATCGAGACCATTGATGCGCCAGCGTGGCGCAACCAGCCAGGGTGACGTCGTCATCTGCATGTAGGACAACAGCGCCTCGCTTGCGTCGTGCGACATCACACCGTGAGCAAGCGCTGTGTCGTCGTCGAGATCGAAGCGCACGGTGAGACCGCCGTGCAGCAATTCGCGATGCTGTTTGTGCAACGCGATCGCAGTACGCAACACGGTTCGCTCATGGTCATCGAGTTTGCGCGGATCGCACTCCACACCCATCCACCCGAACATCGCGGTGATTGCACGCATCTCAATGCTTTGCGAGCGGCCCGTGGTGTGTGAGACGCGCGCACCTACGTGCATGCCGAGCATCTCGTTGGGTACCCACATGCCGACACCACGCTGGATGCGTTGACGTTCGAGTGGGTCGTTGCAGTCGCTCGTCCACGCGCGCACGGTGCGTGACAACACCGAGTGGTCGATACGCCCGCCACCCGAGGCGCACGACTCGAACTCCACTTGCGGATGTGCGGCACGCAATGCATCGAGCAAGCGGTAAAACGCCAGCGTCTGGCGGTGAGCGCCCGCTGCCCCATCGGCCGCACTGGCGTGGATGAGCGGTCGGTTCATGTCCCACTTCACGAATGCGATGTCGTGGTCGCGCAGCAACGCGTCGAGCTGACCATATATATGGGCGAAGGCCGCCTCGTTGGTGAGGTCGAGCAGCAACTGGTGGCGCGCCATCACGGGCTCGTAGTCGGGCGAATGCAACACCCACTCCGGATGCGCTCGCACAAGATCGCTATCGCGATTCACCATCTCGGGCTCGACCCAGATCCCAAAATCCATTCCGCGTGAACGAACGTGCGCTATCAGCGGGGCGAGGCCCTGCGGATATACCTCGCGCGACACCACCCAGTCACCGAGCCCGGCGCGGTCGTTGCGGCGCGCGCCAAACCATCCGTCATCGAGTACGAATCGTTCGATTCCGACATCGGCGGCGGCATCGGCGAGCGCCTTCAACTGCTCGGTGTCGTGATCGAAATACGTGGCCTCCCAAGTATTGAGCAGCACCTTGCGCGTGCGCGGTGACGCGGCGGTGTCGCGCGCTGCTGTGCGCACGTGCTCATGCATCACCCACGAAGCGAGCGTGAAGCCACCCGATGTATAGGCACCGACGACGACCGGAGTTGCATACGATGCCCCGGGGTCGAGGCACACCTCACCGGGCATCAGCAACTCGCCGAGCTGCGCATACCGTCGGCCGTCGGGCATCACTTCGGCAAGCAGCGAGTGGTTACCACTCCATGCGAGGTGACAACCCCACACTTCGCCACCCCACTCGCGGGCGTCCACCGTGCTCCACCACAACGTCGGTGGGTATTCATGCGAGGTGCGGCCCGTGCGATTCTCCGTCGTCCACGCGCCGTGATCGATGGTCTGGCGATGCGTCGTTGATTCGCGCGACCAACGCCCCGAATACGTGGTGAGGTCACGCGCACTCGACGGCACCGGCAGTGCAACAGTGAGTGCGTCGAGCAGGAACCGTGTGTCACCCTCGTTGGTCACCGTTGCCGACGCACGCAATGCGCCCGACTCGGTGAGTTCGAGATGAGTTTCGAGGCGAAGTTTGGCGATTCGATCGTGCGACACCGTTGTCACCGAACGACTGGTTGCGCGCACTTCGCAATCAGAGAACCGCGGTGCCCAGTCGCGACCGCCCGGTCGGTGCCCTTGCAAACCAGGCCGTGCCTGCACACCGAGCGAGTGCTGCGGCACGATTTGCAGCGGCGGCACCGAGTCGAGCGAACCGTGCGTCAGGGGGCGCCCCGTCATCGCAGTGAGCGTTGCGGCATCTGAGCCCGACAGTGGTGCACCCCAATGCACGATCGACGGCACGCCTCCCGACACGTCGACGACGACCGAGACGGTCTCATGCACGAGGTGCACGACGCGCGTCGAGGCCTCGCCAGTCACCGTTGCAACGCTAACGACGCACCGCCGACTGCGGCTCAGCCTTTCGTCGAGCCGAGCGTCAACCCTGAAACGAATTGCTTGCGCAGGATGAAGAACACGATCAATGTTGGAAGCGCTGCGATGATCGCGCCAGCGGCGAGCAGGTTGTAATCGGTTATGAACTCCCCTTGCAACCGCCCCAAGGCGGACGTGATAGGTCGCTTGCGGTCGGTCGACATCAGCACCAACGCCCAGAAGAAGTCGTTGTAAATCCAGGTGGTCATCAGCACGGCGAGCGACGCGAGCGGCGGGCGCAGGAGCGGAAGCATCACGCTGCGGTAGTGGCGGAACACCGATGCCCCGTCGACCAATGCCGACTCGGAGATTTCCTTCGGGATCGTCTTCATGTAACTGGAAAGCACGAACGTGGCGAACCCCATCTGAAACGCCACATGGATGAGCACCACGCCCCACGGAGAGTCGAAGAGGAACCGACGGTCACCGACCAGGTCACCGATGTTGAGATACATCTTGAACACCGGAATGAACACCAGTTGCGCGGGTAGCAAATTGCCGGCAGTGAACAAGAGCAACATGCCGACATTGAACTTGAAGGAATAGCGCGAGACGACGAAGGCAATCAAACTGCCGAACAACAGTGTGAGAAAGACGGCCGGCACCGTGATGATGAACGAGTTCCACAAGTACGTCGGCAGTTCCATACGGTCGATTGCATCGGTGTAGTTGAACATCCCGAAGCGCTCGGGCAGCGAGAACGTTCCGCGCGCGCGAATCTCCTTGTACGGGCGAAACGAACTCCACAGCGTCCACGCGATCGGGAACAGCCACAACAACGCAAAGACGCCGATGAACACGGAGATGATGCGATCCTTCGCTACCTGTGCACTACCGCGCGCCACGATGGTCACGAGTCACCCCACTTGCCGTGTGTCATGACACGTCCTCGCGGAATTGCTGACGCAGGTAGGCGATGATCGGCCCGATGGACAGCACGAACAGAATCACCGCGTACGCCGCACCCTTCATCGAAGCACCCTCACCCGCGATGTTCTGGAACACGAGCACGCCGAGAATCGGCAGACCAGCACTGGTGCCGTAGATCACGTAGATGATGTCGAAGGCGCGCAGCGATTCGATGATCGTGATCACCACGATGATGATGTTCACCGGGCGCATCGCCGGCAAGATCACCTTGCGGAAGGTCTCCCACTCGGTGGCGCCGTCGATTGACGCAGCCTCGCGCAACGTGGGGTCGATGGCCTTCAGTCCCGCCAGGTACAACAGCATGATGTAGCCGACGTGCCGCCACGACGCAATCACCATGATCACGTAAATGTTGATGTCATAGTTGCCGAAGAACGAGATGGCGTTATCGATGTCGCGACCGATGATGCCGTTGATGAAACCGTCGGAACGCAGCATGAAGTTCCAGATGATGCCGGTGACCGCTAGCGACAGGACAACCGGGAAGTAGTACGCCGATTGATAGAAGCGGTGACCGCGAATCTGGCGGTCGATTTGGTAGGCCAACAACACCCCAGCCGGCGTAGAGATCAGCGCAAACCACACCAACCAAATCACGTTGTTGCGCAATGCGTCGTAGAACGCCGGTGTCTTGGTGACGATGTTGGTGTAGTTGGCGGTACCCGCCCACTTGATGTCGCCAAAGTTGATGCCCGTCCAGTAGGTGAACGACAACACGATGGTGAGCACCGCGGGAATCCACACCAACAGCAGGTGCAGGAAGGTCGGCACGCCGACGAAGAGACCGAGAGTCAGTCGGTCTCCCCTAGAAAAAGCACGTCGGCGACGAGACCGCGATGGCCTCGTCGCCGACGAACTCATGATCCGATCAGGTCGCGTTGCAAAGTGCTAGCGACGTTGAGGATGGAACCTCAGAGCGGCGGGAGCGCGTCCCACTGCGACTGGAGGCTCTCGAGGATCTTGTTGACGTCCTTCGGGTTCTTGAACCAGTTCTGGAGCTCGGGGCCCACCACTGGTCCGGCGAAGTCCGGACGGGTGTCACGGTCGAGGAATTGCGTGATGTACTTCGCCTCGCCCATCACCGCCAACTGTTGCTTCTGGAACGCGTCGTAGGTCGACGTGTCCTGACCCTTGTTGGCTGACGTCATCGGCACGCCCGTATCGAGCACCGCCTGCACACCTTCCATGTCGCCGGCAAAGGCGAGGAAGTCGGCGCCACCCTCGTTGTTCGAGCCGTTCTTGGCGGCGCAGAAGCCGTCAATCGGCGCGTCGATGGTGTCGCGCTTGTGCTCCGGGTTGATCTCCGGGAACGGAATGATCCAGAGGTCTTCGTAGTCGGCATCCGACTGTTCTTTGAAGTTGCCACCGAACCACGAACCCATGAGCATGGCGCCGGCTTTGCGCTGCAGCAGCAACTGCATCGCGCCGTCCCACTCGAGGTCGAGCACGTTGTCGTTCATGTACGGCACCAGCTGTTCCCAGTACTCGAACACTTTCGCCGTGCGCGGGTCGGTCCACTTTTCGCGGCCGGCCATGAGGTCGACGTGGTACTGATAACCGTTGACGCGTGCGTTGATGATGTCGAACGTGCCCATCGCTTCCCAACCGCCCTTGTCGGCAGCTGCGAAACCAACGAGACCCTTCGACTTCATGCCGTCGAGCATCTTCAGGAAGTCGTCCCAGTTGTACACGCCGTCGACATCGATACCGAGGTCGGCGAGCATCGACTTGCGGAAGTGCAAGCCCCACGGGTACCACGACTGCGGAATGAAGTACTGCTTGCCGTCGAGACCGGTTGATGCGATCTTGTACGACTCGGCGTACTGGTCGCCAATCTTGTCCCATACATCGGAGAGATCGACGAGCAGACCTTGCTCGGCGAAGAACTGCATGCGGTAACCGGCCATCCACTGGAAGGCGTCGTCCGGGGTTCCCTGCAGGTACTGCGACAAGTTGTTCTGGAAGGCGTTGGACTCGGTCGCGTTGTAGGTGACCGTGTTGCCGGTCTTTGCCTCGTACGCGGCGACGAGCGCCTTCAATTGCTTGGTCGGTGATTCATCGACCGTGCGCGCACCGAAGGTGAGCGGGCCGACTTCGCCTCCGCCGCACGCCGCGAGCAACGCGCCCGCACCGGCGACACCGGCTGCGCCGGCGAGGAGTTGACGACGGTTCATGCGGAATCCGAGATCGGACTCGCGAACCACTGGATTCTCTGCTGACATGTACTTGCCCCCTTGTGCGTCGTGCATCGCACGACGAGTTGAAGTGTTGGAGACAGTCTGACGAACGAGATGGGGGTATGTCAAGCGTCATCTGTGCGATTCTGTGGGATTCCGTGCGCTTGCGTGTGACATCACCCGCCCACCAGCACCGTTTCTGCCGTATCTGCGTGAAACCACACACATGACGTCTTTTCGCACAGCCAGATTGTGCGCTTTTGTGCGAACCCCGCCAACCTGCGATGCTGAGTGGCGTGACCGACCTTGACCGCCGGCCAGCCGACGTCACCGGCCAGACGGTGCGGGCCCTCGCCGCCCAACGCCAGGAGTTCATCACCGCACAACTTCGGCTGCACGGCGCCGTGCGTGTCGGCGATGTGGCGACGCTGCTCGACGTCTCCGAGATGACGGTGCGCCGCGATCTTGAAGTGCTGTCGGAGTTGGGTGTGCTCGACAAAGTGCACGGCGGTGCCACATTGCGCGACGACCGCAGCGCTTTCGAACCTGGTTTCGACACCAAGTCGCGCCGCAATCTTGAAGAAAAGATCGCGATTGGTCGCACCGCTGCCGGCCTCGTGCGTGCGGGAACCTCGATTGGTCTCACTGCCGGCACGACCACATATCACATGGCGATGTCGCTGCTCGAAGTCGTTGATCTCACCGTCGTGACCAACTGCATTCACATCGCGGAGTACCTGCACCAGTTTCCGCGGGCCGACCGCACGGTGTTGCTGATTGGCGGCACGCGCACACCGAGCGACGCCCTCGTTGGGCCGACGGCAGTGCAGACCCTCTCGCAGTTGCAACTCGACCTCGTTTTCATGGGCGTACATGGCATGTCGGCGAAAGGCTTCACGACTCCGAATCTTGCCGAGGCGGAGACCAACAGAGCCTTCGTCGCAACGACGAGCGATGTCGTGGTGCTCGCCGACCACTCGAAATGGAATCTCAATGGCTTGTGCACGATCATGCCCCTCTCGGATGCCGCGATGGTGATCACCGACTCGTCGTTGCGCAATGACGCGCGCGGTGTGCTGTCGCGCGAGTGTCGCAATCTGCGAATCGTCGAGGTGCAAGCGGAGACGTCGATGACGCAAGCGGCTGCAACCACAACGAACGCAAGCGGACAAAGTTAGTCAGGGTCAACAGAACAACTCAGGTCAACACGAACGGAGCAGCCATGTCATCAGTGCAACTCACCAAGGCCACCCGACAGTTCGTCGGCATGAACCATCCCGCCGTCGACGCCGTTGACCTGCGTGTCGAGCACGGTGAGTTTCTCGTGCTCGTCGGGCCGTCGGGTTGCGGCAAGTCGACGATGTTGCGCATGATTGCCGGACTCGAGTCGGTCGACTCCGGCTCGATCAGTATCGGCGACCGGGATGTCACCGATCTCGCCCCGAAGGATCGCAACATTGCGATGGTGTTCCAGAGTTACGCGTTGTACCCGCACATGACGGTGGCTGAGAACATCGGCTTCAACTTGAAGATCAACAACGTCGACAAGGCCGAGATCAAGCAGCGCGTCGAAGAAACTGCCCGGATGCTCGATCTCTCCGACCTACTCGAGCGCAAGCCAGCCAAACTCTCCGGCGGTCAGCGCCAGCGTGTCGCGATGGGGCGCGCAATCGTGCGCAAGCCCGAGGTCTTTCTCATGGACGAGCCGCTCTCCAACCTCGACGCAAAACTGCGCGTGCAGACGCGTACACAAGTGGCCGAACTGCAGCGCCAACTTGGAATCACCACCATCTACGTCACCCACGACCAGGTTGAAGCCATGACGATGGGTCACCGCATCGCAGTACTGAAGGACGGAATCCTGCAACAGGTCGCAGCGCCACAAGAACTGTTCTCCAAGCCGGTGAATCTCTTCGTCGCTGGGTTCATCGGTTCACCAGCGATGAACTTGATTGAAAGTGTCCCGACGAATGGCTCGGCATCGTTCGCTGGTGCGAGCGTTGCCGTCAATGGTTCGCCGGCAAAGGTGATCGTCGGTGTGCGGCCTGAAGGGCTCGATGTCGCAAGCGAAGGTCAAGTAGGAATCGTCGAATTCGTCGAGGAGCTCGGGAGCGACTCGTTCGTGCACTGCACGCTCGACACGCCGAACAAGGAACGCATCATTGCCCGCGCGCCAGGCCTCTCACGAATTGCGAGCGGTTCGCGCATCTCACTGCGAGCCAAGCCAGGTTCGCTGCATGCCTTTGACGCAGTGAGCGGCTTGCGAGTCTCGGCGTAGGTCACATGACGCAGGACGTTCGCACCGACCCGTGGCTCGGCACGCTGACGCACGTTGTCGCATCACGCCAGAACCGCCCGAACCTTCCGTCAACGGGTTGCCCATTCTGTGTCGGTGGGCTGGAGGCGCCAGAACCGTACACGGTGAAGGTGATCCCCAATCGCTGGCCTCCGATGCCCGGCAATCGCTGCGAAGTCGTGCTGTACACGAGCGACCACGACGCGCGCCTCAGCACGCTCGATCCCCACAACATGCAGGAGTTGGTCGACGCGTGGGCAGAACGCACGCATGCGCTCGGTTCGCGCGATGACATCGACTACGTGCTCATCTTCGAGAACTCCGGTCGTGCGGTGGGTGCGACGATCGATCATCCACACGGGCAGATCTACGCATTCGACCATGTCCCTGATCGTCCGCGCAAACGCATCGCTGCGGGATGGAAGCCCGACCCGACCAGCGATCGGTTGATCGTCGAACATGCGGGATGGGCCGCGACGGTTCCCTATGTGTCGCCGTATCCACTCTCCGTGGAGATTGCTCCGAGTGAGCGGGTGCCGGATCTGACTGCGATGTCGACGGCCCAGCGCCGTGCATTCGGCGAAATCTTGCAGAACGTGCTGCGCCGCATCGAAACCCTGCACGGTGAACCCGCGCCCACGATGATGTGGTTCAACCAACGCCCGACCGTCGCTGGCAGTAAGGCCCGCGAGATTGATGGCGTCAACGACTCGTGGTTCAACGTGGAGATCGTTTCGCCGTGGCGTGCGCCGAATGTGATGCGTTACATCGCTGCAGCCGAAGTCGCCACGAACGAGTACTTCATCCCCGTGGTGCCCGAGGATTTGGCGTCGCGACTGCGCGCCGCTACGTAGTCTCTGGCGCGGAGTCACTCGTCGCAGGCGAGGAATCGTTGCGCGAACGCGACATCACGAGCACAACGACAGCCAACACAAGGACACCGACCGACACCCACTGGTTGAGCCGCAATCCACCGGCCGCCTTCGCGGTGTCGATGCGCAGGCCCTCCACGAAAAATCGCAGTAACGAATACCCCGCCGCATAGACGGCGAACAACCGCCCAGGCGCGAGGGTGACTCGGCGATCAACTTGCAGCAACATCACGACGAGCAACAGACATCCGAGCGACTCATACAAGAACGTCGGATGAAACAGCGTGCCGAGCTCGTAACCCTTCGGTAGGTGTCGAGCGTCGATCTCCACACCCCACGGCAGACTCGTCGGACGACCGAACAATTCCTGGTTGAACCAATTGCCCCACCGTCCAATCGCTTGTGCGAGTGGAATTGCCGGGGCAGCAATCGTCAGCACCTGACGTGCATTCAGCCCGCGACGCTTGGCGACCCAGAGACCCACCACGGTGCCGAGTACGAGGCCGCCATAGATACCCAGACCGCCCTGCCAGATTTTGAATGCATCGAGATACCGGCCGTCGAATCGATCCCAATCGGTGATCACGTGATACAACCGCGCACCAACGACACCGGCCGGCACCGCCCAGATTGCAATGCTGCTCGCATCGTCGCGCGTGCCCCACTGGCGCGACTCGAGTCGACGACCCACCAGCCATGTCGCGGCAACCGCACCGAGCGCGATCATCAATCCGTACGCATTCAGACGCAACGGACCAATTTCGAGCGAACCTGACGACGGACTCGGAATCGAGGCGAGCCAACTCATGGTCCTCACGCTAGGTTCACCAAGGGTGACCAGCCGTTCACAAAGCATTGATTGGTCGGCGTTCACCGGTTTGACCGGCATCATCGCCCTCGTGCCTGCGTGGTTGCTCACCACGACGGTGCTGTGGTTGCCGTTCTGGTGGTGGGGCGATGTGCGCTACTGGCTGTTCGTGCTGTCGTTCTTCTCGTTGTTCATCGTGTTGTTCTCGCGGCCCGTGCAGCGCTTCGTCTTGTTACGACTGCTCGGGGCACGCCTCCCGAACTCCCGCGAGAAGGCGGTGCTCGATGCGGCGTGGCTCCCAATCGTGCGACGCAACTCACTCGACCGTCGGCGATTCGTGCTGGCCGTCGTCGATACCGACTCGTTGAACGCGTTCGCCTGCGGCGGACATCTCGTGATCGTGTCGTCACAGGCAATCGAACAACTCGACGACGCACAGCTATCAGGGGTTATGGCTCACGAGTTGAGTCACCATCTCGGCCTGCATACCGTCACGCTCACGATTGCCCAGTGGATGATCCTCCCCATTACGTTGCTGGCCCGCACGGGAATGAGATTGCGTGCGATTGCTGAGGCGGCGACGGTCGCATTCGTCCGCCGCATTCCCCTGCTGCACGCACTCGGGCTCTTCTTCGCGGCGTTCCTGCACGTGGTGTCGTGGTTGTTGATGTTGAACGTCTCGCTGGCAACGTCACTCGGTAACGCCGCCAGTCGGGCCACTGAATTCCACGCCGATCGTCGCGCCGCCCAACTCGGCTTCGGTAACCAGTTACTGGCGGCGATGCGCGTATGGGAATCCGCCTCGCCTCAACGCGAACGACCCAGCATGTGGGAGCGTGTCTTTGCCTCGCATCCGCCGATGCGTGTACGCATCAACAAACTGGCGGCGTACCTGCGATCGCGCGGTGTAGCACGATGAGTGAACCGACACCACACTCGACGAAGGCATCGCGAAGCGTCGCGCAGTACGCGCTGGCATCGCTCGCTGGTGTTCTCGTCGCAGTCGGGCTGCCACCGCTCGGCTGGTGGCCGACGATGCTCGTCGGCATCGCGCTCTATGTGGTTGTGGTCGAACGCGCCGATCGGCGAGCACGCACACAGTTCGGCCTGGCCCTCGTCTTTGCCTGGTCGTGGTTGGCACCGGCGATGGGATGGATGTGGCAACTCGTGCCGGGTGGTTTTGTCGTTGCCCCGTTGCTCTTTGCGCTCGCCCACGGCGTAGCGGCAGTCGTTGCCGTGAAAGTCATGCCGGAAATCGGCACGCGCGGTGGACCGGACAATTCGTCGGTGCAATCATCTGCCACGTTCACGCGAGTCATCGTGCGTGTTGCGTGCCATGCGGTTATCGAGTGCATTCGTGTCGTGGTGCCATTCGGTGGAGTGCCATTGGCGGGGCTGGCGCTTGGTGTCGCCGACACGCGACTGGCCCATCTCGTGCGACTCGTCGGCCCGCTCGGATTATCGCTATGGCTGCTCGTTGCTGGTGGCATCATCGCCGAATTGTGGTTGCAACGATCACAGATTGGATGGCGAACTCGTCGAGGTGCCTTGCTGTCACTCGCCGTGCTCGTAGCAGCACAAGCAATCGCGCAGTTCGTTCCGCATGGTCGCGATACGGGTCAGTCGATCCGCATCGCGGTGGTGCAGGGTGGTGGGCCGCAAGGAGTGCTGGCCATCAATACGAATCCACGCGATGTGACGCTGCGGCATCTGGCCGCCACCGCGCTGCTGCAACCCGACGACGATCTTGATCTCGTGTTGTGGCCGGAGAACACGGTCGATATCACCGACTTCACCACGAGCGCGGTGCGTGAAGACATCGCTGCCGAGGCCCGCCGACTCGGAGCACCTATCGCCGTCGGAGTCACCGAGGATGCCGAGAACAACTTCACCAACGCGCAGATCGTGGTGGATGAAGACGGTACCGAAATCAGCAGATACGACAAGGTGCGCCGTGTGCCGTACGGCGAGTACATCCCGCTGCGCGCGATGCTTGACGCGCTCGGTGCACCAGTCAACCGAATTCCGCGAGACGCCGTGGCGGGCAGAGCGCCGGCGATCATCAACGTGCCGACGGTCGGCCCGCTTGCCGTCGCCATCTCGTGGGAAGTGTTCTTTGCGACCCGCGTCAACGACGGCGTTGCCAACGGTGGATACGTCGTGCTGAACCCCACGAACGGTTCCAGTTATACGGGCGAGATTCTGCAGCAGCAACAAGTGGCCAGTTCACAGTTGCGGGCCATCGAGTCGGGACGCTTTCTCGTGCAAGCGGCAACCACTGGTTACAGCATCGTGGTGGATGTCGATGGCCACGTTCTACAGCGGATACCAATCGGCAAACAGGCGGTGATCATCGACGACGTTCCCCTGCGCACCGGGCGCACTCCGTATTCACGTCTTGGTGACGCACCCATCGCGATCTTCGCCGTTGCGCTCGTAATCGCACTCGCTGCACGCACTCGGCGACGTGAGATCACCGCAGCCGAGCGTGGTGCCGTATGAGTAACGATGGTTGCACATGAGTCACGAGTTGCACCTCGGCAGCGGAACATTCGGCTGTTCGATTGACGCATTACGAGGCGCGCGTCTGTCGTCGGTGCGAGTTGCATCACGCGAACGACTGCTCACACATACCCGCGGCGCATCTGCCACATCGTGGGGTGCATACCCGATGGTGCCGTATGCGGGGCGTGTACGCGGTGGACGTTTCTCGCATGCCGGTGTGCAACACCAGTTGCCGCGCAACTTCGGTGAACACGCAATTCACGGCACGGTGTTCGACGTCAGTTGGTCGACGGTCGAACACTCACCCACACACGCGGTGCTGGTTGCCGCACTCGGATCGCGCTGGCCATACGCCGGGCATGTGATGCACGAGGTTGCGGTCGACGCTCTGCAACGCACCATCACCTGCACGCTCACGGTGACGACGAGTAGTGAGTCGATGCCGGCACAGGTTGGTTGGCATCCGTGGTTCGTGCGACCCGCAACACTCGACGTCGAATTCACCGAGATGTACGTGCGCGACGACGACTACATCCCCGACGGTCGTCGCATCGCCCCGACACCCGGGCCATGGGATGACTGCTTCATCGGCGCACGTCGCACACCGTCAGTGATCTTCAACGATGGTGCGCGTATCGCCATCGAGAGCGACTGCGAATGCTGGGTGGTTTACGACATGCCGAAGCATGCGTTGTGCGTCGAGCCACAGTCGGGACCACCGGATGGTTTCACCTTGGCTCCGCTGCTCGTCACACCGCATGCACCATTGCGTCGCACGATGAAATTGATCGCCCGATAATTTCACAGCGATAGCGTCAAGTCGCATGTCGGGGGGCGACGTGCAGCGCGAACTCGACCGTTTGCGCGAAGGTCCGTTGCGATTGGCGTATCTCACCTACCGCGGCAAGCCGCATGTCGGCGGACAAGGCGTGTACACCCGCCACTTGACCAAGGCGCTGGTCGACCTCGGTCACCATGTTGAGGTGTACGGCGGCCAGCCGTATCCAGTACTCGACTCACGTATCGCACTGCACAAACTCCCGAGCCTCGACATCTTCAATGATCTGTACCCGGGTCGCTTTCCGGCGTACTGGGAGTTGAACAACTGGCCGAATGCGCTGGAAGCCCTCTACTTCTTGAAGGGAACCTTCGCCGAGCCGCTTACCTTCAGCCTGCGTGCGTTCCGCGCCCTGCGCGAGCGCACCAACGACTTTGATCTCGTGCACGACAACCAGTGTCTCGGCAAACACATTCTTTCCATCGAGAAGATGATCCCCACCATCGTCACGTTGCATCACCCGATTACCAAGGATCGCAAACTGGAGATGCAGCACACCAAGACGCTGTGGAAGCGCTATGGCATCTCGCGCTGGTATTCGTTCGTGAAGATGCAGGGCAAGGTGGCGAGTCGTCTACCACGCATCGTGGTGGTGAGCGAGAACTCGATCAACGACATTCACACCGACATGGGCGTGTCGCTTGACCGTATGCGACTCGTGCCCGTCGGCGTCGACCCCGACTTGTTCAAGCCTTTGCCACACATCGCACGCAAGCCGCACCACTTGATCACCACCGCTTCGGCGGATGTTGCCCTGAAAGGTCTCGCGTATCTGCTCGAAGCCGTCGCCAAGTTGCGCACCGAGCGAGACATTCATCTCACCATCATCGGCAAGCCGCGCGCCGGTGCCAGCGCCGACCTCATCGAGTCACTCGGCTTGCGTGACTGCATCAGTTACGTGTCAGGTGTGAGCGACGAACGCATCGTCGAGCTGTACGCGGAGAGCACGCTCGCGGTCGTGCCGAGTCTCTACGAAGGTTTCAGCCTTCCGTCGGTCGAGGCAATGAGCACCGGTATCTGCCTCGTTGCCACAACCGGTGGTGCACTGCCTGAGGTCACTGGGCGCGATGGTGACACCGTGTTGTCGTGCCCACCCGCCGACGCCGATGCCCTCGCCGCCGCACTACGTCGCGGGTTGGATGACGAAGCACTGCGCACTCGCATCGGCCTGGCCGGGCGACAGCGCGTCGTGGAACGCTGGTCGTGGCGATACTGCGCCTCGCTGACCGTCGACCAATACCGCGAGGTGCTCGCGATGCCGCACAACGTGGAGAAGCTGCGACGACGCCTGCGACAGGGCACGAAGTAAACGCCGCCATGCTGACGATTCGCTTCGATCGTCTGCCGATCGACGCCAACACGCTGTTTCTCGACGCCGGGGCGGGCTTTGGTCGACACGCCTACGAAGCGGCGCGTCGCGGAGCCACCGTCGTCGCCCTCGACTACGGACATGACGAAGTAACGGCAACACGCAATACGTTCGCGGCAATGGCCATGGCCGGAGAAATCGATGTCGCACGGTTCGGTGGTGCGATTCGTGGCGATGCGACTCGGCTGCCATTCGCTGATGCTGCATTTGATTGTGTCGTGACCAGCGAAGTACTCGAACACATTCATGACGACGAAGCCGCGCTACGCGAACTCGTGCGCGTGCTGAAGCCCGGTGGCACGTTTGCGGCGACGGTGCCGTCGTGGTTTCCGGAAAAAATCAACTGGCTGCTCTCCGATGAGTATCACGCCCCATTCGTGGTGGGCGGACATGTGCGCATCTACGACAAGCAGGAGTTGCACGACAAGATCGAGCAGGGTGGTCTCACCATCACCGGGACGCACCGCTCGCACGGATTGCACTCGCCGTACTGGTGGTTGCGCTGCGCGGTCGGCCCTGCACGCGAAGACCATCCACTCGTCAACGCCTACAAGAAGTTGTTGGAGTGGGACATCATGCGCGCCCCCGTCGTAACCCGCACTCTGGATACGGCACTGAGCCCGTTGATCGGTAAGTCGTACGTGGTGTACGCGAACAAACCGGTCATCAATGGCGCCGGCAGCAACTCCGCACGATCGGCTGTTGCGATGTCGACAGCAACGACGGCAACATCGCCCACACAGTTGCCTTCACAATTGACCGCACAGTTGACCATCCAGTCGCTGCCGTCGTGCGATGAACTGCGCACCACCGCCAAGTGGATTGCCTCGTTACAACTTCCCAACGGGATGATCCCGTGGTTCGTCGGCGGGCACTGCGACCCATGGAATCACGTCGAAACCGCGATGGCCCTCGACGTGATGGGCCTGCACCACGAAGCGCGTCAGGCGTATGAGTGGCTGATGCACACGCAACGCGTTGACGGTTCGTGGCACAACTACTACAACTCAGACGGATCGATAAAGGAGTCGAAGCTCGACTCGAACGTCTGCGCCTACGTCGGGGCAGGAGTCTGGCATCACTGGCAGTGCGCCGACGATCTCTCGACCATCGAGCGCTTCTGGCCGATGGTGGAGCGAGCGACGGAGTTCGTGCTCAACATGCGCCGCAAAGACGGCACCGTGCTGTGGGCCAAGGAAGTTGATGCGGAACCGTGGTCGTATGCATTGCTCACCGGCAGTAGTTCCATTCGTCATTCGTTGCACTGTGCGGCCAACATTGCTGCACTTCTCGGTGAGCCACGTCCGCTGTGGCGGGCCGCAGCCGACGCAATCGACGCGGTGATCAACCACTCCCCTCACTCGTTTGAGCCAAAGGAACGCTGGGCGATGGACTGGTACTACCCCGTACTCGCCGGCGCTCTGATCGACGATGCCGCCAAGTTGCGACTCGCCAACGGTTGGGAGACGTTCTATTTGAGTGACCACGGCATCCGTTGTGTCAGTGACGAGCCGTGGGTCACGGCGTCTGAAACCGCAGAGTGTGCAATCGCCTACAGCGCAATCGGTGACGACGCAACTGCACACGAGTTGTTGGCACTCACCAACCAACATCGCAACGGTGATGGTTCATACCTGACGGGGATCGTCTACCCGCAGCGCATCGCCTTCCCTGCGATGGAAGTCAGTGCCTACACGGGTGCCGCCGTGATTCTGGCCGCCGACGCACAGTTGGCGATCTCACCCGCACACAAGTTGTTCACGCACCACTAGACGACCAACGCGACGGCTGCATCCGAACTCGGGACACGACGGCTGCATCCGAACTCGGGACACGACGGCTGCGTCCGATCACGCAACGCGCCAGATGCGCCTTATGTCGCAATGCGCCGCAACACGCGCAACGAACCATGGCGGGACAGCTCGTCGAACTTCCCTGAGGCGAGTGCCGCGAGATAGATCTCTTCATACGGTGCTTGTCCACCGTCTGCTGCATGTTCAAACACATCGTGAACGACGAGCATGCCGTGCAGTGCGATGTGTGGTGACCATGCCTGGTAGTCGCCGCGCGCAATATCGCGGCCGTGACCACCGTCGATGAAGACGAGTGCCAACGGTTGGGTCCAGCCTTGACCAATCACGTGCGAATCACCGACGCACTCGTGCACGACGCCCATCAGGCCTGCGCGCCGCATCGTGTCGCGAAAGAACGGCAGTGTGTCGATACGGCCTGTGGAGTTGACGACTTCTTCGTCGTGCCACTCCCACCCCTGCTGGTTTTCCTCCGACCCGCCGTGATGGTCGACGGCATACAACACCACGCCACACTTCTGCGCGGCCGCCCCGAGCCACACGGTGGAGCGACCGCAGTACGAACCAATCTCGGCCATCGGCAACCCGGGCACTGCGGCAGCGGCGGCGAGCGCTGCGTCGTACAGCGCATCACCTTCGTCGGGTGGCATGAAGCCCTTCGTTGCGAGTGCAATCGTGCGCAACGAGGCTTCAAGCATGATGAGCGTGACGAACGCTAGCGAGCCGCGTTCTGCCAACA
>Ga0194129_10004260_pt1 | contig 19201 bp, 16 predicted proteins | sample TA2KigCa35mmetaG_FD_150862 | JGI IMG/M metagenome (GOLD analysis project Ga0194129, IMG submission 150862) | Freshwater microbial communities from Lake Tanganyika, Tanzania - TA2015038 Kigoma Deep Cast 35m | ecosystem: Environmental > Aquatic > Freshwater > Lake | place: Tanzania: Lake...
GCCCGCCCGGCGCGCCCGAGGCGGCACCGACCTTCGGTGAGCGCATCGCGCGGCTGAAGACCGAGCGCGACCTCGACCGTCTGTTTCGCGACGTCAAGGCGGCGCTGACCCGGAGCCACCCCGGCAGCGTCGCCATCGCCGGGGCGCTGGCGGTGCTCGCCGGCCGCGGCGACCTCGACAGCCTGAACCCGGTGACGACGGCGGGCTCGATGCAGGTCAAGGTGGACTTCGCGCGGACGCTGTCGCCCGCGCTCGACGACGCCGCGGTGCGCGAGCAGCTGTACACCCGCGCCGGGGGCGTGCGCGCCGGCACCGCGCGCCTGCTCGGCTATGCGGCGTCGTACGAGGACGTCGTCTACCGCTTCGCCGACTACAACGCCGGCGTCTACGCGTCGCGCAACGCGGCGTTGCAGATGCAGATCGCAGCGCTCGCCGGCGTGCCCTTGACCAGGGACGGCGACCTGCTGATCTACGCCCCCGACGGCAGCGTGCGCGACGTCGATGGCGAGACGCTGCGGGCGCTCATGGCGCTCGCCCCGCGCCTTGGCCTGTCCGAGCGGCGCGTGCGCGCCGACGCCCGCCGCGAGAAGTCCGTCGACCTCGAGGACACCGACACGTGGCGCGCGGTGCGGGCGGCGTTTTCCGCGCAGACCGGCCGACCGGCGCCGTACGCGCAGGTGCCCGCGGTGGACCTGCGCTCGCCCAAGCTGTCGCGGGCGCGCACGACGTCGTGGTTCGCGTCGTCGGTCAAGCAGCACTACGCCCGCTGCCGCGCCGCCGGCTGACCTGTCCGTGCGCGCGTCGTCGTGGTGCGCCGGTCACGCGGCGGCGACGGTGCCTTCGCGCGAGACGGCGCCTTCGCGCGAGACGGTGCGCACCATGTAGTCGAGGGCCAGCGCCCGTGGCTCGTCGACCACGAGCAGCCACAAGAGATCCGTCGACGTCACCAGACCGATGACCTTGCGACGGTCATCGTCGGCGACCACGACGAGCGCGTCGATCTTGTCGTCGAGCGTCGCTTGCGTCAGCTGCGACACCGTCGTCGTAGCGTGGCGTGTACGCGGCTGCAGCGTGATCGCCTCGCCGACGACACAGCCGTCGACCTCCGGCGTCCCCTGCCCGTCGGCCGAGGCACGCAGCACCTCCTCACGGTCGGACAGGAACCCGATCAGGGCGCCAGACTGCGCGACGGGCAGGTGGCGGATGCGCAGCTCGAGCATCAAGCGCCACGCGCGCCGCAGCGGCAGCTCGGGGGGCACGCCGACGACGTCGCCGAGCATCGTGATCGAAGCCTTCATCGAACACCTCCGGGGTGCTCGACGCACGGCGCGCGCCACCGGCGCCTGCGCCCCTCGCGCAGGATCGGGGGAGAGACACGCCGCGGTCGCGGTGAAGGTCCCGTGCTGGTGCGAGGACGCTCGATTGACGGGCGCGCTGGCCCACGACGACGACGCTGCGTGTCGGTCGGTCGGTCAGCGCGGCCGCTTCGCGACTTCCATCTGCCGCAACGTCGCCTGCGTGCGGGCCGCGGCGTGCTCGGTGACGAGCAGGCGCCAGCGGTTCCACGCCGCGTCGTCGACGGCGAAGGGCGCGAGCCGCGTGCACTGGCCGGTGGGAGAGGACCACGCGTGGGTCACCACCCCCCACAGCCGCAGCCGCGGCTCCAGCTCGAGCTCAATGGCGACCAGGGTCGTGACCGGGAACGCCTGCGGGCTCTGGAGCACCAGGGCCTCGCTGACGAGGCCGACGACGTCACAGCGGACGGCGTCGGGAACGACGGTCGCCGCCATCAGCGGCGTCGCCGGTGGCGGTACGGGCTCGGGCGGAGCGCCCGACGACGATGTCGGTGGCGCCGTCAGGCGCGGCAGACCGGCGTCGAAGGCCGCGACGGCCTGGGCGAGCAACGGGATGGCGTTCACCAGTTGGGCGCGCTCGTCGGCGGTGAGGCCGGCGATGTCTTCCAGGTCGGCGCGCTCGATGCGCGGCCGCTCGAGCACGCGCTCGGCGACGTTGCGGGTCACGGCGATCATGGCCACGAGCTCGGCGTGCTGGGCAGGGCGAACGCCGGACTGCAGGTGCGGGTGCGCGGCGACGCTGGCGATGACCGACGGCAGCTGCCAACGGGCGGCGGCCTCGCGCCCGAGGTCGGCGGCGAACAGGTCGACCAGGCGCAGCCACCAGCCCCACTGCTGGGCCGGCAGGTCGGTGCGGGTCTTCAGGACCTGTTCGAGGCTCAGCAAGCCGACGACGGCGCCGAGCGACGAGAACAGGCCGCCGACGAAGCAGTCTTCGCTTTCGAGCCGGCGGGCCCGCGCCAACGACTTGGCGAGGATCGCGGTCATCAGGCTCTTGCGCCACAGATGCGCGCGGTGCTGGGCGAGGGGTCCGCCGCCCGTGAACGCCCGCCCGACGCCGAGGGTCAACGACAGCTGCGCGACCTCCTTGAAGCCCAGGCGCGTCACCGCCTGCACCAGCGAGCTCACCTCGCTGCCGCGGTTGAAGTGCGCCGAATTCGCCACCCGCAGCACGCCGGTGGCGAGCCCCGGGTCGATGGCCAGCGCGTCGGCGACGGCGCGGATGTTGACGTCGTCGGACGCCACCAGCGAGCGGACCTTCAGCGCCGCCGTGGGCGCCGGCGGGATCGAGATCTGGCCGGTCTCGAGCGTCTGCAGCAGCGCCGCGCCGAACTCGAGCACCAGCGGATCTGCCGCCGGCGCCTGGGACGGCACGGACGACGAAGACGTGGTCGACGGCGCCGTCGCGGTCGACGGAGTGGGCGCCTCACGCGCCCAGCGGTTGACCTGCTGGACGATGTCGAGGCCGACGTCGACGTGGGCGCGGCCCATCGAGCGCGCGGCATCGGCGAGGGCGCGGTTGAAGGCGACGTGCTCGCTGGTGTCCTCGTAACAGAGCGCCAGCGTGCTGCCGCAGGCGCAGTTGGCGAAGCACAGCATGCCGATGGGCGCTTCGTCGTCCTCGATGGGGTCGAGCATCGGCTTGCCGATCGCTGTTGTCTTTTCGAGGTAATGATCGAATGTCCCGTAGGTCCTGCCGCAGCAGCGGCACACGCGCGGGAACTGCGCTCGGCAAGCGAGCAACGCGCTACGAGCAAAGTGGTCGAGGTTCATCGGCTCATCGAGTGTGGCACGACGACCGGGCGCGATGTCCACCGTCTCGCTCCCGCCGCCGCACGGTCCCTGTCGGTCGATTGCCCGTGTGGGCGAAGTCGCACTGTCGCGGGATGACGCCCGCGGCGCCACGCCGCGCTGACCCCACCGTGCTAAGCCGCCGGAGATGGTCGTCGACAAGTCCGCCGCCCGCGCCCGCTACGCCCAGTCGCTGCGCGCCCCCACCGCTGCGCCCGGCTCACGGCACACCGTCCCGGCCGCCCCGGCCGCTTCCCCCGCGCTGCCCGGGGCCGCCGGTCGGGCCGCGCTGGCGACCCCGTTGGCGCCGGCGATGGCGGGGCAACACACCTCGGCGCAGCGGCAGGCCGCCGCGCGCGAGCTGGGTGCCCACGCCGCCGCGCTGGGCGTCGATCCGGCCACCCCCGACGTGGCCGCCGGCGTGCACGCCGCCGAGCTCGCCCGCGGCGCCGCCGTCGATCCCCGCGTCGACGCCGCCGCGATGCAGCGCGCCGTCGACCGCGCCACCCGCGCCGCGACCCTGCAGCCGGCGCGGCAGAACGTGCTGTTCGGCTTCACCCGCGTCGTCGACGCCAAGCTGGCGCTGACGCCGGCGGTGCTCGGCGCGCTGGCCGAAGACGTCGGCGCCGCCTACGCCGACCAGCTCCTGCAGGCCATCGACAAGGGCCCGGGCGGCGGCGCGCTCGTGTGGCCGCGGCCGCAGACGCGGGTCGAGCTGGTCGCGAGCCTGGTGCGGCAGCTGGTGAAGGGCGCCGGCGCGTCGCTGCAGCTCGCCCTGACCCCCGAGCTGGCCGGCTGGCTCGACGACGTCGTCGCGCGGCAGGGCGTGCCGGTGTCGCGGGCGATGGGCGGGGCCGGGGCGTTCTGCGCCAACCTGGCGTCGGCGTTTGCGCCGCTGCGACCGCGGTTCTTCTCACGTGACCCGTTGCCGCAGGGGATCGCCGAGCGCTTCGCCGAGCGCGTCGAGGTCGCCGACGGCACCGGCGCCACCAGCAGCGCCCGCGCCCGCGCCGTCGACGAGCCGGCCCGCGTCAACACCAGCGCCGAGTACAGCGGCGGCCAGGCCCTGATCGTGCTCGGCCGCGACGCGCTGAAGATCGACGGCAAGCCGACGCCGCTTGCGACGTCGGGCAGCGGCCGCGTCATCCTTGGCACGAAGGCGAAGGACGTCACCCCCGGCTTCGACGGCGTCCAGCGCGCTGCGCTGCAGAAGATGGCCCGCGACCACGACGTGTTCTTCTTCGTCGGCAGCCACTACCTGACCCAGGCCGCCCCCGCCGCGGCGCGCGCCCAGGCCGAGCAGCTGGCCGCATCCTTGGACGTCATGAAGGCCGAGAACCCGCAGCTCGTGCGCCACCTGCAGTACGTCGTGCCCAAGATCGTCGCGCAAGAGGCCACCGTGCTTCACGCTCTCGCCGGCCACGTCGAGAGCATGTCGCTGAACTCGGTCGAGCTGCCGGCGCTGCTGCATCGGCTGCACGCGGGCGGTCTGGCCAGCGACGACGTCGACCCGAACACGCCGCGCAACCAGGCGGAGCGGCCGGCGGTGATGCTGTCGGGAGCGCTTGCCTTGATGGACGCGATGAAGCTGTCGCGCGCGCACCTGCACGGCATCGCGGGCGACCTCGTGGTCGTCGCCGGCCCCGTCGACGTCGACCGCACCCGCGCGGCGCTGCTGAAGGCGCGGCAGCTGGCGACGATGAAGGCCACGAACGACACCGGCGAGCTCAAGGGCCCCGGCGACCTGTTCGAGCTGCTGCCCGTCGTGCAGGGCACGGGGCTGGCCGCCGTCGAGGCCTTCGCCGACGATGTCGCGCGGCGGTACGAGCTGTCGCCGGCCGAGCGCGATCGCGTCGCGCGCGACTGGGCGTTTCGCGACGAGGCAACGGGGCGCACGCTGTTCTTCGTGCCGTCGCGCGGCATCCACGACCGCACCGGCGGCACCGTCAGCCTCGGCGACACCATCGATGCCACGGCGCTGCTGTTCGCGCGCGCCGAGGGGCGGCCGCCGCAGCACCCGCAGCTGGTGCGCTGACCACGGCGACGATCGTCAGCCGCGCAGCCAGCGCGCGGCGAAGGCAGCGGCGCCGGTTGCGAGCATCGCGCCGTTCAGGCGCAGCATGCGCAGGCCGATGTCGCGGCCGCCAGCGGCACCGCCGTCGACGACACCATGCCGCCGACGACACCGGTGACGACGAGCCCGCGCCCGGCACCGAGCAGGCGCGAGGCGACGAAGCCGACGGAGGAGACGCCGCCGATGAGCAGCACCATGTGCCCGGTGCGGGCGGGGTCGATGGCGTCCAAGGGTCTGTATCCCTGATCGGTCAACAACGGCAGCGCGACCAGCGCGACGACGAGCAGCTGCTGCGTCGCGAACAGGTCGGCCTTTGAGATGCGCGCCACCACCAGCTGCAGCCTCGGCTAGACGCTGAGCAGCAGCGCGACGACGACGACAGCGCCCGCCACCAGCGCCAGCCACGTCTGCGTGCGCGGCACGACGTCGGCGGCGACGGCGAGCATGCCGAGCCGTGAGGTGACGACGGCGGCGACCTCGGTGGTCACCCCCGTCTCAGGCTCGGCCTCGGGGTGGCCCCGACGATGGGCGGCCAGCAGCGCGACCAGCGCGAGCCCCCCGGCGGTGGGCAGCAGGGACGACGCGCCGCCGAGGAGCATCACGAGGCTGCCCGAGAGCGCGAACAGCGGGAGCGTGCGCAAGCCGGCGGGGGGCGTCTGCCCTGCTTTGCGTGCCATCGCCTGCTGGCGCTCGAGGCCGATGAGCGAGCCGACGCCTGCCGGGACCGCCAGACCGGAGACGTTCGCCGGCTCCGTCGGGCCACTGTCGCGCCGGCCCGCGCCGTCAGCAAGCGCCCGGACGCCGGGGCCTGCGGCGCACCGGTCGCGCGCCAGCGGCGCAGGCCGACGTGGTTTGTCACGTCGTCGTCACGATGGCACCGACCCACTTGCGCGCGCGGGACCAAGCGGCGACGTCATCGCCCATGTCGCGTCTTGCCGATCTCATCGACGAAGCCCACGAAGCCCTGTTCGACGACCGCCTGCAGGACGCCCGGCGCCTGCTCGACGAGGCGCGCCGCCTCGACGGCCGCGACCCCGAGGTGCGGCTACTCGAGGTAGACGTGCTCGTCAGCGAGGAGCTGCTCGACGAGGCGGTGAGCGCCTGCGAGGAGGCGCTCGAGGACAACCCGCGCTCGATGGTGGTCAAGTTCCGCCTGGCGACGCTGCTGCTCGACGGCTTCGACGACATCGCCGAGGCGCGGCCGAAGCTCGAGGATGTCGCGCGGCGCTTGCACAAGGGCGAGAAGCCCGACACCGGCGGCGACGGCCAGGAAGAGCAGAAGCAGGCCGCCGACGACTTCGCCGTCGAGGTGTGGCTGACGTTGTCCGACGTGCGCGCCGCCGACCACGATCCCCACGGCGCGCTGGCCGCCGCCGACGCCGCCTGCAAGCTGGCCCCCGACGACGCGATGGCGCGGGTGGCGCGGGCGGCCGCGCTCTTCGACCTGTGCCGCGTCGACGAGGCCGAAAAGATCGTGGCCCAGGCCATCGACCGCGACCCGCGCAGCGCCGACGCATGGTGGCTGCGCGGCCGCATCCACACGACCCGTGGCGACCACGACAAGGCCGACAAGGCCTTCGAGCGCGCGGTGTCCGTCGACGGCGAGCGGTTCCAGCCGCCGTTCCGCATCGCCGAGGACCAGTTCGCCCGCCTCATCGAGGAGGCGATGGCCGAGCTGCCCGAGCCCATCGTCAAGGCGATGAAGAACGTCGACGTGATCGTCGAGGACCTGCCCGAGGTCGAGGCGCTGAAGAAGAGCGACCCACCGTTGTCGCCGTCGGCGGTGGGGTTGTTCGACCCCGAGCCGCTTGCTCCCGGCGCCGGCAAGGGGCAACCGGTGCGGATCTTCCTGTACCGCAAGAACCTCGAGATCACGTGCGGCACCGAAGAAGAGATGGTCGACGAGATCGGCGTGACCCTGCTGCACGAGATCGGGCACCACCTCGGCCTCGACGAGGACGACCTCGACCAGCGCGGCCTCAGCTGAGGACCGCGCGTAAGGCCGGCGCGGGCGGCGTGTGACCCGAGCCTCAGGCGCGGTGTCCGCAGCAGCAGGATCGCGGCGGCCGTGGCACGTTTGAACTGTGCCCACGCTCCACGACACCCAACCACCGATGGCCCTCGCGCTCGTGAAGACCGATGGACGTGCGGTCGCCCCCGTGGGCGACAACGACGTCCCGGTCGACCCCGACGCGGAGCCGGTCGCGCGGGCCCGGCGCGGCGATCTCGCGGCCTTCGCGACGCTGTTTCGTACCCACCATGGCCGCATCCACGCGATGTGCACGCGCCTGCTCGGCGGCGGCGGGGCCTTCGGCCGCAGCGACGGCGACGTCGACGACGCGGTGCAGCAGACCTTCCTTGAGGCGTGGCGCTGCCTGCACCGGTTCGAGGGCAAGAGCCGCTTCACGACCTGGCTTACCCGCATCGCCATCCATACCTGCTTCAGCGTGCGTCGCCGGCTGCGGCGCCTGCTGCTCGCCCCCGACGACGAGCGCGCCCTCGGGCTGGTCGAGCCGGCGCACGTCGACGACGACCGCGCCGCCGCGGCCCCGGTGGCGCCCGACGAGCAGGCGAGCCGCAAGGCGCGGGCCCGCGCGCTCGACGAGGTCCTGCAGCGGCTGACGCCCAGGAAGCGCGTGGTGTTCGTGCTGTCCGATCTCGAAGACCTGACGTCGCCCGAGGTGGCGGTCATCCTCGGCATCCCCGAGGCCACCGTGCGTACGCGGCTGTACTACGCGCGCCGCGAGCTGGCGGCGCTCTTGAAGACGCACCCGGGCTTCGCCGACGTCGCCGCGTTGCACCGACCGGGCAAGCCGGACAAGGCCGACCGATGAGACCGCTGTCGGCCCACGACGAGGCCTTGCTGGCCGCCGCGAAGGCCGCGGCCGCCATGTCCCTGCCCTCGGCGGCGCAGACGACGCGCCGCGCCCGCGTCATCAACGAGGCCATCGCGCGCCACGCCGCGCGCCAGCGTCGGGCCGTGCCCCGGCTCACCGTCGCCGGGGTGGTGTTCGCCGTCGCCGGCGCCGCGTCGGCCACCACCGCCTGGCTCGCCTTGCAAGCACCAACGGTGATCGTCGTCGCGGCGGACGACAGGCCCGCCGCGACGTCGTCGCCCGCCACCGTGCACGGCGGACGCGCCGCGCCCCGCGCGGCGCCGACCGTCGTCGCCGACGCGGCCTCGATGGTCGTGTCCGCACCCGCGACGCCGGGCAGCGCCAGAGAGACAAAGGACATCGGCACGACGGCGACGGCGCCGCGCGCCCCGGGTCGTGCCGCCGTCGTCCCCACCACGGCCGCCACGCCGACGATCCTCGCGGGGGCGACGAGTGACGGCGTGCCGTCGGGCGTCGCCGTTCTCCCGGAATTCCACGAAGACCGGCCCGGTCCGCTGACCGAGAGCTCGTTCGTCGCCGACGGCGCCGCACGCGCCGCGGCCGACGGCGCCGACGACGACGCCCGGGCGCTGCGCGACCGCTGCGTCGCCGGTCTGCGGGTGCGGCGCGACCGCGCGGCGCTGCGTGACTGTCGCGCGTTCGGCCAGCGCTACCCGGGCCACGAGGCGGCGCGCGCGCTGGCGTTTGGCGCCGGCGGCCTCGCCGAAGAGTTGGGCGCCCTGACCGAAGCCGTCGACGCCTACTCGCGCGCGATCCTGCTGTCGCCGCTGGTGGGCGCTACCGGCGACGACGCGCTGCTCGCCCGCGCCCGCGTCCACGCCGCCCGCGGCGACGACGACGAGGCCCGCGCCGACCTGCGCATCTACCTGCGCCGCGCGCCGCAGGCCCGGGACAACGTCGAGGTCGTGCGGCTCGCCCGCGCGCTCGGCCTGTCATCGCGCTGACCAGCACGACGTGGTCGGGCAACGTCGCCCGCGTCATCCACGAGCAGCGACCTACCCGAGCCGCAGCCGCCGCGCGAGCCGGACGAGCGCCTCGCCCTCGACGCCCCGCGCACGCAGCTCGGCGAGGGTCGCCTCGCCGTTCTTCGCGACGACGCGGTAGTCGCAGCCGTCGAACAGCTCGGGCTCGAACACCTCGAGCTGCAGCCGCGGATAGTCGCGACAAAGGCCCGGTCGATGCCCATCGTCGCGACAGCGGCGCGTCGCCGCGTCGAAGTGCCGGCGCGAGCAGAAGAACCCCCGGCCCTCGCGCTCGGCGTGGCGAAAGTCGAAGCCGTTGACGACGCGCCGCCACCACAGGAACGCCCGGCCCACGAGCGGCACGAAGAAGACGACGCCGACGACGGCGATGCCCCGCTCCTCGCAGCAGCGCGCGCGCCTGCCGCAGTCGCCGCGCAGCTCCCGCGAAACCTGCCCGCGCGCCGCCAGGCGCGCCCGCCGCCGCTCGACGTCGGCGACGTAGGCCCGCGCCAGCCGCCGCCGGACGAAGCGCACCCACGACGGCTGCGCGGCGAGGGGCGCCGACGACGAAGAAGTGGACGGCGACGGCGATGCAGACGGCGGAGGCGCGGGCAGCGGCGACATCGGCGGTCAGCCTGCCACGTCGTCGACGTCTGCGTCAGACCCGCACGTCAGGGCAACACGTCAGGGCAACACGTCGGACCAGCGCGTCAGGCCATCTGCTCAAGCCAGCGGACCGTGGGGGGCGACGATGGGGATCGACTCCTCCGCGAGCGCCTCGGCGCGCAGCGCGTGGTTGGCGGCGAGCTTGCCGGCCACGACGGCGCCCTCCATCAAGGCCACCGGCGCGTCGACCTTGACCCAGTCGCCGGCGAACAGCAGGCCCGGCACGCCGCTGTCGGTGGACGGGCGCTTCGCGTGGTCGCCAGGGGCGAAGCGCGTGAACGACGCCTGCAGCTGCACCTCGCGGTGGCGCACGCGCGCGCCCCGCAGCTCGGGCAGCACCACCAGCATCTCCTTCGCCATCGCGTCGGCGATCGCGCCGGGCGGAGCCATGCGCTCGGCGGGGATGGCGTAGGCGTGCAGCTCGACGACGCTGCCGCCATCGCGGGCGGCGTCGTCGACGAACGGCCGCTGGAAGTGCGAGTAGATCGCGAGCGAATCGAGGTAGGCGAAGCGCGACGTCGTATAGAACGCCGCCCGCGACGCCTGCACCGGCCGGTCGAGCCACAGCCGCGCGATACAGAACGGCTCGCTCTCGGCCAGCGCACCCAGCTCGACGCGATCCTGCAGGCCGCTGCGGAGCAAGAGCTCGCGCGTGCCGCGCGTGTCGCACGCCACCACCACGACGTCGGCGTCGATGCGCTCGCCCCCGCTGGCGGCGACGACGACGGCGTCCTGCCCATCTTGCTGCACGACGGGCAGCCGGCGCAGCGGCTGCTTCGGCGGCCCGGCGGTGGGGTTGCCAAGGTCGTCGTAGCGGCCGCCGTGGCACGGACAGGCGAAGCCCTGCCCCACAGGCTGCGGCTGCACCGGGCAGCCCTGGTGGCTGCAGCGCAGGTCGAAGGCGTCGACGACGACGGCGCCCGAGGCCTCGCGCCGTCGTCGACAGAACACCGGCGCGCCCCCGGCCGAGACGAGCGCGGTGTCGTCAGCGCCCCACGCGATGGGCGTCGTCACGAGCGGGTTCTCGTCGCCGATCACGACGCCGCGGGCCTGGCCGCCGTCGACGACGACGCGGGCCACGCGGGCCTGCGTGCGGAGGGCGCCGCCGAGCGCGCGCAGCCGCGCGGCCAGCGGGTCGACCACGGCGCTCATCGAGTCCTTCACCGCGACGTCGAAGCCGAGGCCGCCGGGCGAGCCGGTGAAGTAGAAATGGAAGAACTTGAGCGCCTCGGCGGTGGACAGGCGCTCCATGCGGTTCAGCGTCGCCTCGCCGAAGGGCCGCAGCACCAGGTCGATCATCGACGGCGGGACCCGCGCCTGCTGCGCCCAGGTGGCGAAGTCGACGTCGTCGAAGCGGCGGTAGGTCTCCTGACCCGCGTAGCGCGCCATCTCGAGCAGCTGCTCGCCGTGGCGGAACTCGGCGAAGCGCAAGGACGGTGACTGCCGGACGACGTCGAGCAGGTTGGCCGGAAACACCGTCGTCGACGTGCCGAAGACCTCGGTGGGGCGATCGGCGAAGGCGATGGGATAGCTGGCCGCCGGCGCGAACGACGACGGCACGAGCGCGCCGGCGTCGTGCAGCAGGCCGCGCAGATTGAAGTACTGGTGGAAGAACCCGTGGAAGCCGTGCTCGACGGGTACGGGCTTGCCGTCGACCACCGACGTCCAGCCGCCGACCTTGCCGCCGAGGTGCTGACCCTGCTCGAGCAGCGTCACCGCGAAGCCGCGGCCGGCGAGCACGGTGGCGGCGGCGAGGCCGCCGAGGCCGCCGCCGACGACGACGGCGGTGCGCCGGGTGCCCGCGGGCAGGCGGCGCGGGCGGGTGTCGTCGGGGGCGGTGAGCCAGCTCTGGCGCGGCTGGATATGCCAGAGGGCGGCGCTGCCGCCGACGGCGACGGCGCCGGTGACGCCGGCGGCGACGGACAGGAAGCGACGACGACGCATGACCAGTGGATGCCGCGCCGGCGTCAGCCGCACCAGCGGGCGTAGGCCGCGATCTTGTGTTCGAAGCGCGCCTCGAGCGACGCCAACGCGCCGCGCAGGTGGTCGCGGATCGTGGCGGCTTCGGCGTGGTAGGCGCGGCGCTTGTCGATCGACCACGACGACGGCGGCTCCTCCAGGTTCGTGATCCGATCCGCCACCTTCACCACCCACACCGCCTTCGGCTCGGCCCGGATGCGCGCCAGCGAGTCGAGCATCCGCTGCTCCTTCGGCAGCGACGCGTCCTTCGTCAGCGCCGCCACCGCCTTCGCCACGGCGTCGCCGAAGTGCGATGCCACCTCGCCGCGCGTCGTCGCGGTGTCCTCGACGACGTCGTGCAGCAGCGCCGCGGTGACGGCGAGGTCGACGTCGAAGCTGGCGTCGTCGACGGCGGCGCGCTGCACCTCCATCGCGACCTTGCACAGGTGCACGACGTAGGGCAGGCCGTGGCCCGGCTCGCGCTGGTCGCCGTGGCGCGTGGCCGCAAAGGTCAGCGCTTCCTTGTAGCGGTCGGGGTTCCACATCGTCGCCTCTCCTTCGACCAGACTACGCCGTCTGGCCCCGGCGCTCTGCTGACCGCCGTCGCGCTCCTTGCCTGGCACGTGCCCGTCGTCGCTCCGCCGCGCGCGGCGTCTTCGTGGGCGTTGTCGGTCTGCTGGCGACGTCGCTGGTCGAGCCTTCGCCCCGGGGTCGTGCTCGGGTGACCGCGGCGCGCGGGGGGCACGGGGCTTGAGTCACCGGGGGTCGTCGAGGTCGTGGCGCGCGGTCGCGCGCGATGACGACGACCGGCGCCGCGGGGTTTCGCCCCGGGGCGTGTGCCCGAAGACCCAGACGATGCGCCCACGCGCGCAACCGAGGAACCCACATGACGACCATGCCCCCTGCTCCTTCGTTGGCCGCGCTGCTCTCGCTGCACGGCGCCACCGCCGTCGTCACCGGCGCGGCGCGCGGCATCGGGCGCGCCGACGTCGCCGCCGCGCTCGCTGAGGCCGGCGCGCGGGTGTGGATCACCGACGTCGACGAAGACGCCGGCGTCGCCGCCGCCCACGCGCTCGGCGGCCGCTTCGTGCGCGCCGACGTCGCCGCCGCGCCCGAGGCCGCCCGCGTGCTCGATCTGGTCGCCGGCAGCGACGGCCGCGTCGATGTGCTCGTCCACAACGCCGGGGTCTGTCCGCTGCGCGGCGCCCTCGACATCGACGAGGCGCTGTGGGACCGCGTGCTCGACACGAACCTGAAGGGCGCGTTCTTCTTCGCGCAGGCCGGCGCGCGCCACATGGCCCGCGCGGGGCGCGGTGGCAGCATCGTCGACGTCACCTTCATCGACGCGCTGCACCCCACCGGGCGGCTCAGCGCCTACGACGCGTCCAAGGGCGGCCTCGTGATGCTCACCCGGGCGCTGGCGCTCGAGCTCGCGCCGCAGCACATCCGCGTGAACGCCGTGTGCCCCGGCGGCGTCGACAGCCCCGGCGCCGACGTCGCCCTGACGACGATGGCCCGGCAGCTCGGCACCACCGTCGAGGCGCTGCGCGCCGGGACGACGCAGCGCGTGCCGCTGGGCCGCTTCGGGCAGCCCGACGACATCGCCCGGGCGGTGCTGTTCTTCGCCACGCCGCTGTCGTCGTGGGTCACCGGCGACGTCATGGTCGTCGACAGCGGGCGCCTGCTGACCTGAGCGCCCGCAGGCGCGATGCGCGCCCGGCGAAGCCTTCGTGCCATCGTGCAGCGTCGCTGCGAGGTGTGCCGTGGAGCGCGTGGGAGTGCCGGTCGGATCGACTCGTCGGGGGGCGCAGACGCCGTGGCGCGCCGGCGAGGGCAGGCTGCCCGGCAGGCTGCCCGGCAGGCTGCCCGGCAGGCTGCCCGGTCAGCTGCTCGGTCGGCTGCTCGGTGCGCTGCTGCTGGCGCTGCCGGGCGCAGGGGCCGTCGCCGGCTGTCCGCAGCGCAGCGACGACGATCGCGACGTCGTCGACGCAGGCCCCGACGACGCACCGGCGGTCGTGGCGCGGCGCGCGCTGGCGGTCATCTTCGACCCCACCGTCGACGGACGGCGCCTGTCGGCGGCGCAGGGGTGGCAGGACCCCGAGGCGCTGCTGGCGCGCATCCCGCCGTGGTGGTCGACGACGACGGCAGGGCGCGTGCGCTTCGAGCTGGTCGATACGGTGGTCGTCGACGCGTTTCCGGCGAAGGTCGACGGCTTCGCCTACGACGGTAACGAGTACCGACAAGTGCTCGCCGGCCAGAGCGCGCCGCACGTTCCCGACAACGCCGACGTCGTGGCGATCCTCGCTGCCCACGACGTGTGCGCCCGCGTCGACGCCGGGGACATCGACGAGCTGTGGATGATGGGCGGGCCCTACTTTGGCTTCTACGAGTCGCAGCTCGCTGGCGCGGCGGCCTTCGAATACAACTCGCCGCCGCTGCGCGGCACCGCGTGTCGTCGACTGGTGCCGGTCATGGGCTTCAACTTCGAGCGAGCGCTCCCCGAGGCGATCCACGACTTCGGCCACCGCGCCGAGGCGACGTTGACGCACCTGTTCGGGCGCTGGTCACAGGACAGCACCGCGAACGCCTGGGAGCGCTTCGGCCTCGTCGCTGCGCTCTCGCCGACGCTCGGCTTCAGCGGCTGCGGCTCCATCCACTACCCGCCCACGGCGACCAGCGACTACGACTACGGCAACGCCCGCGTCGTCGGCTCGCTGTGCGACGACTTCGTGAACTACCCCGCGCGCGCGCCCGACCCGGAGGCCGCCGTCGTCGACATGAGCTGCGACGCGTGGGGCTGCGACGAGCTCGGCTTCTACGCGTGGTGGCTCCAGCACCTGCCGACGGCGCCGGGCCTCGACGACGACGGGCGGCCGCGCGACTGGCTGCGCGCGGTGGCGGATCCCCAGTGGATGCTCGACCAGACCCCGGACCTCGTGCCCTGCGGCGTCGCCACCGAAGCGACCACGTGCGCCGCGCAGGCGCGCTGCCAATGGGCGCCGTGCGCCGCGACGTGCGTCGCCGCCGACCTCGCCGTCGACGACGGCGCGTGCGCCTGCCTGGCGGCGACGTCGACGCCAGCGTGCGACGCCGCCGCCGGCTGCGCCTGGTACGCCTGCAGCGAGCGCTGCCTGCCGACCGGTACAAGCAACGACACCGCCTGTCGCTGACGCCCCCGCTGCGCCCACCGCCCGCGTGACGCCGTCGGCTGGTCGCTCCCCGGCGCGCCCGGCGGCGAAGCGCATCCGGCTTTCGTCCGACCGTGATCGACGCGCCGTCACCTTGGCGAGGCCCCGCGGGCAGGACATCGTCAGCGTCATGCTGCGCAGCCACGCACCGCTCGCCGTCGTCGCCGTCCTCGTCTCTGCCTGCGGCGAAGTCCCAGGCGGTGACGTGATCGTCGACCGCCGCGCCGTCGACGACGACGGGGACGACGCCACCGAGGGGGGCGAGGGCGAAGGCGAAGGCGAAGGCGAGGGCGAGGGCGAAGGCGAAGGCGAAGGCGAGGGCGAGGGCGAGGGTGAAGGCGAAGGCGAGGGTGAAGGCGAGGGCAGCGGTGGGACGGAGTGTCCGGCGGGCGTGGTGTGCGTCGACGCGCTGCCCTTCACGGCGACGGGGACGACGGTGGGCGGGACGTCGCGGTTCGATCGCTACGCCTGCGGCACGCAGGACGAGGCGGGGCCCGAGCGCATCTACCGCGTGACGCTGCCGGGGCCGGGCACGCTGGACGTCGTACTCGACGACCTCCTCGAGGACGCGGGCACCACCGACGTCGACGTCCAGCTGCTGTCGGCGCTCGACGATGGCGCCTGCGTCGAGCGCGGCGACCGCTCGGCGTTTGCGTGGTTTGCCAGCGGCGGCGACGTCTACGTCGTGCTCGACAGCTACGTGCGCGCCGACGGCACGGTGGGCGCCGGGGCGTTCTCGGCGACGTTCACGTTCACGACGGCGGGCGCCGACGCCGGCGAGCGGGCGCTGGTGCAGGCGGGGGCGTCGCCGACGGTGGCGGCGCTGGCGGTGCAGGCCTACCGCAGCGCGCGGGGTCAGGGCCTGTCCGACAGCCCGGTGCTGTCGGTGATCGACTTCTCGCGACCGTCGACGGAGGAGCGGCTGTGGATCGTCGACGTCGAGGTGGGCGCGCTGCTCGATCGCGACCATGTCACCCACGGCAGCGGCAGCAATGACCCCAATGACCCGCGCATGGCGTCGACGTTCTCGAACACACCCGAGTCGCACCAGTCGAGCCTGGGCTTGTCGCTCACCGCCGAGACGTACCAGGGCAGCAACGGGCTCAGCCTGCGGCTCGACGGGCTCGAGCCGAGCAACGACAACGTGCGCGCCCGCGCCATCGTGATGCACGGCGCCGACTACGCCGAGGACGCCTTCGTCGCGCGGTACGGGTACCTCGGCCGCAGCCAGGGGTGCCCGGCGGTGGCGCAGAGCCGCGTCGTCGCGCTCATCGACCTGGTGAAGCACGGCACGCTGCTGTTCTCGTACTTCCCCGACGACGCGTGGCTGTCGTCGAGCCCGTTCCTCACCCAGTGAAGGGCGCGGCGCGCCCGGCGCCGGCGGCGGCACGTCGACGGCGGACAGCCACACCACATCGCGCTGCGGCCACGCCGGCAACGTCACCTTGAATTCCTCGCGCTGCTCGTCGGGAGCGCCAGCGTTGGTGAGCACCGTCAGCGTCGCGCGCACGGCGGGGGCGTCGCCCTTGTAGTAGTGAACGCCGAAGCGGTAGCGCCCGGGGCGCGCGGCGCCGAGCGCGTAGATCTCGGGGCCGAAGCCGTTCTGCACGTCGTAGTAGAGCAGGCCGCCCTGCGACGACTCGCGCCGCGAGGAGAACACGCGCTCGTCGCCGGTCTCGTCGACGTAGAGGTCGACGTCGGCGGTGGGGTCGTCCCACGTCAGCAGCACCGAGACGGTGCGGCGCACGGGCAGCATCGAGACGCCCTCGCGGATGCAGGCGCGGACGACGTCGACGGACGACGGATCGCGGCGCGCGAGGTTCATCATGTCGCGGAACAGCTCGGGCCGCTCGGGCGCCAGCTGCGCCGCCGTCGCCCACTGCGCGCACGCCGCCTGCGGGCGGCCGGCGCCCGCGAGCGTGGCGGCGTAGCTCTGTCGGCGGTCGGCGTCGCGGGGCGAGAACTCGGCGAGCTCGCTCTCCACGCGCTCGGCCTCGGCGTGGGCGCCGACCTTGCGCAAGAGCGCCACCATCGCCCGCAGCAGCACGACGTCTTCGACGTCGTCGCGGCGAGCCAGCGTCAAGAACAGCAGGCGATCGGCGTCGCCGACGATGTCGTTGGCGTCGAAGCGCGCGCTGCCGGTGCGCCCGCGGACGTGGCCGGCGAGGCACGCCTTCAGCACGGCCTGATCGGCCGCGGCGTCGCGCCCGGCGCCGGACTCGGCCACGAGCATGCGCTCGACGAGCACGCCGGCGACGCCGTCACGCTGCAGCAACAGCAGCACGGCGGCGGCGGCCAGCGGCACGACGGCGGGGTGGTGGGTCGCGAAGATCGCCGGCAGCAACGTGGGCGCCGCGGGGGCATCGGCGAGGGTCGCGGCGGTCGGGTCCCGCGGCCGCCCGTCGACGCCGGGGAGCGGCCGGTGCACGAGGCGCAGCAGCGCCGCCGCAGCGCGCGCGTCGACGAGGTCGAAGGACAGCTCCTGCCCGAGCGCCGTCCAGTCGACGAGCTCCCAGCGGCCGCGCGGCACAAGCGCCTCGAGGTCGACCACGCGGAGCTGATCGGCGCGGGCGAGCGTGAGCGCAGCGGTGACCAGCGCGGGGTCGGCGCCGCCTTCGTCGACGGGACCTGGCGCGCGCCGGGCGGCCGCGAAGCGCGCGCGCGCCGCCTCGACCGCGGACGACGGGCGAGGCGGCGGCGGGGCGTGCGTCGCAGGCGCGCGGGGGACGCGGGGCGCAGCGCGAAACCGCAGAGCGAAGCAGACGAAGCCCGACGACGACGTGCCGGCGCGCAGAGGAAAACGCCAGCGCGCGAGTTGGTCCTGCAGGCACCGGTGCAGGTCGGCATCCCCACGGCGGCCTTGGGTGATGTCGACCTGGGTGGCGCGCCCCTGAGCGTCGAGCGCGACCCGAACGACGAGGCGGCCGGCGCGTACCCCGGCTTGCGCGGCCGCGACATCCGCCACGCAGGCTTGCAGGCCGTCGACACCACCGTGGCCGCTGTGCGCGGACCGGCGGAACCGCTCGACGAACTCCTCATGGTCGACGGTGCCAGACACGTCTTCTACCGTCAGTTGTACGTTCGAGCCTCCGATGCCCTCCGCTGCGCTCGCGCCGCGGGCCAACGGCGCCGCGTCCGCGCCGGCGACGCCAGCGAGAGCGCCTTGGATGTCGTCGGGAACCGCTCCGTCACCGATGCGAGCTTCGGCGCCGTAGACGCTGTCGCCGCCGCTGCCCCGCCGCGTGTGCGCGCCACCGACCAGCTGCAGGACGCCTTTGCCGGCGATGCCCGCCCGGATGGCCTCCCGCGTGGGGGCCCCCGGGGCCGACGGCGCCGCGTGGCCGACGCCGGCCGCGCCCGCGTCGACGCCGGCCTCGCCGCCCGCAGCCATCCGCGCCTGCAGCGACTCGCTCCCCTTGCGCAAGGCCTCGAGCGACGTCGTCGAGGACGACGCCCGCTCGGCCTCCTTGCGGCGCTCGATGCCCGCCTGCTGGTACATGCCGCCGCTGTCGGCGTCGAGGCTCTCCAGGTCGAACGTGAACGACACGATCCGGTCGGCGTCGGGCTGCCCCACCAGCGACGGCAGCGCGTAGCGGTACTGCGCGACGCGCCCCTGCTGCGGCAACAGCTGCTCGTAGGCGAGGACGACGGTCTTCGTGCCCGACGCCGGGATGGGGAAGATGCGGGTCGTGAACCGGTTGCCGCCGTCCCACTCGAGCAGCGCCGGGTCCTTGCGGGCGCGCACGATGGACTCGTAGATCGCGCGGGCCCGGTCGCGCTCGACCAGCTCGCCCTCGGTCATCGTGCCTTCGACGTCCATCGCCAGCCGCGCGATGCTCGCGCCGTCGGGCAGCTGGAAGCGGTACGTGCCCTCGACCTGCCGCGTCGCGTGGTTCTTGAAGACCTGCGTGACCTCGGTGCGCGCCAGCCGCCCCGCCACGACGACGCGCACGGCCCGGGACTCGCACGTGATCCGCGCCGCCTCGCTCGCCAGCGTGCCCCACGCCCCTGTCGCCGTCGCCGTCGCGAGCGGAGAGACCAGCAGCTCGGCGCGATCGCCGAGCAGCTGGCGCAGCCCCGGCTCCGGCGGGGCCACGGCCGGCGGCGGCGACGACAGCCGCGGACCGCGCGGACGACGACCGTCGCAGCCGCCCGCCACGACGAGCGCGGGCAGCGGCACCGTCTCGGCGCGCGTCGCCCTCGACGACGACGGGGGGGCGTCGAGCACCGGCCTGCCCGGCGCGACTGGCACCAAAGCCGGGCCCTTGCCTGCGCGCCCCTGCCGCCCGGCTATCGACCCCGCGATGTC
>Ga0194129_10004261_pt1 | contig 19196 bp, 16 predicted proteins | sample TA2KigCa35mmetaG_FD_150862 | JGI IMG/M metagenome (GOLD analysis project Ga0194129, IMG submission 150862) | Freshwater microbial communities from Lake Tanganyika, Tanzania - TA2015038 Kigoma Deep Cast 35m | ecosystem: Environmental > Aquatic > Freshwater > Lake | place: Tanzania: Lake...
CGCGCCGACCTCGAGCTCGCGGATCGCTGGGCCAGGCTCCTGCCGCAAGCCGCGCCGACGCAGTAGCGCCGCGCCGTCCGGCTCTGCTAATCCTGCGTGGAAAGGGGTTTCCGGCTCATGCAGGACATTCTCGAACGCCTCGCGCGCAAGCGCGACGCGGCGCGCGCAGGCGGCGGCGCGCGCCGGATCGAGGCGCAGCACGCCAAGGGCAAGCTGACGGCGCGCGAGCGGCTGGAGATCCTCCTCGACGAGGGCTCGTTCGAGGAATGGGACATGTTCGTCGAGCATCGCTCGGCGGAGTTCGGCATGGCCGACCAGAAGGTGCCCGGCGACGGCGTCGTGGCGGGCTGGGGCACGGTCAACGGACGCCTCGTCTTCGTCTTCAGCCAGGACTTCACGGTCTTCGGCGGCTCGCTGTCCGAGGCGCATGCCGAGAAGATCTGCAAGGTCATGGACCACGCGATGAAGGCCGGCGCGCCCGTGATCGGGCTGAACGATTCCGGCGGCGCGCGCATCCAGGAGGGCGTCGCCTCGCTCGGCGGCTACGCCGAGGTCTTCCAGCGCAACGTCACGGCCTCCGGCGTGATCCCCCAGATCTCCCTGATCATGGGGCCCTGCGCGGGCGGCGCGGTCTACTCGCCGGCGATCACGGACTTCATCTTCATGGTGAAGGACTCGTCCTACATGTTCGTGACTGGGCCCGACGTGGTGAAGACGGTCACGCACGAGACCGTGACCCACGAGGAGCTGGGCGGCGCGCTCACCCACGCGTCGCGCTCGGGCGTCGCCGACCTCGCCTTCGAGAACGACGTCGAGGCGCTGCTGCAGACGAGGCGCTTGGTCGACTTCCTGCCCGCCTCGAACCGCGAGCGCGCCCCCGTGCGGCCGACGCTCGACAGCCCGGACCGCGTCGAGCCCGCGCTCGATACGCTCGTCCCGGCGAACCCGAACAAGCCCTACGACATGAAGGAGCTCATCGGGAAGGTCGTGGACGACCGCGACTTCTTCGAGATCGCGCCCGACCACGCGCGCAACATCGTCGTCGGATTCGGGCGGATCGAGGGCGCGACCGTCGGGATCGTGGCCAACCAGCCGATGGTGCTGGCAGGCTGCCTCGACATCGACTCCTCGAAGAAGGCCGCGCGATTCGTGCGCTTCTGCGACGCCTTCAACATCCCGCTGGTGACCTTCGTCGACGTGCCCGGCTTCCTGCCCGGCACCGCCCAGGAATATGGCGGCATCATCAAGCACGGCGCCAAGCTGCTCTTCGCCTATGCCGAGGCGACCGTGCCGAAGGTGACGGTCATCACGCGCAAGGCCTATGGCGGCGCCTACGACGTCATGGCCTCGAAGCACCTGCGCGGCGACGTCAACTACGCCTGGCCGAGCGCCGAGATCGCGGTCATGGGCCCGAAGGGCGCGGTGGAGATCATCTTCCGCGCGGACATCGGCGACCCGCGCAAGATCGAGGAGCGGACCGAGGAGTACCGGCAGCGCTTCGCCAACCCCTTCGTCGCCGCCAGCCGCGGCTACATCGACGACGTGATCATGCCCTCGGCGACGCGCCCGCGCATCGCCCGCTCCCTCGCCATGCTGCGCGGGAAGAAGCTCGAGAACCCGTGGAAGAAGCACGCCAACATCCCGCTGTGAGCGACGCCGAGCGGCGCGCGGCGCTGCGGCGCGGCCTGCGGCTGCACCTGCTCGTCGCGCTCGTCTCGACGATGGCGCTCATCGTCGTCAACTTCCTCACGACGCCGTCCTATCCCTGGTGGATGTGGGTGGCGGTCGCGTGGGGCGCGCCGCTCGCGATCCATGTCGCGATCGCGATGGAGATCTTCCGGGGCAGGGACTGAGCGATGGCAGCGAAGAAGAAGGCCGCAGGCGCCAGGACGGCGAAGAAGGCGGGCAGGACGCGCGGCGCCGCGAAGGCGGCGCCTGCCGCGGGGTCGGCCCCGATCCCCTTCACGAAGGTCCTCGTGGCCAATCGCGGCGAGATCGCCTGTCGCGTCATGCGCACCTGCAGGCGGCTCGGCATCGCCACGGTCGCCGTGTACTCCGACGCCGACGCCGACGCCCTGCACGTGCGCGAGGCCGACGAGGCGGTGCGCATCGGGCCGCCGCCCTCCGCCCAGAGCTACCTCCAGGTCGATGCGATCCTAGATGCGTGCCGCCGCACCGGCGCGCAGGCCGTCCACCCGGGCTACGGGTTCCTGTCGGAGAGCGCCGCCTTCGCGGCGGCGCTCGACCAGGCGGGCATCGTCTTCATCGGCCCGACCATGTCGGCCGTCGCCGCGATGGGCGACAAGATCGAGTCGAAGAAGCTCGCGCAGAAGGCCGGCGTCAACATGGTGCCCGGCCATCTCGCCGCGATCGCGGACGCCGACGAGGCGGTCGCCATCGCGAAGCGGGTCGGCTACCCGGTGATGATCAAGGCGTCGGCGGGCGGCGGCGGCAAGGGCATGCGCATCGCGCACGACGACGCCGAGGCGCGCGAGGGCTTCCGCTCCGCGACGTCCGAGGCGCGGTCGTCCTTCGGCGACGAGCGCGTCTTCATCGAGAAGTTCATCGAGCAGCCGCGCCACATCGAGATCCAGGTCCTCGGCGACGCGCATGGCAACGTCATCCACCTGGGCGAGCGCGAGTGCTCGATCCAGCGCCGCCACCAGAAGGTGATCGAGGAGGCGCCGTCGCCCTTCCTCGACGCGCGCCTGCGCGCCGCGATGGGCGCGCAGGCGGTGGCGCTCGCGAAGGCGGTCGACTACCGCTCCGCTGGCACGGTGGAGTTCATCGTCGACGCCAGGCGCAACTTCTACTTCCTCGAGATGAACACGCGCCTGCAGGTCGAGCACCCGGTGACCGAGATGGTCACGGGCATCGACCTGGTGGAGTGGATGATCCGCGTGGCGGCCGGCGAGAAGCTGCCCTTCCGCCAGCAGGACATCGCGCTCGAGGGCTGGGCGGTCGAGGCGCGAGTCTATGCGGAGGATCCGTTCCGCAACTTCCTGCCCTCGATCGGCAGGCTGACGCGCTACCAGCCGCCCGCGGGCGAGGGGATCCGGGTCGATACCGGCGTCTACGACGGCGGCGAGATCCCGATGTACTACGACCCGATGATCGCCAAGCTCGTCGCCGCGGCGCCGACGCGCGACGAGGCCTGCGACAGGCTCGCCCGCGCGCTCGACGCCTATGTCGTGCGCGGGCTCAACCACAACATCCCGTTCCTGCAGGCACTGGTCCGCCACGAGCGGTTCCGGGCCGGGCGCCTGACCACGGGCTTCATCGCCGAGGAGTTCCGCGGCGGCTTCAAGGGCGCCGATCTGCCCTTCGCGCTCGAGCAGCGCCTCGCCGCGGTGGCGGCGACGATCCAGCATCGCATCCACCTGCGCGAGGCGTCGCTGCCGGGCCAGCTTGCGGGGCACGAGCGTCGCGCGCCGGAACGCTACGTCGTGTCCTTCGATGGCCGGAGCGGCATGGCGCACGATGTCGGCGTCGCGCCGGGCAGCGCCACCTTCGCCGACGGCGCCGAGCTCGCGGTCGAGGGCGGATGGCGCGTGGGCGACATCCTCTTCGCCGGCATCGTCGGCGGCGAGGCGATGAACGTGCAGGTCGAGCCCACGGGCCTCGGCCTGCATCTCCAGCATGCGGGCTGCAGCCTCAAGGCGAGCGTGCTCGTGCCGCGCGTCGCCGAATTCGCGCGCCTGATGCCGGTCAAGCGCCCGCCCGACACGTCGCGCTTCCTGCTCTCCCCGATGCCCGGCCTGCTCAAGGCGGTCGCGGTGAAGCCAGGCCAGGAGGTCAAGGCGGGCGAGGAGCTCTGCGTCGTCGAGGCGATGAAGATGGAGAACATCCTGCGCGCCGAGCGCGACGGGACGATCTCGATGCTCCATGCCGCGGTCGGCGACAGCCTCGCGGTCGACCAGAAGATCCTGGAATTCGCCTGAGCCGCGCGGCCGCCGCCTCGCGTTCGCTGGCCGCGCCCGATCCGCGGGTGTGGGAGGCGCGCGCGGGCTGGTTCTGGGCCGCCCACGACGCCAATGCGGGGCCGGTCCCGCTCGACCTTGACGCACGGCGCGAGGCGCTGCTCGCGGACCTCGAGATCGCCTTCTGCGCCGGCGCCTGGAGCGCCGTCCTCCTCCTCGCATGGTCGCTGGTGGAGCCGGTCGACCGCGCCCGCGAGGCGCGCGCCGACGCGCCGTCGCCCGACCTCGACTGGTTGCGCGAACGCAGGAACGGCCTCGCGCATGGCGCGAACGGCGCCGCGTCGCCGGTACCCGGCCGCGAGGAGGCGGAAGGGGCGGTGCGCGTCGTCTTTCGCCAGCTCTTCGCGGAGGCATGGCGATGAAGGCGTCCTTCGCTCCGCACCCATGCCTCAGGTGACTTCGACGTCGAGGATCGTTTTCCAGCCATATGGAAAACGGAGATCTTTCAGCTCCCGAAGACCTCCGAAAACGCTTCGAGCAGGGCGCCGTCGACCTCCTCCATCGTGGCCTCGATACCGAGCGCGCGCAGCGAGGTGACGCCATAGCGCGCGTCGGAGATGCCGCAGGGCACGATCCCATCGAAATGCGACAGGTCGCAGGACACGTTGAGCGACAGGCCGTGGAAGGTCACCCAGTGCCTGACCCGCACGCCGATGGCGGCCACCTTGTCCTCGCGCCGTCCGCCGAGCGGGTGCGGGCCCCGGTCGACCCAGATGCCGACCCGGCCCTCGCGCCGCTCCCCTTCGATGCCGAGGCGCGCGAGGGCGGCGATCACCCAGGCCTCGAGGTCGCGCACATAGGTCCTGACATCCTGCCCGCGCCGGCGCAGGTCGAGCATGGCGTAGGCGATGCGCTGGCCCGGGCCGTGGTAGGTGAACTGACCGCCGCGCCCCGTCTCGTGGACGGGGAAGGCCGCGTGGGGCCGCAGGTCGCCCGGCCGGGCCGAGGTGCCCGCCGTGTAGAGCGGCGGATGCTCGAGCAGCCAGACCGTCTCCGGCGCCGCGCCGGCGCGTATTCCGGCCACGCGGTCCTCCATGAAGGCGAGCGCGTCGGGATAGGGGACGAGGGCGTCCGCGCGGCGCCATTCCACCTCTCCCGGGGCGATGCTCGTGCTCGACATGCGATGGCCTTGCAGGAAGGGGATGGCGGTTGCGTGGCCGGGGGCGATTTGCTATTGCGACCGGCCTCGATTGGCAAGGGCCGGGCGCGTCGCGTGCCGGTCCTCTCCAGGCGGTCGTGGCGGAATGGTAGACGCGCTAGCTTGAGGTGCTAGTGGGAGAAATCCCGTGGAAGTTCGACTCTTCTCGACCGCACCAATCGATCGACGCAGATGACGGGGCGCGGCACGGCAGCCCCAAACCACCAGCCGGGAATGCGGGCGCCAATGGCTGACGACAAGCTCCGCGACAGCGCCCTCGAATACCACCGGCATCCCAGCCCCGGTAAGCTCGCGATCGCGGCGACCAAGCCGCTCGCGAACCAGCGCGACCTCGCGCTCGCCTATTCCCCGGGCGTCGCCTTCGCCTGCCAGGCCATCGTCGAGGACCCCGCCCAGGCCGCCGCGCTGACCGCGCGCGGCAACCTCGTCGCCGTCATAACCAATGGCACGGCCGTGCTCGGCCTCGGCGCGATCGGCCCGCTCGCCGGCAAGCCGGTGATGGAGGGCAAGGCGGTCCTGTTCAAGAAGTTCGCGGGCATCGACGTCTTCGACATCGAGGTCGACGAGCGCGACCCTGACCGCCTGGTGGACATCATCGCCAGCCTCGAGCCGACCTTCGGCGGCATCAACCTCGAGGACATCAAGGCGCCGGAATGCTTCGAGATCGAGGCGAAGCTGCGGCGCCGGCTCAGGATCCCCGTCTTCCACGACGACCAGCACGGCACGGCGATCATCGTCGGCGCGGCGATCCTCAACGCGCTCAAGGTCGTCGGCAAGAAGGTCGACGAGGTCAAGCTCGTCACCTCCGGCGCCGGCGCCGCGGCGCTCGCCTGCCTCGACCTGCTCGTCGACCTCGGCGTGCGACTCGAGAACATCTGGGTCACCGACATCGCCGGCGTGGTGCATGCCGGGCGCAAGGTCGAGATGGACCCGCGCAAGGAAGCCTATGCGCGCGAGACCGACGCACGGACGCTGGGCGACGTGATCGCCGGCGCCGACGTCTTCCTCGGGCTGTCCGCGCCGCGGGTGCTGAAGCCGGAGATGGTCGCGCGCATGGCGCCGCGCCCGATCGTGCTCGCGCTCGCCAACCCGACGCCGGAGATCATGCCCGAGGAGGTGCGCGCGGTGCGTCCCGACGCGATCATCGCGACCGGCCGCTCGGACTACCCGAACCAGGTCAACAACGTCCTCTGCTTCCCCTTCATCTTCCGCGGCGCGCTCGACGCCGGCGCGACGTCGATCAACGAGGCGATGAAGGTCGCCGCCGTGCGTGCCATCGCTGACCTCGCGACGAAGGCCGCGGACGAGCAGGTTGCCGCCGCCTATGGCGGCGAGCCTCCGGCCTTCGGCCCGGAGAACCTGATCCCGCGCCCGTTCGACCCGCGCCTCATCTTCGAGATCGCGCCGGCCGTCGCGCGCGCGGCGATGGAGTCCGGCGTGGCGACGCGCCCGATCGCCGACTTCGACGCCTATCGCCAGCGCCTCTCGGAGTTCGTCTACCGCTCGGGCTTCCTGATGCGGCCGATCTTCGAGCGCGCGAAGCAGAAGCCGATGCGCATCGTCTACGCCGACGGCGAGGACGAGCGCGTGCTGCGCGCGGCGCAGACCGTCGTCGACGAGCGCCTCGCGCGGCCGATCCTCGTCGGGCGCCGCGAGACGATCCGCAAGCGCATCGAGCGCCTGGGCCTGCGCCTGCGCCTCGACGAGGACGTCGGGCTGCGCAACCCCGAGGACCTGCCGCACTACCAGCGCGACTGGACCTGGTACCACCGGCGCCTCGGCCGCCAGGGCGTCAGCGTCGACGCCGCGCGCACGATCGTGCGCACGCGCAACGTCGTGATCGCGGCGATGATGGTCGCCCAGGGCGAGGCCGACGGAATGATCTGCGGGCTGATTGGCCGCTGGCACCGCGCGCTGCAGGACGCGATCGACGTCGTGGGGCTGCAGCCGGGCGTCGCGACGCCCGCGGCGATCACCGCGCTGATCATGCCGCGCGGCACGATCTTCGTCTGCGACACCCACGTGCAGCCCGATCCCTCCGCCGCCGACATCGCGGCGATGACCGTGCGCGGCGCCGACACGATGCGCCGCTTCGGGCTGCGCGCGCGCGCGGCGCTTCTGTCGCATTCCACCTACGGCTCCTTCGACACCGACAGCTCGACCAAGATGCGCGAGGCGCTGGCGCATGCCCGCGCGCTGGCGCCAGAGCTCGAGATCGACGGCGAGATGAGCGCCGAGGCCGCCTTCGAGGAGGAGCTGCGGCTGAAGGCCCTGCAGGACCCGACCCTGCGTGGCCAGGCCAACCTCCTCGTCATGCCCACGCTCGACGCCGCGCATATCGCCTTCGGGCTGCTGCGCGAGCTCGGCGGCGGCCAGAAGGTCGGGCCGATGCTGCTCGGCATGGCGGCGCCCGTGCACGTGCTCGACAATTCCGCGACCGTCCGGTCGGTCGTCAACATGACCGCGCTCTGCGCGGTCGAGGCCCAGGACCGCGTCGCGGCCGGCGCCGCGCGCGCCTGACGCCTCCGCCATGGCCGAGACCGCCCCGCCCGACGCCCCCAGCGAAGCCCCGGCGGGCGACGAGGTGGGCCTCGACCCGGCGCTTGCCGCGCGCATCGACGACCTGCTCGCCGAGCACGACCTCGACGGCGCGCGCGCGGCCGCCGCCGGGCTGCACTACTCGGAGATGGCGCAGCTGATCGGCCTGCTCCCCCCGGAGCGGCGCGCCCAGTTCGTGGACGCGCTGCGACCCGCCTTTCCCGCCGAGGTGATCCCCGAGCTCGACGAGGTGCTGCGCGACGAGGTCGCGGCCCGGCTCGGCACGAGCGACCTCGCGCGCGCCCTCGCCAACCTCGACACGGACGACGCCCTCTACCTCATCGACGGCCTCGAGGAGACCAAGCGCGACCTCGTCCTGCAGGCCATCCCGAAGGCGATACGCGCGCAGATCGAGGAGGGCCTGGCCTTCCCCGAGGGCTCCGCGGGCCGCCTCATGCAGCGCGACGTCGTCGCCGTGCCGGCGCACTGGGACGTGGGCACCTGCATCGACTACCTGCGCCGGGGCCAGGACCTGCCGGACGACTTCTACGACATCTTCGTCGTCGACCAGCGCCACCGCGCGGTCGGATGGGTCGCGCTCGACACGTTCGTGCGCGCGCCGCGGTCGCGCAGGATCTCCGAGATCCAGGAGACCGAGTTCGAGCCCATTCCCGTCGACATGGACGAGGAGGACGTCGCGCGCCTGTTCAAGGACCGCGACCTCGTCTCCGCGCCGGTCGTCGATGCGGGCGGACGCCTGATCGGCGCGATCACGGTCGACGACGTGGTCGACGTCATCGAATTCGAGGCCGAGGAGGACATGATGCGCCTCTCGGGCGTCGCGGGCAGCGACGTCCACGCGCCGGTGCTCGCGACGGCGCGGCTGCGCTCGCTCTGGCTGCTCCTCAACCTCGGCACCGCCTTCGTCGCGGCCTCCGTGATCGGGCTGTTCTCGGCCTCGATCTCGCAGGTGGTGGCGCTCGCCGTCCTGATGCCGATCTGCGCCTCGATGGGCGGGAACGCCGGCACCCAGGCCCTGACCGTCGCGGTGCGCGCCCTCGCCACCGGCCAGCTCACCATGGCCAACGCGTCGCGCATCGTGCTCAAGGAGGGGGTCGTCGGCGGCCTGAACGGGTTCCTCTTCGCGCTCCTGACCGGGCTCGCGGCCTGGGCCTGGTTCCACGAGGCGGCCATAGGCGCCTGCATCGGCGCGGCGATGATGATCAACCTCGTCGTCGCCGGCGTGTCGGGCGTCGTCATCCCCGTGGTCCTCGATCGGCTCGGCGTCGATCCCGCGGTATCCTCGTCGGTGATCCTGACAACCGTGACCGACGTCACGGGCTTCCTTTCCTTCCTCGGCCTCGCCACGATGATCGTGCTGTGACCAGACCCGCTCACCTTGTCCCAGGCTGGGAGGCGCGCGTGCGCGACAGCTTCGCGCGCCAGCCCGCGATGGCGCTCGTCGGCGCGGCGCTCGGCCGGGTCGTGCCGGGCGAGGCCGAGGTGCTGCTTCCCGTGCGCCCCGAGGTCGGGCAGCAGCATGGCTACGTGCATGGCGGCGTGGTCGCGATGATCGCCGACTCCGCGGCCGGATACGCCGCCTTCAGCCTCGCAGAGCCCGACGCCACCGTGCTGAGCGTCGAGTACAAGATCAACTTCCTCGCGCCGGCGCGCGGCGCCTCGCTCGCCGCGCGCGGCCGCGTCGCGAAGGCTGGACGCACGCTCTCGATCGTCGAGGTCGACGTCGTCGCCATCGACGACGGGGGCGCCGAGACCCACTGCGCGCGCATGCTCCAGACCGTCATGAACATGCGCGGTCGCGCCGACGCGCCGCGCGGCGGCGACTGAGCATGCCGGTCGCCGGTCGCATGGCGGACCCCGCGCGGGTCCTGCGCGAGGTCTTCGGCTACTCGGCCTTCCGCGGGCCGCAGGCGGAGATCGTCGCCCATGTCGTCGACGGGGGATCGGCCCTCGTTCTGATGCCGACCGGCGGGGGCAAGTCGCTCTGCTACCAGGTGCCGTCGCTGTGCCGGCGCGGCGTCGGCGTCGTCGTCTCGCCGCTGATCGCGCTGATGCAGGACCAGGTGGACGCGCTGCGCGAGGCAGGCGTGCGCGCGGCCGCCATCAACTCGGCGCAGAGCCTGGAGGACGCCAGCGACGCCTGGCGCGCGATGCGCGCTGGCGAGCTCGACCTCGTCTATGTCTCGCCGGAGAGGCTGCTGGGCGGCGCGTTCCTGCAGCGCCTCGCGGAGGTGGACGTCGCGCTCTTCGCCATCGACGAGGCGCATTGCGTCTCGCAATGGGGCCATGACTTCCGGCCCGAGTACCTGCAGCTCGCGGCGCTGGCGGAGCGCTTCCCCGGCGTGCCGCGAATCGCGCTCACCGCGACCGCGGACCCGCGCACGCGCGACGAGATCGTCCTGCGCCTCGGGCTCGGGGCGGGGCGCGTCTTCGTCGCCAGCTTCGACCGCCCGAACATCCGCTACCTTCTGCGCGACAAGGACGACGCGAAGCGCCAGCTCATCGCCTTCCTCGAGGACCGCCGGGGCGAGGCGGGCATCGTCTACGCGCGCTCGCGCAGCCGCGTCGACCGCTTCGCCGCGGACCTGCGCGAGGCCGGCCACGACGCGATCGCCTACCACGCGGGGATGGAATCCGGCGCGCGGGCCGAGGCGCTCGATCGCTTCCGCCGCGACAGCGGCGTGGTGGTCGTGGCGACGATCGCCTTCGGCATGGGCATCGACAAGCCGGACGTGCGCTTCGTGGCGCATGTCGACCTCCCCAAGAGCCTCGAGGCCTACTACCAGGAGACCGGGCGCGCCGGGCGCGACGGGCTTCCCGCGGTGGCGTGGATGGCGCACGGCGCGGGAGACGTGCCGCTGCTGCGCCGCTTCATCGACGAGTCCGACGCCAGCGACGCGCAGAAGCGCGTCGAGCACGGCAAGCTCGACGCGCTGGTCGGCTTCGCCGAGGCCTCTACCTGTCGCCGGCAGCTGCTGCTCGCGCATTTCGGCGAGCGCCTTGCCGAGCCCTGCGGCAACTGCGACGTCTGCCTCGAGCCGGCGCGCAGCAGCGACGCGACCGAGCCCGTGCGCAAGGCGCTCTCCGCCGTCTACCGCACGGGCGAGCGCTTCGGCGCGGCGCACCTCGTAGACGTGCTGCTCGGCGCGGACACCGAGCGCGTGCGCGCGCTGGGGCATGACCGCCTCACGGTCCATGGCGTGGGCGGCGAGCTCGATCGCGCGCAGTGGCGCAGCCTGTTCCGGCAGATCGTCGCGGCCGGCCTGCTCGAGCCCGATCCGGAGGGACATGGCGGGCTGCGGCTCGGGCCGGACGAGAAGGTGCGCCCGGTGCTGCGCGGCGAGCGTCGCGTCGAGCTGCGCCTTCCGCCTCCGGCGGCAGAGCGCCGCCGCGACCGCAGGCGCGCGGCCGCGGGAGGCGCGCCCTCCGTCGATGCCGGGGATGACGACCTGCTCGCCGCGCTCAAGGCCTGGCGCCGGGACCTCGCGCGCGCCCAGGGCGTGCCGCCCTATCTCGTCTTCCACGACCGCACGCTGGTCGAGATCGCCGCGCGCAACCCCGCGACGCGCGAGGAGCTTTCCGGGGTCACCGGCATCGGCCGCGCCAAGCTCGAGCGCCATGGCGACGCCGTGCTCGCCCTGCTCAGGATGCACCGGCGCGGATGATCCGGCCACGCCGCCAGCTAAGATGCCACGCCAACCGGAGGAGGACCAGATGCCCGGCTTCAAGGAGAACCTCGAGACCTTCCCGCCCGCCGAGGGGATCGCGCGGCTCGAGCTGCTCGACGCCTCCGGCGCCGTCGTCGGCGTGGTCGAGAACAAGCCGGGCAGCACGGGCTCGCTGCGGCTCTACCTCGAGCTCGCGCGTCGCTTCGGCGACGTCACCCCGCAGGCCGCGGCGGCCGGCTGCGCGCTCTATGCCGAGCACGAGGCCGATGCGCGGGCGAACCCGGGCAAGCACCCGAACGTCGACCGGCTGCTCGGCCTCGAGGCCGGGGGTCGGACGCTCGCCACGCGCGTCGTGCGCGGCTGAGCCGGAGCGCGAAATCCGCCCGCCCGGCGCCGCTCCGGCGCTATCATCGGGCGTCGCATCGACGGGAGGCCCCAGCATGATCTCCAACCGGCTGCCGGACTTCGACTTCGGCCTCGGCGAGTCCGCCGACGCGCTGCGCGAGCAGGTGCGCCGCTTCGCCGCCGCGGAGATCGCGCCGCGCGCGGCGGAGATCGACCGCGCCAACGACTTCCCCGCCGACCTCTGGCGGAAATTCGGCGACCTCGGCCTCCTGGGCGTCACCGCCGAGGAGCGCTTCGGCGGCGCCGGCCTCGGCTACCTCGAGCATTGCGTCGCGATGGAGGAGATCAGCCGGGCCTCGGCCTCGGTCGGCCTGTCCTACGGCGCGCACTCGAACCTCTGCGTCAACCAGATCAGCCGCAACGGCAGCGAGGCGCAGAAGCAGCGCTTCCTGCCGAAGCTGGTCTCCGGCGAGTTCGTCGGCGCGCTGGCGATGAGCGAGCCCGGCGCGGGCTCCGACGTCGTGTCGATGAAGCTTAGGGCGGAGAGGCGCGGCGACCGCTACGTCCTCAACGGCACCAAGTTCTGGATCACCAATGGCCCCGACGCCGACGTGCTGGTCGTCTACGCGAAGACGGACCCGCAGGCGGGCCCGCGCGGCATCACCGCCTTCCTGGTCGAGAAGGGGATGAAGGGCTTCTCCTGCGCGCAGAAGCTCGACAAGCTCGGCATGCGCGGCTCGAACACCGGAGAGCTGGTCTTCCAGGACTGCGAGGTGCCGGAGGAGAACATGCTCGGCGCGCTCGGCCGCGGCGTGAACGTGCTGATGAGCGGCCTCGACTACGAGCGCGCGGTGCTCGCCGCCGGGCCGACGGGCATCATGCAGGCCTGCCTCGACGTCGTGGTGCCCTATGTCCACGAGCGCCGGCAGTTCGGCCAGGCGATCGGCGAGTTCCAGCTCGTCCAGGGCAAGCTCGCGGACATGTACACCACGACCAACGCCTGCAAGGCCTATGTCTACGCCGTTGCGCGGGCCTGCGACGCGGGCCGCACCTCGCGCAAGGACGCCGCGGGCGCGATCCTCTACGCGGCGGAGAAGGCGACGCAGGTCGCGCTCGACGCGATCCAGCTGCTCGGCGGAAACGGCTACATCAACGACTACCCGACCGGACGGCTGCTGCGCGACGCCAAGCTCTACGAGATCGGCGCCGGCACGAGCGAGATCCGCCGCTGGCTTATCGGCCGCGAGCTCTTCGCCGAGACGGCCTGAACGACGCAACGACGGCGAGGGAACGACGATGGCACGCAGGCTGATCTCCTCAGGCTCCAGCTTCGAGCGCGACTTCGGCTACAGCCGGGCCGTGGTCGATGGCGAGTGGGTCTTCGTCTCGGGCACGACCGGCTTCGACTACGCGCGCATGGCGATCAGCGCCGACCCGGTCGAGCAGGCGGAGCAGTGCTTCCGCAACATCGAGGCGGCGCTGGCCGAGGCGGGCTCGTCGCTGGCCGACGCGGTGCGCGTGCGCGTCTTCGTCGATTCGGTCGCGACCTTCGACCAGGTGAAGGGCGAGGTGATCGGCAGGCGCCTGCGCGACATCCGTCCCGCCAACACCACCGTGATCGCCGGCTTCGTCGACCCGCGCATCCTGATCGAGATCGAGGTGACCGCGAAGCGTCGCGGCTGAGGAGCGCACGGCATGCCGACCATCCTGATCACCGGCGCGGGGCGAGGCCTCGGCCTCGAGCTCGCGCGCCGCTTCGTGGCGCTGGGCTGGGAGACTCTGGGCACGGTGCGCGACCCCGCGAAGGGCGCGGCCATGCCGAAGGGAAGCCAGACCTTCCTGTGCGACGTCACCGACCGCGCGGCGCTCGCGCGGCTGGCGCGCGACCTCGCGGGCAAGCCGATCGACGTGTTGTTCTGCAACGCCGGCATGTTCGGCAAGCGCCAGCAGGCGCTGGGCAGCGTCGACTACGAGCTCTGGGCCGAGGTGATGCGCGTCAACGTCTTCGCGCCGATGGCCTGCGTCGAGGCGCTGGCCGGCAACGTCGCCGCGAGCGCGCGCCGCCAGGTCGTGATGATGTCGAGCCGCATGGGCTCGATGGGCGAGAACGCGGCCGGGGGCGAGGTCGTCTACCGCTCGAGCAAGGCGGCGCTGAACGCGGTGACGAAGAGCCTCTCGATCGACCTCGCGCCGCGCGGCATCACGGTGGTGGCGGTCCATCCCGGCTGGGTGCAGACCGACATGGGCGGGCCGAAGGCGGCGCTGACGCCCGAGGCGTCGGTGGCCGGGCTTTCGCAGGTCGTGCTCGGCCTCTCGCCGGCGCTGAACGGCAGCTTCCTTAACCACGACGGCGTGCCGATCGCCTGGTAGGGCAGTGGGCCGGTGGCGACGCCGGCCCGGCCACGGGCGCCGGGAGAACCAAGTTCCGCGCCCGCCGCGCGCCCTTCCGTGCCATCATGTCCCATCGCGGACGGATGGGAGACGCCTCGATGGCTGGTCCGGTCGAGTTCTTCTTCGACTTCTCGAGCCCCTACGGATTCCTCGCGTCGCTGCGCATAGACGACATCGCCGCGCGCCACGGGCGCGAGGCGGCGTGGAAGCCGATCCTGCTCGGGGCGGTGTTCAAGGTCTCGGGGCAGCAACCCCTGGTCGAGATCCCGCTGAAGGGCGAGTACGCGCGCCACGACCTCGCGCGTTTCGCGCGGCTCTGGGGCACCGACCTGCGCTTCCCGCCGCTCTTCCCGTTCTCCTCGGTCGCCGCGAGCCGCGCCTTCTACTGGATTGCGGCCAGCGACCGCGCGCTCGCGACGCGCTTCGCGCGCGCCGCCTTCTCAGCCGCGTGGCGCGAGGAGCGCGACATCTCGCGCAGCGACACCGTCGCGGACATCGCCGCCGCCGTCGGCGCGGACCGCGACGACGCGCTGGCCGCGCTGCTCGACCCGGCGGTCAAGGAATTGCTGCGGGTCGAGGTCGAAGCGGCCATCGCGCGCGGCATATTCGGCTCGCCCTTCGTGGTCGTCGACGGCGAGGGCTTCTGGGGGGCCGACCGCCTCTGGCAGGTCGAGGCCTGGCTGGAGCGGGGCGGTTGGTGAGGGCATGACGGCGACCAGGGCAGCAGCGAGGCTCGCGCGGGGGCTGGCCCTCGGCCTGCTGATCGCCTGCTGGGCGGCATTCGCCGTCCCCCATGCCGGCGCGGCGCCCGGGGCGGCTCCCGCGCCGCCGACGGCCGAGGAGCGCGCGCGCATCGAGGCCCTCGTGGCCACGCTCGAGGACGGGGACCAGCGGGCGAGGCTCGTGGGCCAGCTGCGGCTCCTCCTGCAGGTGCAGCAGCCCGCCGCGGGGCAGCCCGACGGCCTCGGCGACGCGGGACGGATGCTGCTGGGCACCATCGTGCTCGACCTCACGCGGACGCTGCAGCGGCTGCTCGACGGCGTCCACCCGGCCACCGTCGCGGAGCGGATGGTGGACTGGACGGACCGCACGCTCTTCCAGCAGGCGGGCCGCGCGAACCTGGCCGATTTCCTGGCGAAGCTGTTCGCCGTCTTCGGCGCCGGGCTCGTCGCGGAGCACGCGCTGCGCGCCGCGCTGCGCCGGCCCGCCCGCCGGCTGGCGTCGGGCGAGGGCGGTGCGGGCATCGGCGCGCGCGCCTGGCGCCTCCTCCTCGCCACGCTGCTGGCCGCGGCGCCGCTGCTCGCCTTCGCCTTCGCCGCCTCGCTGGTGGCCCCGGTGCTGGCGATGCGGCCGCTCGTGGCGATATCCATGACCTACCTCGTCGCGGGCTACGTCCTCCTGCGCTTCGTGCGTGGCCTCGCCGACCTCGCCCTTGCGCCGCGTGACGAGCGTTGGCGGCCCGTGCCGCTCGGTCGCGAGGCCGCCGCCTACGCGCATGGCTGGATCCTGCGCTTCGCGACCATCGGCATCGTGGGCAGCAGCCTGATCGCGGCCGCGCAGCCGCTCGGCATCCCCTTCGTCGTGCACGAGGCGCTGCAGCGCGTCCTCGGCCTCGTGCTTGCGGTCCTCGCCGTCGTGCTGGTGCTGCAGAACCGCGACGCCGTCGCGGCATGGATCGACCGCCGCGGCGAGGCGCAGGTGGAAGAGGGCGACGCGCCCGCGCGCATGCTCGCGATCGTCCGCGCGTTCCTCGCCGGGACCTGGCACGTGCTCGCGATCGCCTACCTGCTGCTCGGCTACGCGGTCTGGGCGCTGGAGATCCGCGACGGCGCGCGCTTCCTCGCCCAGGCGACCTTTTCCACCATCGCGGTCCTCGTCGCCGCGAAGCTCGCCTCGGCCGCGCAGCGCCGCTTCCTCGCGCGGCTGTTCCGCGGCGCCGCCGACGGCCAGTCCCTGCTGGCGGCGCGCGCGGGCCGCTACAGGAGCGTGCTCTCGGGCCTGGCGGACATGGCGATCGTGCTGTTCGCCGTCTCGGCGATCCTCTCCGCCTGGGGCCTGCGCGGGTTCTACTGGCTGACGTCCGATGCGGGGACCGCGCTGGCCGGGCGGCTCGCCTCGCTGGCCTCGGTCGTGGTGATCGCCGTCCTCGCCTGGGAAGTGGCCAGCGCGCTGATCGAGCGCCGCCTGCGCCAGCTGGACGCGGCGGCCGCGACCGCGGCGCCCGGCGTGCCGCGCAGCCAGCGCCTGCGCACCTTCCTGCCGCTGATGCGCAACGCGATCTTCGTGGTGATCGTCGCGATCGCCGGCCTGTCGGTCCTGTCCGAGGTCGGCGTCAACGTCGCGCCGCTGCTCGCCGGCGCCGGCGTCATTGGCGTGGCGATCGGCTTCGGCTCGCAGACCCTCGTCAAGGACATCATCACCGGCCTCTTCATCCTGTTCGAGGACACGGTGAATGTCGGCGACGTCGTCGACCTCGATGGCGGCCACGCCGGCACGGTCGAATCGCTCTCCATCCGGTCCATCCGCCTGCGCGACGTCTCGGGGGCGCAGCACACGATCCCCTTCAGCCAGGTCGGCACGATCAAGAACATGACGAAGGACTTCGCGTTCTACGTCTTCGACCTCAGCGTCGCCTACGCGACGGACATGCAGAAGGTCGTCGGGGCGCTGCGCGCGGTCGACGCGGCGGCACGCGCCGAACCCGGCATCGCGAGCGACGTGCTCGAGCCGATCGAGATCCTCGGCCTCGACCGCTTCGGGGACTTCGCGCTGGTCGTGCGCGCGCGCATCAAGACGCGGCCCGGCCGCCAGTGGCGCGTCGGGCGCATCTACAACGAGCGCATCAAGCTCGCCTTCGACGGCGCCGGGATCGAGATCCCGTACCCGCACCGCGTCGAGATCCAGAAGCGCATCGATCCGCCGCGCGCCGCCGAGGCGCCGGAAGCCCCCGAGGGCGCCGCGCCGAGGGGGCAGGGATGACCCCTTGCGCCCGCCCGCCCGCCACCGCCCTCCTGCCATCCAACGGGAACCATGACCGTCCTGCGATCCGCCATCGACACGCGTAGCGACGCCTTCCGGGCGAACGCCGACGCCATGCGCGCCGCTGTCGCCGACCTGCAGGCGAAAGTCGCCGAGGCGGCGCTGGGCGGCGGCGCCACCGCGCGCGACAGGCACGTCGCGCGCGGCAAGCTCCTGCCGCGCGAGCGCATCCGGCTCCTGCTCGATCCCGGCTCGCCCTTCCTAGAGCTGTCGCAGCTGGCTGGACACGGCATGTACGGCGAGGGCGTCGCCGGCGCCGGCATCATCACCGGCATCGGCCGCGTCGGCGGCAGGGAATGCGTCGTCGTGTGCAACGACGCGACCGTCAAGGGCGGCACCTACTTCCCGATGACGGTGAAGAAGCACCTGCGCGCGCAGGAGATCGCGCGGGAGAACGCGCTGCCCTGCATCTACCTCGTCGATTCCGGTGGCGCCAACCTGCCCAGCCAGGACGAGGTCTTCCCCGACCGCGACCATTTCGGGCGCATCTTCTACAACCAGGCCACGATGTCGGCCGCCGGCATCCCGCAGATCGCGGTGGTGATGGGAAGCTGCACCGCGGGCGGCGCCTATGTCCCCGCGATGTCCGACGAGGCCATCATCGTGAAGGGGCAGGGGACGATCTTCCTCGGCGGGCCGCCGCTGGTGAAGGCCGCGACCGGCGAGGTGGTCTCCGCGGAGGAGCTCGGCGGCGCCGAGGTCCATGCCCGCGTCTCAGGAGTCGCGGACCACATGGCGCGCGACGACGCGCATGCCCTCGCGCTCGCGCGCCGCTGCATCGCCAACCTCGCCCCGCCCTCGCGCCGCGCGCTGGCCGAGGCGCCCCGCGACCCGCTCCTCGACCCGGCGGAGCTGCACGGCGTCGTGCCGCCCGACCTGCGCCACCCCTACGACGCGCGCGAGATCGTCGCGCGCATCGTCGACGGCTCCGCGCTCGACGAGTTCAAGCCGCTCTACGGCACGACCATCGTCACAGGCTTCGCGCGCATCTGGGGGCATGCCGTCGGCATCGTCGCCAACAACGGCATCCTGTTCTCCGAGTCCGCGCTCAAGGCGGCGCATTTCATCGAACTCTGCGCGCAGCGCGGAACCCCGCTCGTGTTCCTGCAAAACATCTCGGGCTTCATGGTCGGGCGGAAATACGAGAGCGGCGGCATCGCCAAGGATGGCGCCAAGCTCGTCATGGCCGTGTCCTGCGCGCGCGTCCCGAAGTTCACGGTGATCGTCGGCGGCAGCTTCGGCGCCGGCAACTACGGCATGTGCGGCCGCGCCTTCGGGCCGCGCTTCCTGTGGATGTGGCCCAATGCCCGCATCTCCGTCATGGGCGGCGAGCAGGCGGCCTCGGTGCTGGCGACCATCCGCCGCGACGCGATGGCGGCGCAGGGCAAGGCCTGGAGCGCGGAGGCCGAGGACGACTTCAAGCGCCCGATCCGCGACCAGTACGAGCAGCAGGGCCATCCGTACTACGCGACGGCCAGGCTCTGGGACGACGGGATCGTCGATCCCGCGCAGACGCGCATGGTGCTCGGGCTCGGCCTGTCGGCGGCGGCCAACGCCCCGGTCGAGCCCACGCGCTTCGGCGTGTTCAGGATGTGAGGCGACGATGGCCGGTTCGCTCCGGATCGAGGATGGCGGGAAGGGCGTCGCGCGCGTCGTGCTCGACCGCCCCGAACTCCACAACGCCTTCGACGACGCGCTGATCGCGTCGCTGACCGAGGCGCTGCTGCGCCTCGAGGGCGATCCGGCAATTCGCGTCGTCGTCCTCGCGGGCGAGGGCAGGAGCTTCTCCGCCGGAGCCGACCTCAACTGGATGAAGCGCATGGCGCTCTATTCGGAGGAGGAGAACCGCAGGGACGCGGAGGCGCTTGCCCGCCTGATGCGCACCCTCGACCGCCTCGCCAAGCCGACCATCGCCGCCGTGCATGGCCCCGCGATCGCCGGCGGCTGCGGGCTCGTGGCGTGCTGCGACATCGCGATCGCGTCGGAGCGCGCCAGCTTCTCGATCTCCGAGGTCAGGCTCGGCCTGATCCCTGCCGTTATCAGCCCCTACGTCGT